>ERZ761609.998-NODE-998-length-27762-cov-9.680009_pt1 | contig 27762 bp, 21 predicted proteins | sample MGYA00511163_ERZ761609 | MGnify/ENA primary metagenome ERZ761609 (study PRJEB28899, sample SAMN02445070) | bioreactor sludge metagenome | biome: EBPR sludge | place: Australia: Brisbane, Thorneside Wastewater Treatment Plant | collected 2011-12-16 ... | reverse complement strand
ATACGAGATTGGTCAGTGACTGGAGTTCAGACGTGTGCTCTTCCAATCTGCCGCCATAGCAAAGACGCGCCGCGCGTATCACACCGCCGTCCATATCCAGCGCAAACCCCGCGCAAACAGCGGAAATATCCTGGTCAAACCGCTTGGAGACTTTATACGTTGCAAACAACGTATTTTCGGCACGTTTGGGCACGATGATTTTTTCAATAAATTCGCCCGGCTGCCTGTCCTGCTTTTTATAGGCTATAAAATATTTCTCAAGCGGCAGGCGGCGCGTGCCTTTTTGACTGCGCAAAATAATTTCGGCCTGAAGCGCTATCAGCGGCGGCGGGCCGTCGCCGATGGGGGAGCCGTTGGCGATATTCCCCCCGACTGTCCCCGCGTTGCGGATATGGAGGGAGCCGATGCGGCGCAGCAGGTCTTCCATGCCCGCGCCCTGTTTCGCAAGCGCTGCAAACGCTTCGCTATAAGTCGCGGCCGCACCGATTTCGAGGGTGCCGTCCGCGTCCGTCACACCCCGCAGCGCGGTGATATTGCCGGTATAAACAATCACCGGCAAATCCATGTGGAATTTGGTGACCCACAGCCCCACGTCCGTCCCGCCCGATAGCATGTAGGCATCGGGATACTGCGCCAGCACATCCGCCAGTTCATCCGGCGTGACAGGCGCGAAAAATTTTCCGGCGGGCATTTCGTATGAAAACATTTTTGTACGCGCGATTGATGCCAGCGCGGCCGCATCCGCCGGAATATCCACGCGCGGCAAGCCTTTCGCACGTTGCGCGGCCTCCAGAATGGGGCGATAGCCCGTACAGCGGCAAAGATTGCCCGATAGGGCATCGTGAATGGCGGTATCGTCTGCCTGCGGGTTGTTATTCAGCTCATTCGTCAGCGCCATCACAAAACCGGGCGTGCAAAACCCGCATTGCGATGCGTGACATTCCACCATGGCCTGCTGCACCGGATGCAGAGCACCACCCGCAACGTTACGCAAGTGTTCAACCGTAACAATCTGCCGCCCGTCAAGCGAAGGCAAAAGCGCGATGCAGGCATTGATGCTGCGATACGGCGCGCTGCCGTCTTTTTCAAGACGCGCGACCATGACGGTACAGGCGCCGCAATCCCCCTCCGCACAACCTTCTTTGGTGCCGCAAAGGCCTGCGGGCCCGCGCAGGTATTGCAGCAGGGTCATCGTCGGCGGCAGGCCGGAAACTTCGCAAAGCTTGCCGTTCAGAATAAATCGAATGGTGTCGGTCACGCGGCGCCTTTATGGTTGAAAATACATTGAAATACTACCCCTTTCGCCGCGGCCTGTCCATGCGGCGAAAAAATATGTCAATAGCGGTTTTGATGTGACGGCGCGCCTGCGGATGCTAATATAATCCGGTTTATTTCATTATCCGGAGAAAGCCCCATGAGCGATATCGTCCAATTCATCCGCGACCTGCCGAAGGTTGAACTGCACCTGCATATCGAAGGCAGCCTCGAGCCTGAATTGATGTTCGCGCTGGCGCAGCGCAACAAAATCGATATTCCGTTCAAATCAGTCGAAGAAGTGCGCGCCGCTTATGATTTCGGCAATTTGCAGGATTTTCTGGACATCTATTACCAAGGCATGAATGTGCTGCGTACCGAACAGGATTTTTACGACCTGACATGGGCATACCTGACGCGCGTGGCGGGCGAAAACGTGCAGCACGTCGAAATCTTTTTCGATCCGCAAGGCCATACCAGCCGCGGCGTCGCGTTTGAAACCGTTTTGGACGGCATTACCCGCGCGCTTGACGACGGCAAGAAGAAATTGAATGTCACATCCAAACTCATCATGTGTTTCCTGCGCCACCTGAGCGAGGAAGACGCGATGCAGACCCTCGCGCAGGCCTTGCCGTACAAAGACAAAATCCTCGGCGTCGGGCTTGACAGCTCCGAGGTTGGCCACCCGCCGTCCAAATTCGCGCGTGTATTTGAAAAGGCGCGCGCGGAGGGCTTCCTGCTCGTCGCGCATGCGGGCGAAGAAGGCCCGCCCGAATACGTCTGGGAAGCAATAGACCAGCTGAAAATCGACCGCATCGACCACGGCAACCGCTCGCTCGAAGACGATATTTTGTCCGAGCGCATCGTACAGGACGGCATGGCCCTGACCGTCTGCCCCCTTTCAAACCTGAAGCTTTGCGTGGTCAAGGACATGCAAAAGCATCCGCTGAAAAAGATGCTCGACCTTGGCATCAAGGCGACGGTGAATTCGGACGACCCCGCCTATTTCGGCGGCTATATGAACGATAACTATATCGCTGTCGCGACCGCCCTCGGCCTCAGCAAGCAGGACATCCTGACCCTGGCGCGCAACAGCATCGAGGCGACATTTCTGGGCGACGCCGACAAAAAACGCCTGTTCGACAATCTGGAAGCCTACGCGCTGAAAGCGGCATAAGCACCGCAGCAGGCAACAAAAAAGCCGCCCCTTGCAGGGCGGCTTTTTTGTATTTCTGCAGTTTACTGCTTCGGTCCTTGCGGGCCGGATTTGCGGTTTGCCTGCGGGGTCTGGTTGTCGTTTTGCGGCAACAGGCCTTCGCGGCGGAACAGCGCGTTCGGGTCGGGCTCGCGGCCTTTGGCATCCTTGAAGATATCCATGGGGTCGCGCGTGCCGCCCTGCGCATAGATGGTATCGCGCAGGCGGTCGCCCGTGGCGCGGTCATAAAGGCCTTTTTGTTCGAACTCTTCGAACATATCGGCCTCCAGCACTTCTGCCCATTTATAGCTGTAATAGCCCGCCGAATAACCGCCGGAGAAAATATGTCCGAAGCTGGTGGACATCGGCCCCGCCGCGCGCGGGAAAAGCCAGGTTTCGGCAATCAGCTTGTCTTCCAGCTCTTCGACGCCCTTGATGTTCTTGGGGTCGCCGCCGTGCCATGCCATGTCGAGCTTGCCCAGGAACGTCTGGCGCAGACCGACATAACCTGCATCGAAGTTTTCCATGTCGTTGACTTTTTTGATGAGGTCTTCGGCCAGCAAATCGCCGTTTTTGTAGTGGCGGGCGAAGGTATCGAGAACCTCTTTTTGCTTGGCCCAGTTTTCCTGCAGCTGCGAGGGCAGCTCCACGAAATCCCACTTCACGTTGGTGCCGGTCAGCGACGCATAATCGCCTTTGGCCAGCAGCGCGTGCAAACCATGGCCGAATTCGTGGAACACCGTGCGCACTTCGTCGATGGACAGAAGCGTCGGGTGGTCTTTGGTCGGCTTTTGGAAGTTGCAGACGTTGGTAACGATGGCGAACTGGTTTTCGCCGTCTTCGATACCGCGATTGCGGAAGGTGTTCATCCACGCGCCGCCACTTTTCGCGCCGGGGCGGGCGTAATAATCGCCGTAGAACAGGCCAATCATCTCGCCCGTCTTTTTATCGGTGACTTCATAGACCTTCACGTCTTCGTGATAGACGGGGTATTTCCCCTTCACTTCGGTCATGTCGATGTTGAAAAGTTTTTCGGCGTGCTTGCGCATACCCTCCAGCACTTTTTCAAGGTCGAAATACGGGCGCAGGGATTCCATAGACAGGCTGAATTCTTCTTCTTTCAGCTTGCGACCGTAATAAGCCATGTCCCACGGCTTGAAATCGGCAATGCCGTCGGTTTTCTGCGCGTAGTCTTTGACTTTTTGCAGGTATTCTTCGGCAGCGGGGCGATAGACTTTTTCGTTTTTGGCGAGGAAGTCGTTCACCGCCTCCGGCGTTTTGGCCATGCGGTTGTCAAGAACGAATGCCGCGTGACTGTCGTAGCCCATGATACCGGCCGCTTCGTGGCGCAGCTTGGCGATTTCCATCGCGTTCTTGGTATTGTCAAACTCGTCCTTGTAAGCGACGTTCGCGAGCGCGCGGGAAATTTCTTCGCGCAGCGCACGGTTTTCGCAATAAGCCATGATATCGAGCGGCGGCGGCGAGAGTTTCACCACAAACTTGCCCGTCAGGCCTGCGGCTTCGGCGGCTTCGCGGTAGGCCGCCTTGGCACGCTCGGGCACGCCCGCCAGTTCGGATTCATCGTCGATGACTTTTTGATACGCCGCCACGGATTTCAGGCTGTTGTTTTTATATTCCGTGCGCAGTTCGGTCATTTTTTCGCTAATCTCGCGCAGGCGGGATTTTTGCGTTTCATCCAGCAGCGCGCCGGAGCGGACGAAGCCTTTATAGGTTTCTTCGAGCAGCATGCGCTGTTCGCCCGACAGTTTCAGGCTGTCTTTCTGGTCGTAAACTTCTTTAACGCGCTTGAACAGGTCGGCATCCATCATGATGTCGTTGCTGTGTTTGACGGCAGCGACTTTCAAATCGCCTTCAATCGCGCGCAGGGCGTCGCTGCTGGCGGCGGCGGAGATATTGCCGAAAACCGTCATGACGCGGCTGAGCGTGCGGCCGGCGAATTCCAGCGCCTCGATGGTGTTTTCAAACGTCGCGGGCGCGCTGTTGGCCTTGATGGCTTGGATGTCGGCCTTGGCCTCCGCGATACCGGCTTTTTGCGCGGGCAGGAAATGTTCCACCTTCACGCTGTCGAGCGGCGGCGCGCCGTACGGCAGTTTCGACGGTTCAAGAAGCGGGTTGGTGTCCGGCGTTTTCGACATGACAGAAAGCCCTTTCAGCGATGTTGTTATTTATGTAATCAATTATAGGTCGCGCAGCCGCGCTAAACAAGGAGATTGCACCCAGAATACGCCCGCATATATTAATTTTTCATTGCGCCACCGCAGCGCTTTTCCGGAATGATGAAACCTTGTTTCCCTTTCAGGAAAAGTACAGAATGATGCTGCGCACAACCCCGCGCTACTGCCTTATGGATGCCCTGCATGGACAGCTACCAGATTGTCAAAACGCTGCATATCCTCGGCTCGGCCGTTTTGTTCGGTACAGGCATCGGCATCGCGTTTTTTATGTACGCATCGCATTTCGCCAAAAACCTGCACGAAAAATATTTCGCCGCGCGCATGACGGTGCTGGCCGATTTTTTGTTCACCACCCCCGCCGTCATCCTGCAACCCCTTACGGGTATCTGGCTGGCCATGAACGGCGGCTATGGGCTGCATGATTTCTGGCTATCGGTGACATACGCGCTTTATGCGCTGGCCGGGCTTTGCTGGCTGCCTGTGGTCTGGATACAAATCCAGCTGCGCGGCATGCTGAAGACCGCCATAGAAACGCAAAGCGAACCGCCCGCGCGTTATCACCAGCTGTTTCGTATCTGGTTCGCGCTCGGCTGGCCTGCCTTTATTGCCCTTATGGCCATATTCGCACTGATGGTCGCAAAACCGGTATGAACATGACAGCTGCAAGCGAACCCGTTTTTAAAAGTATTTTCGGCAACGACTGGCAAAAACTGCCCCGCGTTTTTCACCGCCATTACGCCTGCCGCGCTGGTACAATCGATACCGCCGCCTGCGAAGGGGTGATGGAAATCCGCACGTCGTGGCTGGGGCGGATTTTGGCGCCGCTATTTTACCTGTCGGGCACGCTGGTGCCTTATGCGGGCGAGAATATCCGCGCCACGGTGCGTTTTGAAAGCGCGGTAAAGGGCGGAAAACACGGCATCGTCTTTGACCGCGTTTTTTATTTTCCGGGTAAAAAGCCTTACCGTTTCCGCTCCGTTATGCTGCCCGCCGGCGGGAATGAAATGATTGAGCATACGCGCCTTGGGCTTGGCTGGCGCGCGGCTTTTGTCTGGACGGGTGACAAAATCGACATGCGCCACCGCGGCTATACGCTGAATATTTTCGGCACATCCCTGCCCTTGCCTGTGGAATGGCTGATGGGGCGCGGCAATGCCAGCGAAACGGCGATAGACGATAATAGATTTGCCATGACCATGGACATCACGCATCCGCTCTGGGGGCGCGTTTTCGGTTATAGCGGCATATTTACAATGACGGAGGACGCCGCGGCATGAGCGTGCAAAAACGTATTCTTATCCTTGGCGGCTACGGCAATTTCGGCACCTATATCACGCGCGAACTTGCGCAGGACGCAGGGTTTGAAATCCTTGTCGCCGGGCGCGACGTGGCCAAGGCGGCGACGCTGGCCGACAGCCTGAAACATGCCCCGGCGACGGTGAAGCCCTGTCTTTTGGACATTCATCATGATTTTCCCGCCGCGCTGGCCGCGCTCGCGCCTGATATCGTTATTCATACCTGCGGGCCGTTTCAGGGACAGGGATATGATATTGCCCGCGCCTGCATCGCACTTGGTTGCGATTACATCGACCTTGCCGACGGGCGAGAATATGTGGCCAACATCGGCACGCTGGATGCGCAGGCCAAGGCGCAAGGATGCCGCATTATCAGCGGCGCCAGCTCCGTCCCTGCCATGACGGCGGCGGTTATCGACCACTACCTGCCCGCCTTCGCCAGTTTCACGGCGCTTGATTACGGCATCAGCACGGCGCAGCGCACCACGCCGGGCGTCGGCACCGCCGCATCCCTGCTCAGTTATGCGGGTAAACCTTTTGAAACCTTGCAAAACGGCGCGCCGCATACTGTCTATGGCTGGCAATGTTTGCAGCGCCGGACATTTCCGCAGCTGGGCACCCGTTTGATGGCGCGCTGCGACATTCCCGACCTTGCCCTGTTCCCCAAGCGTTATCCGGCGCTGCGCGATATTACCTTTCTGGCGGGGGTGGAGGTTTGGACGCAGCAAGCCCTGCTCTGGCTTCTCAGCGGGTTGGTACGGCTAGGCCTTATGCGCAGCCTGTCTGTCATGGCGGGGGCTTTGGTCAAATTAAATCCACTGTTCAACATTTTTGGCAGCGACCGCAGCGGTTTCTACCTGCGTATGCAGGGCACAGGTCATGACGGTGCGGCTTGTGAAAAAAGCTTCTACCTGATTGCCCGCCAGGGTCACGGCCCGCACCTGCCCACGCTGCCTGCCCTTATCATGGCGCGCAAACTGCTGGCCAGCCGTGCCGACCTGCCCGCCGGCGCAATGCCCTGCGTCGGTCTGATGACTCTGGACGAATACATTGCCGCCATCGGCGATTTGGATATCGAGGTTATCCGGCCGGATTGACCCGCCCCATTTATCATAATCAAAAAGACCGCAATCGTCCCCGTTCTGCCGTTGAAGCGCGCAGCCGAACGTAATATTATCACGGCATGTCAGACCGTCTTGTTATTCAATCCGTTACGAAATTTTTTGGCAGCGCGCAAAACCCCGTGCGCGCCGTGGACGATTTGTCGCTGAATGTGCGGGAGAATGAATTCTTCACCCTGCTCGGCCCCTCTGGCTGCGGCAAGACCACGCTGCTGCGTTTAATTGCAGGACTTGAATCTTGCGATACAGGGAAAATCCTTCTCGACGGCGTTGACATCGCCGGGTTGCCCGCGAACAAACGCCCCGTGAATACCGTGTTTCAAAGCTATGCGCTGTTTCCGCACATGACGGTTGCAGACAATATCGGCTTTGGCATGAGCATGCAGGGCAAAGATGCCAAAGACATAGAAAAGGCCACCGCAGACGCGCTTGCGCTGATGCGCATGGAAAACTTCGGCGCGCGCTATCCGTCCGAACTGTCGGGCGGGCAGCAGCAGCGTGTGGCGCTGGCGCGCGCGCTTGTCAACCGTCCGAAAATTCTTTTGCTCGATGAATCCCTCTCCGCGCTGGACTACAAACTGCGCAAGGATATGCAGATAGAACTGAAACGCCTGCAGCGCGAAACCGAAATCACCTTCATCTTCGTCACCCATGACCAGGAAGAAGCGCTGTCGATGTCCGACCGCATTGCGGTGATGGAACGCGGGCGCATCGGCCAGCTGGGCACGCCGCAGGAAATTTATCATCGCCCCGTATCGCGCTACGTCGCCGATTTTATCGGCATTTGCAATTTCGTTGCCGCGCCCAGTCTCGGGCTCAGCGAAAGCGGCCACATCGGTTTCCGCCCCGAAGACGCCACCTTGCTTATCCGCGAAGGCCAGCAGCCGGACGTTGCGGGGCCTATCGTGCATGGCAAGCTGGATGCGCTGTCGTACCACGGCGCTGTCACTTATTATCAGGTCACGCTTGATAGCGGCGAGACCGTGACCGTGGCCGACCACGAAAAGCTTCCCGTCGGGGTCGATGCGCGCGTGCGTGTGGCACTCCTGCCCGACATGCTTATCCGGTGCGCATCGTGATGCGGCTGTCGTCCGGCACCAAATTGTTGCTGCCCTTCCTTGCGGTCATGACCGTATTTTTCATGGCGCCGCTTTGCATCGCGCTTGGTTATTCCTTCATGGCGCCCGACCCGATGGGCGGCGTGAAGCCCGCATTTTCCCTTTCCGGCTATCAGCAGTTTTTATACTCCGCCGACCTCGACGGCAATCTGCAATGGGATACACGGTACCTCGAAATCATTTTCGGCTCGACCAAGCTTGCGGTGATGGCGACACTCGCCTGCCTGCTTATCGGCTTTCCGATGGCGTGGTTCATGGCGACACGCCCCGCGCACCAGCGCGACGCGTGGATGATACTCATCACCATCCCGTTCTGGACAAATCTTTTGATACGCACCTATGCGTGGATACTTATCCTGCGCAGCAACGGGCTTGTAAACCGCGGGCTTCTTGAAACGGGCATCATCGATGCGCCGCTGGAGCTTTTGTACAACCCCTATGCCGTCGGCATGGGGCTTGTTTACAGCTATCTGCCTTTTATGATTTTGCCGATTTACTCCAGCCTCGAGCGTATGGACTGGCGGCTGGTGGAGGCCGCACAAGACCTCTACGCCACCCGCCTGCGCATCCTGTGGCATGTCGTATTGCCCGCCAGCGTGCCCGGCATTGTCGGCGGCACTATTCTTGTTTTCATTCCGACCATCGGTTCGTTCCTTGCGGCGAACCTTTTGGGCGGCGGCCGCAACATGATGCTCGGCAACCTGATTGAAAACCAGTTCGGCATGGCGCGCAACTGGCCCTTTGGCGCAGCGATTTCGGTATTGCTTATCGCCTTTGTCATGATAGGGCTGATGCTTATCGCCCGCCGCGGCCAAGGGCTGAAAGGGGTGGTTGGATGAAAGCAAACCCCAAAAACATGCCCGGTTTCGGCCTTGTCACATGGCTTGGTCTTGCGTTTTTGTACCTGCCTATTTTCGCGGTTATCGCCTTTTCGTTCAACAGCGGCCGGCTGGTGACCGTCTGGGAAGGCTTCAGCTTTGAGTGGTATCCCCGCGCGCTTGGCAATCATGACCTGCAACGCGCGACCATGAACTCCCTTATCGTCGCCGTCGGGGCGACGTTTATCGGCACAGTCATCGCGCTGGCCGCGGCGCTGGCGCTGCATGGCGGCGGCGTGCCGAAGCCCGTCAAAACAGCGTCCTATACCATGATGGCACTGCCGCTGCTGGTACCGGAAATCGTGATTGCGGTGACCACCATGGCTTTTTTCGCGGCCATCAATCTGCGCCTCGGCCTTATCAACGTGCTTATCGCGCATATCGTGTTTTGCATTCCCTTCGCCTATGCCCCCATCCGTGCACGGATTGCGACCATCCCCAAAAGCATGTCCGAAGCGGCCAAAGACCTTTATGCCGACGAATGGCAAGCCTTCCGCCATGTCACGCTGCCGCTTTTGACGCCGGGGATTTTTTCCGGCGCACTGCTGGCCTTTATTACCTCCCTCGACGATTTCATCATCACGCTGATGGTCGCCCCGCCCGGCGCCAGCACCCTGCCCGTTGAAATCTACAGCAAGGTCAAACGCGGTATCACCCCCGAAATCAATGCAGCTGCATCGATGCTACTGGCGTTTTCTATTTTTATCGTACTCCTGTCATATATCATCAACCGCAAGAAAGTGATTTAAACCATGAACGTTAAACCATCGGCACTTATCGGCATCATACTGGTCGTCGGGATTTTCGCCGCAGGGCTGTTCTACGCCGCGCAAAACAGCGGGCCGAAGCTCTATGTCTATATCTGGGACACCTATGCCGACAGCGAGCTTTTCAAAAAATTCGAACAGGAAACCGGCATCAAAGTCGTCACCGAAATTTATTCCAGCAACGACGCGCTGATGGCCAAACTGAAATCCGGCGCGCGCTACGACATCGTCGCGCCGTCAGGAAACTATGTGCCGCTGCTGCTGGAACAAAAACTGCTCCAGCCCCTGCCGGAAAGCGTATCCGCCATCGGCAAAAACCTGACCGAGAACATCAAAGAACCCGTCTATGACCCGAATTACAATTACGCCATGCCGCTGTTTTACGGCACGACGGGCATTGCGGTGAATACCAAACTGGTCAGCGAAGACATCACCAGCTGGTCGCAATTCTTTGACCGCCCGACGGACGAAGCGCCGAGCCTTGGCGTTCTTGACGATACCTCGACCGTCATGGCGCTGGCCTCCATCGCCATCGGCCGCAAAAACTGCGACGGCAGCGAAGACACGCTGAAGATGCTGCAGGACCTTCTGGTCGGCCAGCGTCCGCAGGTGAAGCTTTACGGCTCCGACGGCTATTTCGAGCGCATGGCCGCAGGCGAAGTTGCCATGCAAATGGCCTGGAGCGGCGACGTCTATACCGCCCGTCAGGAAAACCCGGACTTGAAATACATCTATCCGGTTGAAGGCGTGGAGCTTTGGATGGACAGCCTTGCTATCCCCGCCAATGCGCAGAATACAGAAGGCGCCGCCAAGTTCATCGCCTTTGTGATGAGCCCGCAAAACCAGGCGAAATACTCTGAATTCTCCGGCCAGATTCCCACGCACAAAGACACGGGCAAATTCCTGTCGAACGACATACAAAACGCGCCGGAATTCAACATCCCGCAAAGCGCGCACACCTATGTGTCCTTTGCCTGCCCCGCCGAAGTGGTGCAAGCTTATGGCCGCATCTGGGAAAATCTGCTGCGCAACTAATCTGCCAGCAACCTGAACACCCGCGGGTGGCAGGAGGCCATGGAGCTTAGGTTCCGGACGCTTCCTGCCACTCGTCCGTTTCGGGGTCGAGCTTGCCCGCCTCGTCGCAAAGCACAAGCGCGCGCGTCACCAGAAACGGCCCGATGCTTTCCAGTATCGCCACCATACCGAAGGTCACCGTCGCCACAATGCTGCCGGCTTCGGGCGCCAGTTTCATGGTGGTCGAAACAAGGCCGATAGCCATACCCGCCATGGGCATCAGCATCATGCTGGCCGCGGCGGAGGCTTTATCATCCACACCATGGAAACGCCCTGCCAGATAAAGCCCTGCCGTTTTCCCAAACCCGCGGCACAGCACCAGCATAATCGGCACCAGCCCCAGCGCCCACAAATTAGCCAAGTCAATCTTGGCGCCCGCCATCACGAACAGGACGATAAAAAACAAATCGCCGCCCTCGCCAAGCCCCACTTGCGAAATTTTATGCTTGGACGTTTCAAACCAGCGCACGGCAATGCCCATCACCAGCGGAGAAAACAGCGCCGACATGCTGAGCGAGGAGCAAATGCCCAGCGTCAACATCACACTGCCAATCACAATCGCAAAGCGGTAATGGTCGTCGCCTACGCGCAGTTGCCGCGCGACCTGCACGGCCAGCCACGCCACCGCAATCCCCACGGCGACCGCACCCAAAAGGCGATAAGCCGGAAAGCCCAGCGCCATCGACCAATCCCCCGCCGCCGCATCGATGCTGAAGGGCAGCGAAAGCGTGAACAGGAAAAAGGCGAACAGGTTGTTCATCGCCACCAGCGATTTTGCGCGGTAAGAAACCGGCCCTTTTGCACGCATTTCTTCGGACACATGCACCAGAACGGCCGGCGAAGATGAAACCGAAATCGCTGCAATCATTGCCGCGACCAATGTATCGAGCCCGAGAAACAAACCCGCGCCGAAAACCGCGGCATAGCCGAGCGCCGTTTCCGCCAGCGACATCGACAAAAGCCGGCGCGAGCGCAGCATCGCATAAGGGTGCAGCATCGTGCCCAGTTTATACATGATAAGGCCGAGCGCGATGTCAATAAGAACAGAAGACTGCGCCAGCATCGGCTTTGAAATCAGCTTCAGCCCGTTCGGCCCGATGACAAGACCGAGCAGCATGAAAGCCGTAATCGTCGGCATCCAATGAATGCGGTTCGCCCATATCCCGCCCGCAACGCCGAAAATAAGCGCGATGCCGAAAATAAGCAGCGGGTTCACCGCGGTTTGAAGCTGAAGAAAGGACAGCAGTTCCATTTATTTTTTTCCTCATATCGTCAAACGCCCGCACGGGCGAAAATTCACGCCCTTTTATACCGAATCGCCCGCACCGCGAAGCCGATTGATATGCGCGGCAAGGTTGGATATAATCTGTTGCATAAAAAACACACGCTTTAGCCACACTCACCCCGCTTCAAAGCGAAAGGATGCCCATGCGCTGCTGGATTTTTTTTCATGCCGACCCCCATTCCGATTATCCGGGCGCTTATGCCGTGCGGCAATTCATGGAAACCGCGGCACGCATGGAAATCGAACTGGCGGTGTTGAAGCCGCAAAACTTCGACCTTGTCGTCGATAAAGACAGCAACTGGTCCGCGGTTTACGAAGGCAAGCAACTGGAAAAACCGGATTTCATTATTTCGCGCACCGGCTCAGATACCAGCTATTTCATGCTGGCCGTTTTGCGCCACATGGAACATCAAGGCATTCGCATCGTCAACGCCCCGCCCGGCATGGAAGCCGCCGCGGATAAAATGTTGACCCAGCAAATTCTGGCCGCCAAAAACCTGCCCGTACCCAAAACTATTTTGGCGAAATTTCCGGTGGATGTGGATTTTGTGGAGCGTGAAATCGGCTTTCCCGCCGTGGTCAAACCGCTGCGCGGCAACCGCGGCAGCGGCGTCATGCTTTGCGAAACGCGCGAACGTTTTAACGACCTTGCCAGCCTTATCGACCTTGCCGCCAGCGGTTCCGAATTTATTTTTCAGGAATACATTCGCGCCAGCCACGGCCGCGATGCCCGCCTTGTCGTCTGTTTTGGCGAAGTTATCGCGGCGGTCGAACGCCGCAGCGAAGGCGGCCTTTTCAAATCCAACGCCGAACAGAACATGACCATCACGCCGTTCGACGCGCCGCGCGACATGCAAAAACTCGCCATTGACACCGCAGGCGCGCTGCAACTGGATATCGCCGGCATTGACCTTTTGTTCGATGAAAACGGCTACCGTATTCTGGAGGCGAACAGCGCCCCGTCGTTCAAGGAAATCGAGGCGGCCTGCAACATCAACATACCCGAAGCCGTTTTCCGCGCGCTTGAAAAACAAAACCCGCATTCGCTCAATTCATTCCTGAGCAACTACGGGTTTTTGTATCGCGGGCTTTAATTCCGATTACATATCGAGCACAGGGGCGAGCCAGCGCTCAGCTTCCGCCACATCAATGCCGCGGCGGCGCGCGTAATCTTCCAGCTGGTCGCGGCCAATTTGATGGATGCTCAGGTAATAACTGTCGGGGTGGGAGAAATAAAACCCGCTGACCGATGACGCCGGCCACATGGCAAGACTTTCCGTCAGGCGGATACCCGTATTCTTTTCCGCATCCAGCAAACGCCAAAGCGCAAGCTTCTGCGTATGGTCAGGGTTGGCCGGATAACCCGGCGCAGGACGGATGCCCTGATACCCTTCGGCAATCAAGCCGTCGATATCCAGCGCCTCGTCCGGTGCATAGCCCCAGAATTCACGGCGCACACGCTCGTGCAGATATTCAGCGAAGGCTTCGGCAAAACGGTCGGCGACCGCTTTGGCCATCATGCTGCCGTATGAATCATGCGCGGCTTCGTACTCCGCCACGATATGCTCAAGCCCGTCGCCCGATGTCACTGCAAAACAGCCCAGATAATCCGCCGTGCCCGATGCCGCAGGCGCGATAAAATCGGCAAGACAGTAATTCGGCTTGCCCCCTTCGCGCACCAACTGCTGGCGCAGGCCGACAATTCGGCCTTTTTCCGCCGCGCGGGCATCGTCGGCATAAACAACGATATCTTCGTCGATGGAAGATGCGGGGAAGATGCCGAGCACGCCGCGCGGACGGATACGCCCGTCCGTCTTGAATTTTTCAATCATATCCTGCGCGTCTTTATACAGCTTGCGCGCTTCCTCGCCGATATTGCCGTCTTCGAATATGCGGGGGTATTTCATCATCAGCCCCCATGTATAGAAAAACGGCGACCAGTCGATATAGGGGCGCAAATCGTCAAACGTCACATCATCCAGCACATGCAGCCCCGGTTTCAGCGGCCTTGGCGGCGTATAGGCTGAAAAATCGGGACGGAAGGCATTGGCGCGCGCCTGCGCAAACGGAATAAGCTTTTTATTGGGTCCGCGCGCGGCAAAGCGCTCGCGTATTTCGGCGTATTTGCGGTTGATACCGGCGATATATTCAGGTTTTTGCGTCTCACTCAAAAGCGCACTCACCACGCCGACCGCACGCGACGCGTCGGCCACATAAACAACGCCATGTTCATAGTTCGGCGCGATTTTAACGGCGGTATGCACTTCCGAGGTTGTCGCCCCGCCAATCAGCAGCGGCACGGTGAAACCGAGGCGCTGCATTTCAGACGCCACATGCGTCATTTCTTCAAGCGACGGGGTAATCAAACCCGAAAGCCCGATAATATCCACATTTTCATCGCGCGCGACCTGCAATATTTTCTCGCACGGCACCATCACGCCAAGGTCGATGACTTCGTACCCGTTACACTGGAAAACGATGCCGACGATATTTTTGCCGATGTCATGCACGTCACCCTTGACGGTGGCGAGCAGGATTTTACCCGCACTTTTCGCCTTGCTGTCTTTTTCCTGCTCCATATAGGGCAGCAGATAGGCCACAGCTTTTTTCATCACGCGGGCGGATTTGACCACCTGCGGCAAAAACATCTTGCCCGCGCCAAACAAATCGCCAACCACATTCATGCCTGACATCAAAGGGCCTTCGATAACATCCAGCGCCCGCGCCGATGCCTGACGGGCGGCTTCGGTATCTTCGGTAATAAATTCGTCAATCCCCTTGACCAGCGCATGTTCCAGCCGTTTTTCAACAGGCAGGCTGCGCCAGGCGTCATCGACTTTTTCTGCAACCTTGCCGTCGCTGCGGTATTTTTCCGCCAGCTTCAAAAGGTCTTCGGTCGCGCCCGCACGGCGGTTGAGAATAACGTCTTCGACAACGTCGCGCAGTTCACGCGGAATGTCTTCGTAAATCGCCAGCTGACCTGCATTCACAATCCCCATATCCATGCCGGCGCGGATGGCATGATACAGGAAAACGGCGTGAATAGCCTCGCGCACTTCGTTATTGCCACGCAGCGCGAAGGAAACGTTGGAAACGCCGCCCGACACCAGTGCATGCGGCAGGGTTTGTTTGATAATCCGCGTGGCTTCGATGAAGTTAAGACCGTAGGGGTCGTGTTCTTCAATCCCCGTCGCGACGGCGAAAATATTGGGGTCGAAAATGATGTCTTCGGCAGGAAAGCCGATAGTTTCGGTCAAAAGTTTATAGGCGCGGGTACAGATTTCAACTTTACGCTCAATCGTATCCGCCTGCCCTTTTTCATCAAAGGCCATCACCACAACCGCCGCGCCGTAGCGCATGGCGAGTTTGGCATGGCGGATAAATTCCGCCTCCCCTTCTTTCATGCTGATGGAATTGATAACGCATTTCCCCTGCGCGCATTTCAGCCCCGCTTCGATAACGTCCCATTTCGATGAATCTATCATCACGGGTACGCGGGCGATATCGGGCTCGGACGCAATCAGGTTCATGAAAAGCGCCATGGCTTCGACGGAATCAATCAGACCCTCGTCCATATTGACGTCAATCATCTGCGCGCCGCTTTCAACCTGTTCGCGCGCAACGGCCAGCGCCGCCTCGAACTGCCCCTCTTTAATCAGCTTGCGGAATTTGGCGGAGCCGGTGACGTTCGTGCGCTCCCCCACGTTGACGAACAGGGTATCATCGTCAATCGTGAAAGCTTCAAGCCCCGCAAGGCGACAGGCCGCAGGCTTTTGCGGCACGGCGCGCGGCGGCAGGCCTTTCACAGCTTCCGCAAAAACGCGGATATGCGCGGGCGTGGTGCCGCAACAGCCCCCAACAATATTAAGGAAGCTGCGCTGCATCCATTCGCGCATTTCGGCAATCATTTGCTCCGGCGTTTCATCGTAACCGCCAAAGGCATTCGGCAAACCCGCGTTGGGATAGGCACAGACATGCGTATCCGTAATGTTCGCCAGCGTTTCGATGTAGGGACGCAGGTCTTTGGGGCCGAGCGCACAGTTAAGCCCGATTGCCAGCGGCCGCGCATGGCGCAGCGAATGCCAGAAGGCTTCGGTCGTCTGGCCGGACAGCGTGCGGCCGGAGGCATCTGTAATCGTGCCGGAAATAATCAGCGGCAGACGCTCGCCTTTTTCTTCGCAGAATTTTTCGATGGCGAAGATGGCGGCCTTGGCGTTGAGGGTATCGAAAATCGTCTCGACCATCAAAATATGCGCGCCGCCCGCGACAAGCCCGCAGACAGCTTCGTAATAAGCCGCCACCAATTCATCGAACGACACGTTGCGTGCGCCGGGGTTTGAAACGTCTGGCGAAATAGACGCCGTGCGGTTGGTGGGGCCGATACTGCCTGCGACAAAACGCGGCTTGTCCGGCGTCGATGCGGCATCGGCCACGCGGCGCGCCAGCGCGGCGGCTTCGCGGTTCAGCTCGAACGCCAAATCTTCCATACCGTAATCGGCGAGGGAAATGCGGTTCGCATTGAACGTATTGGTCTGAATGATATCTGCGCCGGCATCCAGATAGGCCTTGTGGATTTCTTCAATCACCTGCGGACGCGTCAGGCACAGAATGTCGTTATTGCCCTTGATGTCGCGCGGCCAGTCGGCAAAGCGCGTGCCGCGGTAATCGGCTTCCCCCAGTTTATAGCCCTGTATCATCGTGCCCATGGCACCATCCAGCACAAGGATGCGCTCGGCAAGGGCGCGGTCAAGAAGGGTATGGCGATGGGGGATATTCATGGGGGGCTTTCCTGTTGGCGGCAGGCTGAAAAAACGCTACGTTTGTATCACGCGCATGCGTTTTTTTATAGCCTTAATCAGGGAAAAAACATGCCCATCACACCCGCAGACGATGAAAAATTCATGCGCCGCGCCTATTTGCAGGCACATAAAGGCTATAGCGAAGGCGGCTGCCCCATCGGCGCCGTGCTGGTGGACGGCCAGACGGGCGCGGTCTTGGGCGAGGGGCACAATATGCTGGTGCAGGAAGGCAACCCCATCCTGCACGGTGAAATGTCCGCCCTGCGTGCCGCAGGACGCATGAAAAACCGCCATGCTACTGTTCTTTATACGACGCTCCAGCCGTGCTTTATGTGTGCAGGCACGATTGCGCAATTCGGCATTCCGCGCGTGGTCATTGGCGATTGCGCCAATGCGGGCAGCGATGAAACCGTGCAGTTCCTGCGTGCGCGCGGCGTGGATGTGGTTATCCTCGCCCCTGCGCAAAGCCCCGCCGCCGCCGATTGCATTAAGCTGGCCACGCGTTTCCGAAACGAAAAGCCGGATTTATGGCAGGAAGACTGGGGCGGCGGCAAAGCCGAACCCGCAGGGCAAGACACGTCAAAAAGCCCTGCCCTGCCAATATGTTAGAAATTTTGGCACGGTTTTAACCCCGTGCAAACACTGCATCTGATACAATAGAAGAGACAGACATTCCGGTTTTCACCAACGGGGGAGGATGCCTGCGTGTTCGATTTGGACGTCAGCCAGCTCAGGGCGCTTGTCGTGGACGACCACATGGTTATCCGCCGCCTGATTGAAAGTTTTTTACGCGAAAACGGATTTCAGCATATCGACCTTGCCGCCGATTGCAGCGAAGTTGAAGGCAAGCTGGAATTCCACCAATACGACATCATTTTCTTTGACTGGAACCTGCCCGGAAAATCCGGATATGCCCAGATGCAGGAACTGCGCGAAAGCCGGGATTATGATGCAACCGCGCTTGTCATGGTCACCGCCGAAAGCGAGGAGCGCCATGTGATAGAGGCGCTGAAGGCTGGCGCGACAGCCTATATCGTGAAGCCTGTTGCGCGCGAGACCTTCGACAAAAACCTGCAAAAAATCGTCGGCTGGCTTGCACGCATCCGCACATTGGACAGCACCCGCCAGCAACAGGGAGCGCCGCTTTAATATGTCCCTCAATCAAAACACGCCTGCAAAAAAAGATATGGCCAAAAAAGATATGGAAGGGCTTGTCGGCCAAACGCTGCGCGACACATTTTCAGGCATGTTCGGATGGCAGCTGGAAAATGCCGCGGCAGAACATGCCGCTATCCCTGCCCCTGTACGCGGCGCAACCGTTTTGCGTGAAAATATCCCCGCGCCACACGCCCTGCCGCTGAACGTCGAGGTGATAATAGATTTCGACCCGCAGCTGCTCTCGCTCGCAGGTGCACACATATACCCCGACGACATGAAAAACACGGCGGCGATGTACACCGACATGGCCGGCGAAATTGCCAATATCCTTGCGGGCAGTCTCAAGACCTATATCAACCGGCTTGGTTATGCGCTGGCGCTTGCCATGCCGCTCGATACCCGCGCACGCGCTGTGGCGCCCTTTTTTCTTGATACGGCCTTTGCCTATAACAACGGCGCAAACCCGAAACCGCTCGGCCTGGTTGTCCACATCGCCGTCAATGACGCCCATAAAGATACAACCGTCTGATATATCTAATTTTTAATCTGTTGCGTCTATCCATTTGAATGGTAATATGTGAAAATTATTTTTCACATAAAGACTGCCAATATGACTCAAGCCACACAAAAACCCGCAAGCGTCACCTCCCTGACCGAGGCGATTGACCAAGGCGCAACCATCAAACAGATAGCGGCTCTTTTGCGCGCAGGCGCGGCAGTGGATGCGCCGGATGCGCAAGGCCGCCGCCCCGTCGATGCCGCCATCGCGCGCAGCCTGTGGGAAGTTGCCGACGAGCTTATCGCGCGCGGCGCAGCGCCGCCCGCATACGATGGCGACCCGAACGGCCCGCCGCAGCTAAGTTTCTGTCCGCCGGAATACGCAGGTGAGACCGCGCTGACTTACATGCTGAAACGCGCGACCTCTTTTTCCTATGTCTATAACGTGATTGCAAATGGCGCGGACGTAAACCTGAAAAACCAGAAAGGCGAAACGCCGCTTTTGGCGGTTGTCAACCGCGGCTGGCCTTACGCTGCCGTCGAACTTGCCAAACGTGGCGCGTGGATAGACCCAGAAAACCCCGACCACGACGAAGTCATCGACAAAAAAACCGGCAGCACGCGGCTGCTCTGCGCCATCCTGCAAGGAAAAGACGCGGCAGCTGTCGAACAGATGCTCAACCAAGGCGCAAATCCCAATAAAACAGACTTCAACGGCCTCTCGCCGCTGGCGGCCGCACGGGCGCTAAAATGGGATTACGTCGAAAACCTGCTGCTTGACCACGGCGCAAAACCGCAAAGCGGCACTTTGCCGAACCCTGACGTTTATGTCGGGAAAGACAAAGACCTGCCGCTGCTGGTGTACGCGGCCAGCTATCAAGGAACGCATGCCAATTATATCCTGAGCCTCCTGGAGCAGGGCGCGGACACCGAGATGACCGACAAAGAAGGCCGCACCGCCGCACATTGGGCAGCCATATTCAATAACGTCTGGCTTATCGGCCACCTTGCCGCGCACGATGCCGATATGAACAAGCCCTATGCGGAGGGCAGCCTGCGTCCCCTTCATTTCGCCTGCATGAATGGCGCTTATGAAGCCGTGAATGCGCTGATGGACTACGCCGCATGTGAGCACATCAACGAAAAGGTCGGCCCGCAAAAAGAAACGGCGCTGCATTTGGCCGCCGGGCGTAAAGGCGCGGCGGATACAGTGCGCTTGCTGATTGAGCTGGGCGCGGACGTGAACGCGACCGATGCGCGCGGCAGGACGCCGCTTGCCCGCGCAATAGACGCGCGCGACATTGATACCGTTCGCGTTTTGATACGCAGCGGCGCGGACGTGCCGAAAATGCCGTGCGAAACGGACAGAAACCCGCCGCTGTTCGAGCTTGTCAATTCGCACAGCCCCGAAAATCTTGATATCGCGGATGCGCTTATCGCCCGCGGCGCGGATGTGAATGCCAAAGCGCCCCGCAGTTTCGGCGGCCCGCAGGCGGGCGACACACTGATATATTTTTCCATCAGCTACCGCGCAAACGAGCTAGCAAAAATACTGCTGGATGCCGGCGCAGACCCGCACGGCACCAGCCATTCGGGCGAAAGCGCTGCGCATTATTGCCTGAACCTGCGCGAAAAACGCGGCCTTGAAATTCTGCTCGCCCACGGTTTTGACCCGCAGCGGCGCTTTGCCTTTACCAAAAAATGGACAGGCAGTGACGGCACGCGCATCGAGGAGCATAACACCTCCGCCCTTGAATGCGCCCGCGCGCTGAGCGAAAAATTCGGTGCGGATTCCGAATACGGCGCCATGCTGAAAACGATTGAAAACCACATCGCCGCCGCGCAAACACCCGCCCCCGCGCCTGCCGCCGCAGCAAAGCGTGTAAAAGGCCCAAAGCCGCAGGTTTGAGCCCCCGAAACCCATGGCGCAAGCCGCGCGCTTGGGCTAGGATTGCGCCATAGATTGGCTGCGCCCGCCCGCTTGCGTTCTGTAAATGACCCTGCCGCCGCGCCGCCGCACAGACGGAGTTTCCGCAGATGAGCGATTACCTCGACGACCTTGAATCCCGCAGCATCTATATCCTGCGCGAAGCCTATAACCGCATCAAACCGCTCGGCATGCTGTGGTCGATTGGCAAGGATTCAACCGCGCTGCTTTGGCTCATCCGCAAGGCCTTTTTCGGCCGCGTGCCGTTTCCGATGATACAGCTGGATACCGAAATGGAACTGCCGGAAGTTTATGAATTCCGCGACCGCATCGTCAAGGAATGGGGCTTCGAGATGAAAATCGAGATGTGCCCGCCCGAAGCAGACATGGACCAGACCCTGCCCCCCGCCACCCGCGCCGCTGCACGCAAGACCGAAGGCCTGAAAAACCTGATGGCGCGCGACAAATACAAGGGCATGATTGTCGGCATCCGCCGTGACGAACAAAGCATGCGCGCCAAAGAGCGCGTGTTCAGCCCCCGCTCCTTCGACGGCACATGGGATTACAAAGACCAGCCCGCGGAATTCTGGGACCAGTATAAAACCGACTTCCCCGAAGGCACACATGTGCGCATCCACCCCATTTTGCACTGGCGCGAAATCGACATCTGGCGCTATACCTTGCGCGAAAATATTCCGATTGTGCCGCTGTATCTAGCGCAGAACGGCATGCGTTACCGCTCGCTGGGTGAAAAGAACATCACCAAACCCATTCAGAGCAACGCCGCCAGCATCGAAGAAATCATCGCCGAGCTGGAAACCACCAAAACATCCGAACGCGCAGGGCGTACCATGGACAGCGAAACCGAAGACAGCTTCGAGCGCCTGCGCCGCAGCGGTTATATGTGATACGGGGATATTAAGATATGACGCACAGTTCTTCCGCCGCCGCGTTCCGCGATGCAGACACCAGCCGCAAGCTGGGCGTGGTTATCGTCGGGCATGTGGACCATGGTAAATCGACGCTTATCGGCCGCCTGCTGTATGACACCGGCAGTTTCATGGAAGGCAAATACGAAGAGCTGAAAGCCGTTTGCGAACGCCGCGGCGTGCCGTTTGAATGGTCTTTCCTGCTTGACGCTTTTCAGGCGGAACGCGACCAGGCCATCACCATCGACACCACGCAAATCTGGTTCAAAACGCGCAAGCGTAATTGCATGATTATCGACGCGCCCGGCCACCGCGAATTTTTGAAAAACATGATTTCCGGCGCGGCCTTCGCCGATGCCGCCATTCTGGTTGTGGATGCGAAAGAAGGCGTGCGCGAACAAACCCGCCGTCATGCTTATCTTTTGCACCTGCTCGGGCTTAAGCAAATCGTCGTCGTGGTCAATAAAATGGACGCCGCCGACTATACGGAGGCACGCTTTAGCGAGGTCAGCGGCGAGATTACAGCCTACCTCGCCGGCATCGGCCTCGCCCCGCGCCAGATTATCCCCATCGCCGCGCGGCATGGCGAAAACATCGCGCAAGGTTCTGCCAACATGCCTTGGTACAAAGGCCCCATTCTTATCGACATGCTGGACACGATGGAGCCCGTCCTGCCCGCACCCGAGCGCCCGCTGCGCTTCCCCGTGCAGGACGTTTACCGTTTTGACGAAACCCGCATCATCGCAGGCCGCATTGAATCGGGCAGCCTGCGCACGGGCGATAAACTTCTGTTTTCCCCCTCCGGCCGCAGCGCCCATGTCGTTTCCATCGAAAAATGGAGCGTACCGGCCGCCCCCATGGAGGCACAAGCAGGCGAGTCCATCGGCATCACCCTCGACCAGCCGATTTTCGTGGCGCGCGGCGATGTCGCCAGCCACGCGGAAAAAGCGCCCGTTCTGGCCAACCGTTTCCGCGTCAGCCTTTTCTGGCTTGGCAAAAAGCCGCTGCAGGCCGGCAAGGTCTATAAGATGAAGCTATCGACCTACGAAGCCGTCGTCACGGTGGAGAGCATCGAGCGCGTTATCAGCACCGAAGACCTTTCAAGCGCGGACAAGCCCGAAGTCGCCATCAACGAAATGGCGGAAGTCACCTTCCGCAGCCGCGAGATTATCGCGCTCGATGCGCACGGGGACAACCCGCTGATGGGGCGCGCCGTTTTGGTTGAAAACCACGATGTTGTCGGCGGCGGGATTATTTCCGGTGACGGTCTTGAAGACCTGCGCGTGACGCTTACGCAGTCGCAAGCCAATCTTTTTGCCGTTGACCACCTGCTGCCGCGCGAAAGCCGCGCGGTGCGCAATGGCCATCACGGCGCCGTTATCTGGCTGACCGGCCTTTCGGGGGCGGGAAAATCCACGCTGGCCATGCGCGTTGAACATGCGCTGTTCAACCGCGGTTTCCAGACCTACGTTCTTGATGGCGACAACGTGCGCCGCGGTCTCAACAACGACCTCGGCTTCAGCCCCGAAGACCGCGCGGAAAATATCCGGCGCGTGGGCGAAGTGGCCGCACTGATGGCCGACGCAGGGCTTGTCTGCATCACCGCGTTTATCTCTCCCTACTGCGCCGACAGACTGAAGGCGCGCGCGGCAGCGGGCGATGATTTTCACGAAATCTACGTCAAGGCCGATGTCGCCACCTGCGAGGGGCGCGACCCCAAAGGGCTTTACAAAAAAGCCCGCGCCGGAGAAATCCATGAATTTACAGGCATTTCTGCACCGTACGAAGCCCCCGATGCGCCGGAGCTTGTCGTCGATACGCAGGCACATAGTATCGACGCTTGCGTCGAAATGGTGCTAGAATATATAGAAGACGCCACAGCGCGCCGTGACCAGAAGAAACGCGCCGTGCAGGCCTAAAACCTGCCCGCACCTGATGGGAGGAAAAACATGAGGACTGTGATGAAAAACTTTGCGACCGGCATATCTGACGCTCTTAATCTTCTCATCGTCGAGGATGAATTCGTCGATATCGAAATGACTCGCAAAAAGCTTGCCCGCTGCGCGCCGCAGGCGACGCTGGATGTCGCAAAAACAACCGCGCAAGCCGTCGAAAAAATGCGCAGCAAGCGCTATCACTGCGTCTTACTCGACCTGAACCTGCCGGATTCTGTCGGCCCCAGTTCCATTGCCGATATTCGCAAAATAGACAAAAGCACGCCGATTATCGTCCTGACGGGCTTTGCATCGCCCATCACTGTAGAAGAGGCGCTAAAAGCCGGCGCGCAAAAGGTTCTCTCCAAGGGAGACCTTAACGACATGACACTGGGCGATGCGCTTGCTGCGGCCTGTAAATAAAGCGCAGCCTAGTTCTTTCCATCCTGCTGTAGCGTGACGGAGCGGAACCAGAAGTTTTCAATCGCCGCCATCAGGCGCATGACGCCCGAAAAATCATTGGCTTTGGTGACAAAAGCATTGGCATGGTTTTCGTAGCAGCGCACGATATCCTTGTCGGCGTTGGAGCCTGACAGCATAATCACAGGAATGGCGCGCAAATCCGGATTGGCCTTTATTTCTGCCAGCACTTCGTGCCCATTTTTACGCGGCATATTGATATCGAGCAAAATGATATCAGGACGCGGTGCAGACGTGTAATCGCCTTCACGCGCAAGAAAATCCATAACCGCCTGCCCGTCCGGCACGATATGCAGGGATGTCTTGCAGCTCATACGGTTGACCGCCTCCTGAACAAAAAAGGCGTCGGTTTTTTCATCTTCCGCAATCAAGATGGTAAAAGGCTCGCGGTTAGACTTTGGTTGCATGCGCGTCTCCTTCAAACGTGCTGCGGGTCTCTACATAGTCGGGCAGCGTAAATACAAAGCGGCTGCCGCCTTGATAGTTTTTATCCAGATATATCTGGCCGCTGTGATAGCGGATAATGCGCTGGCAGATAGCAAGGCCGATACCTTGCCCTGCGTATGGGCTTTCGTCACCGTGCAGGCGCTGGAACAGCAAAAACACCTTGTCCGCGAAACGCGGGTCGATGCCGATGCCGTTATCCGTCACCGTAATATGCCAGTCACTGCCAACGCGTTCCGCGTCCACACGAATACGGGGTGACGTATCCTGCTTTCGGTATTTGATGGCGTTTTCAATGAGGTTCTGGAATACGCGCAGCAATTCCGCCTCAACACCGCGCACGGTGGGCAAACGGCCGTTTTCCACATCCGCCCCGCTTTCGTTTATCTGCGCCGTCAGGTTCAGCTTGGCCGCCTCCAGAACACGCTCAAGGTCAACGTCGCGGAATTCGCCCGTATTGCTGCCGATGCGGGCGTAATCCAGCAGGCTTTCAATCATGCCGCGCATTTTTGCGCTGCTTTCCGTGATAATCCGCAGGAAACGTTTCCCCTCTTCGTCGAACTTTTCGCCGTAGCTTTCCTGCAAAAACTCCGCGCACATGCCCATGTGCCGTACCGGTGCCTTCAGGTCGTGCGATACGACATAGGCAAATTCCTCAAGCGCGGTGTTGGAGCGCAAAAGCTCAGAGCGGGCACGTTTTTCTTCCGTCGTCACCTCGGTGAACATGATAAGTCCGCCGATATAGCCATCGCTGTCGCGCCACGGGTGCAGCGCCCAGCGCACCCATTCCGTACGTCCATCGGGGCGCACCCAGGCGTCTTCGTCACGCGAAAGGGTCTCGCCGCGCATCACGCGCTGGTGATGGTCGAGCCATTCCGGCATTTCCAGTATTTCGGGGAAAACGTCATAATGCGAACGCCCGATGATGTCTTTTTCTTTCAACCCGTAATCTTTCAGCCAGCGGTCGCTGGTCATGATATAGCGCATCTGACGGTCGAACATGGCCACCGCCGCCGGGGTATGGCGCACCAGCATGCGCATGCGCGCCTCGCTTGCGATGATTTCGTGCGCTTTGCGGTCAACTTCCTGCTGTACGATTTCCGCCTTGCGCGACATGACAATCAGGAACATCGCCAGCAGCGATGTAAATGTCATACCGCCAAAAAGCACAACAATAGGCCCGTTGTTGTGCAGCCGGTCTTCAAGTAAAGGCGTGCTCTGCCACACCACCGTCCATTGCTGCTGCTTGACTTCCAGTACCTTGCGGATGGAAAACATCGATTTTTGCGAATAATCGGCATCGCTACGGCTGCTGAAAATCAGATATTTCGGGTCAACCGTATCGCCGTCGTATATATCCAGAAAAATTTCTTCCTGATGGTCCGGCTTATCCAGAAGGTCTTTCATAAACTTGCGCGCGATGAACGGCGCATATATCCACCCCTTGAAGGCCGCGCGGCGCTGTTCTTCGGTATCCACGACTGCGCCACGTTCGTAAAGAGGGTGCAAAAGAAGGAAGCCAGGTGTTTTTTGCTCATCCTGCACCAGAAGAATACGCCGCGTCATTGCGGCGCGCCCGCTGTCGCGCGCCAATATTGCGGCATCGCGGCGGTTTTTTTCAAAGGCAATATTCAGCCCCACCGCTTTCTCGTTTGACTTTTCCGGCTCCAAGAAAGAAATCACGAAAAAATCTTCGGCATTTTTATCCGGCTTGATTTCAAAGTCCGGCACACCGCTTTTTCTTTCTTCAGCGACGAAATCATCAAGCTTGTTTTTGTCCACGGGACTTATAAATCCGATGCCGTTCATGCCCGGATAGTTTTTTTCTATATCCAGCCATTCGGCATAGCGCCGCCATTCGGCGCGCGAAACGCTTTCGGAACCGGCGAAAAATCCTGCGCCGCTCAAAAGGCTCTTTTCATAGGAATCGATGCGGTAAACCAGACCTTTTTCAAGCTCGACCGCAAGGCTCATAAAAGAGCTTTTGTTTTTGTCGTAGATATTGCTCACCATACCGCGCCACGCGCTGAAGGTAATGACAATCGACACAAAAAGCGCCAGCAAGCCCGTCACGGGCAGCGAATGCAGGATTTTCTGAGTTTTGGAGCCTTCGGGCCAAAGCGTGCTTGCGATGATAAGCGCAATCGGCATAAACGCCAGAACGCCGAAGCTGTCGCCCATCCACCATGTCAGCCAGCTGTAAAGCGCCTGATCTTTATTTTGCACACCCACCAGATACAGCGCCGTATTCGCCACCGTTGCCGATACGATGCAGCTGATAGGGGCGGAAATCAGCAAAAATCCCAGCGCATCGCGCGGCTGTTCTATCGTCAGCGGGAAGCGGAAAAAACGCGACAGCAAAAAACGGCCAAAGCATGCCTGCAACACAGCCCCCGCCGCGATAATGGTAATCGCAACGGTTTTCATCGAAAGCAGGGTTTCGATGTCGCCGAAAATACCGCCGATAGCAGCATTAAGCGCAAAGGAGCCGAAAAAAATACCCGGCCACAAACGATAGCCATAGAGCAGCATCATAGCGAGCGCGATACCGGACGGCGGCCATATCGCCGTCGCATAACTGGGCGCGGACGAAACCATCAACCCCAGCTTGCCCGTCACGGCATAAAGAACAAATAGAACCAAGTTCAAAACCAAAATACGGCCAGCGCTCATCTGGCGCATCGGCACGTTTTCGGACATATCGGCAAAAGTCGAATGCGGCATGACGCCGACCCCCGTTTGGAAAAGGCACGCCCCCCGTGCCCGCATGGTCTAGTCACTGTATCATTCGAAAGTTAAGGAATAACAAAGGCCTCAGGCAGTTTTTGACATTAGAACAAAATGCGTATATAAAAAGAACATAAAGGGTATAAACCTCTTGTTTCAACGCAAAAGCCGGAGTTTTTTGCATGCGCGCCCCGCCCCCCGATTCCGCCACCGTGCCACAAACACAAAGCGGCCTGCGCTGGCTTTATGTGGACTTCAACAGCTACTTCGCGAGCGTCGAGCAGCAGCTACGGCCAGAGCTGCGCGGCAAGCCCATCATCGTCACGCCCCTTGCCAGCGACGCCACCTGCGCCATCGCCGCCAGCTACGAAGCCAAGGCTTTCGGCATCAAAACCGGCACGCCCGTTTACGAAGCGAAAAAGATGTGCCCCGGCCTTATCTGCGTCAGCGGAAATCATGAAACATACGTCGCCTTTCATCACCGGCTTATCGACGAAATTGAACGGCATATTCCGGTGACAGACGTCTGTTCGATTGACGAAATGGCCTGCCGCCTGATGGATAATGAAACCGACCCCGTTTTTCTACGGGATTTGGCGGCGCGTATCAAAAAAGGTATCGCAGAAAACATTGGCGCCCTCGGCCGGCAGGCTCTCGGCCTCAGCCTGTTGAAACCCGTCGCCC
>ERZ761609.996-NODE-996-length-27777-cov-9.355386_pt1 | contig 27777 bp, 24 predicted proteins | sample MGYA00511163_ERZ761609 | MGnify/ENA primary metagenome ERZ761609 (study PRJEB28899, sample SAMN02445070) | bioreactor sludge metagenome | biome: EBPR sludge | place: Australia: Brisbane, Thorneside Wastewater Treatment Plant | collected 2011-12-16 ... | reverse complement strand
GCAGGTGCGGAGGGCGCAAATAATAATAACGCTCCGCCCGCAGGTGCGGAGGGCGCAAATAATAATAACGCTCCGCCCGCAGGTGCGGAGGGCGTTGATAAAGAGCCGCCCGCACAACCGCAAGAATAAATAACAAAAACGCCACCGCCGCCGGACAGTCGCGCCGGTTTTGAGGAAACGCCATGGATATCTCCAGATTTTTTATCGACAGGCCGATTTTTGCTGCCGTTTTGTCGATTTTCATTTTCATCGCGGGCGCGATGGCGATACCGACGCTGCCGATTTCGGAATATCCGAACGTTGCGCCGCCGTCCGTGGTTGTACGCGCGCAATATCCGGGCGCCAACCCGCGCACGATTGCCGAAACCGTCGCCACCCCGATTGAAGAACAGGTGAACGGCGTCGAGGGCATGCTTTATATGTCGTCGCAATCCACTGCCGACGGCCAGATGGCGATTACCGTGACCTTCAAGCTTGGCACCGACCCCGACCTTGCGCAGCAGCTGGTGCAAAACCGCGTGCAGCAGGCCTTGCCCCGTCTGCCCGACATCGTGCGCCAGTTCGGCGTGACCACGGTCAAAAGTGCGTCCAACATCACGATGGTGGTGCATATCACGTCGCCCGATGGCCGCTATGACACCAATTACCTGCGTAACTTCGCCGTTCTGAACGTCAAAGACCGCATCGCCCGCCTGAACGGTATTGGCGAGGCGCAGGTCTTCGGCGGCGGCGATTACGCCATGCGTATCTGGCTCGACCCGGGCAAGCTTGCGGCGCTCGGCCTTACGGCGGGTGACGCAGTCGCTGCGGTGCGCGAACAAAACGCGCAGGTTGCGGCCGGTATCATCGGCGGGCAACCGCGCGAAGACAAAGGCGCGTTCGAGCTTTTGGTCAATGCCAAGGGGCGTTTGCAGACCGAAGAAGATTTCGCGGGCATCATCCTGAAAACGACGGAAAGCGGCGGTATCATCCGCCTTGGCGATGTGGCGCGCATGGAAATGGGGGCGAATACCTATGCCCTCGGCTCGCTGCTCGATAACAAACAGGCCTCGGCCATCGCGGTGTTTCAGGCGCCTGAATCAAACGCGCTGCAGCTGGCCAACGACGTGCGCACGACAATGGCGGAGCTGAAATCCACCGTTTTCCCCGATGGTATCGATTATACCATCGTCTATGACCCGACGCGCTTTGTGCAATCCAGTATCGATGCCGTCGTGACCACGCTGGTCGAAGCGGTCATTTTGGTTGTTATCGTGGTTATCGTGTTTCTGCAAACATGGCGCGCGTCCATCATTCCGCTGCTGGCTGTGCCGGTGTCGGTTGTGGGCACGTTTGCGGTTATGAAGCTGTTCGGCTTTTCCATCAACAACCTGACGCTGTTCGGTCTTGTCCTTTCCATCGGTATTGTCGTCGATGACGCCATCGTGGTCGTCGAAAACGTGGAGCGGAACATCGAAGAAGGCCTCAATCCGCGCGAAGCCGCCTATAAGGCGATGCAGGAAGTATCCGGCCCGATTATCGCGATTGCCCTGACGCTGGGCGCGATTTTCATTCCGGTCGCTTTCGTCAGCGGCCTGACGGGGCAGTTCTATAAACAGTTCGCCCTCACCATCGCGATTTCGATGTTTATTTCCGCCTTCAACTCCCTCACGCTCAGCCCCGCGATGGCGGCGAAGCTGCTGCATGCGCCGGATGCGGAGCCTGACCGTTTGCAAAAAATCATCGATGCGGGCTTCGGCTGGTTCTTCCGCGGCTTTAACCGGTTTTTCAAGGCGTCGTCCAAAAAATACGAAGCCACAACCGGCAGCATCGTGCGTCACAAAGTGGGCATGTTCGCGGTTTATCTGGCGCTTATCGCGGGCTCGGTCGTTTTGTTCAACATCACGCCGCGCGGTTATGTGCCTGCGCAGGATAAACAATATCTTGTCGCCTTCGCGCAATTGCCGTCGGGTGCCAATTTGCAGCGCACCGAAGAAGTCATCCGCCGCATGAGCGACATCGCCATGAAAACGCCGGGCGTGCAAAACGCCGTCGCATTCCCCGGGCTTTCCATCAACGGCTTCGCGGCAAGTTCGAGCGCGGGTATCGTTTTCATGACCCTCGACCCGTTTGAAAAACGCACCACGCCCGACCTTTATGGCCCCGTGATTGCCGAAAAACTGATGGGGCAGCTCGGCATGGCGATTGAAGACGCCTTCGTCGGCGTATTCCCGCCGCCCGCAGTCGATGGTCTTGGCACCATCGGCGGCTTCCGCCTGCAAATTCAGGACCGCGGCGATTTGGGCGACGAAGCGCTTTATGGCGCCCTGATGGCCGCGCAGATGAAAGCATGGCAAACGCCGCAGCTGGCGGGCGTTTTCTCCAGCTATCAAATCAACGTGCCGCAGTTGTTCGTCGATATCGACCGTGACCGCGCCAAGCAGCTGGGCATCCCGCTCGGTAATGTGTACGAGGCTTTGCAGGTCTATCTCGGTTCTTACTACATCAACGACTTCAACCGTTTTGGCCGCACCTATCAGGTAATTGCGCAGGCGGATGCGCCGTTCCGTATGGATGCGGCGGATATCGCGCAGCTCAAAACCCGCAATCTGGCGGGGGAGATGGTGCCGCTTGGCAGCGTGCTCAGCGTCAAGCAAAGCTATGGCCCCGACAGTGCGTCGCGTTATAACCTGTTCCGCACGGCGGAGCTGAACGGCGGCCCCGCGCCCGGTTTTTCTTCGGGCGAGGCGGAAACGGCGATGGTGAAAATCCTGCGCGAAGTCCTGCCCCCCGGCATGGATTTCGAATGGACGGAGCTGAAGTATCAGGAAATCCTTGCGGGCAATACGGCGATTTATATTTTCCCGCTTTGCATTTTCCTCGTGTTCCTTGTGCTTGCGGCGCAGTATGAAAGCCTTATCCTGCCGCTGGCCATCATCATGATTGCGCCTGCGGTGACGCTCAGCGCCGTCTTCGGCGTGTGGTGGACGGGCGGGGATAATAATATCTTCACCCAAATCGGGATATTGGTGGTGCTCGGCCTTGCGTGCAAGAACGCCATTCTTATCGTCGAATTCGCGCGCGAACTGGAACTGGCGGGCGAAGAAACGGTGAAGGCCGCCATGACCGCGTGCCGCATGCGTCTGCGCCCCATTTTGATGACGTCGTTTGCCTTCATCATGGGCGTGGTGCCGCTGGTGCTGTCAACCGGCGCGGGCGCGGAAATGCGTCAGGCCATCGGCGTCACCGTGTTTTCGGGCATGATTGGCGTGACGTTCATGGGGCTGTTCCTCACGCCCTTGTTCTATGTATTCCTGCGTAAACTTTCCGGCCGCAAGCTGACCAGTTTGCATCCCGTGCCGGTTCTGAAGGTGCATTAAGATGAAAAAACTTATCATCGCGCTCGCGCTGACAACCGCCCTTGGTGCGCCGCTTTCCGGTTGCAACCTTGCGCCCGATTTCAAATTGCCCGAAACGGCCAAGACGGAACAATTCCGCGAAGCCGAAGACCTGAAGGTCACCGGCAAGTGGAAAGTGGGCGAACCCGCCGCGCATATCGACCGCGGCACATGGTGGAAAGTGTTCAAAGACCCCGCGCTTGATAAACTGCAGGCCGAAGCGGCCGATGGCAACCTGACAGTGCAGGCGATGGAAGCGCGCGTGCGTCAATCGCGCGCCGCAGCAGGGCAGGCACGCGCCGGTTTCTTTCCGGATATCGACGGCAATGCATCGGCCACGCGCCAAAAACCTAATGCGGTTGCGCGCGGCATGGCGCCCGGCAGCGAACTTGCGATTGAAAACAGCCTCAAGACCGGCCTGACGCTCAGCTATGAACTGGACTTGTTCGGCCGCGTGCGCAACCGCCACAAAGCGGCGAAGGCCGAGGCGATGGGCGCAGAGGCGACGCTGCAAAGCATGCGCCTTGCCATGCAGGCAGATGTGGCGGATTTGTATTTCCTTATCCGCGCGCTTGACCGTGAACGCGGCGTTTTGTCTGTTTCGGTTTCCTTGCGCGAAGATGGTTTGAAAATTCTTAAAAAGCGTCTCGATATCGGCACGATTACCGAACTGGATATCGCCGAGGCGACGGTGGACCTTGAAAACACGCGCATGCAGTATCAGGACGTCATCCAGCAGCGCAAAGAGGCGGAACATGCCCTTGCGCTTTTGCTGGGCAAGGCGCCGGGTGAATTTTCGCTGAAATCGGCGGAACTGCCGCGCCGTATTCCCGTCATTCCTGCGGGCGTACCGTCGAGCGTTTTGGAGCGCCGCCCCGATATTTCCGCCGCGCAATATAAACTGGCCGCTGAAAACGCGCGCATCGGCGTTGTGAAGGCGTCGTTTTTCCCCACCTTGTCGCTGACGGGGAATGCGGGCGTGGAATCCGACGTGATGTCGAACCTGTTTCAATGGTCGAGCCGCACATGGGCGATTGGGCCGATGCTGAGCTTGCCGATTTTTACGGGCGGTGAAAACACCAAGGCCCTTGAACGCCAAAAGGCTGTGTACGAAGAAGCCGTGGCCGATTACCGCCAAAGCGTGCTGGTCGCCTTCCGCGATGTTGAAAACAGTCTTTCGCGCCTGAAAACCCTGTCGCGTCAGGCCTCGTCGCAGGCCGTGGCCGAAAGCGCGGCCAAACGCGCGTCGGAGCTGGCGGGCATGCGCTACGAAAACGGCGATGTGGGCTATCTGGAAGCGATTACCGCGCGCCGCAGCGCACTTGAGGCGCAGCGCAGCGGTATTCAAATTCAGGGCGAGCGCCTGCGCGAAACCGTGCGCCTGATACGCGCTATCGGCGGCAGCTGGACGCCGGCCACCGTGCCTGCGCCGGAAACGGGCGTCAAAAAACCCGAACAAAAGAAAAAAGATTGATATGAAGACACAAGGTTTGAGCGATGCGGAAATAGAATCCCGCCTTGCCGCGCCCGGCGCGGGCGTGCCGTGGTATGTGCGGCTGGTCATGCGCCATTACATCGGCCCCTGCGTGGCGGCGAAGGCCGATTGGGCGGCAGAGACGCAGCGCTTTGTCGATACCAATGCGGCGATTTTGGCGCTGGCGGAAAAAATGGATAACGGCCAGCTGCAAAAACGCGTGCTGGTGCCGCGTCTGCGCGGCCTCGAAGACAGCTCGCGCTATTGGTCTGCCGCCATGACGCTGGAACATCTGATGATTGTCGGCACGGGCATGCGCGATATCATCATCCGCCTGTCGCAAGGGCAGGTGCCGCCCGGCCGCGCCGATACCGCACGCGTGAAGCCGCTGGGCAAGCTGCCCGCGCAAACCGTTTTGGCGAATTATAAATCTTTTATATCGACGCTGATGCCGCAAATCGAAACCGCCGTGCCGCCGGAAAAGCGTGATGGTGCGCTGACCTATGCGCACCCCTGGTTCGGCGGCTTCACGCTGCGCCAGTGGCATTGGCTTTTGGCGCAGCACAACGCCATTCACCTGCGCCAGTTGCAGGAAATCGCTGCACGGGTTTAAGGCGGCTGCCGTGCGCGGCCGCGTGCGCCGCTGGACACCGGCCTGCGCCGGTGTGACGTGCAGTTCTGCGCCAGCAACGTATGCAGTAAAAATAAACCGTCACACCGGCGCAGGCCGGTGTCCAGAGCATCTCTCTCTATCGTCAGATAACGCGCGCGGGCGTACCCGCCGCGGTCGCGCCGGCGGGGACGGATTTTACAACCACGCTGCCCGCGGCGATTTTGGCGCCCGCGCCAATCTCGATATTCCCCAAAATCGTTGCGCCCGCGCCGATTTGCGCGCCTTGGCGCACTTTGGGGTGGCGGTCTTCGGGGGCGAAGGCGCGGCCGCCCAGCGTCACGCCGTGCCAGAACAAAACATCGTCTTCGACAACGGCGGTTTCGCCAATCACAATGCCTGTTGCGTGGTCGAACATGATGCCGCAGCCGATGCGTGCGGCGGGGTGAATGTCCACGCCGAACAAATCCGACACGCGGTTTTGCACCAGCAGCGCCAGCGGCTGCCGCCCGTGATGCCACAGGTCATGCGCAAGGCGGTGGCATTGCAGCGCGTGAAATCCTTTGAAAAACAAAAACGGGCGCAGCGCATCATGCGCGGCGGGGTCGTTGGCCAAAACCGTTTGCATGTCGCGCACGATTTTACCACCAAGTGCATCTGCACCGCGCAGCCACAGCGCGGCATAGGCGTCGCGAAAAACAGGGGCGGGGAAATGCGGCGTTTGCAGTTTTTGCGAAAGCAGCCTGCCCATGGCATCGCCCAGATGCGCGGCGGACAGAATCGTATCCGTCAAAAACGGCGCGAAGACGGCATCTTCGCCGGCGAGTTTTTCTGCTGCACTGCGCAATGAAACCCAGAGCGTTTGCGGGGTCTGGCTTGAAAGGGGGGCTTGTTCCTGCTTCATGTTCAAGGTTTTAGCCAGTTATAAAGGCCAAGTCACGCGCAATCTTGCGCGCAGGTATTCGGGTAAAACATGCGCGGCGAAAAAGTTTTACTTTGCGCATAATGCTTTATAAAATCAGCAAAATTTCAACATAAGAGACCGTCATGACCAACCAGCCGCCCGCCATTTTGCAGCTCATCGGCAATACGCCGCTTGTCGAGATTACCCGCATCGATACGGGCCCTTGCCGCCTGTTCGCCAAGCTGGAATCGCAAAACCCCGGCGGCTCTATCAAAGACCGCATCGCCCGCCAGATGATTGACGCGGCAGAGAAAGAGGGCAAGCTGAAACCCGGCGGCACGATTATCGAAGCGACGGCGGGCAACACGGGGCTTGGCCTGACGCTTATCGGCGCGCTCAAAGGATACAAAGTCATTCTGGTCGTGCCCGATAAAATGTCGCGCGAGAAAATTTTCCATTGCAAAGCCATGGGCGCCGACGTGCGCGTGGCGCGCAGCGACGTCGTGCGCGGCCATCCGGAATATTATCAGGATGTCGCGGCGCGCATCGCCAAGGAAACCGGCGGTTTCTACGTCAACCAGTTCGCCAACCCCGCCAACGTCGCGGCGCATTTCGAATATACCGCGCCCGAGATTCTGACGCAGATGGAAGGCGATGTGGATGCCATCATCTGCGGCGTCGGCTCCGGCGGCACCTTGACGGGCATCGGCAATTTCATGAAAAAACACAGCCCCAAAACCGAAATGATTTTGGCCGACCCCGCGGGCTCCATCCTTGCCCCGCTGGTGAACGAGGGCAAGACGGTCGAGCCGGGCTCGTGGCTGGTCGAGGGTATCGGCGAAGATTTTATTCCCGATATTCTTGATATGTCGCTGACCCAAAAAGCCTATACGATTACGGACGAGGAAAGCCTCGCCACCGCGCGCGAACTGCTTTTGAAAGAAGGGATTCTGGCGGGCCCGTCGTCGGGCACGCTGGCCGCGGCCGCACTGAAATACTGCCGCGAACAGAAAGAGCCCAAGCGCGTCGTGACGCTGATTTGCGACCGCGGCGACAAGTATCTTTCGAAGACCTTCAGCGATTTTTGGCTGTCTGAACAGGGCTTCACCCCGCGCAAGCCCACGGGCGCCATCGAAGACCTCGTCATGCGCCGTCACGATGCGGGGGATACGATTTTTGTGCGCGCCACCGACCCTTTGAAAACGGCTTATAAACGCATGCGTTTTGCCGACGTGTCGCAGCTGCCGGTGCTCGACGAAGCCGCAAAGCGTCTGGTCGGCGTGGTCGATGAAAAAACGCTGCTGAACCGCATGACCATGGGCGATAAAAATTCGTCCATGTCCGGCACGGTTGCCGATGTGATGCGCGAAGCCGCGCCCGTGCTGCCCAAAGATACGCCGATTGAAACCGCCGCGCCGCTTTTGCAGCAGGGCGGCGCCATCATGGTGGTGGACGATGATAAATTCCTCGGCGTTGTCACGCGCGTCGATATGCTTAACCATCTTTATCTGAAAGGTCAGGTTGCCTGATGTCTTCCGCTTCTTCTTCCCGCAAAAACCGCTCTTTCTCCACGCGCTGCATCCACGGCGGGCAGATGCACGACCCGACAACAGGCGCGGTGAACGTGCCGATTTACGCGACATCCACTTATGCGCAATCGGCGCCGGGCGAACATAAAGGCTTCGTCTATGCCCGCGGCCACAACCCGACGCGCCACGCGTTTGAACGCGCTATGGCGGATTTGGAAGACGGCAGCGCGGCTTTCGCCTTTGGCTCCGGCCTTGCCGCGATGTGCGCGGTTCTGGACGTGCTGCCGGCGGGCGCGCACATGATTGCGTCGGATGATTTGTACGGCGGCAGCTTCCGCCTGTTCGAGCGCGTGCGCAAGCAAACGACAGGGCTCGAGGTTTCCTACATCGACATGACAGATGCTGAGGCCGTGCGCGCCGCCATCCGTCCGAATACGAGAATGGTCTGGATTGAAACGCCGACCAACCCGATGCTGAAGCTGACCGACATTGCCGCTGTCGCCAAAATCGCCCGCGAGAAAAATCTTATCAGCGTGGTCGATAACACTTTTGCGACGCCGTGGAACCAGCGCCCCATCGCTATGGGCGTCGATATCGTGGTGCATAGCGCGACGAAATATATCGGCGGACATTCCGACATCATCGGCGGCGTTGCCATCGTCGGCGACAATGCGGATTTGGCCGAGCGCATGAAATTCATCCAGAACGCGACGGGCGGTATTCTGGGCCCGTTTGACAGTTTCCTTGCGCTGCGCGGCGTCAAAACGCTGGATGTGCGCATGGAGCGTCACAGCAATTCCGCCATGAAAATCGCCGAATGGCTGAGCCACCACCCGAAGGTGGAAAAAGTCTGGTATCCGGGCCTGCAAAGCCACCCGCAGCACGCACTGGCCAAACGCCAGATGCGCGGTTTTGGCGGCATGGTGACGGCGGTTTTGAAGGGCGACCTTGATGCGTCGCGCCGCATGCTGTCCGCATGCAAAATTTTCACGCTGGCCGAAAGCCTTGGCGGTGTCGAAAGCCTTATCGAGCATCCGGCCATCATGACGCATGCGTCAGTGCCCAAAGAGCAGCGCGAGGCGCTGGGCATTTCCGACGGGCTTATCCGCCTGTCGGTCGGCATCGAAAGCGTCGAAGACCTGATTGCGGACCTCGACGAAGCTTTGGCGAAAATCTGATAACGGAGAGAAAAGGGTGCGGCACATGTCACGGCTGATTGCGGATATCGGGGCGACCAACGCGCGTTTTGCGATTGCGAATGATGCGGGCATCGAGCATATCGACGTTCTGCCCTGCGATGATTTTCCGACGCTGGCCGATGCGGCGCAGGCGTATTTGTCGCGCGTGGGCGGGGTAAAGCCGCAAACGGGCGCTTTTGCCGTCGCCATTCCGCTCAGCGGTGCGGACGAAGTGTCGATGACCAACCACGGCTGGAGCTTTTCCATCTCCGGCACGCGCAAGGCGCTGGGGTTTGACAAGCTGGATGTCATCAACGATTTTACGGCGCTCGCGCTTGGCATTACACATTTGACGGAGGCCGATTATTACAAGGTCGGCGGCGGTGAAAGCGTCCAAGGCGCGCCCATCGGCATCATCGGCCCCGGCACGGGGCTGGGTGTCGGCGCGGTTGTATTCGGCCGCGACGGTGCGCCTGTGCCCGTGACGACCGAGGGCGGCCATGTCACCATGCCCGCATCGAACGAGCGTGAATTCCGCCTGTTCGAATGGCTGAAACAAACCAAATACCATCATATATCGGCGGAGCGGGTGATTTCCGGCAAAGGCCTTGTGAATATCTATCACGGTCTTTGCGGTCTTGACGGCCTGAACCTGCCTGAAAAAACACCGGCGGAAATTACCGAAGCGGCGCTGGCGCGCAGCTGCCCGGTTTGCGTCGAAACGCTGGATTTGTTCTGCCATTTCCTTGGCGTTGCCGCGGGCAACGTGGCGCTGACCTATGGCGCGTTCGGCGGCATTTATATTGCAGGCGGCATCGTGCCGCGCCTCGGCAGCTATTTCGCGGCCTCGCGCTTCATGCAAAGCTTCCTTGAAAAAGGCCGCTTCAAAGACTACCTCGCCCCCATTCCCGTGCGCGTGATTACGCACCCGTATCCGGGGCTGGAGGGGCTGAAGTATCTGGATTGAAAAAAACTGCATCAACAAAAAACCCCGCCGGTAACCGGCGGGGTTTTTGTTTTGCGATGGCGTTTACACCCGCGCGAAATAGCCGCCGAAGGCTGGCAGACTCAGTTTGCGGCCATCGAGGCTGGCGTGCATGCCGTGGCCGTCCATGGGGGTTGAATCCATGGGCAGGTCGATGATGGCGGGCGCATTGCCGAGGTTGAAGCAGCAAAGAACATCGCCGCTGTCATGGCTGCGCACGAAGCCGAGCGTGCCGTCGGGCGTATCAAAAAACTTGATGTCGCCCGTGACCAGCGCGGCGTGCGCCTTGCGCCATTTCAAAAATCCGCGCACGAAATGCAGCGGGGAGTGGCCGTCGGCTTCCTGCTGCGCGGCGGCTTTGGCCAGATGTTCGATAGGTACGGGCAGCCATGTTGTGGCGGCATCGGAAAAACCTGCATTGGCTTTTTGCCCGTCCCACGGGAAGGGCGTGCGGCAACCGTCGCGGCCCTTGTCTTCGGGCCAGAGGAAAATGCCGAAGGGGTCTTGCAGCAACTCGAACGGGATGTCCGCTTCGGTCAGGCCAAGCTCTTCGCCCTGATAAATAAACGACGTGCCGCGCAGCGTGGTGACAAGGGCGGAGAGGAGTTTCGATTGCTCTGCATCCGGCTTGCCATCGACCGCCCAGCGCGACGCCACGCGCACAACGTCGTGGTTGGCGAAAGCCCATGACGGCCAGCTTTTCTCGCCCGCGGCCAGATATTCCTCCACCGCGCCGCGCAGGGATTTGGTGTTGTAAACACCGGGGCCCAGAAGCGCGAAGTTATAGGCGGTGTGCAGCTTGTCGGGGCCGTCGGTATAATCAACGCTGGTTTTAATCTGGAAGTCGTCGCCGATTTCCGCAACCATAAAGCGGCCTTCGTATTCGTCCGTCAGTTTGCGCAGACGTTTGATGAAGGGAATCATTTCGGGCTGCGTCTTGTCGTACAGATGGCGCTGCCAGTAATAGGGGTGGGTCTGGCGGCCGCTGGACTGTTTGCGGTCGAAGCCTTCGAGCGGCGGGTTGTCGCGCAGCTGCGCGTCATGGATGCAGTGGTTCAGCGCGTCAAGGCGGAAACCATCCACGCCACGTTCCAGCCAGAAACGGCACACATCCAAAAGCGCGTCCTGCACGGCCATGTTGCGCACGTTGAGGTCGGGCTGTTCTTTCAAAAACTGGTGGTAATAATATTGGCCGCGTTTGGTATCGTATTGCCACGAAGAGCCGCCGAAAACCGACATCCAGTTATTGGGCGGCGTGCCGTCGTCTTTGGGGTCTGCCCAGACGTACCAGTCGGATTTGTCGTTATCGCGGCTTTTGCAGCTTTCGACGAACCACGGGTGTTTGTCGGACGTATGGCTCAAAACCACGTCGATAATCAGCTTCAGCCCGCGCTTGTGCATTTCGCGCAGCATCTCGTCGAAATCGTCCAGCGTGCCGAACATCGGGTCCACGTTTTTGTAATCCGACACGTCATAACCGAAATCGACCATGGGGGAGGTGAAAAACGGTGACAGCCACACGGCATCAACGCCGAGCGACGCGATGTAATCCATCTTCGCCGTGATGCCCTTGATATCGCCGATGCCGTCTGCGTTGCTGTCGTTAAAACTGCGCGGATAAATCTGGTACACAACCGCGCCGCGCCACCAATCGTTACGTCCGGACATCGACATCTTTTTCCCCTCTTGAAACGCATTTGTTGTTTCTGAAACGCAGTTGGCGAAAGCCGTCCGCGCGTTGTGCGGCGCACCATCTTCTGTGCGATGCGCGTGCTGCCGCCTGAAAATCTTATAGGCATGAATGGCTTGCAGGTCAAAGGAACAAAATGTCGCGGCGAAGAAACGAAACGCTTGTCGCGGGTGTCATTTTTGGTACTATCTAATCATTCTGCCGCATTTAGGGAAACAAAATTGCCGGGTCATCGCATTTACTATGTGCCCCCGCGGATGGTGGGCTCTATCGACAGCTGGTCGGGCAAAGACCGCGCGGACGGCGCGTCGTGGCTGATTGACCACGCGGCGGATATGGGCTTCAACGCCCTCTGGTTCAGCCCGATGGGGCAGCCGACGGCGGTTGAGAAAATGTCGCATGGTGAAAACCGCAGCGGCAGCTATTACGCGCAGCGCGACCATTTCCGCCTCGGCGATGAATTTTCCGCAGGGCGCGGCCAAGACGAAGATTTGAAACATCTGCAGCACTTCGCCAAAAAAGCGCGTGAAAAAGGCGTGCGCCTTTACGCGGACCTTGTGTGCAATCACGTCGCGGCCGACCATGCGCTGGTCTTGCGCGAAGATGCGGCGATTGCGGATATCAAACGCGAAGCGGGCGCAAACCTGACGCCGCTGCGCGGGGCGGACGGCTCTCTCATCGGTATCAAATGGCCTGCGGCAGAGACAAGCGGCGCGGCCGGCGTGCCGCAGGAATATTTGTTCAAGTTCAAACGCAATGCCGATTTCACCCTGCAAATCGGCGGCCCGGCGGAAGACCCGTGGTCGGACGTGGCGCATATCAACTATGCCTCGCCGGAGGCAAAGCGCTTTTTCATTTTCGGCGATGCGCACGAAGAAGGCTATTTCAAAAAAGTCATCGACTGGTCGCTCAAGGCGGGCTTCACCGATTTCCGCTGCGATGCGGCTTATTTGATTCCGCCCGATTGCTGGCAGGCGCTGATAACCCATGCGCATGCGCAAAAACCGGACGCCGTTTTCATGGCCGAAACCCTGACGACCGAAACCGCCAAGGTCGAGGAAATGCAAAAGGCAACGCTCACCGATGCAAATGGCAAAACGCGCCCCGCGTTCGACCTTGGCATGCTGGGCATTTACTGGTGGAATTTCCGCGACGACTGGCTGCCCAAGGGCGAAGTGCCGCGCGTGAATGCGATGGCGAAATTCGGCGGCGCAGGCTCCCCCGACAATCACGACACCGAAAACACGATTGCCGGCAGCGCGCGCAAGGCGTTTAACAATGCCGCCGATGCCAACCGCCATATCGCGGAGGTTTCGGTGCGTGATTATGCCGTATCGGTCATGACGGGCAATTCGTCGTATATGCAGATGGGCTATGAATACTGCAACGAAAAGCAGAACCATGTTTTTAAAGGGCAGGTGACGCCGCAGGATTTCACAAACCTGCAAAGCGCGCGCGCGGACGGCGAGATGGATATCCGCGCCCGCATCCGCGCCATCAACGCGCTGCACGAAAGCATGGACGTGAAGAATTGCCGCGTGGCTATCCGCCACCATGGCGAAGTGGGGGATGGTGCGCTTTTGCGCCTCGCGCTCGATTATATTGATGCGGACAGCGGGGCGGTCACGGCCTCCGCCGTTTTGCTTTTGAACCGCAAGCCGGAAAAGGGGGCTGTGCCGCTTCCCGCCGCTTATGTGGACGAGATGGCGGCGGCCGGATTGGCAGCGGCAGCGGGCGACTCCGCACAGGACGTTCGTGACGTGGCTATTTTCCATACCCCCTTGCCACCCCTGCCGCAGGCGCAACCGGCCCCCCGCCGTGCCGCCCAAGGCCGTCAACCCCGCCCTTGAGCCCTAAAAACAGGCAAATTTTGATATAAATAGACATAATACCCCTTGTTTTTCTGCGCGGGGTATGGTCTAAAGTGCATGAGTTTCGTGCGTACTCTGCCTGTGCGAGCCTGCCGGCACTATGCGGAAGGCCATGTCGCCCCAAGCGGCTTGAAGCGATGAATTTCCGAAGGGAACAAGCGTCGCAGCGTTGAAAGAGTTTCGAGACGTCCGGTGGTTTTTCGAAGTCACCTTCGAGCGATTTCCGGACGAATACAAAACTCTCTAAAGTCTCATCACGGTGATGGGGCTTGTTCAACGGTCTGCAACAAAGGAAATTTCTACATGGCAACCGGTATCGTAAAATGGTTCAACCCGACCAAAGGTTTTGGCTTCATCCAGCCCGAGCAAGGCGGCAGCGATGTGTTCGTTCACATCACCGCAGTTAAAAGCGCAGGCCTGGACACGCTGAACGAAGGTCAGCGCGTTTCTTATGACCTCGCGACCGAGCGCGGCAAAACTGCCGCCGCTAACCTGAAAGTTGCTGACGCTGCGTAAATAACGCGCGTCCGCGCCACTCAGGCACGGATACATACAGACCCCTGCCAGCCCGCTGGGCGGGCGGGGGTTTGTTTTTCCAGCTCGCGGGTTTCCCTGATGATGCCGGAAAAGGCAGCGGCGTTATGGCCGCAAACGGTAGCGGCGTTATGACCGCAAACGGTTTTTAAAGCCGTATAAAAAGAAGCGGTGCCAAGCCGCAATGAAGGGGTGCCATTTGCGCCCCAGAAAAAAGCGGCGGATTTATTTGCCGCGCATCAAAGCGGCATAGCCGCCATCAGGAAAACCTAACAATGAAAGACTTCTCTTCTCTGGGTCTGCCGCAGCAGCTCGCCGACTCTCTCGCCCGTATGAAATTTTCAACGCCGACGCCTATCCAGGCGAAGGCTATTCCCGTTGCGCTCAAAGGCCGCGACATTCTCGGTTCTGCCCAGACGGGTACGGGCAAAACGGGCGCTTTTGGCATTCCGCTGATTGAACGCCTGCTCACCACCGACAAAACGACCGCACTGGTCATGACCCCGACGCGCGAACTGGCGTCGCAGGTGCAAAAGGCGCTGCTCGAAATGCTCGGCCACGGCAGCGGCATCAAATCCGCGCTGCTGATTGGCGGCGATTCCATGTACCGCCAGCTCAACCAGCTCAAAGGCCGCCCGCGTCTTATCGTCGGCACGCCCGGTCGTATCAACGACCATCTGGAGCGTCGCAGCGTCAACCTGCGCGATTGCGGCTTCCTTGTTCTTGATGAAACCGACCGTATGCTCGACATGGGCTTCGGTGTGCAGATTGACCGCATCCTCCGCCACATGCCGAAAGAGCGCCAGACGCTGCTGTTCTCCGCAACGCTGCCGCCCTATATCATCGAAGTCGCCAAAAAATACCTGCACATGCCGGAGCGCATTGCGGTCGGCGATGTCCACAGCCCGATTGAAAACATCAAGCAGGAAATGGTCAAGCTGAACCAGCCTGAAAAATACAAGGCGCTGTCCGAACACCTGTCGCGCCGCGACGGTTCTGTCATCGTTTTCGTCAAGACCAAACACGGCGCCGACCGCATGGCGACCAAGCTGCAGCGCGACGGCCACAAAGCCGAAGCCATCCATGGCGATTTGAAACAAAGCAAGCGCGACCGCGTGATTGCCGATTTCCGCGACAAGGAATACCGCATTCTGGTCGCCACCGACGTGGCCGCGCGCGGGCTTGATATTCCGCACATCGAACACGTTATCAACTATGACCTGCCGCAGGTGGCCGAAGATTACATCCACCGCATCGGCCGCACCGCGCGTGCGGGTAAAACGGGCGAAGCGGTTATTTTTGTCACGCCCGAAGACGGCGCGAAGTGGAAAGAAATTTACCACCTGATGAACCCGTCCGAAAAATCGGTCAAGAATTCGGAGCGCGCGGACGACAAGCTGACGAATAAAAAATCCGGCAGCCGCAAACCCGGCGGTTTTAAAACCGGCACCAAAAAGGCCTTCGCGCGCAAAGGCGCATCGCCCCGCCGCGAAGACGGCGAACGCAGAGAGCGTTATGACCGTGACGCGCGCCCCGCGCGTGAAGGTCGTGACGCGCGCCCCGCGCGTGGCGACAGAGATTCGCGTCCCGCACGTTTTGACCGTGAAGACCGCGATTCCCGTCCTGCGCGTTATGGCCGTGACCGTGACGACCGTGGTGGCTATGAGGGCCGCGGGGAGCGCCGCGGCTATGAAGGCCGCAATGACCGCGGCGGGGAGCGTGGTGAATACCAGCCGCGCGGCGAGCGTGGCGGCTTCAAGCCGGGCGGCAAAAAATCCGGCGGCAAGTTCGGCGATAAAAAATGGGAAAGCCGCGGCAAGCCCCGCAGCGAAGGCGGCTTTGGCGGCAAAGAGCGCAGCGATGATAGAAAAATGCGCAGCGGCGGCGGTAAAGAACGCAGCTTCGGTAATAAAGAGCGCAGCTTCGGCAGCAAAGAGCGTAGCTATGCCGGCAAAGAAAACCGCTTTGCCGACGGCGAGCGTCCGCGTCCGAAGGGCAAGCCCGCGCCGCGCCGCAGCGATGGCGATGGCGGCAGCAAGCCGCGCCCCGCAAACCGCGGCAGCGCACAAGGCAAAAAACGCGCCTATCGCGACTGATAAACGGCTTTGGACTTAAAAAAACGGCGGATTTGACTTTGGTCATGTCCGCCGTTTTTCTGTTGTGTCCTAATAAAGACATCAACAGATTTTACAAGGAGAAAACGTATGGGCACACATCATGATTTGGCGCAGGACTTCCCCGAGCTCAAAGACGATATTCATGCCATGAAAATGGCCGATGCGCATTTCCGCCGTCTGGCCGAAGAATACGAAGCTGTATGCAAAGAGCTGCACCGTGCGCAGGACGGCGCGGGCGTCATGGACGATGCGCATGCGGAAGAGCTGAAAAAACAACGCGTGACCTTGAAAGACGATTTGTTCGCCATGTTGCGCCTGCATCAGGCCGCGCAGCAGAAAGCCGCCGTCTAGCTTGCTTTTATTTTCCTTTTCTCAAGGCTTCCCGCAAAAACGGGAAGCCTTTTGATTTTGGTCAATCGGGCGGCCTGCATACAATCGTATGCTTTTATTGAGGCCGAAAAAGAAAAACAGGCCGGACAAGGTCTCATCCGGCAGAGAAGGATGAGGCTCATGCTGCATAAAACAGAAACCGCCGCGCTGCGTATTTATATCGGCGAAAGCCATTATGGCCGCGGCATGCCGGTGTACGAAGATATTCTCTACCGCGCGCGGCAGCGCGGCATGGCGGGGGCGACGGTTTTTAAAACCGACGTCGGTTTTGGTCATACAGAGCCGAAGGCGGGCAGCAGCCATTTTTCGGGGCGCGTATCCGACGATGTCCCCGTGATTATCGAAATAATTGATGGGGTCCATAAGCTTGAAAGTTTTGCGCAGGAAGCGCGGCAACTTTTGGGGTGGCGCGGGTTGATGGCATTGTTTCCTGTGCGTGTGCTACACTATGGCGAGGACACCGCGGACGGAGACGCCGCGCGGAACCTGCCGCCAAATCCGTAACCATAATATTTCCCCTGAAAACGCGGCTGCGCGCTCTTTGTTGACAAAAGTCAATTAACACGCAGTACTGATTTGTTACCAAAAAGGGGCTCGCTGCCCTCAGGTTTCCCGAGTCTGGCATCATCCGCAGTAAAAAAAGGGAGCAAGAAGCTCTATGGATACGCAAAAACCGATTTATAACAATGACATCGTTCGTATGTTCACGATTGCAACGATGTTCTGGGGGATTGCCGGATTTACCGTCGGTTTGCTCATCGCGATGCAGCTGGCCTGGCCGCAGCTCAATTTCGAGCCGTTTTTGAGCTTCGGCCGCCTGCGCCCCTTGCATACCTCGGCGGTGATTTTTGCTTTTGGCGGCAATGCGCTTCTGGGCACCAGTTATTTCGTGGTGCAGCGCACCTGTCAGGCGCGGCTGTGGAGCGATGGCCTTTCGACCTTCACTTTCTGGGGCTATCAGATTTTCATTCTCATCGCGGGGCTGGGCTATCTGGCGGGCGTCACGCAGGGCAAGGAATATGCGGAGCCGGAATGGTACGCCGATTTGTGGCTGACGGTTGTCTGGGTTGCCTATTTCATCAACTTCCTGATGACGATTACAAAACGCAAAGAGCCGCATATCTATGTCGCCAACTGGTTTTACCTGTCGTTCATCGTGACGGTGGCGATTTTGCATCTGGTCAACAACGTATCGTTGCCGGTCGGGCTGGATGTGAAAAGCTATTCCGCCTACGCAGGCGTGCAAAGCGCGATGATACAGTGGTGGTATGGCCACAACGCCGTCGGCTTTTTCCTGACCGCGGGTTTCCTTGGCATGATGTATTATTTCGTGCCGAAACAGGCGGGGCGTCCGGTTTATTCCTACCGCCTGTCCATTCTGCATTTCTGGTCGCTGATTTTCATCTACATCTGGGCGGGGCCGCACCACTTGCACTATACCGCGCTGCCCGATTGGGCGCAGACGCTCGGCATGACTTTTTCCGTCATGCTGTGGATGCCCAGCTGGGGCGGCATGATTAACGGCATGATGACGCTGTCGGGCGCGTGGCACAAACTGCGCGAAGACCCTGTGCTGCAGTTCATGGTCGTCGCACTGGCATTTTACGGCATGAGCACCTTCGAAGGCCCCTTGATGTCCATCAAGGCCGTGAACGCGCTCAGCCATTATACCGACTGGACGATTGGCCATGTGCATTCAGGCGCGCTTGGCTGGGTCGGGTTCATCACCTTCGGCGCGGTTTATTATCTGGTGCCGGTGCTGTGGAACAAAAAGGAACTGTATTCGCAAAAACTCGTCAGCGTGCACCTGTGGGTCGCATCTATCGGCATCGTGCTTTACATGGTGTCCATGTGGTTTGCGGGCATTCTGCAGGGGCTTGACTGGCGTACCTATGACGAAATGGGTTTCTTGCAATACTCCTTCGTCGAAACTGTCGCCAATCTGCATATCTATTACATCGTGCGCGCGCTGGGCGGGGTGCTGTACCTCGGCGGGGCTTTGGTGATGGTCTATAATCTTGTCAAAACGGTCAGGGAAGGCGCGCCTGCGCAGGCTGCCTTGCCGCAGGGGGAAGCTGCACATGCTTGAGAAACATAAAAAGCTCGAGAAGAACTCGGTTCTTCTGCTGATTTTCTCGGTCATCGCCGTGTCTATCGGCGGTATCGTCGAAATCGTGCCGCTGTTTCGCATGGACGTCACCATCGAGAAGGTGGAGGGGATGCGCCCCTATACCCCGCTCGAGCTGATGGGGCAAAACATCTACATCCGCGAAAACTGCAATTCCTGCCACAGCCAGCAAATCCGCCCGCTGCGCGACGAGGTGGAGCGCTACGGCCATTATTCGCTGGCGGCGGAAAGCATGTATGACCACCCGTTCCTCTGGGGTTCCAAACGCACGGGGCCGGATTTGGCGCGTGTGGGCGGGAAATTCTCTGACGAATGGCACGCCGCGCACTTGAAAAACCCGCGCGACGTCGTGCCGGAATCGATTATGCCCAGCTATGCCTTCCTTGCGAACCGCGGCGTCAATCTGACCAAGATTGAAAACCATCTGGGGGCGCTGCGTACGGTCGGCGTGCCTTATACAGACGCGATGCTGGAACAGGCATATAACGACGCCATGGCGCAAGGCCGCGCCGACGGCAACGCGGACGGCCTGCGCGAACGCTACGGCGACAAGGTCAATGTGCGCGACTTTGACGGCCAGCCCAACAACCTGACGGAGATGGACGCGCTTATCGCCTATCTGCAGGTGCTGGGCACCATGGCGGACCTGCGCACCTATAACCCCGATATTCAGGAGATGAAAAAATGATGGATTTTTTTATCACCCATGCGCCCAGCGTCGGGCTGGTCGGTTTTTTCGTGGCCTTTGTGCTGATTGCGATTGCCACATACCGCCCTGCCAATAAAAAACGCATTGAATCCTACGGCAACATCCCCTTCAAGGAGCAGGAATAATGTCTGGCCACGATAACAGGGAAAAAGACGCCATCACCGGCGTCGAAACCACGGGGCATGAATGGGACGGGCTGAAGGAGCTGAACAACCCCGCGCCGCGCTGGTGGCTGTGGGTTTTTGTCATCACGGCCATCTGGTCTGTCGGTTATTGGGTTGTTTATCCGGCCTGGCCGGTGGCAGGCGGCGCGACCAAGGGCACATGGGCCTGGACGCAGTATGCCGAACTGAAAGACGCACAGCAGGAAATTTACCAGCGCCGCGCGAAGTATCAGGAAAAATTCCACGCGGCGTCCATGCCGGAAATTCTGGCTGACAGCGAGCTTTATGAATTCGCGCGCGTCGGCGGCGCGGCGGCGTTCAAGGAAAATTGTGCGGCCTGCCACGGCACGGGCGCGGCGGGCGGCCGCGGCTATCCGAACCTCAACGACGACGACTGGCTGTGGGGCGGCAAGCTGGCGGACATCCACCAGACGCTGCGCGCCGGTGTTAATTCCGGCCATGACGACGCACGCGGCACGCAAATGCCGTCTTTCGGCCGCGACGGTTTGCTCACGCGCGCGCAAATCGACGACGTGACCGAATATGTGCATGACCTGCATCTGGGCGATAAGGCTGTGCAAACCGAAGCCTATCTGCGCGGCAAAGAGGTTTTCGCCGAAAATTGCACCGCCTGCCACGGCGAGAATGGCGAGGGCAGCCATGACATGGGCGCGCCGCGCCTGAACGATGAAATCTGGTTGTGGGGTGGCGATAAAAAATCCATCCACGCCACGGTATCGCAGGCGCGCACCGGCGTGATGCCCGCGTGGGAGGGCAGGCTCAGCCCCGATACGCTCAAGGCTTTGACGATATACATCCATTCGCTGGGCGGCACGGAGCCCGATGTGCCGGAGACAAATGAGTGACGACATCGTCTATTTCGAAAAACAGAAAAAGATATACCCCCGCAGCGTGAAGGGGCGCTATCGCCGGCTCAAGTGGCTGGCGATGGGCGTTTTGCTGGCTATCTATTACCTCGTGCCGTGGATACGCTGGGACCGCGGGCCGCATGCGCCGTCGCAGGCCGTGCTTATCGACATGCCCGCCCGCCGCGCCTATTTTTTCAATATCGAGCTGTGGCCGCAGGAAGTTTACTTTTTTGCGGGTCTGATGGTGCTGGGCGCTGTCGGGCTTTTTTTCGTGACCAGTCTGCTTGGCCGCGTATGGTGCGGCTATGCCTGCCCGCAGACGGTCTGGACGGATTTGTTCGTCGCGGTCGAAAACTGGGTGCAGGGCGACCGCAATGCGCGCATGAAGCTGGATAAATCGCCGCTGTCGTTTGAAAAAGTGTGGAAAAAAACGCTCACGCATATCCTGTGGGTTGCCATCGCGCTTTGCACAGGCGGGGCGTGGGTTTTTTATTTCGTCGATGCGCCGACGCTGTTTGAACAAATCATCCATTTCGACGTTTCATGGATGGCAGGCAGCTGGATTTTGGGGCTCACGGCCTCCACCTACATTATGGCGGGCTACGCGCGTGAACAGGTTTGCACCTATATGTGCCCCTATGCGCGTTTTCAATCGGCGATGTTCGACAAGGATACGCTGATTATCGGCTATGACCGCGAGCGGGGGGAACCGCGCGGCAAACATAAACAAGGCACCAGCTGGGAAGGCCACGGGCATTGCATCGACTGCACGCAATGCGTCATCGTCTGTCCCATGGGTATCGATATTCGCAACGGGCTTCAGATGGATTGCATCGCCTGCGGGCTTTGCGTCGATGCCTGCAACGATGTCATGGACAGAATGGAATTGCCGCAAGGGCTTATCCGTTATGACACCCAGCGCAACTACGAAAAACGCACGCTGGCGCATAAAACGGGCATGCCGCATAAAGACAGCATCGACATCTGGCGTCCACGCACGTTTTATTATATCGCGGTGATGGCGGTGATAAGCGCCATCATGCTTTTCGCTTTTTTATCGCGCAGCGCCGTCGAAATGAGCGTGATACACGACCGCAACCCGCTTTATGTGCGCCTGTCGAACGGCGATATCCGCAATACCTATACCATCAAGGTTATCAATAAAACCCACGATGACCTTTCGTTCCGTCTGCGCGTGGAGGGGATTGCGCCGCGCACGGTCAGTGTGGCCGGACCCGGCGGCGTCAGCGTCGATGATTTGCAGGTGCTGGCCGACAGCGTCGGCACGTTCCGCATCATGCTGGTAGCGCCCGCCACTGAGGCCGCGCGCCGGCAGCGCCACGAAATCACCCTGTATCTTGATGCGGAAAAAGAAAGCAATGCGGCGGACATGGGAACCGTCTTTATCAGCGCGGGAGCAATGTGATGTCAGCTATAGGGGCTACGCAAAAAGAAAAACCCGCCACAGGGCCGCGGCCGTCGGATAAATGGATACCCTGGTACATCGTGCTGTTTTTCGTGGGTATAACCTGCGTGCTTGGGACGTTTACATGGATTGCGCTGAGCACGCATACCGGCACGGTGACGGACGATGCCTATAAAAAAGGCCTCGCTTATAACGAAACCATCCATCAGGCCGATGCGCAAAAGGCCTGGGGCTACGCGCCGTCGCTGGCACGGGCGGGGAATGATGTTGTGTTCACGCTCAAGGACGCGGCGGGCTTGCCTGTGCAGGTAACGGCGGCGGCGATCTGGTTTTTCCGCCCCGCAGATGCGCGCGGCGATGTGCGCGGCGATATGACGGCGGATGCCGCAGGTGCCTTGCGCTATGATGCAAAAGCCCTTGCGCGCGGGCTTTGGGAAGTGCGCGTTCTGGCTACGACGCCAAAGGGGGCATATCAATACAGCAAACGCATGGTGTTTGAATGAACGCGCCCGCGCAAACAGCAGCCGTCGATTATACCCGCCACGTCAGCGCGGATGCAGGCGGCGTATGTCGCCTGCGCCTGATTGTGGAGGGGATGCACTGCGCCGGCTGCGCATTTAAAATCGAAAAAGCGCTGCGCGCCGATGGCGTGGAGGCGCGCATCAACGTGACCGAAAAACGCCTGTCGCTGGCATGGCAGGGCGTCCCCGCCGACGGTGGCGCGATATTGGCAAAGGCCGAGGCACTGGGCTTTCGTTTCCTGCCTGTCGAAAAACAGCAAAGTGAAGAGGCGGCGCAGCTGCGTTACCTGACGCGCTGCATCGCCGTTGCCGGCTTTACGGTGGGCAACCTGATGGCTTTTTCGCTGGCGCTCTGGTTCACTTCGCCCGAATCCATGGGCGCGCCGACGCGTATCATGATGCACTGGTATTCCGCCCTGATAACCCTGCCGACGGTTATTTATGCAGGCGGGCCCTTTTTCCGCTCCGCCTGGCAGGCAGCTTCGCGCGGGCGTACCAATATGGATGTGCCGATTTCGGTGGCGCTGGTGCTGGCCTCCGCCGTCAGTCTGCACGAAGCCATGGCAGGCGCCGAGCATGTTTATTTCGATTCTGTGGCGATGCTGCTTTTCCTGCTGCTTATCGGGCGTTATCTGGATGCGCGCATGCGGCTGCGCGCGCGCGGCGCGGCGGCCGACCTTTTGAAAATGATGCAGGGCACCGCCCATGTAGCGGAAGACGGCGGCATGCGCCGCATGCCTGCGGAAGACCTCGCGCCGGGCATGCGTTTGCATCTGGCGAAGGGGGAGCGTTTGCTGGCCGACGGCACGGCAGAGGAAGAGACCGTGATGGACGCCTCCGCCCTGACGGGCGAAACGCTGCCGCAAATTGTGGCGGCGGGTGGCGCGCTCAAGGCGGGCATGGTCAATCTGGGGCAGCCGCTGCATGTGCGTATCGAAAAAACGCAGAATGACAGCCTGATTGGCGATATCATCACCCTGATGCAAAAAGCCGAGCAGGGCGGCGCGCGCTATGTGCAAATCGCGGATCGCGTGGCGCGCTGGTACACGCCGGCCGTGCATGCGCTGGCGCTGTTCACCTTCATCGGCTGGATGTGGACAGGCGCGGCGTGGCAAACATCGCTGCTGACGGCGATTACGGTTTTGATTATCACCTGCCCCTGCGCACTTGGCCTGGCTGTGCCGGTGGCGCAGGTGATGGCGGGCAGCTGGCTTTTCCGCCGCGGCATGTTTTTGAAATCCGCCGATGCGCTGGAGCGGCTTGAAAAAGTGGATACCGTCATTTTTGACAAGACCGGCACGCTGACCACGGGGCAGATTGTTTTTGAAAACGCGCAGGCGGTTGATGAAAATGCGCTGCGCGCCGCATCTGCCTTGGCAGGGGCAAGTCGCCACCCGCTCGCGCGCGCGCTGGCCGCGGCTGTGCCTGTCAAGGCGGCCGAGGGGGCGCACGAAAAAGAAGGCCGCGGCATGGAGATGCTGCTGCCGGACGGGCGCTGGCAACGCCTCGGCTCCGCGCGCTTTCTGGGCGTTTCAGAAAATGCCGAAGATGAAAAAATGGAGCTGTGGTTCGGCGAAGCGGGCAGCGCGCCCGTGCGCCTTGTTTTCAGCGACCTGCTGCATAAGGATGCGGCGGAAACCGTGGCGCGTATCAAAAAAACCTGCCGCGTCGTTTTGCTGTCGGGCGACAGGCCGGAGGTTGTGCGCGCGATTGCCGAAAAAGCCGGTATCGACATCTGGCGCGGCGGCGTGGACCCGCGCGAGAAATACGAATGGATTGATATGGCCGCCGCCACAGGCCACCGCGTTTTGATGATGGGCGACGGGCTGAATGACGCGGCGGCGCTCAGCCGTGCGGATGTATCTATGTCGCCGTCATCGGCGCTGGATATCGCGCAGAACGCGGCCGATATTGTTTATCAGAAACCCGGTGTCGGCTCCGTCGCGGATGCGCTGGATCTGGCGCGGCGTACGCAGAGCGTGGTGCGCGAAAGCTTCGGTCTTGCGATAGTTTATAACGTGATTGCGGTGCCGCTGGCCGTGCTGGGTTTTGTCACGCCGCTGGTGGCGGCGGTTTCTATGTCGCTGTCGTCGCTTTTGGTTGTCGGCAATGCGCTCAGGCTGCGCAAAGGGGGGCGGTGATGGATATTCTTGTCTGGCTTATCCCGCTGGCGCTGGCGATGGGCGGCGCGTGGCTGGGCATTTTTATGTGGGCGCTTAAATCCGGACAGTTCGACGACCCCGAAGGCGCGGCCAGCCGCATTTTGCAAGACGAAGAGGACGTGTAACATGGACGCCGCGCTGAAACAAAAAATCCTCGCCTATAACGCGCAGGTGCCGCGCTACACCAGCTATCCGACCGCGCCGCATTTCAAGGAAATGGATGCGGCGGGGTATGTGCCGTGGCTGCAAACGCTGGACGCTGCCGCGGGCGCGGTTTCGGTTTATATTCATGTGCCGTTTTGCACGGAAATGTGCTGGTATTGCGGTTGCCATACCACGGCGACCAAGCGTTATGCACCAGTTGAAGATTATGTGACGCTGCTTTTGCGTGAAATGAAAATGGTGGCGGCGCAGCTGCCCGCGCGGCTTTCGGTTTCGCATATCCATTTCGGCGGCGGCTCGCCCAGCATGCTGCATCCGGAGGACTTTACCCGCATCATGCAAACGCTGCGGGCGCTGTTTGATGTAACGGCAGATGCCGAAATCGCCATCGAGGCCGACCCGCGCGGCATCACCCATGACAGGGCGGAAAATTATGCGGCCATGGGGGTGAACCGCGCCAGCTTCGGCATACAGGATTTTTCGCCTGCGGTGCAGGCGGCCATCAACCGCCCGCAATCCTATGACGTTGTTGCGCGCGCCGCGGAAAAACTGCGCGCATTTGGCATTAACAAGCTGAATTTCGATTTGATGTATGGCCTGCCGCGCCAGACGCTCGGCGATGCGGCGGAAACCGCGCGGCTGGCGATGACGCTGTCGCCGCAGCGCGTCGCGCTTTTCGGCTACGCGCATGTGCCGTGGATGAAAAAACACATGCGCCTGATTAAAGACGAAGATTTGCCGGATGCCGGCTTGCGCCTTGACCAGTTCGCGGCGGCGGAAGAGGTGATGCTGGCCGCAGGCATGAAATCCGTAGGGCTTGACCATTTCTGCACGGCGGGTGACGACATGATTGCGGCGCGGGATGGCAAAAAACTCGCGCGGAATTTTCAAGGTTATACCACCGACAGCGCGCCTGTGCTGCTGGGCTTCGGGTTGTCGTCCATCGGCCGCCTGCCGCAGGGGTTTGTGCAGAATGCCGCGCATATCACGGCCTATAGCGAGGCGGTGCTGGCGGGGCAAATTCCCGCTGCCCGCGGCTGCGAAATCAAGGCGGAAGATTCCTTGCGCGGCGAAATCATCAGCGATTTGATGTGCTATCTTGCGGCCGATGTCGGCGCCATTCTGGGGGCGCATGGCCGCAGCGCGGAGGATTTCGACGATGTGATTGCAGGTCTTTCCGGTCTTTGTGCCGACGGCCTTGCCATTATCGACGGGCGGCGGGTATCGGTTTTGCCGGAAGCACGCCAGATGGTGCGTGTGCTGGCCGCGCGTTTCGATGCCTATTTCACGGATGCGCCAAAGCGGCATGTGCAGGCGGCCTAATAAAACGCAAAACAAAAACCGCCCTGTTTGATACAGGGCGGTTTTGTGTGTGCGGCAGTTTTTTAGAAACGGTAGCCAACGCCCGCGCCGAAGACCCACGGGTCGAGGTCAACATCGGCGGTCGCGGCAGGGCCGGTGACGCGCGCATCGACGTTGAGGAAGATTTTCTTCACGTCCATGTTGAGGCTCCAGTTTTTATCAAGCTTATAGTCAAAACCAGCCTGCAGGGCATAGCCAAAGCCGTTGTCGTATTTGACATCGGCGGCGGCGCCGCTGTCTGCGTTGTAGAAAATGGTGTAGTTAATGCCCGCGCCGACATAGGGCACGAAGGGCGTTTCGTTGTTAAAGCGGTACTGCGCGGTCAGCGTCGGCGGCAATACCCAGACCGAGCCGAGGTCGAGGTTCGGGCCGCGGTGCGCCATGTCGTGTTTGGTCGTCGCAAGAATAAGTTCCAGCGAGAAATTGTCGTTGACGAAATAGGTGATGTCCAGCTCCGGCATCACGGCGCCGTCGGCGCTGACGCGGCCGCCCAGCGACGTGGTGCTGTCTTCGTCGGGCGAAACGTTGATGGCGCGCAGGCGCAGCTGCCAGTCGTGCGGGTCAAACTCGGCCTTGGCGGGGGCGGCGGCCAAAAACGTGCCGCAGAGCAGGGCGGCGAGGGGAAGAAGGCGGGGGTGCATGATGAATCCTTTCTGTTTTTTGTCATCACCATAGCGATTCCATCGCCTGCGCACCTTGACCCGCATCAAAAATTTCGCTTGATAAAAGTCAAGAAATGGCGATGATTACAGCAAATGATTAACAATAGTGGCGCGTAATATGCTCCCCGTTTCCGCACAAAAAAGCATGGTGTTGAGCCACCTCAGAAGACAGGCTTTGTTCAAGCCGCTGAGCGATGACGCGCTGGCGGGGCTTGCCGAATATGTGGCATTGAAACGCGAGAAAAAAGGCACGGTTCTTTTTTCCGCCGAAGCGCCCAACGAAAAAATCTATCTGGTGCTGTCGGGCTGGGTGAAACTGTTCCGCGAAACGCTGGCGGGCGACGAAGCCGTGACAGACGTTCTGAGCAGCGGCGGATTTTTTGGCGAGTTCGGCCTTTCCGGTCATGATGAAATGCCTTATGGCGCCGAGGTGGTCGAGGATGCGGAGATTATTTCCATCCCGCGGTTCTTGCTGGCCGAAGAAATCATGCGCAACAGTTTGTTCGGTATGGCGGTTGTGCAAAACATGACGCGCCAGCGCCTGCAGCGCGATATGGAGATTGAACACCGCACCGTGCAAAGCGCGCCGCAGCGCATCGGTTGTTTTTTGCTGAAATTCTGCCGCGGCGACAATGCGGGGCCGGTTGTGCTGCACCTGCCCTATGATAAAACGGTGGTGGCGCACCGCCTTGGCATGCAGCCGGAAACATTTTCGCGCGCGCTTGCGAAACTGCGCGAAGAAACCGGCATCCGCGTGCGTGGTGCGACGGTTGAAATCGACAACTTACAAAAGCTGGTCGATTATACCTGCTCTGCCTGCTCCGCCAGCTTTCCTTGTGCAGATAAGTGATTTAGGCGCGCGCCTTTTAAATCTGCATCCCCCTATTTGTCATACCGGCGCAGGCCGGTATCCAGAGATCGGAAGAGCACACGTCTGAACTCCAGTCACTGAC
>ERZ761609.992-NODE-992-length-27880-cov-925.124097_pt1 | contig 27880 bp, 30 predicted proteins | sample MGYA00511163_ERZ761609 | MGnify/ENA primary metagenome ERZ761609 (study PRJEB28899, sample SAMN02445070) | bioreactor sludge metagenome | biome: EBPR sludge | place: Australia: Brisbane, Thorneside Wastewater Treatment Plant | collected 2011-12-16 ... | reverse complement strand
GCTGCTGGGGTGCCCGCCGGAGGGCGCCGGCAGCCAGTCGCGGCGGCCTGCAACATGAGGTCACCTGAGCTTGGGGCGGCAGGCGAACACCGGCAGGGAGCTTGCCCGTTGCCGGCGTGTTTCCTTGTGGAGTTCCGATGACCGAAGCCTACTTCAATCGCCTGGCTGCCGAAGGTTACAACCGCATCCCGGTAACGCTCGAGACCTTTGCCGATCTCGACACGCCGCTGTCGATCTACCTCAAGCTGGGCAACACACCCTACAGCTATCTGCTCGAATCGGTGCAGGGTGGCGAGCGTTTTGGCCGTTACTCGATCATCGGACTTGCCAGCCCGACGCGCATCGTCGTCAACGCGCATCAGGTGCTGGTCCTGAACGGTAACCGCATCGCCGAGCGCGAGGACGATACCAATCCGCTGGAGTTCATCGGCAAGTACATGAAGCGTTTTCGCGCCGCGCCGACCACCGGTCTGCCGCGTTTCTGCGGCGGGCTGGTCGGCTGCTTCGGCTACGATACGGTACGCTACATCGAAACCCGGCTGACGCGCTCGCAGAAGACGGATGAGCTCGGAGTTCCCGATGTCCTCCTCCTGCTGTCCGAGGAGATTGCCGTGGTCGACAATCTGTCGGGCAAGCTGACGCTGGTCGTCTATGCCGAGCCGGGCGTGCCGGGGGCTTACCAGAAGGCGCAGGCGCGCCTGCGCGAACTGCTGCAGCGGCTGCGCGAACCCGTCGCGATCCCTCCGGAAACGCCACAGTCGTCGCCGCCGGCGGCGTCGATGTTCGGTGAGGCGCAGTTCCGGCGGGCGGTGGTCAAGGCCAAGAGTTACATCACCGAGGGCGACATCATGCAGGTTGTCCTTTCGCAGCGGATGAGCAAGCCCTTCGCCGCCAGCCCGATGGCCCTCTACCGCTCGCTGCGCTCGCTCAATCCGTCGCCCTACATGTTCTACTTCGACTTCGAGGACTTCCATGTCGTCGGTGCGTCGCCGGAGATCCTCGTCCGTCTCGAGGGCGAAACGGTGACCGTGCGGCCGATTGCCGGAACGCGCCGGCGTGGCGTCTCGTTCGAGGAGGACCAGGCCCTGGCCGCCGAGTTGCTGGCTGACGAGAAGGAGCGCGCCGAGCATGTGCAGTTGCTTGACCTGGGTCGCAACGACGCCGGCCGCGTCGCCCGTGTGGGGACGATCCGGCTCACCGAGAACATGATCGTCGAACGCTACTCGCATGTGATGCACATCGTCTCGAACGTCGAAGCCCGGTTGCAACCGGGACTGAACGCCCTCGACGTGCTCCGCGCGACCTTTCCTGCCGGGACCGTTTCCGGGGCGCCGAAGGTACGGGCGATGGAAATCATCGACGAACTCGAGCCGGTCAAGCGCGGCATCTACGCCGGTGCCGTCGGTTACCTCGGGTTCAACGGCGACATGGACCTGGCGATTGCCATCCGCACCGCCATTCTCAAGGATGGCCACCTGCATGTGCAGGCCGGAGCGGGAATCGTTGCCGATTCCGACCCGGCCGCCGAATGGCAGGAGACGCAGAACAAGGCACGGGCAGTCCTGCGCGCCGCCGAGCTGGCGGAGAACGGTCTCGACACCCGCTTCTGAGCGCCGGCCGTGATGGCGTCGCCATCGCCCGGCTGGCGCTCAGCGGGACCAGTGCACGTGCAGGAGCAACTCCTGCGGGTTGTAGTGGAACTCGAGTGTGCCCTGGTAAGCGTGATGCACCGCCTCACCGATCGCGCGCGCGAGATGAATGTCGGTGGTGCTGAGTCGCAGCTCTCCCTCGCCATCGTCGAAAGCCATCACACGCTTCAGCGGATGCTCGGCGCGTTGCCGTTCAGCCTCGTTGCGCACCAGGTGCACGATGTCGTCGTGGTGTGCCTGCAGGAAGTCGCCAGCGAGGACGACATGGCCCGCGGGGCAATGGTCGCTCACCCGGTGGCATGCCGGACAGGTGACCTGATGTGCGTCGGCCGGCGCGGCAATGCCCCACTGCCAGCGCCCACGGCTGTACACGGCATGACACTTCGGGCAAACGGTTGGCTCGGCGAGCTTGCCCTTGCTGCGGTAGCTGTCGTGCGCTTCTTCCTGCAGCAGACGATCGCGGCGTACCTGCTGAAAGCCGGCGGGAATGGACTTGCTGCTCATGATGAACCTCCTTGTCGTCAAGCTCGCTCCGGCGATGTGCAGGAAAGGCCTCCCGCCCCTGCTGCCGAGCGGCAGCCGCGAACCGCCCTTGCCGGGCTCGCGCAACCCTCATCCTCCATTAAGGATAGATCGTGCGGCGGTGTTTGCCAGTGGAGAAAACCTCTTCAAGGATGGAAATGTGGCCTTCCCTGGACTACAGTGGAGGCGATGGTTGCACTGCCCACGGAAGGAGGCGCGCATGTCGCATGCTGCAGCGAGCGGGACACTGTCCCTGAGTTCGCCCGCTTTCGCCCACCAGGAAATGATGCCGCTGCGTCACACCTGCGACGGGCGCAACCTCTCGCCGCCGCTGGCGTGGGGCGAGCCGCCGCCAGGAACCCGGAGTCTGGTGCTCATCGTCGATGATCCGGATGCGCCCGATCCGGCTGCGCCGCGGATGACCTGGGTGCATTGGCTCCTGTACAACATTCCGCCACACGCTCGTCAGTTGCCCGAGGGCGTCAGTGATCGCGAGCTGCCGCCACCGACGCTGCCGGCTGAATGACTGGCAGCGCAGCGGCTACGGCGGTCCCTGCCCGCCGATCGGCACGCATCGCTATTTTCACAAGCTGTTTGCCCTCGACACCGTCCTGCCGGACCTGCAGCAGCCGCGCAAGGCCCGGCTCGAGGAAGCCATGCAGGGGCACATCCTGGCAGCCGGCGAGCTGATGGGACTCTATCGCCGGCAACGCTGAGGCTGCGGCGGCAGCGCGGGTCAGGCAGTCAGTCGATGCGGACGTTGCTGAACTGCCAGGGGTCGGACTGCTCGAGTTCCTCCGGGAACAGCCGGCTGCGTCCATGCAGCGGAGTCCAGCCGGTGTAGGCGCCGATCATCCGTCCGAGGTAGGGCAGGCAAATCTCCAGCACCCGCTCGAAGTCCATTTCGTCCGGTTCGACGATACCTCGACCGGGGTTCTCGATCGCCCAGATGATCCCGGCCAGGGCTGCCGAGCAGACCTGCAGGGTGGTGGCACTGTTGTGCGGGGCGAGTTCTCGCGCCTGATCGACGCTCAATTGCGAGCCGAACCAGTAGGCGTTGCGCGAGTGCCCGGCGAGCAGCACGCCGAGTTCGTCGATGCCACCGGATGAGATGTCGTCGAGCAGGATGCGCTTGCGTTCCGGACGCAAGTAGTTGCGGGCGACGAGCTCGTGCAGCGACAGCAGCGCGTCATCGCACGGCTGGTAGGCGTAATGCACCGTCGGCCGGTATTCTGGCGCCGTACCGTTGCCGACGCTCAGGTAGTCGGCAATCGAGATCGACTCGCCATGCGTGATCGCGAAGCCCTGGAACGGCCCGCCGCCGGGGGTCCAGCTGCGCACGCGGGTGCTGCATCCCGGCCGCTGCAGATAGATGGCTGCCTGCGAGCCGCTGCCATGGCGGCAGCCATCCCTGGGCAGCCGGTGTTCGTGCGAACCCCAGCCCAGCTCGCAAGGCTGCTGCGCCTCGCTGATGAAGCCATCGACCGACCAGGTGTTGACAAATTCGCACGCCTGCCGGCGCAGTGGCGAGACCTGGGTGTCCCGCTCGGCGATGTGGATCGTCCGCACGCCAAGGGTGTACGCGAGCTGCGCCCAGTCTTCGCGCTGACGCGGCATGGGCAGCGCCAGACCGGTGTCGGCGGCGATGTCGAGCAGTGCCCGCTTGACGAAATGCGAAACCAGTCCCGGGTTGGCGCCATGCGTCAGCACCGCCGTCGGCCGCTCCGGCGAGTCCATCCGCCGCGCCAGTGCCTGCTCGCGCAGCGCATAGTTGGTGCGCGCTGCGAGCGGCAGCGCGGGGTCGTCATAGCCACCTGGCCACGGCTCGATCGACGTGTCGAGGTAGAGTGCACCGCGGGCCTGCGCGTAGTCGATCAGCGCCAGCGAAGAGACATCGACCGCGACGTTGAGCAGGAAATCGCCATGGTCAAGAAGCGGATCAAGGACCTGCCGGTAGTTGTCCGGGCGCAGCACGTGCGGCAGCAGACGGACCCCGGCCAGCGCGGCGACCGCATCGCCCTCCGCGCTGGCGGCGACGACGGTGATCATCGCCGGGGCAATGTCGATGTGGCGCCGGATGAGCGGCAGCAGACCCTGGCCGATACAACCGAAACCGACGATGACCAGACGGCCAGGGAAATCGACGTGGATCCGGTGCTCGCTCATGCTGCGTCTCCAGAGAAATCGGCTCCGCCGATGATCGGTGACAGCCGCTGTCGGGTCAAGTCCGGGGAAGGCCGGCCGGCAGTCGCCAGCCGCCGTGGCTCAGTCGCCTGGCCAGTAAAGATAAAGATCCCTGAGGCCGCTCTGGCTGACGTTGGTTGTTCTGCTGACCACCTTGCCGTTGAACTCGGCTTCGATGCGATACCTGCCCGGTGCCAGCCGGGCGAAGAAGAAGGGACCGCTGGAGAGCGCCGTCAGCAGCTCCTGGCCACCGGCGCCGAAGATGCGCACCCGGACGTCAGCCAGGTAGGCGCCGCTGCCCTTCTCGGCAAAAACCAGTTGCAGGTTGTGCGTCCGCCGCAGTGCCTCGATCTCCAGCGGATCATCGTCGCCGATGCGTGCGCTGGCATGCGCCACGTCGCCGGCGGCGGCCGCCGCCGCCGGGGCTGCGGTGCCGAGCAGCGCGCTCGAGGCCAGCAGGCAACAGATGATGGCGCCGCGCAACCCGTTCATCGCCGCTCTCCTTCGGTTGCCGTGTCGCTGGATGTCACGGCTTGCCGGCGCAGGGCGTTCGCCATTGCGTCGTCGACGCTGTCGAGAAAGACAAACTCCAGCTTTTCCCGGGCTTCGGCAGGGACTTCGTCGAGATCGCGGCGGTTGCGTGCCGGCAGCAGGACGCGCGTGATCCCGGCACGCATCGCTGCCAGCACCTTGTCCTTGATGCCACCGACCGGCAGCACCAGTCCGCGCAGGCTGATCTCGCCGGTCATCGCCGTGTCGTTGCGCACCGCTTGGTCGATGAAGAGCGATGCGAGCGCAACGAAGATCGCCACGCCGGCGCTCGGACCGTCCTTCGGGATCGCCCCGGCGGGTACGTGCACGTGCACGTTGCTCTTCTCGAAGCTGCCGGCCTCGATGCCGAGGCTCGCGGCACGTGTCTTGACCAGCGTCAGCGCTGCCTGCGCCGATTCCTTCATCACCTCGCCGAGTTGCCCGGTGAGGATCAGCTTGCCGTCGCCGATCGTGCGGCTGGCTTCGACGAAGAGGATGTCACCACCGACCGGCGTCCATGCCAGTCCGGTGGCGACACCGGCCAGCCCGGTGCGCAGCGCCACCTCGTTGTCGTACTTGCCGGCACCGAGCAGGTCGGCGAGATCGGCCTCGCCGACCTGCATGCTTTCTCGTTTGCCCTCGGCGATGTCGACCGCGACGCGGCGGCAGACGGCGCCGATCTCCCGTTCGAGCGAGCGCACACCCGCTTCGCGAGTGTAGTCGCGTATGATCGTCTGCAGGGCTGCGGGCGCGAATTCGAGCTGACCCGGCTGCAGCCCGTTCTGTACCATCTGTCTGCCGACCAGGTAGCGGCGGCCGATCTCCAGCTTTTCCTCCTGCGTGTAGCCAGGCAGCTGGATGATCTCCATGCGGTCGCGCAGGGGGCCCGGGATGTTGTCGAGAACGTTGGCCGTGGTGATGAAGAGCATGCGCGACAGGTCGAAGGGCAGCGCCAGATAATTGTCGCGGAAGCTGTCGTTCTGCTCCGGGTCGAGCACCTCCAGCAGTGCCGCCGACGGATCGCCCTGGAAGCTGGCGCCGAGCTTGTCGATCTCGTCGAGCATCATCACGCAACCGCGCGACCCTGCCTTGCGGATTGCCTGGATGATGTTGCCGGGCAGGGCGCCGATGTACGTGCGCCGGTGTCCGCGTATCTCGGCTTCGTCGTGACAGCCGCCGAGCGAGGCGCGGACGAACCTGCGCCCCAGCGCGCGCGCGATCGACTGGCCGAGAGAGGTCTTGCCGACGCCGGGCGGGCCGACGAAGCAGAGAATCGGTCCGTGTCCGCCGGGGTTGAGCTTGCGCACGGCAAGGAACTCGACGATCCGCTTCTTCACCTGGACGAGGCCGAAGTGGTCGGCATCGAGGATTCGCCGTGCCTCGGCGATCTCGATGCTGTCCGGCACCGGTTCTCGCCACGGCAGCTCGATCAGCCAGTCGAGGTAGGCGCGAACCATCGAGTACTCGGCGGAAGCGTCGGTCATCCGTTCCAGGCGCTTGAGCTCCTTGCTGGCCTGCGCCGCCACCTCCTCCGGCATCCCGGCATCGGCGATGGCCTTGCGCAGCGCCTCGATCTCGACGCTGTTGCCGGCGTCGCCTTCGCCCAGCTCCTTCTGGATCGATTTCATCTGCTCGCGCAGCAGGTATTCGCGCTGGCGCTGATCGATGCTCGCCTTGGTCCGCTCGTCGAGTTCGCGCGACAGCCGCAGCACTTCGAGGCGGCCGAGCAGGCAGGCGAGCACGACATCGAGCCGCTGCGTCAGATCGACGGTTTCGAGAACGAGCTGCCGGTCGAGCAGTTTGAGCTCGCTGACGCCGGCCACCAGGTCGGCGAGTGCACCGGGCTGGGTGATGCTCCTGACCGCGCCGACCAGCTCCTGCGAAACCTGCGGCAGGTACTGCAGGACTTCGATCGCCCGCTCGCGGACGCGGATCATTCTTGCCTCGATCTGGCTGTCCGTCGTCTCGGGCTCGTCGATCCGCTCGGGGCGCGCCACCGGGAACGGGTAACCCGGCAGGTAGCCGCTGACGCGAAAACGCTGCAGCCCCTGGCAGACGACAACGTGGGTATTGTCGGGCAGGGTGACATAGCGCAGGATGTTGGCCACTGTGCCGATCCGGCACAGATCCTGCGGACCGGGCTGCTCGACTTCGGCGTCCCTCTGCAGCAGGATGCCGACCGGCCGATCGCTCTTGACCGCCTGCTGCGCGGCAAGGATCGATTGCTCGCGACCGATGGTCAGCGGCAGGATCATTCCCGGAAACAGCACCGTGTTGCGAATCGGGACGACGATCAGCGCGTCTTCCGGTACCACCAGCAGGCTGCCGCCAGGCACATCGCCCCGGCCGTCGCTTCGCTCGTTGCGCATCGTCTCGTCGCCTGTCAGAACCGGCGCAGGACGAGCATCAGGCAGCCGTCCTCGACGAACTGCTCGTGCAGACGGTAGCGTCCCGGTGGCAGGGTCAGGCGGCGCTCGAAGCGACCATAGGGAATCTCGAGGCGGTGTATCGCCGCCCGATTGACCAGCGCAGGCATCGGCCGTTCGCCGCGCACCAGCAGGCCATCGTCGTCGAGAGCCACGTCGATCTGCTGTGGGCTGACTCCCGGCAGTGCAATCAGCAGGCGCAGTTCGTCACCGCTCTGGTAGACATCGACCGCCGGTTCCCAGCAGGGTACCGGCTGCGGCGCGTCGAGAGTGAAGAAACGGCGTTGCAACTGCTCACCTCCCTGTAGAAGCTCAAGCGCCTCCGCCCACATCCAGAAGCTTCGTTCACGAGATCTCATGCGCCACCTTCCCTGTCCGCACCCGGCACGGTTGTCCGTGTCCACCTGCAGTATAGCGCCATGCGGCGGTCGTGAATCCACCTGCCGCCGAGCTTGAGATCGCCGACGGCACGCGCGATAATTCGCCCTTTCCCGCAGCCCGCGGCATTGATCCACCCGGCAGCCACCGCCGGCGCGGGCAGCGAGCGGCGGCATGGCAGACGAAAGTCTGCCTGGTCAGAAGGATGGGCTCCGAATGCTGCTGATGATCGACAACTACGACTCCTTCACCTACAACCTCGTGCAGTACTTCGGCGAGTTGGGTCAGGAGGTTCGGGTCTTCCGCAACGATGCGATCAGCATCGCCGAGATTGCCCGCCTGGCACCGGCGCTGCTGGTGATTTCGCCGGGGCCCTGCGCACCGGCCCAGGCCGGCATCTCGTTGACGGCGATCCGCGAGTTTGCCGGCCGGATTCCGCTGCTCGGCGTCTGCCTCGGACATCAGGCGATCGGCGAGGCTTTTGGCGGCCGCGTCGTGCACGCGCAGAAGCTGATGCACGGCAAGGTCTCGCCGGTGCATCACAATGGCCAGGGAGTCTTTCGCGGGCTGCCCAGTCCGCTGACCTGCACCCGCTACCATTCGCTGGCCGTCGAGCGGAAGTCGCTGCCGGCGTGTCTGGAGGTCACCGCGTGGACCGACGACGGCGAGATCATGGGACTGCGGCACAGGACGCTGGCCGTCGAAGGAGTGCAGTTCCACCCGGAGTCGATCCTCACCGAGCACGGTCACGATCTGCTGCAGAACTTTCTCGAGGAGCATGCCAAATGAAGCCGCAGGACGCACTGGCGCGGGTCATCGACCACCGCGAGATTTTCCACGACGAAATGGTTGCGCTGATGCGCCAGATCATGGGCGGCGAAGTGACGCCGGTGATGATCGCCGCCATCATCACCGGGCTGCGGGTGAAGAAGGAGACCATCGGCGAGATTGCGGCGGCGGCGCAGGTCATGCGCGAGCTGTCGACCAAGGTGCAGGTGAGTGAGCGCGCGCACCTTGTCGACACCTGCGGCACCGGCGGTGACGGCGCGCAGACCTTCAACATCTCGACAGCCGCGATGTTCGTCGCCGCCGCCGCCGGAGCGCGTGTCGCCAAGCACGGCGGGCGCTCGGTGTCATCGCAGTCGGGCAGCGCCGATGTTCTCGAAGCTCTTGGCGCCAACATCAGCCTGACGCCGGAACAGGTCGGGCGCTGCGTCGACGAGATCGGCCTCGGTTTCATGTTCGCGCCGAGTCATCACAGCGCGATGAAGCACGCTGCGCCGGTACGTCGCGAACTCGGCGTGCGCACCCTGTTCAACATTCTCGGCCCGCTGACCAATCCGGCGAATGCGCCGAATCAGGTACTTGGTGTCTTCCATCCCGACCTCGTCGGCATCCAGGTGCGGGTCCTGCAGCGGCTCGGCAGCGCGCATGCGCTGTCGGTCTTCGGCCGAGAAGGACTCGACGAGATCTCGATTTCCGGCGAGACCCTGGTTGGCGAGCTGAAGAACGGTCGCGTCGAGGAGTACAGCGTCCATCCGGAGCAGTTCAACCTGCCGGTGCATGATCCGCGCGTGCTGCGCGTCGCGACCGTCGAGGAGTCGAAAGCGATGCTGCTGGCCTCGCTCGAAGGCCGCGCCGGCGCCGCGCGTGACATCGTTGCCCTGAATGCCGGCGCCAGCATCTACGTCAGCGGGCTCGCCGCCAGTCTCGGCGATGGCGTCGACCGGGCCTTTGAAGTCATCGCTACGGGCGCGGCGCGCGCCAGGCTCGACGAGTTCGTGGCTTTCACCCAACGCTTCGCGGCCTGACCGAAGGCCGTGTCCGGGAGAGCGGCGATGATGCTGCCTGAAGTTCCCTGCGCCGTAGCGCAGTTCCCGCCGGCGAGCGCACAGCGATGAGCGACATCCTCGACCGGATTCTCGCCGTCAAGCGTGACGAAGTCGCCGCCGCCAGGTCGATCGCGCCGCTGAGCGAAGTGCGTGCCGTCGCCGCAGCACAGACGCCGGCACGCGACTTCCTCGGTCAGATGCGCCAGTCGATCGCTGCCGGACGACCGGCGGTGATCGCCGAAATCAAGAAGGCCAGCCCGTCGCGCGGCGTCCTGCGGGCGGACTTTCAGCCGGCCGGGATTGCCCAGAGCTACGAACGCCACGGCGCCGCATGCCTGTCGGTACTCACCGACCAGCAGTTCTTCCAGGGGGCACCCGCCTACCTGCAGGCTGCCCGCGCCGCCTGCCGTCTGCCGGTCCTGCGCAAGGACTTTCTGGTCGACCCCTACCAGCTTTACGAAGCACGCGCGATGGGCGCCGATGCGATCCTGCTGATCGTTGCCGCCCTCGACCTGCCGGTGCTGCGGGACTTCGAGGCGATCGCCGCGAGTCTGGGGATGGCGGTACTGGTCGAAGTGCATGACCACAGCGAACTCGATCTTGCCCTGCAGCTCGCGACGCCGCTGGTCGGCATCAACAACCGCAACCTGCGCAGCTTTGCCGTCAGCCTGCAGACGACGCTGGAACTGCTGCCTGAAATCCCCTCCGACCGCCTCGTCGTCACCGAGAGCGGCATCCTCGCCCGGCCCGATGTGCAGCTGATGCGCGAGCATGCGGTGCACGCCTTCCTCGTTGGCGAAGTCTTCATGCGTGCCGAAGAACCGGGCGAGGCGCTCGCCGCACTGTTCCATTGACGCGGACCAAGGCCAGGCTGCCGGATCTGTTGGCTGCCGCCCAGTGGGTGTGCCCGCCGGCACACTGCTGTGGTGTGTGGCACACCAGGCGCTCATCGCCGCCCGGCGCCCGGGTCATCTTCAGTGGCACGAGGGATCTGCGCTCATGCCTTCATTCACTCGCTGGCGTGATCAGCTGCAGCCGAGGGAAGTAGCCTCGGTAGCGGGTCGCGTCGCGCGTCAGCAAAGGCATGCCCGCGGTCATGGCATGTGCTCCGATGTAGAAGTCCGGCAAGGGTGAGCGCCGATCACCACCCCGCTGCCGATAGACTCGATAGGCCAGACCGGATAGAAAGGCTGCCTCCCAGGGTAGCGACAGGCGCATGAACTCGAAAGAGGCGAGCGCCTCCTCCAGATCCGCGGGCGTGTCGTACACCGAGGAGATTTCAGCGTAGACGATTTGATTGATCGCCAGGGGCCGCGACTCGGAGAGCGCCGACAGCTTTGCCATCGACCATGCGTACCAGCTGCTCTCGGCTGCCAGAAGATCGATGATGACGCACGAGTCGACCAATACCGGCGTCACGCTTCCGGTTCTCTCAGGAAGGCCATGATCTCGTCGGCCGACTTGCCACGGAAAGCCTGCGTCAGGGGCACTGCGCGCGCGCGCTGGATCGCAGCTTCGAATCTTGACCGCCGGTCGTGGTCGCTTGCGCGCAGGATGACCTGCTCGTTTTCGTAAACGAATTCGACTTCAGTGTGCGGCAGCAGCCCGGACGCTTGGCGGATCGCCTGTGGTATGGTGACTTGGCCCTTGCTCGTGATGCGCATCCCCGGACTCCAACAAGTAAGAGTGCGAGTAAGAATTCTACTTCCTTCCCCTTTGTCCGGCAAGGCGAGCGGCTTGGTCGCGCGTGCGGGCCCGGCCGCAGGGCAGCAGAACAAGCGGTCGAATCGTTTCTGGCGAAAACTCCGCTGCCTGTTGCGAAAAACCAACAAACACCCGCCGGCCGCCAATGAAAGCGTACACGGCGCTTGCCGCGGCAATTTCGCTTTGCCAGAATCGCTCCAACTTCTCGTTTCTTTTTCGAGAGGTCCAGTTTGGTGAGGCTGCGGGCTGCCTCATCGATCTCAAACCTAGAGGAGATTCACCATGCAAAAGAAACTCATCGCACTGGCAGTCGCCAGCGTGGCTTCGGGCGCCGCTTTTGCCCAGACCAACGTCACCATGTACGGCATCGCCGACGCCGGCTATGTCTATAGCTCGGGTAGCGCGATGTCTGGCGTGCGCGGCAACAACGAGTTCAGCGGTATCCAGTCGGGCCTGCTGAGCGGCTCGCGCCTCGGTTTCCGCGGTGAAGAAGCGCTCGGCAATGGCCTGAAGGCCGTCTTCACCCTCGAGTACTCGCTGAACATCGACAACAACTCCGGCGTCGGCAGCACCGGCGGCCTCAACGCCCGCCAGCAGTTCGTCGGTCTTGCCGGCGGCTTTGGTCAGATCGCCCTCGGTCGTCAGTATTCGCCTGGCTATGTGGCAACGGTCAACAACGATCCGGCCGGTGGCGCTGCCTTCGAACCGCAGTCGTACATGACCGCCCAGGCCGGCAACACGATCACCCCGAACAGCGGCGCCCGCTGGGACAACGCGCTGACCTACACCAGCCCGAACTGGGGTGGCTTCACCGGCAAGGCGATCTACTCGTTCGGCGAGAACAGCAGCTGCACGGTGGCCAACCCGGCACCGCCGCCCGGCACCATCACCACGACGACGCTCAACGACACCTGCGTGTCGACCACCGACAACAGCCGCTGGGGTCTGGGCGCGAACTTCGCGTCTGGCGCCTTCAACGTCGATGCGGTCTACCAGGTTCGGCAGCAAGTCAGGCCCGCCGGCGTCCTCTCGAATTCGGCTCTCTGGGGTGACGACATCGCTGAATGGTACGTCGGCGGCAGCTTCGACCTCAAGTTCGTCAAGCTGATGGCCAGCTACCAGGACCAGAACGACAAGAACCGCATCAACAACGACAACAGCACGTGGTCGCTGGGCGCCGTCGTCCCGCTGGGCAACGCCGCCATCCACCTCGCTTGGGCCCAGACCGACTTCGACCAGGGCCTGGTTGACGGCAAGACCAACGGTGCGATGATCGCCGGTACCTATGCCTTCTCGAAGCGGACGACCGCCTACGCCGGCTACGTCTGGAACAAGAACGACAACGACAGCCTCGGCCTCGGCCCGGTTGGCGGTGTCGGCGCTCCGGGTGAGACCAACAACACCTTCCTGGCGGGTGTTCGCCACTCGTTCTAAGCCAGCCACGATCCTTCGTTGTTGCGAACGGGCGCTTCGGCGCCCGTTTTTTTTGCCCCCCGAGTCTCTTGCCCCAGAGCACCGCCGGTGCGGCTACAGCCATTGCGCCGCCATCGGCACTGCGCCGTGCGGATCGCCCTCCGGAACAAATGTGACGAAAACGCAACACTCGGAGTCAGAGGTCTGCAAAGGCGTCCGCGCAGCTTGCCGATCGCTCGTCGTGCTGCCAGAATCGCATCATGGAATTCAAAAGAAGCAGTTGCCCAGGAAACCGAGGCGACTGCACTGGTGAGAGAAATCAGTCCGGCCTTTCCTAATTGATCTAGTGGAGTGGAGCTCATGAACAAGAAAATCATCGCCCTTGCCGTCGCCAGTCTGGCTTCGGGTGTCGCCGTTGCGCAGACCAACGTCACGATGTATGGCGTGGTCGACAACATGTACGTGTACAGCCAGGGCAAGGCAGGGATCGGCGGCGGTACCAACAAGTTCAGCGGTCTTAACGGTGGTGGCGGTACGGCGGGCAACCGCTTGGGCTTCAAGGGTGAAGAGGCTCTGGGCAACGGCCTGAAAGCTGTGTTCACGCTTGAATACGGTCTGCACCTCGACAACAACGAGGGCATCGGCACGAGCGGATTGAATGCGCGCCAGCAGTTCGTCGGCCTGTCGGGCAACTGGGGCACGGTCGCCCTTGGTCGTCAGTACGCACCCGGCTTCAACGCCACCGCCAACAACGACGCGCTCGAAGCGACCGATATGGGCATCCAGTCGAGCCTCAGCGTCTACGCCGGCAACTCGATCACCCCGAACAGCCCGGCGCGGTACAACAACGCCATCACCTACACCAGCAACAGCATGGCCGGCTTCACCGCCAGCGCAATCTACGGCTTTGGCGAGACCAGGGATCAGTTGGGTACGTTCAACGACAACTTCGTGTCGGTTAGCGATAACGGCAAGATCGGCCTCGGCCTGAACTATGCCAATGGCCCGGTCAACCTCGACGCGGTCTACCAGAGCCGTCAGAACGTCAAGCTGACCGTGCCAGTGGTCGCCGGCGAGGGTGACAACATCAACGAATGGTATGTCGGCGGCAGCTGGGATTTCAAGGTCGTCAAGGCCTATGCCAGCTACCAGGCGCTGAACAACCAGAATCGTGCCGCGCTGATCAGCGACAACAACATCTGGACGGTCGGCCTCAGCGCACCGTTGGGCAACGGGGTTTTCGGCATCAGTTACGGCAAGCTTTCGGTTGACAACCGCAACATGCCCGATGGCGACAGCTGGGGCTGGGGCGCCATGTATCAGTACAACCTGTCGAAGCGCACGGCTCTCTACGCCGCCTATTCGTACTTTGACAATGATCGCTACTCGGTTCCCGTGCAGACGCAGGTTGCCGGCGATGGCTTCGGCATTGGCGCACTCGGCGAGAGCAACTACACCCTCGGCGCTGGCATTCGTCACAGCTTCTGATTGGCGTAACGGCTCTTCCCGATCGTGAAAACGGGCGCTTCGGCGCCCGTTTCTTTTGCCTTCAGTGGATCTCCGTTGTTCGATCGTCTTGCCGCCGGCACGATCGGGCCGTGCCTCGGCTGCGTACCGCTGAGGTCGCTGGGCTGCCGACAGGGGTGCTGCGCCTCCGGCAAGCGCGACGCAGCCAGCGGCGGGCAACGGCGCGCTCTGCCGATCATCGCATCGCCGGCGCCCTGACCCAAGGTGAGCCGGCCGGCCCGGCGGGCTGTTGGCTTGCAGCGAACTGGCGTAGAATCGCGCGCTCTCGCCCCCTTCCCATCCCGTCTTGAACCGCGGACAGCCGATGCTATTTCCCGACCGTTTCGACGTCATCGTCGTTGGTGGCGGCCATGCCGGCACCGAGGCGGCGCTTGCTTCGGCGCGCATGGGGGTGAAAACCCTGCTGCTGACGCACAACCTCGAGACGCTCGGTGCGATGAGCTGCAATCCGTCGATTGGCGGCATCGGCAAGGGGCATCTCGTGAAGGAGGTCGACGCGCTTGGCGGGGCGATGGCGGCGGCGACCGACGAGGCCGGGATCCAGTTTCGCATCCTCAATGCCAGCAAGGGCCCGGCGGTCCGCGCGACACGCGCGCAGGCGGATCGCGTGCTCTATCGGCAGGCGATCCGCCGCCGGCTGGAGAAGCAGAAGAATCTGACGATCTTCGCCCAGGCCTGCGACGACCTGCTGCTCGAGAACGGGCGGGTCGCCGGTGTGGTCACCCAGTTGGGCGTCCGTTTTCCGGCGCGTGCGGTGGTGCTGACGACCGGGACCTTCCTCAACGGGCTGATCCATGTCGGCCTGGCAAACCTCACTGGCGGGCGCATGGGCGACCCGCCGTCGCTGTCGCTGGCGGCGCGGCTGCGCGAACTGCAGTTGCCGGTGGGCCGGCTGAAGACGGGTACGCCGCCGCGGCTGGATGGCCGTACGATCGACTTTTCGGCGATGGCCGAGCAGCATTCCGACGATCCGCTGCCGGTCTTCTCCTTTCTCGGCGAGGCGAGCCAGCATCCGCGTCAGCTACCGTGCTGGATCACCAGCACCAACCGGCAGACGCACGACATCATCCGCGCCAACCTCGATCGCTCACCGATGTACACCGGGGTCATCGAGGGCGTCGGGCCGCGTTACTGCCCGTCGATCGAGGACAAGATCCATCGTTTCGCGACCAAGGACAGCCATAACGTCTTTCTCGAGCCGGAGGGTCTGCAGACCAACGAGATCTACCCGAACGGCATTTCGACCAGCCTGCCGTTCGACGTGCAGCTGGCGATCGTTCGTTCGATCCATGGTCTCGAGCGCTGCCACATCCTGCGCCCGGGATACGCGATCGAATACGACTACTTCGACCCGCGGCGCCTGCGTGCTTCGCTCGAGACCAGTGCCATCGGCGGTCTGTTTTTCGCCGGCCAGATCAACGGCACCACCGGCTACGAGGAGGCTGCTGCGCAGGGCCTGTTGGCCGGCACCAACGCGGCGCTGCAGGTGCAGGAGCGGGAGGCGTGGACGCCGCGCCGTGATGAGGCCTACCTCGGTGTGCTGGCAGACGACCTGATCACCCGCGGCGTTTCCGAACCGTACCGCATGTTCACCAGTCGCGCCGAGTATCGCCTGTCGCTGCGCGAGGACAACGCCGACCTGCGGCTGACCGAGGTTGGACGCCGCCTGGGGCTGGTCGACGATCAGCGCTGGGCGGCGTTCTGCGCCAAGCGCGAAGCCATCGCCCGCGAACAGGAGCGCCTGCGGTCCACCTGGGTGCATCCCGCGAAGCTGCCCGCTGCGGATGCGCTGCGTGTCTTTGGCAAGGTGCTCGAGCGCGAGTATTCGCTGCACGAGCTCCTGCGGCGGCCGGATGTCGGCTACCCGGCACTGATGACGCTGCGCCTTGACGGTGTCTCCGTCGATGCCGGCGTAGACGACCCGCAGGTCGTCGAACAGGTCGAGATTCAGGCCAGATACCAGGGCTACATCGAGCGCCAGCACGACGAGGTGGCGAGGAACCTGGCGAGCGAGGAACTGCGCTTTCCGGGAGATTTCGATTTTGCCGCAGTCGGCGGACTGTCACGCGAGGTGCGCGACAAGCTGCAGCAGCAACGGCCGCAGACGCTCGGTCAGGCATCGCGCATCCAGGGCGTGACGCCGGCAGCGATCTCGATTCTGCTCGTCTGTCTGAAACGCGGGCAGCCGGCTGGCGACGGCGAGCGCCGCGCCGGCTCTGCCCGATGAGCCTGCAGGAGCAGTTGGCAGAGGGTGCCGGCAGCCTCGGCGTCGAGATCTCGCCGCCAGCACGGCAGAAGATGCTGGACTATCTGGAGCTGCTCGAGAAATGGAACAGGGTCTATCGACTGACGGCAATCAGCGAATCGTCGCAGGCGGTCAGCCATCATCTGCTCGATTCGCTGGCCGTACTGCCCTTCGTCGAGGCCTCGCCGCTGCTCGATGTCGGCAGCGGCGGCGGCATGCCGGGAATCCCGCTGGCGATCGCCCGCCCGGACCTGCGGGTCGTCCTCATCGACAGCAATTCGAAAAAGGCGGCCTTTCTGCAACAGGTGGCGATCGAGCTGGCGCTGGGCAATATTGCCGTACACTGTGGTCGGGTCGAGGCCTACCAGCCGACGCTGCGGTTTGCGGCCATCACGGCGCGTGCCTTCGCTGACCTCGGCACACTCGTCTCATCCTCGCGTCACCTGCTGCAGGCCGGCGGGCGCTGGCTGGCGATGAAGGGGCTGCGGCCGGATGAAGAGATCGCTCGTTTGCCCGCCGGCGTCCGGCTGGCCGGTGTGCATCGCCTGCCGGTACCCGGGGTCGGCGGCGAACGCCATCTGGTGGTGATCGAGAGTGAGGCAGCAGCATGCAGGGGAGAATCCAGGTGGCAACAGTACTCGCAGTAACCAATCAGAAGGGGGGGGTCGGCAAGACGACGACCGCCGTCAATCTCGCCGCCTGTCTCGCCGAACTCGCGCAGCGGGTGCTGCTGATCGATCTCGATCCGCAGGGCAACGCGACGACCGGTTGCGGCGTCGTCAAGCGGGAAGCGATGCCGACCGTCTACCAGGTGCTGATCGGGCGCTCGACCCTGGCGGACACGTGCCTGCGAACCGATTTCGCCTTTGACCTGCTGCCGGCGAATCGCGAACTCGCTGGTGCCGAAATCGACCTGATCGATCTCGGTCAGCGCGAGTATCGCTTGCGCGAGGCGCTGGCGGCGGTTCGCGGCAACTACGACTTCGTTCTCCTCGACTGTCCGCCGGCGCTCAACATGCTGACGGTCAATGGGCTGGTGGCCGCCGATCGGGTGATGATCCCGATGCAGTGCGAGTACTACGCTCTCGAGGGCCTCACCGACCTCGTCGCGACGCTGAAGAAGGTGCGCGCGCATCTCAATCCGGTACTCGAGATCGAGGGCCTGCTGCGCACGATGTTCGACCCGCGCTCGACCCTGACGCAGCAGGTCTCGCGCGATCTTGAGGGCCATTTTGGCACCAAGGTCTACCGCACGATCATCCCGCGCAATGTCAGGCTCGCCGAAGCGCCCTCCTATGGCAAGCCGGCGATTGCCTTCGATCGCAGTTCGAAGGGAGCGCAGGCCTATCTCGCGCTGGCACACGAAACGCTGGCGCGGCAGCGTGCTCTGGCTGCCGCGAAGATCGCGCCTGCTGCCGCCGGAGGCCGGCCATGAAACCGAAGGGGCTGGGACGCGGACTCGATGCGCTGCTGGCCGGCGACGAGGCGCCGAACCGCGAGCAGCAGCGGACGCTGCCGGTCGGCGTCATCCAGCCTGGGAAGTACCAGCCGCGGACGCGGATGGATGCGGCCTCGCTCGAAGAGCTGGCAGCCTCGATCCGGGTGCAGGGGCTGATGCAGCCGATTCTCGTCCGCCCGATTGCCGACGAGCGCTACGAGATCATTGCCGGCGAGCGGCGCTGGCGGGCGGCGCAGATGGCTGGCCTGAGCGAGGTGTCGACGCTGATCCGGGAGATCCCGGACGAGGCGGCGCTGGCGATGGCTCTGATCGAGAACATTCAGCGCGAGAACCTCAATCCGCTCGAGGAGGCGCTCGGTCTGCAGCGGCTGATCGACGAGTTCTCGATGACGCACCAGCAGGCAGCCGATGCCGTCGGCCGGTCGCGACCGGCCGCATCGAACCTGCTGCGATTGTTGCAGCTCGCGCCGCCGGTGCAGGAATTGCTGCTGCAGGGCGAGATCGACATGGGGCACGCGCGCGCGCTGTTGCCGCTGGCCGGTGCCCTGCAGGTGCAACTGGCGCAGCGGGTGGTACACAAGGGGTTCTCGGTGCGGGAAACCGAGCGCCTGGTGCAGCACGCATTGCAGCCGCCGAAGGCGGCGATGCCGGTGCGGCCGGACCGCGACCTGCTGCGGCTGCAGGAAGAGCTTGCCGACCTGCTCGGTGCGCAGGTCGCCATCCGGGCCAACCGGAAGGGAGCCGGCAAGATACTGATCGAGTTCGGCGATCTCGATCAGCTCGACGGCATCCTGCAACGCCTGCGTCATTGATGCGGCGCACCATGGGGGCTCCTGCGAAGGCCTTCGAACAGGGCTGCAAGCCTGATTACATCAAGGAATTCGAACTTTTTTGCATGTGCGGTTTGATTCCTCTTTGCGAGTCTGGTATCCTGCGAACGTTTTGGAGGGGCTAGCTGTGCATCCTCAGGTCCGCTGGATCCTCCGCTGCCAGTTTCTGGTTACGCTGGCGGCGGCTGTCCTGGCTGGACTTGCAGCAGGCCTTGATGCGGCCGTTTCCGCAATGCTCGGTGGTGGCATCGCCATGGCAAGCGCTTTCGCCTATGCCTGGCGTGCCTTGCGGTCATCGGGCGACATCGCGGCGGACGCGCGCAAGGCCTTCAATGCGCAGGTGGCTGGCGAGGCTTACAAGTTCGCTGTGAGCCTTCTGCTGTTTGCCCTGGTCTTCAAGGGCTATGCGCAGCTCGCCGCCTTGCCGCTCTTCCTGGCCTATGCGGCAACGATTGTCGTTTACTGGATGGCGCTGCTGCGGCAGCAATAGTCGAACAGGGGGAATTCATGGCTTCGGGCGAACCGCTCACATCGAGTGCTTACATCGTTCACCACCTGACCAACCTGACCGTCGGTCAGGGATTCTGGGCCCTTCATCTCGATTCGCTGATCGTCTCCGGTCTGCTCGGCCTGGTGGCCTTCGTCGGCATGGCCATGCTGGCGCGCAACGCGACGCCGGGCGTTCCGGGCAAGATGCAGACCTTCGTCGAGATGCTGGTCTCGTTCATCGACCAGCAGGTGAAGGATACCTATCACGGCAAGAGCCCGCTGGTAACGCCGATGGCGATCACGATCTTCGTCTGGGTGCTGCTGATGAACAGCATGGACCTGATCCCGGTCGATTTCGTGCCAATGCTGCTCGGCCTGGCGGGAGTCCCGTACTTCAAGATCGTCCCGACCACCGACCCGAACCTGACCTTCGGCATGTCGCTGAGTGTCTTCGTCGTCATGATCGTCATGGGCTTCAAGGTGAAAGGTTTCGGTGGCTTCATGCACGAGGTGTTCACCGTGCCCTTCGGTGCCAAGATGGCGCCGGTGAACCTGCTCTTCCGCCTGATCGAGGACATCGCCAAGCCGATTTCGCTCTCCCTGCGTCTGTTCGGCAACATGTACGCCGGCGAGATGGTCTTCATCCTGATTGCGCTGCTCGGTCTCTGGCAATTGCCGCTGGCTCTGCCGTGGGCGCTGTTCCACATCCTGATCATCACGCTGCAGGCCTTCGTCTTCATGATGTTGACCATCGTGTACCTGTCGATGGCCAGCGAGTCGCATGGCTAGCGTCCCGATTGCACTGCCCCGATCGCCCGTTTGATTCACGTTGTCCTTGTTTAACCCATTTAGCATGTCTTACTAGGAGAGACTAATGGAAGCTGCTCTGTCAATGTTGCTTGGTAACACCGCCATCGCCGTCGCCATTCTGATTGGTGCGGGTGCTCTTGGTACCGCCATCGGTTTTGGTCTGCTCGGTGGCCGCTTCCTCGAAGGTGCAGCCCGGCAGCCGGAAATGATCCCGACTCTCCAGGTCAAGATGTTCATCGTTGCTGGTCTGCTTGACGCGGTCACCATGATTGGCGTCGGTATCGCGCTGTTCATGCTGTTCGCCAACCCCTTCATCGCCGTCGTCAAGGGCTGATCGCTACTCCTTGCGGACTAACTTTTGACAGGAGGTTAGCGTGAACATCAACGCAACGCTGATTGGCGAGGCGATCTGGTTCGCCGTCTTCATCTGGATCACGATGAAGTACGTCTGGCCACCACTGGCGAAGGCCATGTCTGATCGCCAAAAACTGATTGCTGACGGGCTTGCTGCCGGTGAGCGCGGCAAGCACGAGCTGGAGCTGGCTGGCAAACGTTCCGCCGATGCCCTGCGCGACGCCAAGGCGAAGGCTGCCGAGATCATCGCAGCCGCCGAGAAGCGTGGCGCGCAGATGGTCGAGGAAGCGAAGCTCGCGGCCAAGGTCGAGGCCGACAAGGTCGTTGTCGCGGCCAAGGCGGAGATTGCCCAGCAGGTCGAGCAGGCCAGGGCAGAGTTGCGCGGCCGGGTTGCCGACCTCGCGGTGGCGGGCGCCGAGCAAATCCTCAAGCGTGAGGTCGATGCCAAGGCCCACGCCGAGATGCTGGCTGCCCTCAGGCAGGAACTCTGAGATCATGGCCGAACTCGTTACCATCGCGCGCCCCTACGCTGAGGCGGTATTCCGCATTGCGCTGGAAAACAAGGAGCTGGCAGCCTGGTCCGAGCGGCTGTCGCTGCTTTCCGCGATCGCCTCGGATGAGCAGATGCGCGTCTGCATCGGCAACCCCGAACTGTCTGCCGGACAGAAGAGTGCGCTCTTCAAGTCTCTGGCCGGCAAGGCGCTGGAAGGTGGTGAAGCCAATCTGATCGATGTCCTCGCCAGCAACGAGCGGCTCGCCGCGTTGCCGGAGATCGCTGGTCTCTTCGAAGGGCTCAGAGCAGCGCAGGAGGGCGTCAAGGAAGCCACGATCTACAGCGCCTTCCCCGTTGACGAGCAGCAGCGCAAGACTCTGGTCGGCGACCTGGAAGCACGCTTCAAGACCCGGCTGACAGCCGAAGTGGTCGTCGATCAATCGCTGATCGGCGGCGTCAAGATTGTGGTTGGCGACCAGGTGCTCGATACCTCCGTACGCGGAAAGATCGAGAGCCTGCGGTTGGCGCTCAAGAACTAGGAGAATTTCCATGCAGTTGAATCCTTCCGAAATCAGCGAACTGATCAAGAGCAAGATCGAGAATCTTGCGATCAGCGCCGATCTGCGCACCCAGGGCACCGTCGTATCGGTGACCGATGGTATCTGCCGTGTCTACGGCCTGACCGACGTCATGCAGGGAGAGATGCTCGAGTTCCCGGGCAACACGTTCGGCATGGCGCTCAACCTCGACCGCGATTCGGTCGGCGCCGTGGTCCTCGGTGAGTACGACCAGATCAGTGAAGGCGACACCGTCAAGACGACGGGCCGCATTCTCGAGGTGCCGGTCGGACCTGAGCTCCTCGGCCGGGTGGTCAACTCGCTGGGACAGCCGATCGACGGCAAGGGCCCGATCAACGCCAAGCTCACCGACAAGATCGAGAAGGTCGCGCCTGGCGTCATCTGGCGCAAGTCGGTGTCGCAGCCGGTGCAGACCGGTCTCAAGTCGATCGACGCGATGGTGCCGATCGGCCGCGGACAGCGCGAACTGATCATCGGCGACCGCCAGACCGGCAAGACCGCGGTTGCCGTCGACACGATCATCAACCAGAAGGGCCAGGATCTGATCTGCATCTACGTTGCGGTCGGGCAGAAAGCCTCGACGGTGGCCAACGTCGTTCGCAAGCTCGAAGAGAACGGCGCGATGGCGTATACGATCATCGTCGCCGCGACCGCTTCCGAATCGGCGGCGCTGCAGTACATCGCACCCTACTCGGGCTGCACGATGGGTGAATACTTCCGCGACCGCGGCCAGGACGCGCTGATCATCTACGACGATCTGACCAAGCAGGCGTGGGCCTACCGGCAGGTTTCGCTGCTGCTGCGCCGGCCGCCGGGTCGCGAGGCGTATCCGGGCGACGTCTTCTATCTGCACTCGCGTCTGCTCGAGCGCGCGGCGCGCGTTTCCGAAGAATGGGTCGAGAAGTTTACCAACGGCGAAGTCAAGGGCAAGACCGGTTCGCTGACCGCTCTGCCGGTCATCGAAACACAGGCCGGCGACGTTTCCGCCTTCGTGCCGACCAACGTCATCTCGATTACCGACGGCCAGATCTTCCTCGACACCGACCTCTTCAACTCCGGCATCCGCCCAGCCATCGACGCCGGCATCTCGGTGTCACGGGTCGGCGGTGCGGCGCAGACGAAGGTGATCAAGAAGCTGGGTGGCGGTGTGCGCCTGGCGCTGGCCCAGTATCGTGAACTTGCTGCCTTCGCCCAGTTTGCGTCCGATCTCGACGAGGCTACCCGCAAGCAGCTCGACCGTGGCCGACTGGTGACCGAACTGATGAAGCAGCCGCAATACTCGCCGCTCACCATCTCGGAGATGGCGATCACGCTGCATGCGGTCAACAAGGGCTACTTTGATGATGTGGAGGTCAAGAAGGCGCTCGCCACCGAGAAGCAGATGCACGGTTTCGTCAAGCAGAAGTATCCTGAGCTGATCACGAAGATCGAGACGAGCAAGGATCTGGACGCCGACGCCGAGCAGAAGCTGAGCAAGGCGATTGAGGAATTCAAGGCCACCCTGGCCTGATCGAGCGAGGAGATCGCCATGCCTAGCGGCAAGGAAATCCGCACCAAGATCAAGAGCGTCGAGAGTACGCGCAAGATCACCAAGGCCATGGAGATGGTGGCCGCATCCAAGATGCGCAAGGCGCAGGACAGGATGCGGGCAGCCCGCCCCTATGGCGAGAAGATCCGGCTTGTCGCCGGCAATCTCTCGCACGCCCTGACCGACTATCGGCATCCCTTCCTCACCACCCGTGAGCAGGTGAAGTCAGTCGGCCTGATTGCCATCACTTCCGACAAGGGCCTCTGCGGCGGCCTCAATACCAACGTGCTGCGCCTTGCTCTGACGAAGATGAAGGAGTGGGACGCGGAAGGCAAGAAGCTGCGGGTGACGGCGATCGGCAACAAGGGCCTCGGCTTCATGCAGCGTGCTGGTGCCAACCTTGTTTCGCAGCTCACCGGTCTCGGCGACACGCCTCACCTGGAGCGACTCATCGGCCCGGTAAAGGTGCAACTCGACGCCTACATGAAAGGCGAGATCGACGTTCTCTACATCGCCTTCACGCGCTTCATCAACACCATGAAGCAGGAGCCGACACTCTACCAGCTGCTGCCGCTGGGCGGTGACCTGGTGGGCGGCCACGGCAACCGCTGGGACTACCTCTACGAGCCTGACGCCAAGACGGTTATTGACGACCTTCTTGTGCGCTACGTCGAGGCGATGATCTATCAGGCCGTTGCCGAGAACATGGCTTCCGAGCAGAGTGCCCGCATGGTCGCGATGAAGTCCGCTTCGGACAATGCAAAGAACGTCATCAGCGAGCTCAAGCTGGTTTACAACAAGGCTCGCCAGGCAGCCATTACCAAAGAGCTTTCGGAGATCGTCGGCGGCGCAGCGGCTGTCTGACCACGGATAATCAGTTTTTTGTTTAGGGATACGACGATGAGTCAAGGAAACATTGTTCAGTGTATCGGCGCCGTGGTGGATATCCAGTTCCCGCGTGACGCAATGCCCAGGATTTACGACGCGCTGCAGCTCGACAAGGCGGAAGAGTCCGACATGTGCGAGACCGATCTGGTCTTTGAAGTGCAGCAGCAGCTTGGCGACGGCATCGTGCGCACGATTGCCATGGGCTCTTCGGACGGGCTGCGTCGCGGCATGAAGGTCAACAACACGGGCAGCGGTATTGCCGTGCCGGTCGGCAACGCGACCATCGGCCGGATCATGAACGTTCTTGGCCGGCCCATCGATGAAGCCGGCCCGATCGCGACCGACGAGCGGCGGGAGATTCACCAGTTGGCGCCCAAGTTCGACGAGCTGTCGCCATCCGTCGATCTCCTGGAAACCGGGATCAAGGTCATCGACCTCGTGTGTCCCTTCGCCAAGGGCGGCAAGGTAGGTCTCTTCGGTGGCGCCGGCGTCGGCAAGACCGTGAACATGATGGAGCTGATCAACAACATCGCCAAGCAGCGATCGGGTCTGTCGGTGTTCGCCGGTGTCGGCGAACGGACTCGCGAGGGCAACGACTTCTATCACGAGATGAAGGAATCGAACGTTCTCGACAAGGTGGCGATGGTTTTTGGCCAGATGAACGAGCCGCCGGGCAACCGGCTGCGCGTCGCCTTGACGGGTCTGACGATGGCGGAGCGTTTTCGCGATGACGGCCGCGACATCCTCTTCTTCGTAGACAACATCTATCGCTACACGCTGGCCGGCACTGAAGTCTCGGCGCTGCTTGGCCGGATGCCTTCGGCCGTGGGCTACCAGCCGACCCTGGCTGAAGAGATGGGTCGTCTGCAGGAGCGGATCACGTCGACCAAGGTCGGATCCATCACCTCGATCCAGGCCGTCTACGTGCCAGCCGATGACCTCACCGACCCGTCGCCGGCGACCACCTTCCTGCACCTCGATTCGACCGTCGTGCTGTCGCGCGACATCGCCTCACTCGGTATCTATCCGGCTGTCGACCCGCTCGACTCGACGTCGCGCCAGCTCGACCCGCAGGTGGTCGGTGAGGAGCACTATGCCGTCGCCCGCGCGGTGCAGATGACCCTCCAGAAGTACAAGGAGCTGCGCGACATCATCGCGATTCTCGGCATGGACGAACTGTCGCCGGAGGACAAGCTGGCGGTCTATCGCGCACGCAAGATCCAGCGCTTCCTGTCGCAGCCCTTCCACGTCGCTGAAGTCTTCACGGGATCGCCGGGCAAGTTCGTCTCGCTCAAGGACACCATCAAGGGTTTCAAGATGATCGTCGACGGCGAGTGCGACAGCATTCCCGAACAGGCTTTCTACATGGTGGGCGGCATCGAAGAAGTATTCGAGAAGGCCAAGACCCTCTAAGGCGCCGATCGGGCAGCAACATCGTGCCCCTGGTCCTTTCCGATCGGGGGTGCGACCCAGCAAGGAAATACCATGGCAATCAGAGTACATGTTGACGTCGTCAGCGCCGAGGAACTGATCTTCTCAGGTGAGACCGACTTTGCCGTCTTCCCCGGCGAGGCCGGCGAGCTGGGCGTCTACCCGAGGCACACGCCACTGCTGACCCGCATCAAGCCGGGCACTATTCGTCTGAAGGTCCCGGATCGCGACGAGTACGAGCTGGTTTACGTGTCAGGCGGCATGCTGGAGGTGCAGCCGGAACTGATCACCGTTCTGGCCGACACGGCGATCCGGGCGCACGACCTCGACGAAGCGAAGGCGGCGGAAGCGAAACGTCGCGCGGAAGAGGCCCTGCGCGATCGCACCGCCGACATCAACCTGGCGACAGCCGAAGCAGAATTGGCGCAGGCGGTTGCCCAGTTGCAGGCGATCAAGAAACTGCGCAATCGCCACTAGCGCCTGCGGTCTCGGTCAGCGGGCATCAGGGCAGCCTCAGGGCTGCCCTTCTTTTTGGATGTGAAAGTCGCGACTGCGACTCGCGAATCTCCCTTCGCCGGTGCGCGGGAGAAGGGCCGGTGATGAGGAAAACGGTCATGACTTTCATCCGCAGGCGTGTGTCGAAAGTCATGACCGTTAGCGCGTCGCGCGACCCGCCTCGAGGCGGGCCAGCCGCTTCTCGAGGCGCGCGAGGTCGTCGCGCAGCGTGTCGACGTCCCCGCAGAAGTGCTCGACGTCCCGCCGATGGGCGACTTCCGGTTGCTCTTCGGTGAGATACTCGGCGACCGCTGCGGCCAGCCTGTTCGCCCCTTGCCAGTGCCAGCGCGCGACCTGTCGTCCAAGCTGCAGCCCGCGACGGGCGACGATGTCGCCAAACACCTGCGACAGGTCTTCCTCGACATCCCAGTGCAGGTTGCGAAAGACCAGCCCAAGGGTCTCCGCCAGATCGGCCGAGCCGGCGATCGTTGCCGCAGAGAACAGTGTCGCCCGGTCGCCAAGCAAACGCGCCGGGGCATCGCTGGGGAGCTCGATGCGAACCGTCATGGTCGTCCCGGGAGGGCTTCGCCGCAGAAGGCCCTGCTCGTCGATGGCTACCCGCAGCAGCTCGTGCGCTCCAACGTGCACGCTGGCGGTCTTTCCGGCAAAGGTGGCCAGACGCTCGCGTGCCCAGTCGTCTGCTGCCAGCACGTGGTTGACGAGAGGTAGCGCAGCCCTGGCGAACATCGCGCTGCCGGGTCGTTTCAGAACTTGAAGCCGCGGTGCAGGGCGACGACACCGAATGCCAGATTGAAGTACTCGACCTGCTCGAGGCCGGCGTCCTCCATCAGTTCCTTGAGGGCCTGCTGGTCGGGATGGACGCGAATCGACTCCGCCAGATAGCGGTAGCTCGTCTCGTCACCGGTGACCAGTTGGCCGAGGCGCGGGATCAGCTTGAACGAGTAGAAATCGTAGGCTGGTGCCAGAGGCTTCCAGACCCGGGAAAACTCGAGAACGAGCAGGCGCCCACCGGGACGCAGAACGCGCCGCATTTCCGCCAGCGCGAGATCCTTGTGCGTCATGTTGCGCAGGCCGAAGGCAACGGTCACGCAATCGAAATGATCATCCGGAAACGGCAGCTTCTCGGCGTCGCACTGCGCTACGGAGACGATGAAACCCTTGTCGCAGAGACGGTCACGGCCGCGGGCGAGCATCTCGTGATTGATGTCGGTGAGCCAGATCTCCCCGTCATCGCCCAGTTTCCTGGCGAACGCCAGAGCCAGGTCGCCGGTGCCGCCGGCGACGTCGAGTACGCGCCAGCCGGGTCGCACCCCGCTCCGGGCGATGGTGAACGCTTTCCAGATGCGGTGCAGTCCCGCCGACATCAGATCGTTCATCAGGTCGTAGCGCTCGGCCACGGAATCGAAAACGTCCGCGACGTGCCGCGCCTTCTGGTCCTCGGCGACCTGCTGGTAGCCGAAGTGGGTCGTGTTCCTGTCGCTCGTCATCTTCCTTGCTCGGCAGCGTTGTCGCTGTCAGTGTTTATTGCAGCCGCCTTGAGCCTTGGCGGCGAGTGGCGGCGGTTCCGGGGCATCGCGGCTGCCACCGGCAAGCTGCAGCCGATCAAGGTAGGCCTGCCAGAGCTGCTGCTGGTTCCTGCCCAGGTTGTAAAGCAGATCCCAAGAGTACAGCCCGCTGTCGTGCCCATCCGAGAATATCGGCCGGATGGCGTAGTTGCCGACCGACTCGACCCGTTCGATGTCCACATTGCGCTTGCCGACCTGTAGAACCTCCTGCCCGGGACCGTGCCCGCGTGCTTCCGCCGAAGGGGTGAAGACACGCAGGAACTCGTAGCTCAACTGGAACGACTCGCCATCCTCGAAGCTCACTTCGAGGACGCGCGAGCGCTGATGAAGCCTTATCTCGATCGGGATTCTGGTGCTTGCGTCCAGGCCAGCCATGCGTGTCTCGGTGGTGATTTGCGACGCGACATGATAGCGCAAAAGCAGGCTGGCTGACTGCGGCTCGACTGTTACAGCCAGCGCAGGCGAGCCGGCTGCGGCGCCGGCCACGCATCGGCATGGCGCTGGCGGCAGCCGGCGGCTCGGCTGCGG
>ERZ761609.991-NODE-991-length-27912-cov-8.494167_pt1 | contig 27912 bp, 26 predicted proteins | sample MGYA00511163_ERZ761609 | MGnify/ENA primary metagenome ERZ761609 (study PRJEB28899, sample SAMN02445070) | bioreactor sludge metagenome | biome: EBPR sludge | place: Australia: Brisbane, Thorneside Wastewater Treatment Plant | collected 2011-12-16 ... | reverse complement strand
GGGGAGGGCCGGCGAACTCCTGATCCGACGGCACGCCTTCGGTCCGGCGCCGCTTCTGGATCGACCACGCGAGCCCCGCTTCGATGGGCGACGTCGTCGTGTCGATGTCGTGACCGTAAAGACAAAGCCCGGCTTCGAGCCGGAGACTGTCGCGCGCGCCGAGCCCGATGGGCTGGACGCGGGGATCCGCCGTCAGCTTCGACCAGAGTCCCGGTGCATCAGCGTCGGAAACGGAAATCTCATACCCGTCTTCTCCCGTGTAGCCCGACCTCGTGATGTGGACACGGATGCCGTCGATCGCTGCGGTCATACCTTGCATGAAGGACAATGCAGTCGCGGCAGGCACCAGTGCCGACAGGACCGCAGCTGCCTCCGGTCCCTGCAGCGCAAGCAGCGCCGTCATATCTGACGACAGATCCAGCCGAACGCCCTTAGGCAGGTTTGCTGCGATATGCGCGTAGTCCTGATCCTTGCATGCGGCGTTGACGACGACGTATAGCCAGCCTTCGTTTTTTGGATCGGCCGACCGCGCGATCATGAGATCGTCGAGAATCCCGCCATCGGCAGAAAGCAACTGCGAATAGCGCTGAAAGCCCGGTTTCAGATTTACGAAGTCCGCCGGCACCAGCGCCTCGAGCGCGCGAGCGGCAGTCTCGTGGCGACCGTCCTCCGCGACGACATGCGCCTGTCCCATGTGCGACACGTCGAAGAGGCCGGCCTTCTCGCGCGTCCAGAGGTGCTCTTTCAGCACGCCCAGCGGGTACTGCACGGGCATCTCGTAACCCGCAAACGGAACCATCTTGGCCCCGGCGGCAACGTGAAGGTCGTAAAGTGGAGTGCGTTTCAGCGGCGCGTCTTGTGCGACCGATGCCATCGGGAGTTCCAAAGCTCGCTCCCACGCGCCAACCGCGTGAGTTCAAGCCTCCTCTGTCCCGGGACCTGAGAGTTTTGAGTGACCCCGCACCGAAATGCGAAATCACTTTACCCCGTCGGTGAGACACGGATCATTCCGCGTCTGCTTTCCAGAGTGTCATCCGGCTGCGGTCCGTTTGCCTGAGAGATTCCGAGGCGGTTGCTCCTTCGGCGTCGGCTCTCTCCATCGCACCCTGGGATGGCGAACCGATCTCTTCCGCAGCCGTCGTCTGACGTGGCCGACATAAGGTGGCCGAATCCGGCTGCTGTCAATCATGCAGGTGCGAAAAATCCAGCCCTGCCGACAGGCAAACTGCCTCAACCGTGACCAGTCAGCAGCCAGAGCGCGAGCCGGTGCAGCCCGTTCGGACGGTCGCAAAGCGCCGAGGCCCCTGCCTCGCGCAGCTCCGAGATGGATCCGTAACCCCACGTCACGCCGATGGACCGGAGGCCGTTCTTCTTCGCCCCGATGCAATCGTACTTGCGATCGCCGATCATGATCGCATTGTCGGGGTCGACGCCCTCGGTCGCGATGATGTGGCGGATGAGATCGGCCTTGTCGTCGCGCGTGCCATCGAGTTCAGCGCCATGAACCGCCACGAAATGCCGGTCGAGGCCGAGCTCACGCAGGATCGGTCGGGCGAAAACATGGGGCTTCGAGGTCGCGATGATCAGCCTGCAGCCTGCCCGCTGCAGCTGCGTCAGGGCTTCGGGTACGCCGTCGTATATCACGGCGTCGAACATGGCTGGGCCGCGTGAGCCGTCGCCCGGACCCGATCCGTAATTCTGCCGATAGAGCTTCAGCGCCGTGTCGATCTGGTTCGGCGTCACGCCGAGCTCTGGAAAACTGTCGCGCAATGGCGGACCGATCGCCCACTTCAGGTCGTCATGTTCCGGCACGTCGAGGCCGAGCTCCGAGAGCGCATACTGGATCGACCCGATGATGCCGGGCGCGGGATCGTGAAGCGTGCCATCGAGGTCGACGAGTGCGTGCAAGGCGATTCTCTCCGTTATGCAAAAGCACTCATACACGACGCAGTTTCACGGTTCTATTGCATTTCCTGACGGCCCGCCCGACGTTCGTCGCGGAAGACCCAGGAGATTCCCATGACACCCTTCAAGACCATCCGTGCCCGCGCCGAGACGCGCAAGGGCGGCGCGAAGGAGCTTGCGGAGCTCCTCCCGAATGTGCCCAAGCCGTCAGCGCTGGCGAAGATTGCGGACGATCGCGTGCTCGCCGAGATGACCAAGCGCATCTTCTGCTCCGGCTTCGTCTGGAGTGTGATCGACAAGAAGTGGCCGTCGTTCGAGAAGGCGTTCCTCGGCTTCAAGCCGGGCAAGCTCCTCATGCAACCTGACGAATACTGGGAGAGGCTCACGTCGGACGCGGCGATCGTTCGCCACCCAGGCAAGATCATGTCCGTGCGGGACAATGCAGCCTATGTGGCTGCGGTTTCGAAGGAGTACGGTTCTTTCGGCAAGTTCCTGGCATCATGGCCCGCCGACGATCAGGTCGGACTCCTCGATCACCTGAAGAAGAACGGCTCCCGTCTTGGCGGCATGACGGGTCAATATTTCCTGCGCTTTATCGGCCGCGACGGATTCGTCACATCTGCCGACGTGATCGCCTGCCTCAGAGATGCCGGTCTCGACGTTGCAGCGAATCCGACGTCGAAAAGGGACCTCGCGAAAATCCAACAGGTCTTCAACGACTGGGCTTCCGAAACCGGCCTGCCGCGCACGCACCTCTCCCGAATCTGCGCCATGTCAGTCGGGGAGAACTACGATGCAGCGACCCTCAGGACACGCGGCCCGAATGATGAAATGTGAAGCTTCGGGTGGTTTCGGCGCCCTCGATGTTGTTCCGGCGCAGTCGCGCTGCTACAGGCTGAGCGAAGCTGTCAGGGAGCCATCGTGTTCGATCCGTCGTCCTTCCTACTCTTTATTGCCGCCGCATTGTTTGTCGCCATTACGCCCGGCCCCGGAATCTTCTATGTCGCGGCCCGGGCTCTTGCCGGTGGCCGAGCGGAGGGCCTGGCGTCGAGCTTTGGTACAGGTGTCGGGGGGCTCGTCCACGTATTTGGTGGCGCGGTTGGCGTGTCGGCTCTGATCATGGCTTCGGCAGAGGCCTTTACGCTCCTGAAGTTTGCCGGCGCAATCTATCTGATCTGGCTCGGCATCAAGACGTGGCGTGAAGCGCGCGCCGTCGAAACGGGCGGGATCAAAACGACAGGCGCCAAGCGTGCCTTTCGCGAAGGAATCGTCGTCGAGGCATTGAATCCGAAAACCGCAGCATTTTTCCTCGCCTTCATCCCGCAGTTCGTCGACCCCTCGGGCAATGTGGCGGTGCAGTTTGCCGTACTCGGCCTGATCTCGGTCGCCCTCAACACGCTCGCCGACGTGGTCGTGACGTTTTGGGCGGTCAAGGCGCGAGACAGCATGGCCGCACGTCCAACCCTTGTCGTGCGATTGCGCCAGGCTTCCGGGACCGTGATGATCGGCCTCGGCGCTTCCCTGGCTCTCGCCCGGCGCAGCTGACGGGCGCAGCCGATCTGGCCCGATCTTTCATCTCGAATGCAGCTTCGATGTTGCGTCGCATCGCATCATTTTTGCAGTGCAATTGTTGCGACGCACAAATCCAGATCTGCGATTAATTCGATCGGTCCGTTGGCGGTCGCGATTTGCTGCTGTGCAGCTTGCTTCCAGCTTTACAAGCCGGAACCGATTCCGTTAGCGTCAATGCAACGAGACAAGTTGCCGCGTGCGCGCTTGTCTCGCCGCCTGGGTGTACTCGTTCGCGCCCACGTGAAAACTGGTCGCCGCGTGCGGCCAAAAGGAGGACGCTACCCTCATGAATATGCAATTCTCGAGACGTCAGTTCCTGAAAGGAACGGGCGCGGGAGTTGCGGGAACAGCCCTCGGAGCCTTCGGCTTCGGCGATGCAGAAGTGGCGCTGGCGCAAGCCGCTCGTCCCTTCAAGCTCGAAAAGGCCACCGAGACCCGCAATACCTGCCCCTATTGCTCCGTCAGCTGCGGCATGATCATGTACAGCCGCGGAGACGTCAAAAAAGGCGAAAAAGCCAAGGTTTTCCATGTCGAAGGCGACGTGGACAATCCGGTGAACCGCGGCACGCTGTGCCCGAAGGGTTCGGGCGTTCTCGATTTCATCAATTCGAAGCAGCGCATCACGCAGCCGATGCACCGCAAGCCGGGCTCCGACAAGTTCGAGCCGGTTTCGTGGGACTTCGCGATGGATCGTATCGCGAAACTCATGAAAGAAGACCGCGACGCAAACTTCGTCGAGAAAAACGGTGACGGCGTTACCGTCAACCGCTGGCCGACAGTGGGTTTCCTTGCGGGTTGCGCTTCATCCAACGAGCCGGGCTGGCTGACGTACAAGGTCACGCGCAGTCTCGGAATTCTTGCAGTCGACAATCAGGCTCGCATCTGACACGCCCCGACGGTGGCCAGTTTGGCTCCGACGTTTGGCCGTGGCGCGATGACGAACTCCTGGACCGACATCAAGAATGCCGATGTCGTGCTCATCATGGGCGGCAACGCCGCAGAAGCACATCCTTGCGGCTTCAAGTGGGTCACTGAGGCAAAACACCACAACAACGCGAAGCTCGTTGTGGTCGATCCGCGCTTCACACGCTCTGCAGCCGTGTCCGACTTCTACTGTCCGATACGTGCTGGTACAGACACGGCGTTCCTGCTCGGCGTCATCAATCATCTGCTGAGCACCGACAAGTACCACAAGGCTTACGTCGAACAGTTCACGAACGCGTCCTATCTCGTCCGGGAAGGGTACGAGTTCAAACCCGAGGACGGGCTGTTCAGTGGCTACGACGCTGCCAAGCGCACGTACGATCGCGGCACATGGGATTACGAAATGGGGGCCGACGGCTTCCCGGTTCGTGACGAGACCCTGCAGAATCCGAGATCGGTGTTCCAGCAGCTGAAGAAGCACGTATCGCGCTACACACCGGAAATGGTGGAACGGATCACGGGCTCGCCCAAGGACAAGTTCCTGAAGGTCTGCGACTACATCGCGTCCACCGGTAACGGTGAGCGGTCGATGACGATCATGTACGCGCTCGGCTGGACGCAGCATTCGTATGGATCACAGACGATCCGTACGGCCGCGATGATCCAGTTGCTGCTCGGTAATATGGGCATGCCGGGTGGTGGCGTGAACGCGCTGCGCGGTCACTCGAACGTGCAGGGGCTTACGGACATCGGCATCCTGTCGAACTCGACGCCGGGCTATCTCGTGCTCCCCACCGAACGTGAAGTTACGTTCGATGCCTACATGGGCAATCGCGATTTCCGTCCGTTGCAGCCGGGCCAAATCAGCTTCTGGCAGAACTACAAGAAGTTCTTCGTCAGTTTCCTCAAGAGCATGTACGGCTCTGCAGCAACGGCCGAGAACGCCTTCGGTTTCGACTATCTGCCGAAATACGACGGCCAGTACGACGTGATCCGTCACTTCGAACTGATGCATCAGGGCAAGATCAACGGTTACGTCTGCCAGGGCTTCAACCCGCTGATGTCGGCGCCGAACAAGTCAAAGATGACGGCAGCGCTGTCGAAGCTGAAGTTCCTCGTGACGATCGACCCGCTCGAGACGGAAACGTCTCGCTTCTGGGAACGCAAGGGAGAGGCCAATCCGGTCGATCCGTCGAAGATCCAGACCGAAGTGTTCATGCTGCCGTCGACCTGCTTTGCAGAAGACGAAGGCACGTTCACGAACTCGAGCCGCACGCTCAACTGGCGCTGGAAAGCGGCAGATGCTCCCGGGCAGGCCAGAACCGACATCGACATCATGGCGGATCTGTTCAACCGGCTGCGTGCCGCCTACCAGAAGGATGGCGGCAAAGGCGCCGCTCCCGTGCTTGCTACCGCATGGCAGTACAAGGATCCCAAGCATCCGACAGCCGACGAACTGCTCCGTGAAATCAACGGACGTGCACTCGTCGATCTCAAGGATGCCACCGATCCGACCAAGGTGCTGCTGCCGGCGGGTCATCAGCTGGCCTCGTTCGCACAAATGCGCGACGACGGGTCCACTGAAGGCGCGTGCTGGATCTATACCGGCTCGTACACGCAGGCTGGCAACCTGACGGCGCGGCGCAACAACGCCGATCCGTCCGGACTTGGCATCCACCCGCAATGGGGCTTCGCCTGGCCGGCCAACCGCCGCATCCTCTACAATCGCGCGTCGGCCGACGCCGATGGCAAGCCGTGGAGCGAGCGGAAGAAGTACATGGTCTGGGACGGCAGCAAATGGGCTGGCCCGGACGTGCCGGATTATCCGCCGGCACTCGCGCCCGACAAGAAGGCTGGTCCGTACATCATGAACCCGGAGGGCGTGTCCCGTCTCTGGGTACGCCGGACCATGGCTGACGGTCCTTTCCCCGAGCACTACGAGCCATTCGAGAGCCCGGTGGAAAACGCCCTTCATCCGAAGACCTCGGCGAGCCCCGTCGCTCGTGTGTTCAAGGGCGATCTCGAAGTTTTCGGCAAGGCGAAGGACTTCCCCTACGTGGCGACGTCCTACCGGCTGGTCGAGCACTTCCACTGGTGGACCAAGAGCGTCAAGCTGAACGCGATCGTTCAGCCGGAGTTCTTCGTCGAAATCTCTCCGGAACTCGCCAGCGAGAAGAAGATCACCAACGGCCAATGGGTCAAGGTGTCGTCCAATCGCGGCTCGGTGAAGGGCAAAGCAGTCGTCACCAAGCGAATTCCGACTCTCACCATCGATGGAAAGAAGGTCCATACTGTCGGACTGCCGATCCATTTCGGGTTTGTCGGGGAAACCAAGACGGCCATCGGTGTGAATGCACTGACCCCGGTCGTCGGTGACGCCAACACCCAAACGCCTGAATACAAGGCGTTCCTTGTCGACATCGAACCGATCAGCAACCCGGTCGCCTAAGAGAGGGAGGATTGCCATGTCTTACTTGCAACCGGCATTCGACCTCGCCAAGCGGTCGGCAACGACGGGGGCGATGCCCGCCCCCGCCAAGCCGGCGGTCGAAGTCGCCAAACTCATCGACGTTTCCAAGTGCATCGGCTGCAAAGCCTGCCAAGTCGCATGCATGGAATGGAACGATCTTCGCCAGGACATCCAGGAGAACGTGGGGGTTTACGACAATCCGCACGATCTTTCGGAAAACACCTGGACGCTCATGCGGTACGCGGAATGGGATAATCCCGAACGCGGCCAGCTCGAGTGGCTGATCCGCAAGGACGGCTGCATGCACTGCCAGGATCCGGGTTGCCTCAAAGCCTGCCCGGCGCCCGGCGCGATCGTGAAGTACACGAACGGAATCGTGGACTTCATTTCGGAAAACTGCATCGGGTGCGGCTATTGCGTGAAGGGCTGTCCCTTCAACATTCCCCGCATCTCGAACGCCGACAACAAGGCGTACAAGTGCACATTGTGCTCGGATCGTGTCGCCGTCGGTCAAGGCCCCGCCTGTGCGAAGGCGTGCCCGACCAAAGCGATCACGTTCGGAACCAAGGCGGACATGAAGAAACTCGCCGAGGAACGGATCGTCGACCTCAAGGGTCGCGGTTATCCGAAGGCCGGGCTCTACGATCCGCCGGGTGTGCAGGGAACGCACGTCATGTACGTGCTTCATCATGCGGACAAGACTTCGCTTTATGCCGGTCTGGCGCAAAACCCGACCATCAGCCCGCTCGTCGAGCTGTGGAAGGGGGCAGCGAAGTATGCCGGCATGGCGTTGCTTGGAATGGCGGCCGTCGCAGGCGTCGTCCATCACGCGATCACGGGTGCGAACCGTGTCACTCCGGAAGACGAGGCGAACGCCGAAAAACTCAAGGAGCGTAAGTCGTGAGCGCAAATCAAAAAGGGCGCGAGCCCTTGAGGATCCAGCGCTATTCGGGGATGGCGCGTGTCAATCACTGGGTCGTCGCGATCAGTTTCGTGATCCTGATGCTCAGTGGTCTCGCGTTCTTCCATCCGAGCCTCTACCCGCTGACCGGGCTTTTCGGCGGCGGGGCGACGGCACGATGGTTGCACCCGATCGCCGGGCTCGTCCTGGCGGTCGCATTCCTTGGTCTCTTCGTGCGCTTCTTTACGGCAAATCTCCCTGAGAAGGGTGACGTGGCGTGGGTAGCGAAGAGCATCGACGTGCTCAAGGGACATGAGGAAAACCTTCCGGAGATCGGCAAGTACAATGCCGGCCAAAAGGCGGTTTTCTGGTCGCAGGCCATCCTCGTGACGGTTCTCCTCGTGACCGGCATCGGTCTCTGGGAGCCGGGCCTGCATGCCGTCGAACGGTGGTTCGGCTTCACGGCGAGCCTCGATCAACGGAGACTGGCAGCCGTCATCCACGCAGGCGCTGCAATCCTGGCGATCACGATCTGGATTGTCCACGTGTATGCTGCGATCTGGGTTCGCGGCACGCTCAGCGCCATGACGCGGGGAACGGTCAGCGGCGGATGGGCATGGCGCCATCACCGCAAGTGGCTGCGCAAGGAAGTTGCGCGTGACTCGTCGACCAGCAAGACCTAATATGTCAGACCTCACATAGTGGAGCAGCCGGGATACCGTCCCGGCTCTCCTGCCTCCAAATCCTGACCTGAAGTCGAGGGCCAGATGCCGCGTGACGGTTCACCCAGACCTGCCGGCGGCGCCACGCCGCTGATGCCGATGAGCATAGGGGAGGTCGCAGACCCTCCGTTTGCCGTCCTGCCGTCGCCGTCCGAGATCTATGATCGGCGGCAGAAACGTTTCGAGACGCTGGCTCCGGGGCATCAGCTCGAGCCCTATCTCAAGTTCCTGGCGGCGTTGTGCGGTGCCCAGCATCATGTCCAGGAAGAGCTGCGCTCGCCCGCGCTTCCGACAGCGGAGCGGCTCGAGGCTGCCTACTCCAATGCCATGCCACCGCTTTCGATTGGCTCTGTCGATTTCGGCGACGATTTCGATGTCTGCTTCACAAGCCTTCTGAGCGCGTTGCAGGCCGCAAACAATACGCCACAGACCCAAGCTGCCATCGACAAGGCCATCAGCCTCGACGCACATGGCCGCAGAGCACTAGCGAATGCCCTTCTGCTCGACGAGATCCCGACCGACGATGTGGCGGTACACATCCTCGCAGCGGCGGCGGTACAGGTCTATTATTCCAAGATGGCGGCACAGCTCGATGCGTCCCGCCTGCAGCGCGTCTCGGATAGTGCCTGCCCTGCATGTGGCGGGGCTCCGGTAGCGAGTTCGATCGTCGGATGGGAGGGTGCGCACGGGACGCGCTTCTGCTCGTGTTCGATCTGCGCAACGCAGTGGAACGTCGTGCGGATCAAGTGCCTCATGTGCGGTTCCGAGAAAGGGATCGGTTACCACTCACTCGAAGGCAGCAGCGGCACGGTTTCGGGTGAAACGTGCGAAAGCTGCAAATCCTATGTGAAGATGCTGCACCAGCACAAGGATCCTGCGCTCGATCCACTGGCCGACGACGTCGCATCGTTGGCGCTCGATCTGACGCTCCAGCGGGAAGGCTGGAAGCGTGCCTCGGCAAACCCGTTTCTGGCCGGTTATTGACCGGCTCCAGGCTCCCGAATGGCCAAAGCGCTCAACGGTATTCCATCGGTCGACGAAGTACTGCGAACAGAAGCAGGGCGTGCCGCATCGTCGCAGTACGGCCATGAGGCAACCGTCGCCGCTGTTCGCTCCGAGCTGGAGGCCCGACGTCAGGCCCTGCGCGAGGGCTCATCTTGTGCCGGCAGCCGGGCGGACGCCGCAAGCCAGATAGCTGCGACGGCGGCGATCGCGCTCGGCGCGGCGGATGTGCCCAGGCTCAGGCGCGTGATCAATCTGACGGGCACAGTCCTGCATACGAACCTGGGGCGCGCCATTCTGCCCGAGGCAGCTGTCGCGGCTGCGGCGGCCGCAATGTCGGCGCCGGCTGCACTCGAATTCGATATCACGGGAGGTGGTCGCGGTGAACGCGACGATATCGTCCGGAGCCTCATCTGCGAACTGACGGGTGCCGAGGACGCCATCGTCGTCAACAACAATGCGGCCGCCGTTCTTCTTGTGCTCAACACGTTCGCAGTGGGGAAGGAGTCGGTCGTATCGCGTGGCGAATTGATCGAGATCGGTGGCGCATTCCGGATGCCCGACATCATGGAACATGCGGGAACCCGTCTCAGAGAAATCGGCACAACGAACCGAACCCACCTCTCCGACTATGTCCGCGCGATCGGCCGCGAGACCGGACTTCTCCTGAAGGTTCACACCTCGAACTATCTCGTACAGGGATTTACCAAGGAAGTTTCTACAGCGGATCTTGCGAAAGTTGCGCGCGAAGCAGCGATTCCGCTTTTGGACGATCTCGGGTCCGGAACGCTCGTTGATCTCACGCGCTACGGCTTGCGGAGAGAGCGGACCGTACAGGACGCGATTGCCGACGGCGCCGATCTCGTGACGTTTTCCGGCGACAAGCTCCTTGGTGGCCCTCAGGCCGGTTTCATCATCGGCAAGAAGGCGCTGGTTGCTGCTTGCGCACGGAACCCGATCAAACGTGCGGTCCGTCTGGACAAGATCAGGCTCGCAGCGCTCGAAGCGACCCTGAAACTCTATCGCGATCCGGATACGCTGGCGGAGCGACTGCCCACTCTCCGCCTGCTCACGGCGCGTCCGGAGGACATCAAGGAGATCGCCGATCGACTTGCGCCAAAATTGCAGGACGTGCTCGGCAGCGCCTGGGTGGTAAGTACTGTCGCTTGCGCGAGCCAGATCGGTTCTGGCGCGCTACCGCTCGAAACCATTCCGAGTGCGGGATTGGCGATCGCACCATCGTCGCGCAATCAATCGGGACGGCATGTCGAGACCTTGGCCGCAGCGTTTCGCGGGCTTCCCGTGCCGGTGATCGGACGGATCGAGAAGGGGGCGCTTCTGTTCGATCTCAGATGCCTCGATGACGAGGGGGCGTTCGCCGAAAACTTCCAAGGTCTTCGCACGTCACCTGCAGCCGAGGGCATGGTGCGATGAAGCTCTCTTCGATTGCGAAAACGTTGTTCGGCTTTTCCACTGGCAAGGATGTCGGCGCGCAGTTGTCCGAGGCTGCACGTCATCATGCGGATGGCGAATACATAGCTGCGGTGGCGATCTGGCTGCCACTTGCAAAGGGCGGAAACGCGGAAGCCCAGACGGCGGTCGGCATGAGCCTGATCGATGGAACGGGCGCGGATCCGGACGCGACGACAGGGGTGAAGTGGCTGCAGGCAGCGGCGTCACAGGGATATGCGCCGGCACAGCGCAATCTCGGCAATGCCTATCTGCGCGGCGAGGGTGCTCCGCAAAGCGACGTGGATGCGGAGCTCTGGTACCGGCGTGCGGCGAACCAAGGGGATGCCGCGGCACAGGACATGCTGTCGTGGCTGCTTTCGACAGACGACCACCGCGAACCGAACTACGCCGAAGCCATGAAGTGGGCCGAAGCTGCGGCGGCTCAGGGTGTTGCGACCTCGATGACGCGGATCGGGCTTTTCCTTCACAATGCTCTCGGAGTCGACCGTGATGCCGAAGGGGCTGCCGCATGGTGGCAGGCTGCCGCGAAGCAGGCCGAACCCGATGCACTCGCGATGCTCGGCGCTGCTTATCACCTCGGGCAGGGGGTCGAGCGGGACGACGTCAAGGCCTATGCGCACCTGCTCGCAGCCAGGAGTGGCGGAAGCAAGATGGCCGAGCGGTTTCTGGATGCGGTCAGGGCGCGCCTTTCCGATGACGACGCTCGGCGCGCGGCGGCGCTGGCAAAGAGGATCTCCGACGGTGGTGGTCTCCCATGATCATCGGCACTGCGGGTCATATCGATCACGGAAAGACGTCGCTCGTTCGCGCATTGACCGGAGTCGACACGGATCGACTGAAAGAAGAGAAAGCGCGCGGCATCACGATCGAGCTTGGTTTCGCGTATCTGAACAGTCCGAATGGCCAAACGCTGGGCTTCGTCGATGTTCCCGGTCACGAACGGCTCGTTCATACGATGCTTGCAGGAGCGACCGGCATCGATTTCGTGCTTCTTGTCGTCGCCTGCGACGATGGCGTCATGCCGCAGACGCGCGAGCACGTCGCCATCCTGGATCTGCTCGGGTTGACGCGTGGCGTGGTCGCGCTGACGAAGTGCGATCTCGCAAGTGACGAACGCATCGCCGAGGTCTCGGGCCAGATCCGGTCGCTGCTCGGAAACACCGGTCTTCACGGAGCGGGCGTGTTTCCGGTTTCGGCGACGACGGGGCAAGGGCTCGAGGCGCTTCGGGATCGCCTGGATGCGGAGGCGGGACGTGCGGACCGCTGCAATGCCGACGCGCGCTTCCGTCTCGCGGTCGATCGGGTTTTTTCGCTCGCTGGCGCTGGTACCGTCGTAACGGGCACCGTCCTTTCGGGCAACGTGCGGGTCGGCGACACCGTTGCGATCTCGCCGTCCGGCCTCGAAGGCCGGGTGCGCAGCATTCACGCACAGAACAGGGATTCGTCACAAGGCTCAGCCGGTGAGCGGTGCGCACTCGCCCTTGTCGGACCCGGCATCGATACGAAATCAGTCCGCCGCGGTGACATCGTTCTCGACCCATCGCTGGCACACACGGTACGGCGCCTGGATGCCCGCTTCAAACTCCTCGGTTCGGAGCGAAAGAAGCTTTCACAGTGGCAGCCCGTCAAGTTCCACCATGCGTCGGCCGAGCGCGACGCGCGGCTTCTGGTGCTTGGCGACGATGGGATCGAACCGGGCGACACCGACTTCGTTCAAATCGTCCTCGCCGATCCATTGTCGGTCGTCGTGGGCGACAGGTATGTCATTCGCGACGCGGCGGCTTCGCGGACCATGGGCGGAGGTGAGATCGTCGATCTTTCCCCGCCCGAGCGGCGGCGATCGACCCCCGCGCGGCGCGCGGAACTGGAGATTCTCGCCAGCGGCGACGTCGATGGGACACTCGTCGGCCTACTCGAGGCGCGTGGCTACGTTGACCTCGACGCCTTCCTCCGCGACCGTGCTGCACCGTATTCGCTTGGTCCCGAGATCGTGCAGAGACTTCGGCTAGTCCGGCTGGATGCAGGGACGAGCGCATTCGTGATGAACGAGGCCGGGTGGGCCCGATTCTCGCGAGGTATACGGGATGCCCTTGCGAATTATCATGCGTCGCAGCCGGATCTCCCCGGTCTTGGTCAGGAGCGCTTGCGTCTGGCGCAGACGCCGCGGCTGCCGGCGGCGGCATTCTCAGTCGTGTTGACGAGGCTGGTTGCCGCGCAGGTGATCGTTCTCGACCGGTCCTGGGTCCGCCTTCCGGATCATGTCGTAACCTTTTCGCCGGACGAGGAGCGTGCATGGATCGCACTTGCTCCACTGTTGGGAGGCGAAGAGCGGTTTCGACCGCCGAGGGTGCGTGACATTGCGAGAGCGAGAGCGCTCGACGAGAAGGCGGTCCGAAGAATATTCAAGATCGCGGCGCAACGAGGTGACCTCGAAGAGATCGCCAAGGACCATTTTTTCCGCTATGAGACTGTTGTCGAAATGGCCGATATCGTTCGCGATCTGGCAACCTCGGAGGACCACTCCGAATTCTCTGTCATCGCTTTTCGGGACCGGCTCGACAACGGACGGAAAGTCGCGATCCAGATTCTGGAGTTCTTCGATCGCCAGGGTCTGACGATGCGTCGCGGCGATATCAGACGACTGAACCCGCACAAGCGGGACCTGTATTCCCGTCGAGCAGGGCCGCTTGGGCCGGCGCGGCGAGACGGAGGAGAAACGTCCCCGGTGGGGCGGCCGGACTTCAAATCCGGAGAGGGCCGCGAGACGGTCTTCGGTGGGTTCGACTCCTGCCTCCTCCGCCAACCCAATTCCGGAGCGCGTAAATGATTGCGTCACCGCCAGGCTTCCTGAGTGTTCTCGAGCAATCCGCTGTCGCCGCACAACAGGAAGAATTGCGTTTCCGCAACAGCGTTGCCGAGGAGATCGCCAAGCGCGAGCGCGAAAGGCAGTTCGCCTTCCGTCGGCTCGAGATCGCGAATGCAATGGTGCGATCGGCGACCAGGGCAAAAACCGTCGAAGAGGCGGTTCAGAACCAGACGGTCGAACTCCGGCGCGAACTCGGCTGGCACGGCGAGACCGAGCAGCGACGCAAGATTCTCGATCGCTGGTCGAAGGTTGCTACCGCGGTATGGCTTGAAATGCACCCAGATACCGCAGGCCCGCGCGACTCCGTTTCTGTCAAAGATGCGATGCTCGAATTCGAGGCGTGGTACACGGGCGAATTCGGTTCGAACTACCTCGCGTTGATGGATCGGGAGATACCGGAGATGCCCGTTGTCGAGTTCTGACGGAAAGGAATTCGAAGGCTGGATCGTCGACCGGTTTGCGGAAGCGAACGGGTTCACAGCACTTCTGCTGCTGTTGTCGATCGACAAGGGCCGGATCGACATGATTTCGTGCTCCTATCTCCACGTCATCGGTGACGAGGTTGCGTGGAAGGACATGAAGTCCATGCTCGACTCCTCGCGCCGGAAGTGGGACGCCTTTGCGATCTTTCCGGAGTCACCGCCGGGGGGCGGGCCGCTGCTCGACGTCGTTGCGAAAGCCAGGCTGCAGGAACGCATAGACGAGGTGACGGCAAACCGGATGGTCCTCAATACTTCCGGGCTGTTCGACCGGAGGGGGCGTGCCTTCCGGATCGACCCGATCGATGCGTGACCGACATGAATGAACCTGAAGACCGCGATCCGGGCCTCATCGAGATTCGAGGCTGCTTATTCCCGAAGCGGCTGGCTTACGACGTGCAAAACCATATCTGGTACGAGCGCCTCAATTCCGGAAGTGTTCGCGTCGGAATGACGTGTGTCGGTGCGGCGCTCGCGAGCTTCAGGATTTTTGCGGTGACGCCGCGACGTGTCGGTCGCGAATTCGATGCGGGCACTTCGATCGCGACCATCGAAAGCAGCAAATGGGTCGGCCCGGCGCGAGTGGCGTTCAATGGAGTGGTCGAAGCCGTCAACGACGCGGTGATCGAGAACCCGTCATGGCTTGCCGAGGATCCCTATGGGCGGGGCTGGATCCTGATTGCGAGACCACGAGCCTCGAATGCGCTCGATCACCTGGTGCACGGCGACGACATCGAGAGAACCTATCTTGACTGGATGAACGAAAACGACTTTCCCGGCTGCGATCGTAGTTCTGAATGAAAACTTCCGACCTCGCAAAAACACATATCGTTCTGGTCGGAGGTGGTCATTCGCATGTGACCGTGATCCGGTCTCTGGCGATGAACCCTGAGCCCGGCGTCGTCGTCACCTTGATCGCGAAGGAACTCGACGCCCCGTATTCGGGAATGCTCCCCGGTCTCGTTGCCGGTCATTACGACTTCGACGCATGCCATATCGATCTCGTCAGACTGGCGGGATCGGCTGGCTTCCGGCTTGTTCATGGTATCGTTACGGGACTGGATCGCGGAAGCCGTCGCGTGCTGATCGAAGGACGTGCGCCGCTCGGCTACGATCTCGTTTCGATCGACGTCGGCATAACGCCCAATCTTGGTGGGCTGCCCGGCGCGGAGGAGCACGCTCTTGCCGTCAAGCCGGTCTCATCGTTCTACCAGCGCTGGCGCGATCTGGAGGAGAGGGCCCTAACGCCGGACGGACCCCGGCGAATCGTGTTGATTGGGGCGGGTGCTGCAGGATTCGAGGTCATACTCGCGGCACGACATCGATTGAGACTGCTCGCAGCAGCGCGGGGCATCAATCCAGACGATTTTTCGTTCCAGCTCGTCGGGAGCAGCCAGCTCCTGCCGACCCAGAACCCTTATGCGCGCCGGATCGCACGGAGATGTCTTGCCGAGCAGCGCGTGGATCTCATCGAAAACGACCGCGTCGTGGCGGTCGCTGCAGATCATGTCCGGCTCTCGAGTGGGCGGACCCTTGCAACTGACGCCGTCCTGATCTCCACCGATGCGCAACCCGCAGGCTGGTTCAAGGATTCGGGCCTGCCTCTCGACGAGCGCGGATTTCTCGCCGTGCGACCGACGCTACAGCTACTGGACGACGACGACATCTTCGCCGTCGGCGACTGTGCGACGGTCCTGGAGCACCGCCGGGAAAAGGCAGGCGTCTTTGCCGTGCGGCAAGGTCCGCCACTCACAGAAAACCTGCGGCTCAGAGCCAAAGGTCTGGCCGCCCGACCGTTTCGACCTCAGACGCAGTTTCTCACGCTCATCTCGGCCGGAGAAAAGTATGCCATCGCGTCCCGCAACGGGATTGCAATAGGCGGGCGCAGCATCTGGAACTGGAAGGATCGCATCGATCGGGACTTCATGGACATGTTCGACGTCGGCGCGGCCATGGGTCCGGGTCACCTTGACGTCGCGGATGACATGCGGTGCGGAGGGTGTGCGGCCAAAATCGGACCTGTCACTCTCTCTCGGACCCTGCATCGACTTGGTTCTAATACTGGAGCGCTCGATGACGTCGCCGTCATCGAGGATGGCGATAGGACGCTGAGGCTCGAAACAATCGATTTTTTCCGCGCCTTCTGGCCCGAGCCTTATCTCTTCGGGCGTATCGCAGCCATCCATGCGATGAACGACATTCTCGCAAAGGGCGGCATGCCGACCCACGCGCTTGCGAATGTGGTCCTGCCACATGCGACGCCGTCGCGCGTCGAGGAGGATCTCTTCCAGGTTCTGGCGGGCGCGAAATCCGCTTTCGGTGAGATCGGCGCCGAGATCGTCGGCGGTCATTCGGGGGAGGGACCGGAACTCGCAGCAGGGTTCTTCGTATCCGGACGCGTCGATCGCTCCAGGCTCATCCCCAAACGCGGATTGCGTCGCGGGGATGCACTGATACTCACCCGGCCGTTGGGGACGGGCATTATTTTTGCCGGTGCCATGCGGAGCATGGTGCGCGGACGAGACGTGGCGTCTGCGCTGAGGGAAATGGCACAATCGAGCCATGGAGTTGCGCGGGTCGCGATCGATTTTGCGCCGTCAGCGGGTACGGATATCACAGGCTTCGGCATCGGCGGACATCTACTGGAGATGATCGGTGACGACGACGTCGAGGTCCAGGTCGACCTCGGAGCCATGCCGATCTACCCGGGAACCGTAGCGCTCGCCCGCGCCGGTATCGTATCGACACTGCTCCGGGAGAATCTCAGAGTCGCAACCGACAACGAAATCGCGATCCTCGAACCGTGGAAACGAGCGATCCTTTTCGATCCGCAAACAGCGGGCGGGTTCGTTTTCGCTGTCGAGGGGCACCGCGCTGCAGAGATGGTCGCGGCGCTGAGACAAGCAGGCGCATCGAGCGCGAGCATCGTCGGCCACGTGACTGCTCGTAACGTGAAGAGCCGTCGTTTGCGTATCGAGGGGGATTTCCCCTGATCACGGACGGAGCTGAATGTCGCGGCCATCACCGAATGCTTCAATGGCGGGCTCGGCTTCGTGGTCCTGCAGGGCCCGGGTCAACCGGTGACACACTCACGTGCGCGCGGTTCCTTTTCCGCAAGACGATGGAGCAGATAGTCGACTTCGCCCCGGGTTGCGGCGGACATGCGCGACGCGGGTGCGCGCTGAGCGTCCGAGCGAATAGCACCACGCTTTTTCAGTATGTACTTCCGGACGGCAAGACCCGCGCCCGGCTGCTGTTCGTATCTGAGGAGCGGCAGGTGGGCATCGAACATATCATGCGCTTCGTCGCGCCGACCTGCCTTCTGGAGCGAAACGACATCGACAAGCATGTCCGGGAAGGCGTAGCCGGTCATCGCGCCATCGACTCCGCGCTCCATTTCGAAATCCAGAAACAGACCGCCGTTACCGATGAGAATTGAGATCGGCCGCATCGAGCCGTCCGACTGAAAACCGCGCAGCGTCGTAATCTTGTCGAGCCCCGGCCAGTCCTCGTGCTTCAGCATCTTGCAGCTCGGGTGGGCGGCGACAATCCGGCGGATGACGCCCGGTGACATCACGACGCCACTGGCCAGCGGATAGTCCTGAATGACGAACGGGACATCGGATCCGATCGCGGCGACGCACTGATCGTAGTAACCGACGATCTGATCGTCGGTCCGAACGGTCGACGGTGGCGCGATCATTACACCGGCTGCACCTGCGTCCATTACGGCCGTGCTCAATGACCGCATTGCGGCAAAACCGGGCGACGACACGCCGACGACGACAGGCAGAGATCCGGTCCGCTTGACGACCCGGCGCGAGAACGCGATCGCCTCGGACATATCCAATTTCGGAGCTTCACCCATCATGCCGAGGATGGTCATGCCGGTGACGCCGCAGCGCAGATAGAAATCAACCATCTGGTCCGTAGACGCCTCGTCCAGGCGGCCATCTTCCTCGAACGGGGTGGCAGCGATGACGTAAACACCGGCGGCCTTTTCGGTCAGCATGATGCACCTGTCCTGTCGAGCGATCGGGGGGCGGGAAGAGCCGCCGTTCAAGCCATATCCCTAGGACGGCAGCCCGGATTGCGCAACGCGCCGGTAGCGGATGAAAGATCTGCAAAATCTCGGGACTTGAGAAAGTTGTTCCATGACGTATGCACTGGGGTATGGGTCGGTCTTCCGGCCGGCGTCAGCAGCAGGAGACGACCGCATGCCGGATCATTATTTCGATTTCTCCGACCTGAAGCCGATCGAACGATACAAGCTGCTCTGCGGCATCGTCGTGCCGCGGCCGATCGCGCTTGTCACGTCGATGGACCGCGCAGGGCGCGTCAACGCGGCGCCGTTCTCGTTCTTCAACGTGTTTTCGGAAGATCCCGCCCAGATCGTCCTCGGCCTGCAGCACCGGTCGGACGGCTCGCCGAAAGATACGACACGCAATATCGCCGAGACCGGTACGTTCGTCGTCAACATGGTGGACGAGGCGATCGTCGAACTGATGAATGCCTGCGCCACCGATTTCCCGTCTGAGATCGGCGAGATCGCAGCACTCGGTATCGAGACCGAAAGCAGCCGTCGCGTCCCGGTTCCGCGCATCAAGGGCGCTCCTTTCGCGCTCGAGTGCCGGCGGACCGTCTCGCTGGCGTTCACGAACACGCGCGAACTTCTGATCGGTGAGGTTGTCGCCGTGCATGGGCGAGCTGGACACGTCGATCCTGCGACTTTCTACATCGACGACTCCGTCTATCGGCCCGTCGGCCGGCTCGCCGGGAGCGCCTACTGCAGGCAAGGCGAGACATTCAAGCTGCCGCGCATGACCTACGAGGAGTGGCGCAAGCGCCGGTGACGGGTGCAAGGGTGCGGCCCGATCGTAACGCGGCGTCGTGCCGATCACGGTATGAGGTATCGGCTCATACGGGCGCGTAGATCGTCTGAAATGGCGACGGATCGCAGGGTTTCCAGAGATGCGAGAACCACCGTGAGGTTGGCCCGGACCCGGATTTCCTCGTGGTGTCGAACTTCGATCGCCAGTTTTATCGAACTCTTTCCGATACGCGCCACGCGCAGGCAAAAGCGAAGGATGTCACCGATCTTGCTCGGTGCAATGAAGTCGCACTCGACGCGACCCATCGGGATGCTGACCCGATCCTTGGTGATCTGCTCGACGAAGCTCACCTCGAGACCTTTGGTGAACCAGTCCTCGACCAGCTCGTTGAAAAGAACGAAATACTGCGGATAGAAGATGATGCCGGCCGGATCGCAATGGTGGAAGCGGATGAGCTTGTCGTCCTCGAACGCCAGCCCGACCTCGTGTATGCAGGTCGATGTGGGGGATTTACTCATGATTTTGCTCCGCTCGCGGATGTGACCGCGTGCGGTTCTATCAGGTCCGCTGCGGCAAACCATGCGACTCATCGATGTCGAGTTCAAGCATGAGGCTGCTCAGCGATTTGCCGTGCGCATCGAGTGCGACGGAGCGTGTGACGCCGCCGCCCAAAGCCCCCTCGAGCACGAAGTTCAACGCGGCCAGACCGGGCAGTTCGTAACGCGTGACCGAGCCGGTCACGACGCTGCCGAAGTGTGCTACGACGCGGTCGACCGTGACGACGCGGCACAGGGTCTGGTAATCACGTGGATCGCGGGCGATGACGGAAATCGTCGACGTGTTGCCCTTGTCGCCGGCGCGGGCGTGAGCGAGTTCACGGAGTTTCATCGTGCGGGCTCCGCCAGGATTTCGACTTCGGGCGTGACAAGGTCTTCGTCAATCAGGACCGATGCAATCGAAATGTTCTCCTTCGATGTCTTGAAGACGCCGCCGCCGCCTGCTGGGCCATTCGTATAAAGGGCCTCGACTTCGAGACCGATCATTCTGGCGGCTTCGCGCGATGGCGAACGGCCGGCGATACGCAACCGGACTTCGTAGGGTTCGGCATTTCCGGGCCGAGCTGCGGACCCATGCAGGGCATCGACGCCGAGCAGATCGGCACGAAGGTCGTCGAACACCGCGCCCGTCCTTTTCAGGCGTCTCAGTACGATGTCGCGGGCAAGGGAGGCGCGGGCGAGTGCGCCGGTTCCGGCGTAGCTTATCTGCCCCTCGCCGATGAAGCCGTCGCGATATCCGACCGAAACCTTCAGCTTTCCGGTTTTACGCATGCCACCGCCGCCGGAGATGCGCACCCTGTTCTCTCCGATCTCGTTCAATGTAACCGAAGAGAAATCCGCGACGACATCCGGCTGGATATAGTGGCCGGGATCGTGCACTTCGTACAGCAGCTGCTCCTTGCAGGTCGCAAGGGACACGAGCCCGCCGGTGCCTTCGAGCTTGGTGATCTCGAAGCTGCCGTCCGCATCGACGATGCACAACGGGAAGCCGAGTTCGTCAAGTCCGTCAACGTCCTTGAAGCCGGGATCGGCAAAGTAGCCGCCTGTCACCTGGCCAGCGCATTCCATCAGATGCCCGACGAGCACTCCGCGTCCGAGATGGCGCCAATCGTCCGGATTCCAGGCGAACTCGTGCACGAGAGGCGCAAGGAAGAGAGCTGGATCACCGACACGACCGGTAATGACGACCGTCGCATCCTGCGCAAGTGCGTCGACGATGGGGTTTGCACCAAGATATGCGTTTGCAGAGACGATCCGCCCGGCGATATCGGCAGTCGTTCCGTCGCGATCGACAAACGGCAGGGTTCGGTCGCGGATCAACGTCGTGACGTCGTCACCCGTGACGCAGGCGACGCGCACTCCGGTCAGGGCGAGTTCAGCCGCGATTCCGGCCACTCTTCGAGCTGCGGCGCGCGGATTTGCAGCTCCCATGTTGGTAATGATCCGTGTTCCCACTGCATGTGCGGGCCCGAGGACGGCATTGAAGCGGTCCTCCAGGAGCGGATCGTAACCCCGGGCGGGATCGGCGAGCCGTTCGACCTGCGCCAAGGCGATCGTGCGCTCCGCAAGGCACTCGAACACGAGGTAATCGAGCCGACCGCGCGTCGCAAGATCGACGGCTGGGTCGATGCGGTCGCCGGCGAAGCCAGCACCACAACCGAGGCGTACTTGTTTCATCTAGTCCGGTCCCTTTGCAAGCGTCCGGCAACTATCCGCCAAAAGGCAGCGGGCGCCAAATACCTGCTGGTACCGGGGGCATTGCGTTTTTCGAAGAGGCGCTGCTCTCAGAAGCCGCTTTCGCGGATCAGCACCTGTATGACCCGGTTCCAGAAGCGTGACAGGAGGCTGCGCGCATCCGCGGTAACGACGAGAATACCGACGCGAGGAGACGCCACGGCGACCGCGACGATCCCGGTGTTCGTGGTGCCGGCGCCTCTCACAGCGGTGGCGACGCCTGACGCACCGGTCGACGTTCCCGCAGCAGTGCACGAGTCGATCTCTGTCGAAGGCGCGATCCTTGCCGAGTCCGAGCGGATCAACAAGCTGTGGGAACGCGAGGTCCTGGAGCGGACGCGTCTCGAACATGGCGACGCGTTCCGGATCGCGAACCTCTCCAGCTTCTCGATCAGGTTCGGGGAGACCAGCGGTTCGACGGACAATGCGGGAGGTATCGGTATCCGCATCGAGTCGACCGTGAACGACGGCGTTCTCACGCTCGTCATGGAACAGGTCGGAGGCGGGAAATCGGTGCATGTGGTCGACTACGCGATCACGCGGACCGACGGACGCGCCGTACCAGGCTGGCTCGAGCGACCCTCGCTCGACATGCTTCAGGGGCGGCGCGCGGCGGATGCCGAGGTGCTCGATCTCAGGGTCCGAGCGATCCTGTCGGACGGCCGCGAGATCGTGCAGGACGTGCGGATCGAAACCCCGACCGGGGAAATCAAGCCTCTGCCGCAGCAACGGTCCGACCGCGTACCCATGTTCGACGAACAACTCAGCCGCTTCGCATCTCTCGACGCCGAAAGTGCCGAGGCCCTGGCCGACGTTCTGGCGCTGGCGGCCGGCGAGTAGCAGCTGTCGCCGACCCCGTATCGAGCGACCCGAGGAGGGCCGGCGACAGCGCCGGCCCTTGCTGCATTCCAAAGTACGTCGCGGCGCGATTTGACTTTTTCGGCCGCTTCCGCGATTGTGCGCTGAAATCAGACGGCTTTTGACGAGAGCCGCCGCCCTGCACATGGTGAAAACCGGGAGGCAGGGAGGTCAACATCCGACAACGCGGCGCGTTCTCGGGTGGTTTTCTGCTTTGTTTTCAGCTTTTTAGCTGAAGACCGGATTATTCTCCGCAATGGCCGGGAGGAAAATTCGGACCAACCCCGGCCACTGCGACACGGGCTCGACGCCATGTTCCAGTCACTCTCAGATCGCCTGTCGGGGGTACTCGACAAGCTCACGCGACGCGGCGCGCTCACAGAGGCGGACGTCGGCGAAGCGATGCGCGAGGTGCGGCGGGCGCTGATCGAGGCCGACGTCGCGCTCGATGTGGTGCGGTCGTTCACGGACCGGGTCCGGAACAAGGCGGTCGGACAGGACGTCATCAAGTCGGTCACGCCCGGGCAGATGGTGGTCAAGATCGTCCATGACGAACTGGTCGCCACGCTCGGCTCAGACGCCAAGCCGATCGATCTGGCAGCACAGCCCCCGGTACCAATCCTGATGGTCGGCCTGCAGGGCTCGGGCAAGACGACGACGACAGCGAAGATCGCGAACCGGCTCAAGACGCGCGAGAAAAAGAAAGTTCTCATGGCGTCGCTCGATACGCGGCGGCCGGCGGCTATGGAGCAGCTTCGCGTGCTCGGCTCGCAGATCGAGGTCGACGTGCTGCCGATCGTCGCCGGGCAGACGCCGGTGCAGATCGCCAAGCGGGCGCTCGAGGCAGCGCGGCTCGGCGGGTTCGACGTCGTGATGCTCGATACCGCAGGCCGGACCACGGTCGACGACGAACTGATGGCGGAAGTCGCGGAAGTGAAGGCGCTGACGTCGCCGCACGAAACGCTGCTCGTCGCGGACGCACTGACCGGTCAGGATGCCGTCAACACCGCGAAGGCGTTCGAGGGACGCGTCGGCGTTACCGGCATCGTGCTGACGCGCGTGGACGGCGACGGTCGCGGCGGTGCGGCGCTGTCGATGCGGGCGGTGACCGGCAAGCCGATCAAGCTCATCGGCGTCGGCGAAAAGTGGGACGCACTCGAAGATTTCGATCCGAAGCGCATCGCCGGACGCATTCTCGGCATGGGCGACATCGTCGGGCTCGTCGAGAAGGCGGCGCAGACGATCGACCAGGACAAGGCCCGCGCCATTGCCGAGCGGATGCAGAAGGGCATCTTCGATCTCGACGACATGAGCGAACAGCTCAAGCAAGTCGAGAAGCTCGGTGGCATGGGCTCACTGATGGGCATGCTGCCGGGCATCGGCAAGATGAAGAAGCAGATCGATGCGGCGGGCGGGATCGACGAGAAGATGATCAAGCGCCAGCGCGCCATCATTTCGTCGATGACGCCGAAGGAGCGGCGCAACCCGAAGCTTCTCGACGGCAAGCGCAAGCGTCGCATCGCGGCGGGCTCCGGCACCAAGCCCGAGGATGTGAACCGGCTCCTGAAGCAGCACCGCGACATGGCCGACATGATGAAAATGATGAAGAAGAACCCGGGCATGATGGCGCGCATGGCGGGCGCGATGGGCTTCGGCGGACCGGCGGCGATGGGTGCTGGGCCAAGTGCAGACGAAGTGGCCGCGATGCAGAAGGAATTGCAGGGGCTCGATCCCAGTGCCATCGCGCAACTGCCGAAGGACATGCAGGACGCGCTCAAGGCGCTGCCGGACGCGGGCAAGGGCGGTAGCTCGAAGCCGATGCTGCCGGGGCTCGGAGGGGGGCTGCCAGGACTGGGCGGTGGGCGCCTGCCCGGTCTTCCCGGCATGCCGAAGGGGCCGTTCGGAGGCAAGAAGCGGTGAACGGCATACCGACCATAACATCGGATCGGCTGCGGTTCAGACCATGGCGCGAGGACGATCTACCCGCGCTCGCCGGTTTCATGGCGAGCGACAGGTCGCGCTTCATCGGTGGGCCGATCAACGAAGACGACAGCTGGCGCAGGATTGCGCTCTTCATCGGGCACTGGTCGATCCGAGGCTTCGGCCCCTGGGCAATCGAGGAAATCGACAGCGGGTCGTGTGCGGGCTACGCAGGGCTTTGGCATCCGCACGGCTTTCCCGAAGCCGAGGTGCTCTACACACTTTACGACGGATTTGGCGGCAAGGGCTACGCGCAGGAGGCGGCGCTGCGGTGCCGCCGTTACGCTTACGAGACACTCGGATGGCGGACGGTGGTCAGCTACATACATTCCGACAATGCAGCGTCGAAACTCGTTGCGGAGCGCGTCGGCGCCCGTTTCGACGGAACCGCTTCAATCGCATTCGGCATTGGCGCCTGGCGCCAACCGGAAATCTGGCGGCACCCGTCGCCCGAGCAATCATCGCATTCCAATTGAAACAGAGAAGCAGGAGAGCAAGTCAATGAGCGTGAAAATGCGTCTGTCGCGCGGCGGCACAAAGAAGCGTCCCTACTACTACGTCGTCATCGCCAACAGCGCGAGCCCGCGTGACGGCCGCTATATCGAGCAGGTCGGCACACACAACCCGATGCTGGCGAAGGACAACGCGGAGCGCACAAAGCTCAATGTCGATCGGATCAAGCACTGGCTCGGCGTCGGTGCGCAGCCGACCGACCGCGTGATGCGTCTCCTCGATGCGGCCGGCCTCGCAAAGCGCACGGCTTCGAACAATCCCGACAAGGCGAAGCCGAAGAAGAAGGCACAGGAGCGCGCTGCTGCTGCCGCCGAGGCTGCGAAGAAGGCCGCCGAGGCGAAGGACGCTGCGGCGTCCTGATCGACGCGTCATTCCGGTTCCGGCAAACTTTTGTCAGAACCTAAACTCTATTGACGGCAGGATGCCGGACGCTCACGTTTACGGGGGCGTCCGGTTTGTCGTCTCAGGGGGTCGAAGCATGGTGAAGGAAGGCTTGTACAGCGTCGTTTTCGGCGGCGCGGCCTATGAGACGGCGAGTGTCTTCGTGCTGCGAGAGGGCCGAATCGGAGGATTGAGTTTTCAGGGAAGCGAATACGAGGGGACGTATCGCTACAATGCCGACCGCGATCTAGTGGAATTCGACATGACCGCGCATTTCGTTCCCAACGTTCTGCTGGTAACCGGGCTGCAGATTCCGGAAACGGGTGCGAGACTGCATGTCGCGGGCGAGGCGCCGGTCGCAACGCCGACGTCGAGGTTCTCAATCGTGATCGCCGACAAACCGGTCGATGTGGCGATGACCTATGTGCGGCCGCTCCCGTGACCGAAGGCGGCCGACGGATCCTGCTCGGGCAGATCACCGGGGCGCACGGGATCAAGGGTGAAGTCACGATCCGTGCACACACCGAGACACCGGAAGGGCTGATGGCCTACGGGGCACTGACGGCGAGCGACGGGCGGTCCGTCACAATTTCGCAGGTGCGGCCGACCAACAAAGGCATCATCGCGCGGATCGCCGGTGTCGGCGACCGCACAACGGCGGAGAGCCTAAGAGGTCTCGATCTCTTCGTCGACCGGGCGCGGCTGCCGGAGCCGGAGGATGGTGCGTACTATCTCGAAGATCTGATCGGTCTCACCGCCGTTAGCCAGGACGGCGCGACAATCGGCACGGTACGGGCGGTCGAGAACTACGGGGCCGGGGACATCCTCGTCGTCACGCTGGTCCATGGCGGTGACGACGTGATGGTACCGTTCCGGGATGCCTTCGTCCCGGACGTCGACATCAAGGGTGGTCGGGTCACGATCGTACCGCCGGTCATGGTGGGCGAGCGCGACGACGAAGCAAGCTATTCGGAAAAAGGCTCCGAAGCCGAGGCGCAATCGAAGGCGCAGCGCCGCAAGCGGGATGACCGAGATGACGGCCAGTGACAACCTCGCGTTCCGGGATGCGATCGAGGCGGACCTGCCGGCGATCATCGCACTGCTCGGGGACGACCAGTTCGGGCAGGCGCGCAATCCGGCATTCGAGACGAACCGGGAGAAGTATCTCGCGGCGTTTCGGGAACTCGAGGCCAATCCGAACGACGGCTACGTCGTGGCGGAGGCGGGAGGCCGTATCGTCGGGGTGATGCAACTCTCGTACCTGCGCGGGCTCAGCTATTCGGGCGGGCTCAGGGCGCAGGTCGAAAGTGTGCGGATCGCGTCGGATCTCAGGGGGCGGGGCCTCGGATCGAAAATGATGGAGGAGGCGTGCCGGCGTGCGCGGGCGCGCGGGGCGGTGCTCGTCCAGCTCACGACGGACGCACGGCGAATCGAGGCGCGGCGGTTCTACGAACGGCTCGGCTTCTCCGGGTCGCACGTCGGGATGAAGAAGTTTCTCTGAGAAATGCAGGCGGTGACGATTTCGGGCAGAACGAGCGTCGTGCCAGCCCGTCACCGTAATCCTGGACCGGTCACCGGGAATGGGAAGTGAACGGCACGTGAAAAGCGGAAAGAGTGCCGATCGGTTTTTTTGAAGATTGGGGCAGCGCCGCCATAGTTAGAACCTAGAGGCGCCAAACAGGACGGCTAGCGAGAACGCTGGCGTCGCAGGTGGTCCATGTGGGGGACGACCGGTGACGGGGTGGCTCCTTGCGCTCGGACCTGCGGATGTTGCGGGGCGTGCGCGCAACAACGGTTCTCGATCATGTCAGATCGCCAGCAGTACGCGAACGGAAACGGTGGGGGTGGCCCCACGGGACCGGGGCGAGGTGATTTCGGTCTGACGGCGTGGGACGACGGGGTATCCCACAAGGAGCCTCGCGATCCCAAGAAGATTGCGCTGGTCATAGGGCTCGCGGTGCTGTCGTGGGTCGCCACGTATGTCGGCATGCTCGAGCTGATCGAAGCGAACATGGGCGACCTGCCGCTCGTCCACAAGATCATCATCGGTTTCTCGGTCGCCATGCTGATGACGATGATCGTCTGGCTGCTCGACCAGATGTTCAAGCCAATCGGGTTCTTCACGAAATCGCTCTATGCGATGGGTTATGTCTTCCTGACGCTGATTTCAGTCGGCTTCGGGTTCGGCTTTTACTGGAAGGTGCTGGAGAGCCGGACAGAGGGTACGCGCGGGGCGGAAACGGCCGTGGCGCAGGTGCAGGCGCCACTGCAGGCGGCGGCGGCGCGTCTCGATTCGCTGCAGGGCACACTCGGCCAGCTGCAGGTGCTCAGCCAGCAGAAGGCGGAAATCGAGCGGGCGCAAGGCACTTCCTGCCCGGGTTCGCGGCCGGGAGACGGTCCGCGTCGCAAACTGCGCGACGACGATGCCGGCCGCTTCGCGTTCGCGACCGATTTCGTCAAGGGTCGGGTCGGCCAGGTCAAGTCGGACATTGCGGCGATCGAGGCGGACCTGTTGCTCGTCACGAAGGGTGACGCGTCGATCGTCGACAGGAGCGGTACGCGCAACGAATTCATGAAGGGACTGAGCCGCAAACTCGACTCGACGGTGACGAACTTCAACGCATTCCGTGGCGATCCGCAGCTCCGGCAGATCCGGACCGAACTCGCCGAGCGGGGCGACAAGACGACGTTCCCGGACGGAAACAAGACGTTTTCGTGCCCGGACCAGCAATTGCAGACGATG
>ERZ761609.989-NODE-989-length-27965-cov-7.639233_pt1 | contig 27965 bp, 23 predicted proteins | sample MGYA00511163_ERZ761609 | MGnify/ENA primary metagenome ERZ761609 (study PRJEB28899, sample SAMN02445070) | bioreactor sludge metagenome | biome: EBPR sludge | place: Australia: Brisbane, Thorneside Wastewater Treatment Plant | collected 2011-12-16 ... | reverse complement strand
CGCGGCAACGTCTTCGGCGTCTCGATCAACCCGACGATGGGCATAATGATCAGGAAGAATGCGAAGTAGTAGAGCGTGAAGAACTGCGCCCACCGTACGTACGCACCTTCGGCCGGCTTGCCGCCGAGATAGCCGAGCGCAATCACCGAGAAGAAGAAGAACCACAGGAACCACTTGAAGATCGGCCTGTACTTCGCGCTCTTGATGCGGCTCGTGTCGAGCCACGGAATGACCACGAGGATCAGGATCGACGCGAACATCGCGATCACACCACCGAGCTTCGACGGAATGGCGCGCAGGATCGCGTAGAACGGCAGGAAGTACCATTCCGGAACGATGTGCGGCGGCGTCGAGAGCGGGTTGGCCTCGATGTAGTTATCGGCATGGCCGAGATAGTCCGGCGCGAAGAACACGAACCATGCGAAGAGCATGATGAACACGAACATCGCGAACAGGTCCTTCATGACGGCGTAAGGCGCCATCGGAACGCTGTCGGACTTGGACTTGATCTCGACGCCGGTCGGATTGTTCTGGCCGACGTGATGCAGCGCCCAGATATGCAGCGCCACGACGCCGACGAGTACGAACGGCAGCAGGTAGTGCAGCGAGAAGAACCGGTTGAGCGTCACACCCGAAACCGCGAACCCGCCCCACAGCCACGTCACGATCGCGTCACCGACGATCGGAATCGCCGAGAACAGGTTCGTGATGACGGTCACACCCCAGAAGCTCATCTGCCCCCACGGAAGCGTGTAGCCCATGAAGCCGGTCGCCATCATCAGGAGGAAGATGACGACACCGAGGATCCAGAGGATTTCACGCGGCGCCTTGTACGAACCGTAATAGAGCCCGCGCGCGATATGAAGATAGACCGCCAGGAAGAACATCGACGCGCCCACCGCATGGATGCTGCGGATGAGCCAGCCGTAGTTCACGTCGCGGCGGATCGCCTCGACCGAATTGAAGGCCATGACGTCGCTCGGCACGTAATGCATCGCGAGTGTGATGCCCGAGATGATCTGCACCACGAGCATGAACGTCAGAATGCCGCCGAACGTCCACATGTAGTTGAGGTTACGCGGCGTCGGAAAGTCGACGAACTGGCCGTGCATCATGCGGACGACGGGCAGGCGGTCGTCGAGCCACTTCTCGGCTCGGCCCTTGGGAACGTAGGTCGATTCGTGATTGCTCATCGGTGCGTCCCTTAGCCGATCTTGATCTTGGTGTCGGATACGAATTCGTACGGCGGGATCTCGAGGTTACGCGGCGCCGGACCTTTGCGGATGCGCCCGCTCGTGTCGTAGTGCGAACCATGGCACGGGCAGAACCAGCCGCCGTAGTCCCCCTTGGCGTCCGCCAGCGACTGCCCTTTCGGAATGCACCCGAGATGCGTGCAGATGCCGATCATCACCAGCCAGTTTTCCTTGCCCTTCTTGGTCCGCTCCGTATCGGCGGCCTGGATGCGGTCCGGCAGCTCCGCCACCGGCGTCGCGAGCGCCTTCTGGATCTCGTCCTTGGTACGATTGCGGATGAAGACCGGTTTGCCGCGCCACATGATCGTGATCGCCTGGCCTTCCTTGACCGGGCCGAGCTCGACTTCGGTGGAGGCGAGCGCCTGCGTCGACGCGTCCGGGTTCATCTGCTGGATGAACGGCCACAACGACAGTGCCGCCCCGACGCCGGCCCAGCCGAGAGCGGCTGTCGTGATGAAGTCACGGCGCGTGTGGCCGTCGTGATCGTCACCATGGTGTCCACCATGCGACGCGACCTTAGTTTCAGACGCCAATTCGGCCTCCATTGTCTCGCCGGCCACATGCCGGCACTTCACCGGGTTTCGCCCGGCACAAAACAAAACGAGCCCGCCTGCCCGGGCCGCGCCCCCGCCGATCGTCGTGGGGAAACCTACCGAAGCCAAGCCTGCCGACTGGCGGGTCGCGCCAGATACGCCGGAGCCCGGCTCGCCTGCCATCCCCAAGCCGGCCAGCCGAATAACGCGCCCTTTTCGCATCCTTTATGAATCGACACAAGGCTGCCATAGTTCGATCCACCGCACGACCTTGGGGGCAATTTGGCGCACGTGTCCGACCCGCGGGAACGACCGCATGACTGACCTCAGACTGGCGCTCTACCAGCCGGATATCGCCCAGAATACCGGGACGATGCTGCGGATGGCAGCGTGCTTCGGTGTCGCAGTCGACGTTATCGGGCCCACCGGCTTCGACATGACCGACCGCGCCCTGAGACGCGCCGGCCTCGACTACCTCGACCACGTCGACCTCACCCGCCATGTCGACTGGCAGTCGTTCCGCACCGCACGACAGTCCGCCCCGCGCCGGCTGGTCCTCGCGACCACGCACGCACCCCGGAGCTATCTCGATTTCCGTTTCAACATCAATGATGTAATCGTCATGGGACGCGAAAGCGCCGGTGTTCCCGACAGCGTCCGCGACGCCTGCGACGCCTCCATCTCGATTCCGGTGAGGAATGGGCTCCGATCCCTCAACGTCGCGGTCGCGGCCGGCATAGTCGTCGCAGAAGCCCTGCGCCAGACCGCGCATTCCCCATAGACCTGGACGCTCAGGACTCTATTGCGCCGCGTCCGCCGCGAGGAACCCGCCCGACTGCCGGTCCCACAGATCGGCATAGAGCCCCCCGCGCGCCAGCAACTCCCGATGCGCACCGGTCTCCACGATTTTCCCGCGGTCCATGATCACCAGCCGGTCCATTGCCGCGATCGTCGACAGCCTGTGCGCTATGGCGATCACTGTCTTGCCCTCCATCAGGTTCGCAAGCTGTTCCTGGATTGCCGCCTCGACCTCCGAATCGAGCGCGCTCGTCGCCTCGTCCAGCACCAGGATCGGCGCGTTCTTGAGCAGCACCCTCGCGAGCGCGATACGCTGTCGCTGCCCACCGGAGAGTTTCACGCCGCGCTCTCCGACGTGCGCCTCGTAGCCGCGCCGACCGCGCCCATCCTCGAGACCCGGAATAAATTCATGCGCCTGCGCTTTCTGTGCGGCCGCCGCCAGCTCGGCCTCTGTCGCATCCGGCCGCCCATAAAGGATATTGTCGCGCACTGACCGATGCATGAGCGACGTGTCCTGCGTGACCATCCCGATCGCGCCCCTGAGGCTGTCCTGCTGGACGCCCCGGATGTCCTGCCCGTCGATCAGGATGCGCCCGCCCTCGAGATCGTGAAACCGGAGCAGCAGGTTGACGAGCGTCGACTTGCCCGCCCCCGAGCGCCCGACGAGACCGACCTTCTCGCCCGGCGCGATCGTGAGCGTCAGGTCGTTGATGACACGGCCGGGGTCGGCGCCAGGCAGCCCGCGCTGGCGACCGTAGTCGAACCGGATCTTCTCGAACCGGATTTCACCCGCCGTGACGACCAGCGGCTTCGCCTTGGCGTCGTCGACGACGAGATGCGGTTTGCTGATCGTTTCCATGCCCTCCTGCACGGTGCCGATGTTGTCGAAGATCCCGGCGACGACCCAGAAGATCCAGCCCGACATGGCAACGAGCCGCAGGATGAGGCCGGTCACGACCGCGATGGCCCCGAGCGATACGTGACCCTGCCCCCACAGCCAGATGGCGAGACCGGTCGTGACCACCATCAACGCGCCGTTCAGGACGTAGATGACGGTTTCCATCGTGGTGAGATTGCGCATCGACGCGTTCCACCGCGTCATCTGCTCGGTCAGGGCCTCCCGCGCATACGCATCCTCGCGGTCGGTGTGCGCGAACAGCTTGACCGTCATGATGTTGGTATAGCTGTCCGTGATCCGCCCCATCAGCATCGAGCGGGCTTCCGCCACCTCCGCCGACAGTTTCTGGATTCTTGGCACGAAGTGCCGGAGGGCCAACCCGTACGCGATCATCCACACGATGAGCGGCACGGCCAGCCATACATCTGCCTGCCAGAACAGCACGAGAGCACCGAGAAAGTGCACCGCCGCATACCACAGCGCGTCAATCGCCTGCACGGCGCTTTCCCTGAGTGCCTGCGCGTTTTGCATGATCTTGTTGGAGACGCGCCCGGCGAAATCGTTCTGGAAGAAGCCGAGGCTCTGGCGCAGCACGTAGCGGTGCGTCTCCCAACGTATCGACGTTGTCAGTGGCACCGAAATCATCTGGTTCTTGATGAGATCGTGCAGCATCGAGATGGCCGGGCGCAGGACGAGAGCGACGAACGCCATGAAGACGAGCGTCCACGCATGTTCCGACAGGAACGACTGCGGCGACGCCGACGCCTTCATCAGGTCGACGATCGAACCGACGAACGCCAGCAGCATCACTTCGATCACCGAGCCCACGAGGCCAACGGCGAGAAAGGCGACGAACGCCGGCCAGACCGGCCCTACGAAGTGCCAATAATAGGCGGCGAGCGTGGTCGGCGGCTGTCCCGGCTGCCGATCGCGAAATACCGGCAGCCGCGTTTCGAACCATGCGTACAGTTTATCGAGCATGCCCGTCCCGTACCGGAGTTTGATCGCGTCGCCAAGTGTGGAGGCCACCCGCTGTCGGCAACCCGGGGTTCATTTCAGCGGATGCTAGTCACGAAAAGCTGTGCGATAGCTACGCCAGCAAACTTGTGACGGAATTTCATATGGACGACCATAAGTCAGCCGCCCGCGCCTGGTTCGAAACGCTCCGCGACGACATTTGTTCACGTCTCGAAGCGCTCGAAACCGAACTGCCTGCCGCCGCCCCCTACGCCGACCGCCCCGCCGGCCGCTTCACGCGCAAGCCCTGGAGCAGGAAAGATCATACCGGCGCGGACGGTGGCGGCGGTATCATGTCGATGATGACCGGCCGCGTCTTCGAGAAAGTCGGCGTCCACACCTCGACCGTGCACGGCGAATTCGCACCCGAGTTCAGAAAGCAGATCCCAGGCGCCGACGAGGACCCGCGCTTCTGGGCGTCCGGCATTTCGCTCATCGCCCACACCCTGAACCCGCACGTTCCGACCGTCCACATGAACACCCGCATGGTCGTGACGACGAAATGGTGGTTCGGTGGCGGCGCCGACCTGACACCGATGCTTGATGCCCGCCGCACGCAGGACGACCCCGACACCCGCGCCTTCCATGCTGCATTCGAAGCACCCTGCCGCGCGCATGCGATCGCCGACTACGAACGCTACAAGAAGTGGTGCGACGAGTACTTCTATCTTCCCCATCGCAAGGAAATGCGCGGCATCGGCGGCATCTTCTACGACTATCTGACGCCGGTCGAAAAGGACGGCGGCTGGGATGCGGCGCTCGCCTTCACGAAAGATGTCGGCCGTGCCTTCGCCGACATCTATCCGAAGATCGTGCGCGCCAACTGGAAACACGCCGTCACCGACGCCGATCGAGAAGCGCAACTGATCCGTCGCGGCCGCTACGTCGAATTCAACCTGCTTTACGACCGTGGCACCACGTTCGGCCTCAAGACCGGCGGCAACACCGAAAGCATCCTCTCCTCGATGCCCCCGATCGTGAAATGGCCGGCGTGACGGCTGTCATCCCGGACGCGATGCAGCACGGTTCAGTGGTGGATCGCTGATCCGGGACCTCGAAGTAGAGGTATGTCGCCCCGTGTCTGCAGCGAACGATACGGACGCTGCGCACCGCAGGGCAAGACACTGCCCTCAAACCCTGATCACGACCTTCCCCGTACTCGCGCGCCTGTCCAGCACGCGGATCGCTTCAGCCGTCTCGGCGAGCGAAAACACCTGATGAACGTGCGGCTTGAGCTTGCCTTCTGCCACCCAGCGCGCGAGCTCCATCATGTTACCCCTGTGCTGCGACGGATCGCGCGAGACGTGCGCGCCCCAGAACACACCGACGAGCGAACAACTCTTGAGCAGCAGCAGATTGAGCGGAATGCGCGGAATTTCGCCGCCTGCGAACCCGATGACGAGATAGCGTCCACCCCAGTTCATCGCGCGGATCGCCGGTTCGGCATATTTATCCCCGACGCAGTCGTAGATGACGTCCACACCTTTCCCGTCCGTCGCCGCACGCAACTTTTCCTTGAGGTCGCCCTCCGAATAATTCACGAGCACGTCCGCCCCGCGTGACTTGCAGACGGCCAATTTGTCGTCCGACGACGCACACGCAATGACCTTCGCCCCCATGGTTTTCGCGAGTTCCACCGCAGCGAGCCCAGCCCCACCCGACGCACCGAGCACCGCGCACGTCTCCCCCGCCTTCAGTTGCGCGCGATCCTTGAGGCCATGCAGGCCTGTACCGTAGGTGACTGTCATCCCGCAGGCGATTTCGTCCGAGACACCATCGGGGATCGGAATGAGATTGACTGCCGGAGCGGCAAGTTTCTCCCGTGCCGCCCCGCCCGCGCCATATCCGAACACCCGGTCGCCCGGCTTGACGATCGTCACACCCGGCCCGACGCTTTCGACCACGCCGGCGAACTCCCCCGCAGGCGAGAACGGCAATGGCGGCTTGAACTGGTACTTTCCCCGCGTCTGCAAGGTATCGAAGAAATTGAGCGCCGCCGCCTTGACGCGGACGACCGCCTCTCCGTCCTTGGCGACGGGTTCGGCGATGTCTTCGATCACGATCGCATCGGGCCCATCGAGCGACTTGCACAAGGCGGCTTTCATGTGAGACGTCTCCCTCGGAATTTCCCGTGAAGTTACCCGACCGCTGCTCCCTTGCAAGCCCGCAGCTCCCAAACAACCGTGATCGACATGTCCGAACCGTCAGCCCTGCCCGAAACCCGCGGCTATTTCGCCATCGGCGCCGAACGCATGTCGAAGGCGCTGAACCTCGGCAATCTCATGCGCTCCGCGCATGGCTTCGGCGCATCGTTCACGTTCACGGTTGGCGCTACCTACCACGCCCTCGAAGCGCGTGCAGATACGTCGAAGGGCCAATGGCACCTTCCGCACTACAACTGGCCGACGCTTGCCGAGATGCAACTTCCCCAGGGCTGTGTCCTCGTCGGCATCGAACTGACCGACGACGCCATCGATCTGCCGACCTTCAAGCACCCTCTGCGCGCGGCCTACGTCCTCGGCCCCGAACGCGGCTCGCTCTCCCCGGAGCTACTCGCCCGCTGCAAATTCGTCGTGAAAATCCCGACGCGCTTCTGCGTCAACGTCGCCATGGCCGGGGCCATCGTCATGTACGATCGCGTCAAGGCGATGGGCAACTGGCCGGACCGGCCGATGATCCCCGGCGGCCCTGTGCCCGAGAAAAAGCCGCACGTGCGCGGTGGCCCGATCAGCCGCAAGCCGGTGCGCGATACGACGCCCGGCACGACCTAGACGAGCCCGGCGCCGCCTCAGAGCGCGACGACGTAGCCGTCCCGTCGTGGATCGCATCCCGCCGTCATCAGCCCCGTCGCCGGATCGCGCGCAACCGCGTGCATACCGCCGACGCGCATCGTCCACGCATCTCCTGCGACGACATCGTGTCCCCGTGCCCGCAGCGCCTCGATCACCTGAGGGCCGAGCCTTGACTCCGGCTCGATCTGACGCCCGTCCCACAACCTCACGCGCGGCGCCTCGATCGCATCCTGCAGCGGCTGGCCGAAATCGACATGCTGCACCATCGCCTGCACCTGCGTCTGCAGGATGCCGTAACTGCCGGGCGTGCCAAGCGCGAGCACACCGACACCGTCCCGCGTCGAGATCGTCGGCGCCATGCACATCGGCAGCGCGTCCCCCGGTTTCGTGCGATTCGGAGACGACGGCTGCACGTCGGCCCAGTAGAGGAAATTGTTGAGCGTTACGCCCGTACCCGGAACAATCACACCCGACCCGTACGGCGAACCCAGCGAATTCGTGAGACAGACGAGATTGCCCTCGCTATCCCCGACCGACATCGACGTCGTGTGCTGATCACCGCCCGCCTCGCCCGTCCATTGTTCCGTCGGCCCGTCGATCACCTTGCCGTCGGCGACGCGCAGCCGATGCCGCGCGATGTTCGCCTCCCCCAGCAGCTCCGCGAGCTTTTCGGATTTCGGATTGTTGAACCGTATCCGGTCGCCCGCCGCGAGCCGGATGGCGCGCAGCACCGTATCGACATGCTCGATCCCGTTCCGCTCCAGTTTCCCGACCTCGAACCCGTCGAGTATGCGCAGCGCCTCCAGCATCTGGAAGCCCTCGCAGGGCGGCGGCGGTATGTGCACGGTGAGCGCGCGATAGCGTGCCTGCGACGGCTCCCGCCAGCATGCACCGATATTTGTCCAGAACGCTTCGAGATCGGCCATCCCGATCGATCCGCCGGTCTCCGCGAGGTGCGCGACCATGCGCTTGCCGAAGTCCCCGCCGTAGAACTCCGCCGCACCAGTCTTCGCGATCGCCTCGTAGGTCTTCGAAAGTTCCGGCTGATGCAGCACCCAGCCGAGCTTCAACCGCCCCGAGCCGTCCGTGTAGTTTTTCGCCCACGGCCCGTAGAGGCGCGGAAACTTCGAGATCTCACCGCGCGTCTCGTTCGTCTCGACGACGTTGAATTCGGTGACACCATAGCCGTCGCGCGCGATCCGGATCGCGGCTTCGAGACAGTCACCGAACGGCAACTTGCCATAGGCTCGATTGAGTTCGGCCCAGCCCGCGAGATTGCCTGGCGTGCCGACCGTGTGCGCTCCGCGCGTCATCTCTTCGCGCTTTGAGAACTTCTGATAAGGAAACTGTGACTGGATCGGCGGCACGAAATCGAGCGACCGCACGCGCTTCTCGGCCGCGACCCAGCAGGTCGCAAGACCCATGCCCGCGAAGCTCGACATGAAGGGCTCGACGACATTCAGCGTCGAGGCGACTGCGACCACGGCGTCGAACGCATTGCCGCCGCGAGCGAGAACCTGCGCACCCGCAGACGCGGCCAGCGGATGCGCCGCCGCAACGATCCCGTGTTTGGAATAAAGCGTCGGCCGCCGCCCCGTCATCATGCTCGCCCCCAGGATTTCGCCGCACGCACTCTGCAATGCCGGGACACAGTCTGACCGCTGACAGGCCAGAAGGAACGCCCGCAACCGCATGGCGGCCAAGCGATTGAATGTCACTTCATGGGCGGGAAGCGATCAAACGTCGGCAACGTGTGCGCCGTCTCCATCCATTTCAGACGCTCGGCCACCTGGACGTGAGCGCGCGGCGCCATCGCGTCAGCGTCGTCGTAGGTGCAGATCTGCACGTCGATGATCCCGGGCAGGACATGATCGTTCGTATAGAATAGCCCGGTTCCACAGTCCGGACAGAAATGCCGACGCCCGTGCTCCGAGGAGCGATAGACCTTCACCGCTCCTTTGGTGATGGAAACCGCGTTCGCCGGATACATCGTCCAGCCGACCATCGGCGCACCCGCATGCCTGCGGCAGTCCGAACAGTGACAGAGCGCTTGCGTCAGCGGCACCCCTGTCACTTCATATCTGACAGCTCCACAATGACAGCCGCCGTTCGTCGCCATGCTGGAACCTCCGGTCGGAATGGAAACCGTCACGCCGCCATATGGCACTTCTTGTATTTTTTGCCCGAGCCGCACGGGCAGGGATCGTTGCGCCCGATCTTCGGCGCCTCGCGCCGGAACGTCTCGACCGGCGCGAAGTGATGGTGATGATGATGGTCGTGATCGTGGTTGCAGTGCGGGCCGTGCACATGGCCGTGCCCGTGGTGGTGCCCGTGATCATGATCGTGGTCATGATTGCAGTCGGGACCGTGCACATGGCCGTGATCGTGCGCCGGCTTGGTCGTATCGGACATGAGAGCCACCTTGAAACCTGGAGTTTCGCCCTGCTTACCACGGCCCGGCCTGCCGGGAAAACGCCCGTCGTGGAGAGGGATGGGAAACCCTGCTATTCCGACGGTCTCAGGGTTGCAGCGGCGCCCGGACTGGCGTAACCCCGCCTCGAAGAGAGAGGGTCCCCATGAGCCAGAGCCAAGCCGCCTCCCCTGTCCAGGACGCCCACGCCGACAACATCCTCATCATCGACTTCGGCAGCCAGGTCACGCAGTTGATCGCCCGCCGCGTCCGTGAGACCGGCGTCTATTGCGAGATCCACCCCTTCCAGTCGGCCGAAGCCGCATTCACGAAACTGAAGCCGAAAGCCGTGATCTTTTCCGGCGGGCCCGCCTCGGTCCTCGATGCCGGGAGCCCCCGCGCTCCGGCATCGGTCTTTGCCGCGAAGGTTCCGATCCTCGCCATATGTTACGGCCAGCAGACAATGTGCACCCAACTCGGCGGTCGTGTCGAAGGTGGCCACGCCCGCGAGTTCGGCCGCGCCGACGTCGAGATCCGGAAGGCGAGCCCGCTCTTCGAAGGCTTCTGGCAGGTCGGCAACAGATATCCCGTCTGGATGAGCCACGGCGACCGCGTGACACAGCTTCCGGAGGGATTCGAGGTTATCGGCACGTCGGAGAACGCGCCCTTCGCAATCGCCGTCGACGAGAGCCGCCGCTACTACACCACCATGTTCCACCCCGAAGTGGTCCACACGCCCGACGGCGCGAAACTGATCGCGAACTTCGTCCACAAGATCGCCGGGCTGAAATCCGACTGGACCATGTCGGCCTATCGCAAGGAAATGATCGCGAAGATCCGCGCCCAGGTCGGCGACAAGGGCCGCGTAATTTGTGGTCTTTCCGGCGGCGTGGACAGCTCGGTGGCTGCCGTCCTGATTCACGAGGCCATCGGCGACCGCCTGACATGCATATACGTCGATCACGGCCTGATGCGTTTGAATGAGAGCGAGGAAGTGGTCTCGATGTTTCGCGGCCAGTACAACATCCCGCTCGTGCACGTCGACGCCTCGAAAAAGTTCTTGGGCGAACTCTCGGGCGTCTCCGACCCCGAGACCAAACGCAAGACCATCGGCCGCCTCTTCATCGAGGTGTTCGAGGCGGAGGCAAAGAAAGTCGGCGGCGCGGAATTCCTCGCACAGGGTACCCTATACCCCGACGTCATCGAAAGCGTCTCCTTTTCCGGCGGCCCCTCCGTGACGATCAAGTCGCATCATAACGTCGGCGGCCTGCCCGAGCGCATGAACATGAAACTGGTCGAGCCGCTGCGCGAGCTCTTCAAGGACGAGGTGCGCGCGCTTGGCCGCGAACTCGGCCTCCCCGACAAGTTCATCGGCCGGCACCCTTTCCCCGGTCCGGGCCTCGCCATCCGCATCCCCGGCGAGATCACGACCGAAAAACTCGACATCCTTCGCAAGGCCGACGCCATCTACCTGGAAGAGATCAGAAAGGCTGGCCTCTACGACACCATCTGGCAGGCCTTCGCGGTGTTGCTACCGGTCCGCACCGTCGGCGTCATGGGCGACGGCCGCACCTATGACCATGTCTGCGCACTTCGCGCCGTCACTTCGACCGACGGCATGACGGCGGACTATTTCCCCTTCCCCCACGAGTTCCTCGGTCGCGCTGCCACGCGCATCATCAACGAGGTGAAGGGCATAAACCGCGTCGTCTACGACATCACGTCGAAGCCTCCCGGCACCATCGAGTGGGAGTGAGGAGCGCGAGCCCGAAAACGTCGGGCTCACGTTTCCTCCACCTGGCCCCAAGCGCCGCAGGCCTCGGCACCGGCAATCGCCGCGATTAAGATCGCACCGTGACCAGCGCGCCGCTCCGCCCCGTATCAGCATCCGCCGGCACGGCCAGATTGTGCGCCTCGAGCCGCCCGACGAGGTCGCGCCGGTCGAATGGCTTCAGCAGGAAGTCGTTGCATCCCGACGCCATCATCCGTGCGATCGCGACGACATCGGCGTTCGTGGTGCAATAGATGATGCGTGGAAAGCTGCCGTGCCGCCGGGCGCGCAAGGCAAGGACGAATTCATGCGCCGACAGCCCCGGCATCTGCCAGTCGAGCAGCACGAGATCGGGCATCGCATGATCGCAGAGTTCGAGCGCCGCATCGGCACTATCCGCCTCGCGAACTTCGAACCCGAGTGACGTCAGCATGTGCCGCAGGACACGACGGATGAGTTCGATATCGTCGACGATAAGACATGTTGGCATGCGGGCCTCGCCAGCTCGATGGGACAAGCATTTCCGAACGCCGACGATCCCGCGATCCGGCGTTCCAAGGCACACGGCGCAACGGTGGCAGAAGAACGTTACCGAAGTATTGAGGGTGCACCAAAACGAAACGGCGCACGCGGCGCCGTTTCGGACAACATGGTCTTGAGGGCAGGGTCCGTGATCACTTGTAGGGGCGCGCCGACAGGATGATATCGTTGCCGTCCTTTGCGATCTGCAGCGCCATGGCCGAGTTGAGAGCAAGGCGGGCCGTGTAATAGGCCTGGATCGTCATGGAATCGAGCGGCGGCGGATTGCCGGTGATGAAATCAGTGAGGTACTGCGGCGGCCGCGCACCGGTGCCTTTGCAACGCACAGTGAAGACCGGCGCCTCGAGCGATTCTGAAATGCTCGCCTCGATCTCCCCGCCGCGCGGCAACGCGGTCATTGCCGCCGCCACAAGATTGAGCAGGAGCTTCACCTTGTCCTTGGCCATGAAACCCGCCGGCCCCTTCCAGGCGAGCTTGTGCTTGGCCTGACCGACGAAGCCTTTGGAGACCTGCGCCGCCATGTTCAGATCGATCATCGCGCCCGCCGACCCTGCCGCACCGAACGCCAGCCGCGCGAACTGCAGTCGCGCCGAAGCCTGCATCGTGACGTTCCGGATCATTTCGAGCGCGTAGCGCTGCGCGTCCGCATTATCGTCTTCGTTGAGGATGTCGAGGCCGTTGTTGATGGCGCCGACCGGGTTGATGACGTCGTGACAGATCTTCGACGAGATCAATGCCGCCAACTCGAGATCCGAAGGCTGAACGCGTTGATTCATGGCGGGCCCTTGTGAGCATGGGGTTGTTGACGACGGCCGGCGATGACGAGGCTTGTCTGTCAATTTGAAATTCCCCAGCGGCGGCTCACATGGGCATTGGAAACCATCTCGCTGCAGTACTTATCGAGTAACTGCTTCGTGCTCGATCTGCCAAGGGTGCAAATCGCTGCCGATGGTCCCGAATGCGTCATGCGCGCAGTTTGCCGGGAGCTATTGTTTTTTGACCACATCCGGTTAACAGCTGGTGACTAAACCGGAAGCGCATGCATGATTTCTTTACGCCCCCGGGAAGGGTCGAATTATGTCCGCCGTGCCTATCGCCAGACTTGCCGATGCATTGCTGCCCGACGTGATCGAGGCCGGCCGCATCCAGATGTCGGTGTTCCGGACCGGCGCGACGGTCGTCACCAAGTCCGACGACACGCCCGTTACCGAAGCCGATCAGCGCTCCGAAGCGCGTCTGATCGCCGGCCTCAAGAGGGTCGCGCCTGACATCCCCGTAGTCGCCGAGGAGAGCTCCGCCGCCGGTAGGACACCCGTGATCGATACCGAGTTCTTTCTCGTGGACCCACTCGACGGCACGCGCGAATTCATCGCTGGCCGGCCCGACTTCACGATCAACATCGCGCTGATCCGCTCCGGCCGGCCGGTCTTCGGTCTCATCTACGCGCCCGCCCGCGAAGAGTTGTATTTCACGCGCGAACCCGGCGAGGCGCTCGGCGCCACGATGTCACTCGGCAATCACGCCCCTACGGTTTCCGATCTCGAAACCCGGCGTCTTCGGGCGCGACGCCCGCCGGCCGACGGCCTCGTCGTCGCCACCTCCCAGTCGCACATGAACGCGGCCACCGAGCGGTTCCTCGAGCCCTATTCGACGTCCTCGCGCATCCGCATGGGCTCGTCCCTCAAATTCTGCCTGATCGCCAGGGGCGACGCCGACATCTATCCGCGCATCGGCCGGACCAGCGAATGGGACACCGCTGCCGGCCAGGCGATCCTCGAAGCGGCCGGAGGCTCCGTCACCCGCCTCGATGGCACGCCGCTGACCTACGGCCACGCAGATCGGCGCTTTCTCAATCCCGACTATGTGGCACGCGGCCTGCCTGATGCCTGACGCGGTGATTGCCCCTCAAAGACCGTGATTTCGCACCCGAACCGCTACAATTGAACTGCCGTTAGCCACACTTTGGTAACACTTTTGGGCCTTTCATGGTTGCCGAGACCTTAACTGGCCTCGGCCACCGGTACGTCCCGTCTATCGGGCCCCGGCCGCCGGTGCCAACGTCGATGGACACACCATGTTCCATACATCACAGGCTTCCAGGCTTCGTCATCTTGCGCGCGCCCTAGCAGTAGGCGCGGCCGCACTCGCAGCCACCTCACCTGCCATCGCTCAATACGTCGACGACGCGCCGCGGCCTTACCAGGCACCGGAACGCAAGGCGAAGGCCCCGCGCAACGACGCCTACTCGGGTCCGTCCAACACACCTGGCCTCGGCACCATCGGCGGCACGTCACAACCCACCGACCGGTATTCATCGAGCGGCTATAACGCGCCACCGCAGAGCTATGCCGCCGCGCCACAGGCTACAGGCCGCGAGACGTATTCGCCGAACACCTACACCCCGACATATGGCGCTCCGGCCCGTCCCTACGGCGCAGACAGCCCGCCGCCGTCCGCAGTCGGCGGACCGCCGCCGCAATACGGTCAGGATCAGCCCATCCGCGGCGCCAACGACGCCTATCGCCCGTCACCGGCAAGCGGTTATGGCGGCAGCTACGGCAACGCGCCCTACGCCAGCCCGCCACCGCCCTACCGCGAAGGTCAGGCCTATTCTTCGAACGACGCGTATCGTCCCGGCCCAGGGGCATCGGAGCGTTATGATGGGCCCGGCCGCCCGTATGGTGCCGCCCCCGGAGACTACGATCGCGGCGATCGCGGTTACGACGCCGAAGGACGCTACAATAACCCGCCTCCGGACTGGCGCGATGGCGAACGCCGTGCGCCTTACGCCGAACGCCGGGACGGCACCTTCACGTCTGACGAAATCGTATCGACCGGCCACAGGTTCTTCGGCTCCGTGAGCCAGGGCCTCGCCAACGTGGTCGAACATGCCTTCAGGCGACAGGGCCGTCCGAACGGTTACATCCTCGGCGAGGAAGCTGGCGGCGCGTTCGTCGCTGGCCTGCGCTACGGCGAGGGCTATCTCTACACCCGCGACGCCGGCACGCATAAGGTCTACTGGCAGGGCCCCTCGATCGGGTGGGACGCTGGCGCGGCCGGCTCGAAGGTGATGGTCCTCGTCTACAATCTCCGTGACCCCGCGGAGATCTACCAGCGCTTTGGCGGCGTCGACGGCTCGGCTTACGTCTTCGGCGGCATCGGTCTCACGTTCCAGAAACGCGACGACATAGTCCTCGCTCCGATACGGTCCGGCGTGGGCCTGCGTCTCGGTGCCAACGTCGGCTATCTCAAGTATACCCGGAAAGCGACCTGGAACCCGTTCTGATGATGGCCGGGCCCCTGGCCCGGCACATCGCATCACCGCTCGCGTGCGTCTCCTTCTGGCTAACGGATGGGGGATGTCGGACGGAGATCGCTTGACGAGCCATGCCAGAGTAAGCCACCCCTTTCCCTGCGACGCTTCGGAGACACAGGATCGTCCCGGCAGGACGTGAACCAGCAGAGGACATCGGCCGACAACGTGCTCTCACTCCAGTCCATCATGCTGATTGCATTGGGCTTTCTCACGGCCGCTCTGATTGCACTGATGATCGCGCCGGCATTCTGGTCGCGCGCCGTGCGCCTGACGACGAAGCGAATCACCGACACCCTGCCGATCACCGAAGCCGAAATCCGTGCCGACAAGGACCGGATGCGCGCCGAATACGCCATGACGGTGCACCGGCTCGAAACGCGCATCGAGCAGGCCGAACTCAACCGCGCCCGCCATCTCGTCGACCTCAACCGCCGCGACGCCGCCATTGCCGAGCTCGAAAACACACTGACGACCGTGCGCAGCGAACTCGAAGAGAACACCAACGCGCGCCGGGTCCTGGAACACACCATGTCTGATCGCCTGCCGAAGCTCGACCAGCGGCTCGCTGAAGCCCGCCGCCTGCTCGAAGAACGTGACGCCGAACTCGCACGTGTCGCCACCATGACCGAGGCACAGGTCACTGCACTCGCCGAGGCGACCGCCATCAATGCCCAGCAGGCCTCCGAGATCGAGCGTCTGACCACGTCGCTGTCGGTCGTCGGTGCCCGCACCCGTAACAGCCTGCAGGATCAGAGCACCGACGCCGAGATCGCGCTGCGCTCCGAGATCGACGCCCTTCGTGCAAGAACCCGCGAGCAGGCCGCCCTGATCGCCCGGCTTGAAACCCGCGTTGGTGAAACCCGGTCTGGGACCAGTGCATCCGCGGTGCCTCCAGCGACGCCCGCTGCAGCCAAGCCCGCAATGGCGCTCGTACCGACCGTATCCGAACAGGACGAGGAGCGCCGCAGGATCGAACAGGACGCCAAGAAACTGCGGACCGACCTTGCCGAAAAGTCTGCTGAACTCGCCAAGGCGCTCGCCGAACTCGACACGCTTCGCAAAACCGCCTCGAACGGCACAAAGGACTCCGCTCTCTCCCTGAAAGCGCACATCGCTGGCCTCGAAGCCGAACGCAGCGAGCATCTCGAGCAGATCACACGCCTCAAAGCGGAAGTGAGCGTTCTCGCCGAACAGGTCGCGCGTCAGAGTGCCGAATTCGCCGAGCATCTCCGCCGTACCGGCGCCGGCACCAGACCTGCCGCCCCTGGATCGGACGAACCGCGCCGCGAGCCGCGCCTCTCTCTCGCCGAGCGGGTCGCCCAGAGCCGTGCCGCCCCTACCGCTCCCGCCACTGCGGGCGAAACATCAGAAGCAGCCGACGACAAGAACGCATCCGAACCTGTATCGCCCGCAGACATACCGGCCGAGGCGCGGCCTCGCGAGCGAGGCCGGCTGATCGATCGAATTTCCTCGCTCAACAAGGCCTGACGCGGGTCGCCATTCATCGTCTGTGATGAAGCAGCAACACGAAGCCGGGAAATTGCCCGGCCCCCCCATGTTCCCGGGCGCCGCGACAGGTCGCGCGGTACCCTCTCGCTTGCGCGGCTGCTGTTTTGCCGACACGATCGCGCGTTAGTTTGTCTCGGTGGAAACTGGGAGCGTCCGTGCGCCGAGTGCTGCGGTACGCCGCGTGAGGGGGAACGCCGGCCGTGGTGGTAAAGTCCGAAGATGCCGTTCGTCAGCTGAGGGACGGCAAGTTGCCTGAAATGGTCAGGTGGTACGACCCGCGCCTGCTCGCCCGCATCGGCGTCCGTACCATGGTGTCGAGCGTGTTCGGCCAGTACGCCGATCAGCGTCTGATCCAGGCAGCGACCGATCAGGCCAGCGACGAGGCGATCGTCTCCCGCTACGACTACCGCGACCCCACCGTCGAAGATCCGCTGCGCCGCGTCGAACTCGACGATCACGGCGCCTTCCATATCGACTATCTCGCCGATACCGGTGATGGCTTCGAAGGCACGTACGCGATGGCATATCTGCTCGCCATCGACCAGCTGAAAGTCCCAGGCATTGAAAAGCCGCTCGCCGCTGCCGACACCCTGATCATGGGCGGCGACCAGTGCTACCCGCAGGCGACGCGCGAGGAATACAAGTCCCGCCTGGTCACGCCGTTCAACTGGGCACTCGATGTCGAAAAACCGAACCGAAAGGTTTTCGCCATTCCCGGCAATCACGACTGGTACGACGGGCTCGCCGCCTTCGACAGCCTGTTCTGCTCGTCCCGCGACCGGCTGAGCGAGCATAACCCGACCCGCATCGGCGGCTGGCAATGCCAGCAGCATCGCAGCTACTGGGCCATGCGCCTGCCCTACAACTGGTGGATCTGGGGCACGGACATCCAGTTCTCGAAATACCTCGATGCGCCGCAGATCAATTACTTCGAACTGATCGCCCGTCAGATGAACCCGGGCGACAACCTGATCATCTGTATCGCCGAGCCGTCCTGGCTCATCGCCGACCTCCAGGGCGAGGACGAGGACGAGAATTTCTTCAAGATCACCACCATTGCCCGCAATCGCGGCGCCCGGATCTGCGCCGTGATCGCCGGCGACTGGCACCATTACAACCGTTACTACGCGAACGCACTCGACGTACACTTCATCACCGCCGGCGGTGGCGGCTCGTTCCTCCATCCGACACACGTCCTTCGCGACAACATCTCCGTCCGCTGGCCACAGCGCCCCTACGACGTGTCGGAAACGGCTGAAAGCGCACCCGGGCCCATCGACGAAGAAGGCTGGGAGCATCGCAAGATCGACATCTCGTTGCGCAAACCGGGCGCCGCTCCCGCGACCTCTACCGATGCCATAACCAAGGAGGTCAAAACAGCAGTCGAAGACATCGTGAAGCCCATCGAGGATACCCTCAAGGGCAAGACGGCGGTCAAGCGGACGCGCATTCTCCGAAGCGAAGCGCCGACGTGTTATCCGAGCCGGAACCGGAGCCGCCTGCTCAGCCTCAAGAACCTCGCCTTCCCCTTCTACAACATCCCGTTTGCGATCGGCATCGGGCTCATCTACTGGCTGCTCACCTGGCAGTTCTACGCTGTCGCCGAACAGCACGACATCTCCGCCGGCAAGATCGACGCAGTCGGCGTTCATACCGGCTATTTCGAAACGCTCGGCTATTTCCCGCTGTATCTGATCCAGGCCTGTCTCGTTTCGATCCCGCTGTCGGCCATGCTGCTGGCCCTGCTCGTCACACTCGTCTGGTACGTCGCAGCTCCCGAGAGACCGCGCTGGAAGCGGCTCCTGGCCAAGATCGGCCTCGGCGTCGGCCATTTCACCGCGCACCTCTTCGCCATGTTCGCCCTCGGTCTTCTCGCCGTGATGGTGAACAATTACATCGCGCCCCGCGCCGAAACCTACGTCGACAGCCTCTGGCGCTCGTCGAACAAGGAAAGCGGCATCCTCGCCCGTGCCATCAGGGAAGCGCTCGAGCCACTGTCGTCAAATCGCGCCGAGCAGCGCGAAATGTTCGGCGACGACAAGAAATCCGGAACGCTGCGCCGCACCGCGCCACCCGCCGCCGCCATGCCGGCCGACGGCCAGCAGGACGCCGGTGACGTCCTGTCGAAGGGCGTTCGCCAGATCGTCGGGTTCGTTCTCTATCCCTTCGAGATCATTATCGCCGGCGGTCTCGTGGGCGGCTTCATATGGGGCCTTTACTGGGCCATGTCGTCGTTCCTGTTCCGCATCCACGGCGAGGACGCCTTCGCCGCCCTGCGGATCGGCAACTACCGGAACTTCCTCCGCCTCAGGTTCGATCGCGACAAGCTGACCATCTATCCGATCGGCGTCGACAAGGTCCCGGAAAGAAGTTTCTGGCGCCCGCGCGATCCGAAAAACGGCATCGCGCACAACCCTATGCTCGAAGCCAGCGAACACATCGACGTGCGCCTGATCGAAAAGCCGATCGTGATCTACGCCCGGCCGGAGTAACCCGGCACGTCGTCGCGGGCCGAACCACGGCACGAGCGTCCACAAACAGCCGCTGCTCTCGCAGGGCGCCCTGGACGCTCACGTCCGCACGAAATTCACAGTCCTGTAGCGGCTGCGGAACTCCGCGACCTCCTTCGCGACGTCGTGAACGTCGACATTGCCGACGAGCACGCGCGCGATGAAGTCCGCCACGGCAGGCATGTCGTCCGCCGTCAGTCCCCACCTGACGAGTTCGTTGACACCGAGCCGCAGCCCGTTCGTGTCGCCCTCCACCGGCGCGATTGGCAAGCCGATGCCGCACGCGAGAATGTTCGCTTCACGCAGCCGCTTTGATGCCGCCTGTCCGCCGCCCCAGCGCGCCGCCTCGATGGCCATCTGATGGGAAGCAGTCCCGCCACGTCCCGCCGCATGTACCGGCAGGCCCCGCTCGGCGAGCGCCAAGGCCAGAGACCTGGCCGCCGCGAGCATGGCCCGACCATAGTCGGCGCCATGGTCCCGCCAGTCGAGCAATGTGATGGCGAGCGCCGCGCTCTTCGCCACGTCGAAGTTCGCTGTGAGACCAGGATAGGCGATCGCATCGACGCGCTTGGCGAGTTCCGCGTCGTTCGTGAGCAGAAGCCCGGCCGGCGGACCGGCAAGACTTTTATAGGTGCTCATCGTCATCATGTCGGCGCCCTCGGCGAGCGGCTGCTGCCATGCCTTCCCCGCGATCATGCCGGACATGTGCGCCGCGTCGTACAGGAGCTTCGCCCCCACGCCGCTCGCGATCTTCTTAAGGTCTGCGACCGGGTGCGGAAAGAGATTGAGACTGCCGCCGATCGTCATCAGCTTCGGCTTGTGCTCGCGTGCGAGCCGCGCCACACCCTCGAGATCCACCGTGAAATTCTTCGCGTCCACCGGCATCGGGACGCTCTTGAGACCGTAAAGCCCCGCAGCCCCCGCCGCATGATGCGTGACATGTCCGCCGATCTCCGCTGGCGGCACGAGGATCGTGTCACCCGGCTCAGTCGTCGCCATGAACGCATAGAGATTGGCGAGCGCCCCCGACCCGATCCGGATCTCGGCAAAGTCGGCGTTGAAGACTTCCGCCGCCAGTTCCGCGCAGATGATCTCGATCTTCTCGACCCCTTCGAGTCCCATCTCGTATTTGTCGCCCGGATACCCCAGCGACGGCCGCGCCCCGAGCTTCGCCGAAAGCAGGCGCTCCGCTTTCGGATTGAGCGCATTCGTCGCCGGATTGAGATTGAGGCAGTCGCGCTCGTGAATGTCGGCGTTCTGCTGCACCGCCGCGTCGAGCAACGCCTCGACCGACGCACCATCCGCGTCCGCAACGCGCCCGGCCATCGCCTGAATGTAGTCTTCCGAGTGGGCTGGAACCCATGCTCGCCGCTTCAACCGGCTCGCCGTCATGTGTCGTCTCCCGAATTTCCCACTTCAGCCAGCGCAACCGATGCCGCACCGATCACGCTGCAGCAGGTAGCCGCAGAATGGCGAGCGCCAGCGCCTGCGCGCGCGGCACGAGGCTGTCGAGTTCGAGAACCTCTTCGACCGTGTGCGCGTTCGCCCCTACCGGCCCGGTCGAGCAGAGGGTCGGACACCCGACCGCTGCAGTGAACCCGCTGTCGGCGCAACCGCCAGAAAACTCGCCGACGATGGAGAGCCCAGCATCCGCGGCGGCGTCACGGTAGCCTGCAAACAATGTCTCCGCCTCCGCCGACGCGACCAGCGGCAGGAACTCGCCGCGTATGGTGAGTTTCGCCGTCGCCCCCGGCACGGTCGAGTGCGCAACGATGCGCTCGATTGCCGCCAGTGTCGTCGCCCGATCCGCTGGATGCACGTAACGCATGTCGATCTCGCCAACGGCACTCGGCGCCGTCGTGTTGACTGACTGACCGCCTCGAACGAGGCCGACGTTGAGTGTAACCCCCTTCTTCAGATCCGTAAGCGCATGGATGGCGACGATCTTGTGCGCGAGTTCACCGATGGCGCTGATCCCCTTTTCGAAAGCGCCACCCGAGTGCGCGGCTTTACCCTCGACCTCGAGCACCATGAAGACGCCGCCCTTGCGACCGGTGACGACCGCACCGCTCGGCCGTCCCGGCTCGGAGTTGAAAACGCAGCGTGCCCCCCGCGCCACCCGCTCGATGACAGGTCGCGACGACGGCGAGGCGATCTCCTCATCGGACGTGATGAGCCCCCGGAGCGGTGCCGGATTGCCACCGAGCGCCTTGAACGCGGCCAGGACGAAAGCATTCATGACGACGCCGGCCTTCATGTCGGCGACGCCGGGCCCATAGGCCTTCCCGTCCTTGATCGTGAACGGCCGCTTCGCTACTTCGCCTTTCGGAAACACGGTGTCGCGGTGCCCCATCAGGACGACCGGCTTCTCGTTCGTTGGTGCATCGTCGACGATGACGTGAATGGCGTCACCGAATGTTGCATGCGGTTCGCGTTCGGTCCGGATGCCGTGCACGGCGAAGAACTTCTCGAAATGCGCGCCCACCGCATCGACGCCGGCTTTGTCGTAACTGCCACTGTCGATGTTCACGGCACCGCGCAGAAGCTCGATCATCTCGTCGCCACGCCCTGCGAGCCAATCCATTACGCGCTTTTCGTGCTCGTTCATGTATCTCTCCTGCCTCTTCTTTCGCCGCCGCGTGCGCCCTGCCGCACTCCATCGACGAAGCCGCCCGCATCAGGAGCTTCCCCCCTCCTCGTCATTGAGGTGACAGGCAGACAGCCGCCCGGGGGCGATTTCCCTGAGCCTCGGAACCTCGACGCTACAGCGCCGGAAGGCGTACGGACAGCGCGGATGGAAATGACAGCCCTGCGGCGGCGACAACGGCGAGGGGATTTCACCTTGGATCGGATGAAACGTCCGCTTCTCCGTCGACAGACGCGGCACCTCCGCCAACAGCGCCTTTGCGTACGGATGATTGGGCCCCGCGAACAGCGCCTCCGTCGCCGCACTTTCGACCACGCGCCCGAGGTACATGATCACGACACGATCCGAAATGTGTTCGACTACCCCGAGATCGTGCGAGATGAAAAGATAGGTGAGGCCGAACTCGGACTTCAGATCCATGAACAGGTTGATGACCTGCGCCTGGATGGACACGTCGAGGGCGGCGATGGCCTCGTCGCAGACGAGAAACTCCGGCTTGACCGCGAGCGCGCGCGCGATGTTGATGCGGCTCCGCTGCCCGCCAGAGAACTGGTGCGGATAGCGTCGCGCCGCATCCGGGCTGAGGCCCACGCGCCGCAGCATGTCGCCAACGTACCGCCCCACCTCCGCTTTCGTCACGAGCCCGTGGACGACCGGCGCCTCCCCGATGATCTCCTCGACCCGCATGCGGGGATTGAGCGCCGCCGACGGGTCCTGGAAGATCATCTGCACAGCGAGCCGCTGCAGGCGCACCGCGTCGCCCTCGACCTTCGCCCGGTCGACGCCGTTGATGAAAACCGTACCCTCGCTCGGCTCCATCAGCCCGGCAACCATGCGACCAAGCGTCGATTTCCCGCAGCCGCTCTCCCCCACGAGCCCCACGACTTCCCCGCGCCGGATGTCGAGATCGACGCGATCGACCGCGTGCACGGTCTCCTCGCGCAGATCCGCACCGAGCCGTGCCGCGATCTTGCCGGCGAGATCGAGCTTGCGAACGAACCGCTTGGAAACACCGCGCACGGAAAGGATCGGAGTGTCGCTCATCGCGTACCCCCGCCGAGCGGCGCAACACAACGCACCATGCGCCGGCCGTCCTCGTGCACCGGAGGTTCGGACGCGCAGGCTGCCGCCGCATATGCGCACCGATTACGGAACGCACAGCCCTTTGGCAGGTTCATGAGAGACGGCGTCATGCCCGGAATCTGCCTCAGCGGTTCGCCACGCTTGTTGTTCGACGGCACAGAGCCGATGAGACCCGCGGTGTACGGGTGTTGCGGCGTACCGATCACGTCCGCCGACGGTCCGCTTTCGACGATCCGCCCGGCGTACATGACTGCGATCCTGTCAGCCAGCGCGGAGATGACGGCCAGGTCGTGCGTGATCCAGATAAGGCCCGCCCCGGTCCGCCGCACGAGTTGCTGCGCCTCGTGCAGGATCTGCGCCTGGATCGTCACGTCGAGCGCCGTCGTCGGCTCGTCGGCGATGATGAGATCCGGGTCGTTGAGAAACGCCGTTGCGATGGCGACGCGCTGCCGCATGCCACCCGACAATTCGTGCGGATAGGCCTTGAGCCGCTGCTCCGGGCTCGCGATACCGGTCATGGCGAGGGCATCGCGGGCACGCGCCAGCGCCGTCGCCTTGTCGACAGCGGCATGCGCCCGGACCGCTTCCATCATCTGCGTGTCGATCCTGAGGACCGGATTGAGCGTCATCATCGGGTCCTGGAAGATCATGGCGATGCGGTTGCCACGGATCGACCGCAGTTCCTCGTCCGGCGCCCCGACGAGCTCCCGTCCCTTGAACCGTACCGACCCATCGACGATACGCCCCGGCGGGTCGACGAGCCCGAGGATGGAAAACCCCGTGATCGACTTCCCCGACCCGCTTTCGCCGACGAGCCCGAGCACCTCGCCCTTCGCCACCCGGAGATCCACCCCGTCGACCGCCTTGACGACGCCCTGCCGCGTAAAGAAGTGCGTTCTGAGACCCTTCACGTCGAGGATCGGCTCCGGCGTCGTCATCGCTTGAGCCTCGGATTGAGAACGTCGCGCAGCCGGTCGCCGACCAGATTGATCACGACGATCGTGACGAGCAGCACGATCCCCGGGAAGAAGCTGATCCAGTACTTGCCCGACAGCATGTACTCGAAACCGTTGGAAATCAGCAGCCCCAGGGACGGCTCCGTCTGCGGCAGACCGACCCCGAGAAACGACAGCGTCGCCTCGAGCGAGATAGCATGCGCGGTCTGCACCGTGCCGACCACGATCAGCGGTGGCAGGCAGTTCGGCAGAATGTGCTTGAGTACGATCCGGCTATGCGACAGTCCGAGCCCGCGCGCCGCCTCGACATAATCCTTGCGCTGTTCGACCAGCGCCGTCCCTCGCACGGTCCGCGCATAATAGGCCCATTGCACGGTCACGAGCGCGATGATGATCTTGTCGACACCCTTGCCGAGTACCGCGATCAGCATGAGCGCGAGCAGGATCGCCGGAAATGAGAGCTGCAGGTCGACGAGCCGCATGATCGCCGCCTCGGTACGGCCGCCAGCATAGGATGCGAGAAGCCCCACCGCGGCCCCGAGCGCCATCGCGATGAACCCGCTCATCACACCCACGGCGAGCGAAATCCTCAATCCGTAGAGCATCGCCGAGAGGAGATCGCGCCCGGCGCCGTCGGTTCCGAGCCAGTGTGTATATTTCCCGTTGGAACTCTTGGTCCCCGGCGGCAGCCGGCTGTCGAGCACGTCGACCTGCGCCAGGTCGTACGGGTTCTGCGGCACGATGTAGGGTGCGACGAGAGCAAGAACGATGAGCACGGCGACCAGAAGAAGTGCCGCGACGGCAAGCGGGCTCTCGCGGTACTCGGACCAGAACCGCGCAAGCGGCGTCTCCTCGCGCGGCGGCACGTCGGCCTTGTCCTCGGCAGGGGCCGGCCCCTCTGTCACCAGCCGGCTCATGCCGCACGATCCGACAGCCGTACGCGCGGATCGAGCACCGAATAGAGGAGATCCACGACGAGATTGATGAACACGAACAGCAGCACGATCATGATGAGATAGGCAACCACGATCGGCCGGTCGAGCGACTGGATCGCATTGATGAGCAGCTTGCCCATGCCGGGCCAGGCGAAGATCGTCTCTGTCACGACAGAGAAAGCGACGAGGTTGCCGAACTCGAGGCCGAGGACGGTAACGACCGGGATGAGGATGTTCTTCAGGAGATGCACTCCGACGATCCGTCGCGGCGCAAGCCCCTTTGCCCGCGCGAACTTGATGTAGTCCTGGTGCACCGCCTCCATGGTTCCCGCGCGCGTCAGCCGGATGACGAGCGAGACCTTGAGCAGCGCCAGATTGATCGCGGGCAGCATCAGGTGCCTGAGTCCCTCCAGCGTGAACGCTGAGGATGTGATGCCGAAATAGGTGGCCGTCGGTCCCCGGCCGGTCGACGGCAGCCAGCCGAGCATGACCGCGAACACCATGATCAGCATCAGCCCGACCCAGAACGTCGGCAGCGAGAACCCGACGATCGAGCCAGCCATGATCGTCTTCGAGATCGGGCTTTGCGGCTTTAGCCCCGCATAAAGTCCGAGCGGAATACCGATGATGATCGCCATGACGACGGCGGCGATCGCGAGTTCGAGCGTCGCCGGCATGCGTTGCAGGATGACCTTGAGCGCGCTTTCCCCGAACGTGAAGCTCTTGCCGAAATCGCCGGCGAGCGCACCGCGCACGAAATGGAAGTATTGTTCGTGGATCGGTCGGTCGAGACCCAGCGCCCGGATCGTCGCCTCGATGTCGGCCTGATCCGCCTGCGGGTTGACCAGCAGCCAGACCGGATCGCCGACGATATGAACGCCGAAAAAGACGATGACCGACATCGCCACGACGACGAACGCACTCTGCATCAGCCGTCTGAGCAACGTGACGAGCATGCCTTTTCCATAGCCGAAGGTCTGAGAGCCAGCGTTGTTGCGCTGGCTCGATACTTTACCGCGTCACATCGGACCCGATCGTGTATTCGTCTGCACGGCCCGGATACTTGAGGCCCTTCTTCAGCGCCCAGGTGCTCAGCGGATATTGTACCGGAATGATCGCAACGTCGTTGATCGCCGTCTCGGAAGCCTTGGCGAGGATTTCGCCGCGCTTGGCGTCGTCGTTCGTCTTGAGCGCTTCCTCGACCAGCTTGTCCAGATCGGGGTTGGAGTAGCGTCCGCGGTTCGCGGTTCCGCTGCCTTTTTCCTTGTCGAAAGTGCCGACCAGCGGCTTGAGCGAGCCCGAGGTCTCCCCGGTATCCGCACTCCAGCCGACAAGGATGAACGAGAACTCCGGCTCACCCTTGTTGCCAGTGGATGCGCGAGAGAAAAACACGGCCGGCGGCAGCGTCTCGACCGTCGTCTCGACGCCGATGCGCGTGAACATCTGCGCGACGGCCTCGATGATCTTGACGTCGTTCGTGTACCGCCCGTTCGGGCCGTGCATCGTCATCTTGAAGCCGTTCGGGTACCCCGCGGCCTCGAGCAGCTTCTTCGCGCCCTCCGGATCGTAGGCCACCGGCTTCAGCTGCTTGGACGTCCCGAAAAACTGCTCGGACAGGAACTGGCTTGCCGGTATGGCTGCGCCTTCCATGACCCGGCTGACGATCGCTTCCCGGTTGATCGCCTTCGAAAGCGCCTGCCGCACCCGGAGATCCTTCAGGGGGTTCTTGATTTCTGCCCCGTCCTTACCCTTGATGAAGGGCGTCACGTCACGCGCCTGATCGAGGTGGAAGTAGATCACGCGCCGCGAAACGGTTTGGACGATCGTGAGCTTGTCGTCCTTCTTGAGGCGCTCGATGTCGGTCGTCGGCACGTCTTCGATCATGTCGACGTCGCCTGAAAGAAGCGCCGCCACCCGCGCCGGTGCCGCCTTGATTGGCCGGAACGTGATCTTCTCCCATTGTGGCTTGCCGCCCCAGTAGGCGTCGTTGCGAACCACTTCGACGCGATCGTCCGGAACATAGGAGGCAAACTTGTAGGGCCCCGTTCCGACAGCCGCCTTGCCCGAGTTGTAGTCCTCCGTCTTCGCACCGTTGCCGACCGCTTTCGAGACGATCAGCACGTTGCTGAGAGCATTCGGCATCAGCGGGAAAGGCGCTGCCGTCGAGATGTGGACGGTGAGATCGTCGACTTTCTTGATGGTCTTGCCCTTGATCGCGGAGGCGAACGAAGATGGACTGTTCGGCACGTTCGGCGCGCGCTCGAAGGTGAACACCACGTCGTCGGCGGTGAAGGCCGAACCGTTGTGCCATTTCACGTCGGGCCTGAGCTTGAACTCCCAGGTCGTATCGTCGATCGTCTTCCAGCTCGTCGCCAGACCTGGCTTCAACTTGCCATCTGCGGCCGTCTCGACGAGACGCTCGAATATGTGCGAAAGCATCGAGTTGTTGGGCGTGAGATTGTGAAAATGAGGGTCCATCGCAGACGGCTGCGCCATGACCCCGATTTTAAGCTCTTGCGCCGTCAGCGGCGCCACCGCTCCGCTCATTCCGATTGCCGCGGCAACCGCGAACGCCTTCACCCAACCCATTGACACCTCCGCTCTCCCTGACCGTGTGCGTTCAGGAGGCGACTTCGCCCCTCGTGCGCATTTACGGTCACGCTAGCACGAAGGTCGTCGTCGCTGGAAGCGCACCCGTCACATGGGGCGGCGCGGACCGGTGTCGATATGAAAGAGCCCCCCGCCATAGTGCTTGAGGCCACCGACACTGCCGTTGCTCGAGAGGAACGCGTAAACCGCTCCGCTGCCGGCACCCCGGACCCGGAAATCGACGGCTTGTCCGGAAAGGTGATAGCTGCGCCGGGCCCCCCCGGCTGCACGATTGCTGGACCGCGACCGGCAGGTCGAAGTGACCGTGACCGCACCGAATGTCGAGACCAGCGACGACAGCACGCCACGCAACTGGCCCGGAACGCACCCGGCGGTTGCCTGCCACGT
>ERZ761609.988-NODE-988-length-27992-cov-11.630955_pt1 | contig 27992 bp, 27 predicted proteins | sample MGYA00511163_ERZ761609 | MGnify/ENA primary metagenome ERZ761609 (study PRJEB28899, sample SAMN02445070) | bioreactor sludge metagenome | biome: EBPR sludge | place: Australia: Brisbane, Thorneside Wastewater Treatment Plant | collected 2011-12-16 ... | reverse complement strand
CGTTTGTCGAGACCCAGCGCCGTCTGCTCATGCTGGTGACGTTCGACAAGGCCGCCGCCGGGCAGCCCATGGATGTCTGGGTTCGTGCCATGAAGACCACCGCCAGCCGGAGCGCCCTGCTGATTTCCGGCAGTGTCAAGATCGATGCCGAAGGCCGTATTCCATTGACGGTCAGCCTGCCGCGCCAGTGGCCCGTGGGCGAATACGTGGTGCAGGTCGCCAGGCCGGGCGAGAAGCCGGTCGAGTTGCCGTTCCGCGTTCGGCCGGAAAGCCCCCGCAGCACGCCGCTGAAGGTCAGCGCAATTGAGTTGGACCGCATTGTCGGAGCGGGAAAGAGCGAGCGGGTCCAGCGTTTCCTGCCTTCCGACAGGCACTGGAATTTCGGCGCCACAGTCGAGGGCGCGCGCACCGAAGGCGTCGATGTGCGCTGGGTGCTGACGGCCGTTCAGACCACATCCGGCTCGGCCGAAGTCGGCAAGATCGATGTGCCGCGCCGCCCCATCGAGAACACGGAGCTGCAGTTCGACATGGAGTTGCCGCGCGACTGGCCGGTTGGCCGGTACAGGGTGGAGCTGTTTCTGAACGGCAAGAGTGAGGCGATGAAGGAATTCGATGTCAGGCCGTGATGCGGCGGGTGTCGCCGACAACCTTGTCGTGCCGGACTGCTCGAACAACGCCGGGCCTCTGGGGGCAGGGCTTGAGGCGGCTTGCGGGTTGCTCACGGTAGAAGGGCTGGTCGGATTCTCGTGAACCCGGCGCGTCCCGTGGAGGGCCTCGGATTGGGAGGGTTTTCGATGCAGTACACCGGGATCAGGCGCTGGATCATAGCGCTGTCACTGGCCGGGTTGGCCAGCTTCGCGCCGGACGCCCTGGCGCAGGGCGCTTCCGAAACGACACGCACGCGGGAAGGGACACGCGTCACCGGCACCGGGGGCAACTTCGGCGGCGGCTACGACGTCGATCGTCCCGGCCGGCGCGTCACCGGAACAGGACGCAATTTCGGGAGCGGCTATGAGGTCGACCGGTCCGGGCGTCGCATGACCGGTACCGGCCGGAACTTCGGCAGCGGCTATGAGACGTCGCGCAGTCGACAGCGCATTACCGGTACCGGTCAGAATTTCGGCAAGGGCTGGATGCGTTCCAACAACGGCAAGGAGTGGCTCGGTACCGGCGCCAACTTCGGCAAGCGTTGTCCGGTGACGGCGACGCCGCCGACCGTTTCCTGTTGACGACGCATGCCCGTCCGCGGTGTTCGTCCCGGCGCTTCGCATGAAAGTCGCACGCAACGGGCGTGCAGGCATGGAGAAAGCAGATGACACGGTATGCCTTGGCTGCCCTTTTCGTTCTCGGCCACCTTGCTCCTGGATTCGCCCAGGCGCCGGCCCCTTCAGATGGGACGGCCACGGCCTCCTACATCCGCGCCAAGCCTGAGCAGATGCTCGAGGTCTATCCGCGCGAGGTGGTGACGCGGGTGTTTTCGAACGAATTCACGGAGGCGCGTCGCTCCAAGGTGATGTCGACGATCCAGGGCGCGCCGGGCGTGAACTGCCCCGAGCGGCCGAACGTGGTGGCCTATGCCGTGATCCCCTTCAAGCTTGGCAAGGACCAGACCACCTGGATCGAGCGCTACGCCGTTGGCTGTGACAAGGCGATCGGGCGGAACTTCCTGGTCATTCTGGAGCCTGCCGGAGTCAAACTCCTGGAACTCGTGCGCGGCGCGACGCGGACCGACCCGTTCCTGCAGCGCGATCTCGGCGGGCCTGTCGGCGGCATCGCGCAGTCACGGCGCCCGCAGGGCTGCCAGAGCCACATCATCGCCGACACCGCCATCACGCAGCAGCCGCCCCAGGGCGGCGGCCCGTGGGTGGAGAAATGGGACATTGCCGCCTGCGATCATCGCTCGTCCATCGAGATCACATTCACCCCTTCGGCGCAGGGGGGAACCACCTGGAACATCAAGCCGTGACCGAATGCCGGGATGGGTGGTCGACGTTTCAGTCCCTGGCATCCGCTTCACGCGCGGGGGGCTAGCGGCGCAGCACCTCGCGCAAGCGCCCCAGGGCGTCGCATCCCATCTGGGCCATGAGATCGAGCATGTCGAGCGGCACCCAGTTCTCGCGGATCAGCCCCTCGTGGTGCAGGTAGAAGTCCATCACGCGCATGAACACCGGCTTGCCCGACGGCGGGAGCCCGCAGAAACCGCCGCCGGCATGGAGTGCGTAAACCGATGGCCAGCCGCCCGTGACGGAATAAGGCCCGTCGCCGATGCGGATATAGTGGCCGGCGCCGTGGCGGGCCTTCTCCGCCTGTACCTGGTCGACCGTTCCCTGCGGCCGGTGAAAGGCGATCCGGAACGGCAGCTGGTGCCCGTCGACAAAGCCATCCAGACCGCGTGTCGTCCCTATGCCTGAGGGTCCGTACCACATCATCCTGGGATGCCAGTGCTCCTTCTGGGGCATGGCAATCAGGTTCTCGCGGTTGAGCCGGCCCCGATCATCGAATTCGGCCAGCGTTCGGTGCATCGCGATGGTCTGCGTGATGCTGTCCTGGGACTGCGCGGGGTCTGACGTCACGAAGCGTACGCCATCCGCCGTCAGCGGCGCCGGCCACATTTCCGCGCTGCCGAGCGGCGGTGCGAGCGGCCAGACCCCAGCCTGCCGCATCACGTCGAGCACATCCCACAGCAGGTTGGCCTGCACGACGGCGCCTTGCGCATCGACCTCATAGACTTCGCCATAGCGCAGGTAGATCGGTCTGTTGGTCGCCGGGATGCCGAGCCAGTCGCCGCGCATCGTTCCACAATAGTGCCCGACCGCTGCCAGATAGATGCGGCGCTGGTAGGTGCCGCCGACGAAGATGACGTCCCGCCGCTCAAGGTCGGGCAGGGCGCGCTTCAGCGGAGCGAAAGCGCGGGTGAGCGCCTCGGCATTGCCGGCGCAAGAGTTGATCGGGTGCGCGACGCGCCACAGGCAATCCGGTCTTGCGAGCGCCGAAAGCGCCCCATCAAGGCTCTCGTCCCGCGCTTCGGCCAGACGCGCGAGTGCGCCATGCACCGTCCGGCGCAAGGCGGGCGCGGGGGATGCGTGCGGGTCAAAATCGGGAACCATGGGACTTCCGGTCAGGGTTGATGCGAGCACCGCGATCCGACGGCGCAGGCGCAGTATTCCGGAAGTCGCAGACGCCATCAAGATAAGACTTGCATACGATTGCAAGTTGTGATCGGAATGGGTGGAAGCTGCCGCATGCCGAGAACCGGAGACGGTTGGCCGCGATTGGGAGGGAAGAGGGAATGATCAGGACACTCAGGACAGCATTGTCACTTGCGGCGCTACTCGCGGCCGGCTCTGTTCAGGCTCAAGTGAATTGCGGCGCGACGACCGGGCGCGTGAGCATTGTCGGCAATGAGTTCCCGGCGATCAAGACGGTGGCCGCGAACGCCGCCAAGTGCCAGACCGGTTCGCTGACGGTGAAGTCGAACCTCACGGCCAATCACCAGCGCATCAACCTGCCCGGCATGCAGGGCAACCCGGCGGAATACACCTCCGCCATCGTGGCGACGTCGTCGATCGTTGCGCTGATCAATGACGATGTGATCCGCCCGCTCGATGCGCTGGTGGCGGCCCACGGTCAGGACATTCCCAAGAACCAGCTCGTCACGATCAACGGCAAGGTGATGGCCGTGGCGTTCATGGCCAATTCGCAGCATCTGGTCTATCGCAAGGATGTGCTGGCGCAGGTCGGCGCCGAGCCGCCAAAGACCTATGAGGACATGATCCGCGTCGGCAAGCTGATCCGCGAGCGCGGCATCATGAAGAACCCGATCGGCGGCGCCTATAAGGCCGGCTGGTCCCTCGCCCAGGAATTCGTCAACATGTACATCGGCCACGGCGGCGAGTTCTTCAAGGCCGGCTCGGCGGAAGTGGCGATCAACAACGCGCAGGGCATCGCGGCGCTGAACACGATGAAGGCGCTGACCGAACTGATGCATCCCGATTTCCTCACGCATGACAACAACGAGACCAATGCCGAATGGAAAGCCGGCAACGTCGCGATGATGAACATGTGGGGTTCGCGGACCGGCGTGCTGATGGCGAAGGAAGGCAATGATCCGAAGGTCGCGGAGAACACGACCGTCGGCGCCCCGATGACGGTCGGCGGCGGCAAGACTCCGGCCACCACGCTCTGGTGGGACGGCTGGACCGTGGCGAAGAATATCTCCGATGACGACGCCCGTGCCACGTTCCTCGCCATGAAGAATGGCATCTCGCCCTCGATCCTCAATGACGAGACCATGGGGCAGGCGGTATGGATGATCGCAGGCTACAAGCCCGCCGCCGTCAATCAGGGCGTGATGCAGACCATGGCCATGGGCGCCAAGCCGTATCCGATGCTCCCCTACATGGGTCTGCTGCATACCGCCCTCCAGGATGGCATCGCGCCCTTCCTCCAGGGCCGCAAGGATGCCGCGACCGCTCTCTCCGATATCGAGAAGGCCTATGCGGCAGCCGCGAAGGAAAAGGGCTTCCTGAAGTAAGCGGTTCCTCTCCCGCAAGTACGGCGACGGCCTTTCTGCCGTCGCCGGTCGCTTCCGACCGATCACTCGGCCGCAGGTGCGCGGCTCACGCGCAGCATGGATGCGCGAAGGAGGAGGCATGAGGCACGCGACCTTCCTGCGCTTTTTCCTCCCGACGGCGACGGCGATGCTGCTGTTCATCGCCCTGCCGATCATCTCGGTGGTGATCCAGTCCGTCTATGCGCCGCACGATCAGGTCGTGATCGAAGTGCAGAACTGCACGCCATTCGGCTGCACCAAGTCCACGGCGATCGATCAGGACGCGACGAAAAAGCTGCGTGAAGAAAAGCCGCTCGGGCGTTTCGTCGGCGGGGCGATCTACACCGACCGCGCCCATCTCGCCTTTTCTGAACTTGGCGAAGCCTGGCAGCTGGCGTCCGGACCCGGCGATTTCCTGTCGCGCGTTATGAACCTGCCCTTCTACCGGGCGCTGGTCTTCACGCTCACCTACATGGCATTCGTCACGCCACTCTCTATCCTGCTCGGGTTCATCGTGGCGATGACGGTCAACGCCATCCCCCGTCTGATGCGCGGGCCGGTGATCTTCTTCTCGCTGCTGCCGATGATCGTCACGCCCCTGGTGGGAGCGCTGATCCTGTTCTGGATGGTGGATTCCCGCGGCATTCTCGGGGCTGCCGTGCAATGGCTGGCGAACAACCCGAACCTGTCGCTGAAGGCGTCCACGACGCTGACCTGGATCATGCTGATCGTCTACGGCACCTGGTCCACCTCACCCTTCGCCTTCGTGGTCTACTATGCCGGGCTTCAGACCGTGCCGAAGGACACGCTGGAGAGCGCCATGCTTGACGGCGCCTCGCGCTGGCACCGCGTCCGCTACATCATCCTGCCCCACCTGATGCCGCTGACCGTGTTCATGTTCCTCATCAAGATCATGGACAACTTCCGTGTCTTCGAGCCGATCGTCAGCTTCAATGCGGGCGCGCACGCGCAGTCACTGTCCTATTTCATCTATTCCGATCTTGGAGGCGAGACGCGGCTGCTGTCGTCAGCCGCCGCCACCTCGGTCCTCACCATCGGCGGCGTCCTGGTTCTTCTCTCGCCGGCGCTGGTGCGCACCTGGCGGCAATTCGGCAAGGCGTAAGGAGTCCCCGATGTCCGGCAGCGGCCTGAAGCGCCCCCTCACTCTCAACCTGATCCTCGGCACGTTTCTGGTGCTGTGGCTGGTGATTGCCATTTTCCCGTTCGCCTGGACGCTCTGGGGCAGTTTCAAGGTGGAGAACGACTTTTTCTCCAAGGCGGACTGGAGCCATGCCCTGACCGGACCGCTGACGCAGGCCACGCATGGCAGCCCGTTCACCGGCGCGGGCTACGAGGGGGCCTGGATCAAGGAGGAGTTCTGGCGCGCGGCTCTGAATTCGCTGATCGTGGTTGTATGCGTGGTGACGATCTCGCTTACTTTCGGCACGCTTGGTGGCTACGCGCTCAGCCGCTCGACCCACCGCTACGCCTTCTGGCTGCTGATCGTGGCGCTGGTGTTTCGCGCCATGCCGCCGATCACGCTGGTTTCCGGTTACCTGCTGCCCTTCTACCAGTGGAATCTCTGGGGACACCTGCCTACGGCGATCATCGTCCTTGTGGCGATCAACCAGCCGTTCACGTTGTGGATGCTGACGGCGTTCTTCAAGAACATTCCGAAGGACCTGGACGAGAGCGCCCGCGTCGACGGGTGCACGCCGTTCCAGGCCTTCCGGCATGTGATCATCCCGGTGATGTGGCCGGGCGTGATTACCACGGGGCTGTTCTCTTTCCTGCTGGCCTATAACGACTTCGTGGTCACGGCGATGCTGCTGTCCAAGCAGAACCAGACCATGATTCCGAAGATCGCAAGTTTCCTTGGAACCACGCAGACCGAGGGCAACGTCATGTTCGCGGTCTCGTCGGTCGTTTCCGTCACCGCGCCCCTGTTTCTTCTGGTGATGTTCTTCCAGCGTCAGATTGTCTCCGGCCTGACGGCCGGCGCGGTGAAAGGCTAGGCCATGGCGGATATCCGGCTCACCAATCTGTCCAAGCGCTGGGGAACCTTCAACGCGGTCAGGACGATGGATCTTCACATCGGCGACGGCGAGTTCCTTGTGCTGCTCGGCCCATCTGGGTGCGGCAAGACCACGACCATGCGCATGATCGCCGGACTAGAAGATGTCACCGAGGGTGAGATCCGCATCGGCGACCGGGTGGTCAACGACCTCGATCCGAAAGACCGCGACATCGCCATGGTGTTCCAGTCCTATGGGCTGTACCCGACGATGACCGTCTACGAGAACATCCGTTTCCCGCTGAAGGTGCGCAAGATACCCGAGGCTGACCATCACGAGCGCATCATGCGCGCGGCCAGGACGGTGGAACTGACGGAATTGCTCGATCGCAAGCCGGCGGCGCTTTCCGGTGGCCAGCGCCAGCGCGTCGCACTGGCACGCGCCATCGTGCGAAAGCCCAAGGTCTTCCTGATGGATGAGCCGCTGTCCAATCTTGACGCCAAGCTGCGCGTCTCGACGCGGGCGCAGATCAAGAACCTCCACCACGAACTGAAGACGACCACGATCTACGTCACGCACGACCAGATCGAGGCCATGACACTCGCCGACCGTGTCGTGGTGATGAACAAGGGCGAGGTGCAGCAGGTTGGTACACCCCTTGAGATCTATGACAACCCGTCCAACACCTTCGTGGCCTCGTTCATCGGCAATCCCGCGATGAACCTGATTTCCGGCGACATGCGTGCAGGCTCCTTCAGTGCTCCCGGCGTGTCGATCAGCGGCCTGGCCGCGCCGGACGGGCCGGTGACGCTGGGCTTCCGTGCCGAGGACGCTCAGGTCGGGGCAGCGGGAGACATAACGGCGCCGGTCTACTCTATGGAACTTCTGGGCGATTCCTCCATGGTGACGCTGCAACTGGGGGGCGGCGCCTTCGCGGCGATCAAGGCCGCGAAGGACTTCAAGGCCGCGATCGGCAGCACGCTGTCCGTTCGGGTCCCGGCCGGCATCTGCCATCTGTTTGATGCACGCACGGGCCAACGCATCGCTCGGAGCGCGCCATGAGCATCGATGCCGGACTTGCGTTGAAACGGCGCTATGCGGACCATCTCACGGCATTCGCCACGCCCGGCGCCGACCGTTGGAAAGCCGCGACGAGGCACTTCTTCGCTCCGGACGCCGTCATCAACACGGTGCATCCCTTCAATGCCTCGACCGGACCGGATGCGCATTGGGCCTCGGTCCACGAACCGCTTCTTGCCGCCTTCGACGGTCTGTATCGGCGGGTTGACATCCTGATGGGGGGACATTTCGAGAATGCCGACTGGGTGAGCGCCACCGGGTACCTTGTCGGCCATTTCCAGGCGCCATTCCTCGGCATTCGCCCCACGCATCGGATGGCGCACCTGCGGTTCGGCGAGTTTCACCGGATGGACAAGGGCCAGGCTGTCGAGAGCTACATCTTCCTCGACCTGCCCGAACTCATGATGGCGGCCGGGCAGTGGCCCTTGCCGATGCCGCCGGGGCACACCGGGATCCTGCAAGGCCCGGCGACGCAGGACGGTCTGCAACTGCATGTCAACGACCCTGCACAGGGCTCCCGCTCGTTCACGCAGGTGACCGAGATGCTCTCGAAGCTGAACACGCCAGACGAGGCCTGGCGTCCCTACTGGCACCCCAACATGGTCTGGTATGGACCGGCGGCATTCGGCACTTATCTCGGTGTCGACCGGTTCTCGGGGTTCCAGCGCCCGTTCGAACAGTGTTTCGAAGGTTGGGCCGGCGGGTCGGCAGGGTCAGGGAGAACCAGGCACTTCACCCGCTTCGGGGATGGTCTCTACACCTGTTCGGGCGGCTGGCCGTCGCTCTCCGGCACCTCGGTCAGACCGTTCCTTGGCCAGCAGCCTACGGGCAGGATGACCTTCTTCCGGGTCTGCGACTGGTGGCGCCGAGAAGGCGACCTGCTGATGGAGAACTGGGTTTTTGTCGACATTCCCTACGCCATGCTTCAGTTCGGCGTGGATGTCTTTGCTGCGCTCCAGGTGCGGTCATGAGCGACGCTCTGGAGCATGGCGCGCGCTCGGCGGCGACACTGGCTGTGATCCAGCGGATGGAGGCGGCGCTTGGCGCCAATTCCAACGACATGGCGCAGCATTTCCATGAGGACTTCGTCTGGCGTGGCAACGCCGGCTGCGGCGTGAAGAAGGGTCTGGCCGAATTCCGCCGCAACTGGCAGCTGCCGCTGCGGGCGGCGTTCACGGATCGCGTCTACAGGACCGAGAAGTTCCTGGCCGATGGAGACTGGGCTTCTTGCTTCGGCCATATCGAGGCGACCCATTCCGGTCCCTTCATGGGCATCGCCCCGACCGGACGGCGCGTGATCATCCCGTACATGGATTTCTGGCGTGTCGCCGACGGGCGCATCGCCGACAATCCGGTTTTCGTTGATTTTGCCGCCGTGCTTGCACAGCTTGGTCGCGATGTGTTCGCGGGCGAAGGCTGGGAAGCCTTTGATCGCGGCGAGAAAATTCCGCCGGCACCGCCGGGCATAACTCCATGAGGACGTGACTGATGGCCATCAAGACCCTCAAATCCGGCAAGCCTGAGCAGGAGCGGGCCGAGGACGACGCCAAGGTTCGTGCGACCGTCGAATCCATCCTCAAGGACATCGAGACGCGCGGCGATGCGGCGGTGCGCGAACTGGCCTTGAAGTTTGATCGCTACGCGCCACCGGCTTTCCGGCTGACATCCTCCGAGATCGAGGCGGCGATGGCGAAGGTCGCGCCCCGTGACATGGAGGACATCCGCTTCGCCCAGGCACAGATACGGCGTTTTGCCGAGGCGCAGCGCGCCAGCATGACGGATATCGAGGTCGAGACGCTTCCCGGCGTGATCCTTGGCCATCGCAACATTCCGGTGCAGTCCGTCGGCTGTTATGTGCCTGGCGGCAAATTTCCGATGGTCGCCTCGGCGCATATGTCGGTCTTGACCGCCTCGGTTGCCGGCGTCCCGCGCATCATCGCATCCGCCCCGCCGGTCAATGGCGAGCCGCATCCTGCGATCGTTGCCGCCATGCACATGGGCGGAGCGCACGAGATCTACGTGCTTGGGGGCATTCAGGCGGTCGGCGCCATGGCGCTCGGCACCGAGACGATCAGCCCGGTCGACATGCTTGTTGGCCCTGGGAACGCCTTTGTGGCCGAGGCCAAGCGCCAGCTCTATGGCCGCGTCGGCATCGACCTTTTCGCCGGACCGACCGAAACCATGGTGATCGCCGACGAGACGGTCGATGCCGAACTCTGCGCGACGGACCTGCTCGGCCAGGCCGAGCACGGATACAATTCTCCAGCGTGCCTGATCACAAATTCGCGCCGGCTCGCCGAGGGCACATTGCGCGAGGTGGAGCGGTTGCTGAAGATCCTGCCGACCGCCGAGACCGCAGCCGTGAGCTGGCGCGACTACGGTGACGTGATCCTGTGCGACACCCACGAGGAGATGCTGCAGGTGGCCAACGACATGGCCTACGAGCATGTCCAGGTGATGACCGACCGAGACGACTGGTACCTGAAGAACATGCATTCCTACGGTGCGCTGTTCCTGGGCGCGCGCACCAACGTGGCCAACGGCGACAAGGTGATCGGTACCAATCATACCCTGCCGACCAGGAAGGCAGGGCGTTACACGGGGGGGCTGTGGGTGGGCAAGTTCCTCAAGACCCACAGCTACCAGAAGGTGCTGACGGACGAGGCGGCCACGCTTGTCGGCGAACATGGCTCGCGGCTGTGCATGCTGGAAGGCTTCATTGGCCATGCCGAGCAGTGCAACATCCGTGTCCGGCGTTACGGCCGGAAGAACGTCCCCTACGGCATGGCGGCGCAGTGATGGCAACGCCTGCTCGTCCTGTCCTGCCGCGCACGCCGTCCTTCCGGCTGGACGGCAAGCGTGCGCTCGTGACCGGCGCTTCCTCGGGCATCGGACTGGGGGCTGCCGCGGCGCTCGCAGAGGCCGGCGCGCGAGTCCTGCTGGTGGCAAGACGCGAAAACGAACTGGACCTTGTGACGAAAGCCATCGTCGCCGCCGGCGGCATGGCGGAGTTTGCGGTGCTCGACATCACGGACATCGCCGCCACGGCAGATTTCATCGCCCGCAGCGGCCCGTTCGACGTGCTGGTGAACTCGGCCGGGCTGGCCCGTCACGCCCCGGCGCTCTCCACCACGCCGGAGGATTACGACGCGGCGATGAACCTCAACCTGCGCGCCGCTTACTTCCTGACGCGCGAGGTGGCTCGCGGCCTGATCGCTGCGGGAAAGCCGGGTTCTCTGATCAATGTCTCGTCCCAGATGGGGCATATCGGCGGGCCAGACCGCGCCGTCTATTGCGCCAACAAGCATGCGCTGGAGGGGATGACCAAGGCTATGGCGCTGGAATGGGCGTCGAGTGGCATCCGCGTCAACACCTTGTGCCCGACCTTCATTCGCACGCCCCTGGCCGAGCAGACCCTCGCCATCCCTGAGCGCAAGGCGTGGATCCTGTCCAAGATCAAGCTGGGCAGGGTCGGCGAGATCGAGGACCTGATGGGGCCGGTTGTGTTCCTTGCATCGGATGCTTCCGCGCTCATGACCGGGACCCATCTGGTGATCGATGGAGGGTGGACAGCGGAATGAGCAGCCAGCGCCCCCTGGAAAAGGTGACGAGTGCGGACGTGGCGCGCCTGGCCGGCGTGTCGCAGTCGGCGGTATCGCGCGTGTTCACGCCGGGCGCTTCCGCGTCGCCGAAGACGGCTGCCAAGGTTCGCGCTGCCGCCGAGCGACTGGGCTATCGCCCGAACGTCCTGGCGCGCGCCATGATCACCGGCCGCAGCCGCATCATCGGCCTGGTGGTCGCCTATCTGGAGAACCAGTTCTACCCGGTGGCGCTGGAGCGTCTGTCAAGCGCCCTGCAGGAGCGGGGCTATCACATCCTGGTCTTCCTTGCGGGCAACGCTGCCGAAAATGTTGAGAATGTCCTTGGAGAACTTCTCGACTATCAGGTCGACGGCATCATCACCGCTTCGGTCGGGATGACCAACGACCTCACCTCCCGGTGCCAGACTGCCGGCATCCCGGTGGTGATGTTCAACCGCGGGCAGAACGATCCGCGCCTCAGCGAAGTGACGTCGGACAACAGGGCCGGCGGACGGCGCGTCGCCGAGTTCCTGATCGCCGGCGGACACAAGCGCATCGCGCACATCATGGGCTGGCAGGGCTCATCCACTGGTCGCGACCGCGCCGAAGGCTTTCGCGACGCCTTGTCGGCGGCCGGCCTCGCCCCCTTCGCGATGATCGACGGCGAATATTCTCGTGAGCGCGCGGCCGCCGTAGCGCGCGGCCTGTGCGGCGGCAGGGAGCGGCCCGACGCAATATTCGTCGGCAACGATCACATGGCCTTCGCGGTGATCGACGAGCTTGTTCACGGCCTCAGGCTGCGCGTGCCGGAGGATGTCTCGATCGTCGGTTACGACGACGTGCCAATGGCCGGCTGGCCTTCCTATAACCTCACGACCATCCAACAGCCGGTGGATGCCATGGTTGACGCCACGATCGGCACCTTGATCGGCCAGATCGAGGGCAACACGGAGCCATGCCAGTTCCGCATCGACGGTCCGTTGATCGTCCGCCAGTCGGCCCGCATTCCCGAGGGATATCGCCCGTGAGCACTTTTTCGAACCGGTGGCCGGATTTCCGCGACTACATCATCGATATCACCCGGGAAATCTGGGAAGGTCGCGGCATAGGCACCCTGAACCACTACTACGCGCCGGACATTCCGGTGCGTTCGCCCATGGGCCTCAGCCATGGCAATCAGGCCGTGATCGCCGCCACCATGGCGACCTGTCACGAGTTTCCGGATCGCCAGCTGCTGGCCGAGGATGTCATCTACTCCGAGCACGACGAACACGGCTTCCTGTCGTCGCATCGCATCATTTCGACCGGCACGCATGCCGCCGACGGCGCCTTCGGCTCGGCGACAGGCAAGCGGTTCACGGTGCGTGTCATCGCCGATTGCGCGGCCAGGAACGACACAATCTACGATGAATGGCTGGTGCGCGACTATGGCGGCATTGTCCGCCAGCTCGGCATGAAGCCGGATGACTACGCGCGCGCTCTGATCCAGCGGGAAGGTGGCGCGGGCAAGGCCTCGCGCCCGCTGACGCCGGAGTCCGACGTGCCCAACGTCTACAAGGGGCGCGGCAATACCAACGAGTGGGGCGTGCGCTACGCCGACATCCTCACGCGGATTATGGCTGTGGACTTCGCCCATGTTCACGCTGCTTATGATCGCGCCGTGATCGGCGAGTACGCCGGCGCCAGCCAGGCGCTGGGACGCGACGCAGTCACCGCCTTCTGGGTTGGGCTGCGCTCCGCATTTCCGTCGGCGACCTTCACCATCCACCATCAGATCGGCATGGATGGCGGGATGCTCTCTCCGCGCGCCGCGATCCGCTGGTCGCTCGACGGAACGCACGACGGGTGGGGCGCCTTCGGGCGGCCGACCGGCGCGCGCGTGCATGTCATGGGCATGAGCCACGCCGAGTTTGGGCCATTCGGTCCGGATGGGATCGGTCTTCGCCGTGAATTCGCGCTTTATGACGAAATCGCGATCTGGAAGCAGATCGCGCTTCATGCCGGCTGAGTTCGGGCTTGCGTCGAGGCCCGTTCCGCGTAAGTTTGCAATCGAATGCAAAAAGGTCCGCAGGACCTATTCTGAGGAGGAAACCGTGATGATCAATCGCCGTACTTTCGGACTGGGGGCTGCTACGCTCGGCTTTGGAGGCCTGCTTCCAGGATCGGCCTGGTCCCAGGCTGCCGCGCTGGCCAATCTTAAGCCGGGAAAGCCGCACGCGGGAACCGAGATCAAGATTCTCTGCGTGGTCGCGACGCAGTTCCGCGCCCACGAAGCCCGGGCTGCGGCCTTCACCGAAGCGACCGGCATCACGGTAAAATACACCTACGTCCCCTTCGCCAACATGCGCGAGGCGCTGACGGCCGAGATGGTCGGCGGCACCGGCGGCTATGACATGGTCGTTGTGATGGACCAGTGGGTGCCTTCGCTCGCCAACCTTATGGAGCCGATGGACGAGCGGATCACGACCAAGAAGATTGATCTCAAGCGCTACCCCGAGGCCTTCCTGAAGCTGGGTCAGGTCGGTGGCAAGCAGCTTGGCCTGCCGACGCGCGCGCACGTGCAGTTGCTGTTTTACCGCAAGGACCTGTTCGCCAAGCACAACCTGCAGGCGCCCAAGACCTGGGATGATGTCGTCAAGATCTCGAAAGTACTCCAGGAGAAGGAAAACATCGCTGGCATCGCCATGCCCTATGGCAAGAACCAGGGCCAGAACCTGATGGTCTGGTACAACATGCTGTGGGGCCGCGGCGCTGACGTTTTCGACGCTCAGGGAATGCCGGCCTTCGCCAGCGAGGCGGGGCTCAAGGCGACGCAGGACTACATCGACATGCTGCGCACCCACAAGGTGACCCCGGCGGCGGCGGTGTCCTTCAACGAGCAGGATGCGGTGAACTCCATGCGCGGTGGCAATGCCGCAATGGTTCCGGTCTGGTGGTGGGTGCGCGGTGGCTTGCTGGATCCGAAAGTGTCCAAGCTCACGGAAGAGCAGGTGGGTTTTGCCCCGCTGCCGAGCTATCCCGGCGGCAAGTCATCGACCTACATCAACTGCTGGATCTACGCGCTCACGAAAGGCTCCAAGAACAAGGACGCCGCGATGGAGTTCGTGACCTTTGTTTCGGATCCCTCGGTTGAGCGTGACATCCTGCTCGACCCGAAGGAAAGCGACGTTGTCGCTGTGCAATATCCGAACTTGCGCGACGCGGACGTGAACAAGCGGTTCGGCGGCATGCATACCTTCGCGGCCGAAGCGCTCCAGAACACCAAGGTCGTGCCCTATTCGGCCGACTGGCCGCAGATGATGGAAGCGCTGGAAACCGCCATGTCGGAAGCCGCGTCCGGCGCGAAGTCGGTGCCCGACGCCTTCAAGGCTGCGGACGCAGCCATCCGCCGCATCGTGCGGCGCGGTTGATGCAGGAGCTGGCCCGGACGGATCGCGTCCGGGCCTCCTGACATGCAGGCACCTGACCGCTTCCTTCGCTATGGCCTGATTGCTCCGGCGCTGGTGCTGGTGATCGGCACGACGCTGTGGCCGGTCGTGTCGGCTGTCACGACCAGCCTGCGCGACTGGCGCCTGAAGCGCAGTTCCCTGCCCCAGAAATGGGTGGGATTCGACAATTACCTCGTGGCTTTCGAGGAGCCTGAGTTCTGGAATGCCGTGAAGGTCACCACGACCTTCGTGATACTCGATGTGCTCCTGACGGTTTGCCTCGCGCTGGCCGTGGCGCTGCTGCTGCGGCGCGCCGGCGTGCTGCAGAGCCTCGTGCGCGCCGTGATTATCCTGCCGTTTGCCGTAAGCCCTGCGCTGATCGGCGTATCCTTCCGCTTCATGCTCAACGGCGAGCATGGGGTGCTGGCCCGCGGTTTCGCGGCGACTTTCCCCTGGCTGTCGGATGTGGTCTGGCTGGCGACGCCGGGCTACGCGATGGCCGCGCTGATCGCCTCCGATGTCTGGCACTGGTTCCCCTACCTGACGCTGATGTTCCTGGGCGGCCTTGCCGCAATTCCGAAGGAGACGGAGGAGGCCGCCGAACTGGACGGGGCGAATGGCTTGCAGATGATCTTCCTGGTCATTCTGCCGCAGATTCGTTCCATCATCGCGGTCGGGGCCATCCTGAAGACGATCTTCGCGCTGAAGATGTTCGATCAGGTCGCGACCCTAACCGGCGGCGGACCCGGCATCACCACGCAGACGCTGGCGCATTACACCTATGCGGTCGGCTTCGTGCACTACGACATGGGCCTTGCCTCGGCGCTTGCGGTGATCCTCACCGCGATCCTTGTGACGATCGGCATATTCTACATCCGGCTGGTCCTTCCGCAGCGGGAGCACAGCGCGCCATGAGCGATGCACCCCGGCCGCCCGTCCTCGTGTCGGCTGCGCTGATCCTGCTGTTCGGGATCATCGTTTTTCCGATTGCCTGGATGGTCCTGACGGCCTTCAAGCAGCCACGGGACGTCTATTCGCTGACCTTCGTCTTCGCGCCGACGCTGGAGAACTTTATCACGGTCTTCCAGCCGCCCTGGAACATCGGCCGTCGCATCGTCAACAGCCTGCTGATTGCTGGGGGCACGCTGGCGATCGCGATCCCGGCGGCGATCCTGGCGGCCTATTCGTTCTCGCGCTTCCAGTTCATGTTCAAACGCAGCCTGTTTTTCCTCGTGCTGGCAACGCAGTTCGTTCCCGCCGTGGTTGTCATCCTGCCGTTCTACCTGATGTTCCGCGATCTCGGGCTGCTGGACACGCGCATCGGCCTGATCATCGTCAATCTGGCCATCGTGACGCCTTTCGCCATCTGGATGCTGAAGGGCTTCTTCGACGCGGTGCCGGTCGAGTGCGACGAGGCGGCGCTGATCGACGGCGCATCACGGCTCGACATCATCCGCATGGTGATAGTGCCGATGGCGATGCCGGGCATCATCGTCGCCTCGGTCTTCTGTTTTATCCTGACATGGAACGAGTTCATCTTCGCGCTGATCCTGGCCCGGGACAATGCGGTGACGCTGCAGGTCGGTCTGGTCAACTTCCGCACCGAGCGCGGCGACCTGTGGGAACTGATGGCGGCGGCCGGGGTCTTCATCACGGTTCCCGCCTTCATTGCAGCGCTCTCGATCCAGAAGCACTTCGAGGCCGGATTGACGGGAGGCGCCGTGAAATGAACCGAGAACTCGATCCGAAGGTCTTCGCCGCGCTCAGGGCGGTCGATACGCCCACCATTTGCAACGCCATCGAGGCGATCGAAGGCCGCCGGCGGGCTGATGGCTTCACGCAGTCGCCCGTGGTCTGCGCCGATGTGAACCTCCCGGCGATGGTCGGATTCGCGAAGACCGCGGTTATCCGTTCGGAAGCTCCGGCAAGCCGGCCCGCCGCCGAGATGCGCGACATACGCCTCAACTACTATCGCTACGTCGCGGCCGGTGGACCGCATCGGCTGGTCGTTATCGAGGATCGCGGCGGCAGGAAGGGCGTCGGCGCCTTCTGGGGCGAGGTCAACGTCGCGCTGCACAAGGGGCTCGGCCTTCAGGGCGTGCTGACGGACGGTTCCATCCGTGATCTCGGCGCCATCGATGCCGGCTTCCAGCTGCTGGCCGGCAGTGTCGGGCCAAGCCATGCCTTCGTGCATGTCGCCGAATTCGATACGCCCGTCACCGTCTTCGGACTGCTGGTGAAACCGGGCGATCTCATCCATGCCGACCGCCATGGCGCGGTCGTCATCGAGCCGGGCATCGAGAAAGATCTGCCACGCGCCATCGACCTGGTGACGCGAAAGGAGCAGCCGCTGCTGAAAGCGGCGCGAGCGCCCGACTTCAACATCGACAAGCTGCTCTCCGCCTGGGGGGAGGCGGAGGATGTCCACTGAAATCAAGCTTTCCAAGACCCTGAGAAGGAGCCCCCCATGGTCGACATGATGAGCCGCATCGTCCGTTACGGCGAATTGAAGCCCTGCAAGACCGCCTTCATCGATGCCCATACGCCGGGATCGAACCAGAAGGAGAACTTCACCATCATCGGCGCCGGCGTCTCGGAATCAGCTGACCAGCATGTGCATATCCGCGAGACACCCGGCTTCAACATCGGAGCGGCGGGCCAACCGCCGAAATGCCGGAACTCGCTGCATTCGCACCGCACCGCGGAGGTGTTCTTCGTTCTGAAGGGTCGCTGGCGCTTCTTCTGGGGCCGCTGGGGCACGGCTGGCGAGGTGATCCTGGAAGAGGGCGACATCTTCAACATTCCGACAGGCATTTTCCGGGGCTTCGAAAACATCGGCACCGACTACGGGATGATCATGGCCATCCTCGGCGGTGACGATGCCGGCGGCGGCGTCATCTGGGCGCCGCAGGTCATCGAGGATGCGAAGGCGCACGGGCTAGTGCTCGGTGCCAACGGCCGTCTCTACGACACCAAGAAGGGTCAGGCCCTGCCCAAGGGCGTGAAGCCGATGCCGCTCCTGACCGACAAGGAGCTCAAGGCCTTCCCCGAGGTGCCGGTCGAGGGAGTCGTGCGCAACTACGTCGCCCGCTACTGGGACCTCATGGCCCTGGCGGCCGGCAAGCCCTGCAAGGTCATCGGCGCCGAGGCCGTGCTGAAGGACCGTCCCGGATTCGAGGTCGAGCTCCTGACCCGGGGCTCCATCTCCGAAAAGCCCTATTCGATGAAGCGGCATGAGATCCTGATGCCGGTGCGCGGTCACTGGCGGCTTGCCTGGGAGGGCGGTGAGACGATCCTCAATCCGGGCGACACCTGCGCTGTTCCGCCTGGCCTCAAGCACAGCCTTGTGCCGTCCATGACCGGTGAGTGCAGCCTCTATCGGGTGACGAACACCAAGGACAAGGCGGGACCGACCCGCGTCATCAACTGAGGCTAACCATGACGATCCAGACGACGCATGTCGGCTCCCTGCCGCGCCCCCAGAAGGTTGCGGACCTGCTGTTCGGCCGCGAAAAAGGGCTGCCTTTCGACGAGAAGCCATATGACGCCGTGATGAAAGAGGCGACGGTCGCGATCGTCGCCGCCCAGAAGGCGGCGATGGTGGACATTCCCTCCGACGGCGAGACCTCGAAAATCTCCTACGCCACCTACATCAAGGACCGGCTGACGGGATTCGATGGGGATTCGCCGCGCCGCCCGCCGCAGGATCTTGACGATTACCCGACCTACAGGGATCGGCTGGCGCGGGCAGGGGGGACGCCGAGCTACCGCAGGCCGAAATGCGTCGGTCCGATCAAGCTCAAGACGCTTGATCCCCTGAAAAAGGACATCGCCGCCATGAAGGCGGCGATGAAGAAGGCGGGATACCGGAAAGGTTTCATGAATGCCGCCAGCCCCGGCGTCATCGCGCTGTTCCAGCCCTCAGACTATCACAAGGACATGGACGCCTATCTCGGCGACCTCTCCGACGCGATGCGGCACGAATACGAAGCCATCGTCGAGGCCGGCCTGATCCTCCAGATCGATGCGCCCGATCTCGGCCTCGGCCGCCATATGATGTACCGCGAACTGGACGAGAAGAAGTTCCTCAAGCGCTTCGCCGTGCATGTCGAGGCGATCAACAATGCGCTGCGAAACGTGCCGCGTGACCGCGTCCGCATGCATATCTGCTGGGGCAACTACGAAGGACCGCACACCCGGGACATCGCGCTCAAGGCGGTGCTTCCCGGACTGCTGAAGTCCAAACCCGGCGCCCTGCTGTTCGAAGGCGCCAACCCGCGCCATGCGCACGAGTGGACGGTCTGGCGCGAGAGAAAGCTGCCGGATGACCTCGTCCTGATCCCGGGTTGCATCGATTCCACGACGAATTTCGTCGAGCACCCGGAACTGGTCGCGCAGCGGCTTGCCAATTACATCGGCGCTGTTGGTGTCGACCGGGTGATCGCCGGAACCGACTGCGGCTTCTCGACCTTCGCCGGCTTCGGCGTGGTCGAACCGGAGATCACCTGGGCGAAGCTCAGGAGCCTGAAGGAAGGCGCCGAGATCGCGGCGACCCGCGCCCGCTAGGTGGCGAGCGTGCTGCCGCTCGTGCTCATTCCCGGGATGATGTGCGACGCCCGCATGTGGGGCGCGCCGGGCGAACTCGGTCGGCGGATGGTCGTGCACGCCGCTTGCACCGAGTACGACACGATGCCGGCGCTGGCCTCGGCGATCCTGGCGGATGCGCCCCGGCGCTTCGCTTTGGCTGGCCTGTCGATGGGTGGCATCGTCGCGATGGAGATGCTTCGCCAGGCGCCCGAGCGCATCGAACGTCTGGCGCTGCTGGATACCAACCCTTTCGCCGAGCAGCCGGAAGCGCGCGCCCGCCGTCAGGGGCAGATCGACCGCGCATTGGGCGGCGCGCTCGCCAGCGTCATGCGCGACGAGATGAAGCCGAACTATCTCGCGCCCGGACCTGGCAATATCCCTGTGCTCGATCTGTGCCTGGCGATGGCGCTGGCGCTTGGTCCCGAGGTCTTCGCCCGGCAGTCGCGGGCCTTGCGCGATCGATCCGACCAATCCGAAACGCTGCGGAGCTTCAGGGGGCCGGCCCTCGTGCTTTTGGGGCGTCACGACAGCCTTTGCCCTTTGCAGCGCCATGAAGCGATGCAGGCGATGATGCCGCAGGCGCGCCTCGCTGTCATCGAGGGCGCCGGCCATCTGCCGACACTCGAGCAACCAGCGGCGACCTGGGCGGAACTGACACGCTGGCTGGAGGCATGACGGGCCGGGGCTTCGCCGTTCGGCGCGAGGGGCGTTCGCCACGCATTGCGTGATGCGGTTCATGGATGGCGGCGCGCATGCGTCGCTTGTATGCGGAGGACGACAGGCATGGCGACTGACATCGAGATCGCGCGCGAGGCCAGGTTGAAGCCGATTGCCGCCATCGCGGCAAAGATCGGTGTTCCCGAGAGCGCCGTGTCTCCCTATGGCCGGCACATCGGCAAGATCGACCTCGCCCATGTCGAAACGCTCGGCGACAGGCCCACAGGCAAGCTCATCCTTGTCACGGCGATCAGCCCGACGCCGGCCGGCGAGGGCAAGACGACCACGACGGTCGGTCTTGGCGATGGTTTGGGCCGGATCGGCCGCAAGGCGATGATCTGCCTGCGAGAGCCGTCGCTGGGCCCCTGCTTCGGCGTCAAGGGCGGTGCTGCCGGCGGCGGCCACGCCCAGGTCGTGCCGATGGAGCAGATCAACCTGCATTTCACCGGCGATTTCCATGCCATCGGCTCGGCGCACAACCTGCTCTCGGCCATGATCGAAAACCATATCTACTGGGGCAACGCGCTGCAGTTCGATACGCGGCGGGTCGCCTGGCGCCGGGCCATCGACATGAACGACCGGTCGCTGCGGTCGATCGTCTCGTCCCTTGGTGGCGCTACGAATGGCTTTCCGCGCGAGGATGGATTTGACATCACGGTCGCCTCTGAGGTCATGGCCGTCTTCTGTCTGGCCACAGGACTGCGCGACCTTGAGGAGCGGCTGGGCCGCATGGTGGTTGGCCACACCCGCGACCGCACGGCGATCCTGGCGCGCGACGTCAAGGCGGCGGGCGCCATGACGGTCCTGCTCAAGGACGCGCTGTCCCCGAACCTCGTGCAGACCCTGGAGGGCAATCCGGCCTTCGTCCATGGCGGGCCGTTCGGCAACATCGCGCATGGCTGCAACTCGGTGATTGCGACCGGAGCCGCATTGAGGCTTGCCGACTACGTGGTGACGGAGGCGGGGTTCGGGGCCGATCTCGGCGCCGAGAAGTTCTTCAACATCAAGTGCCGCTCCGCGGGCTTCACGCCGGCCGCCGCCGTGATCGTCGCCACGGTGCGGGCGCTCAAGATGCATGGCGGGGTGCAGAAGGACGCCCTGGGCGGCGAAGACCTCAAGGCGCTCGCAAAGGGACTTTCGAACCTGCGCCGGCATGTGCAGAACGTGCGCAAGTTCGGCGTTCCCGCCGTGGTGGCAATCAACCATTTCACCTCGGACACTCCGGCGGAACACCGGCTGATCCAGGAGTATTGCCGCACAGAACTGGGCGTGGAGGCCGTCGTCTGCAGCCACTGGGCGGACGGCTCGCGCGGAACGGAGGAACTGGCGCACAAGGTCGTCGCCCTGGCCGAGACGCCGGCGCCGCTGGACGGGCGCGGGTTCCGGCCCCTCTACCCCCTCGACATGCCGCTATGGGACAAGATGCGGACGATCGCGACCGAGATTTACGGCGCGTCGGATATCATCGCGGACAAGAAGGTGCGCGACCAGTTCAGGACGCTGGAAGCAGAAGGCTATGGGAATCTGCCGATCTGCGTCGCCAAGACCCAGTATTCGTTCTCCACCGATCCCGCCCTGCGCGGGGCGCCATCCGGTCACATCGTGCCGATCCGCGAAATCACGCTTTCGGCGGGCGCCGGATTCCTCGTGGTCGTCTGCGGCGAGATCATGCGCATGCCGGGGCTGCCGCGCGTGCCTTCGGCAGAGAAAATCCACATCGATCAGCAGGGGCGGATTGAAGGATTGTTCTAGGGTCAGGGCGATTCCTCGTCGAGCAGCCGGTCGGCCGGCCGGTCGACGGCGGCGCGGTGATCGCCTATAGGTTCCATGTCCGGTCGCGGGGAGGGCGCAGCCGATTGGATTGGCGGCTACCTAAGTCGCGGAAGGAAGTGCTGGAGTGTCGTTATCAACCGCCAGGGTGGCGTCCGGCCTTGCGAAGGACTATCGCCCGGAAGTCGACGGATTGCGGGCCGTCGCCGTGCTGGCGGTCATTGTCTATCATGCCGAACTTCCCTGGTTGCGGGGCGGCTTTGCCGGCGTCGATGTCTTCTTCGTTGTCAGCGGCTACCTGATCACCCGGCTCATCCTGGCGGAACGGGATGCAGGCCATTTTAGCCTGCTGCGGTTTTTCGAACGGCGCGCGCGGCGCATTCTGCCGGCGCTTTATCTCGTGATCGCCGCCTGCCTGCCTTTCGCCTGGATGCTGATGTTTCCCGAAGAGCTTCGGCGCTTCGGCGACAGCGTTCTTTCGGTTCTGCTGCTGGTCGCGAACTTCTATTTCGTCAACACGCAGGATTACTTCGCCCCCGGCGCCGAACTTTCCCCCCTGCTCCACGCATGGAGCCTCTCGGCGGAGGAGCAATTTTACCTGGTCTTCCCGATCCTCGCGCTGGCGACCCTGTCGATTTCACGCAGAGCCTTTGTCGGCTGCATCCTCTGCCTGGCGACGGCGAGCCTTGGCCTTGCCCAGTTCGGCGGGCTTCTCCATGAGAACGCCGGCGGATTGCGTTGGTTGGCTCCGCCGGCATGGGGCTACTACCTGCTGCCGACGCGGGCCTGGGAGCTTCTGCTCGGCGCAGCGCTTGCGGCTGGCCGCTTCGAACAGACTGCCTTGAACGCGCGCCTGCCCGGTCTGCTCCGCCAGACTCTCGGCATTGCCGGCATCGCGTTGATCGTCGCGTCATGTCTTTTCTACAGGCGCAGCACGCCGTTTCCCACGGCCTACGCGCTGGTTCCAACGATCGGAACAGCACTCGTCATCCTGTTCGCTCGACAAGGCACGCTTGCGCATGCGGCCCTTGCCTGGCGCCCGCTCGTCGGTATCGGGCTCATGAGCTACAGCCTTTATCTCTGGCATCAGCCCGTGCTGGCGTTCTCCCGGCTGTATCTGCCGCGCGGAATGAGCGAGGTCTGGCTCGTCGGCGCTGTCGCGCTGAGTTTCCTGCTGGCCTGGCTAGGCTGGCGTTTTGTCGAGCAGCCTTGCCGCGACCGTGCCGCCGTTTCGACGCGCGCCTTTGCCCTTGGCGTGATCCTGAGCGGTCTTGCCCTGGGCGCGGCAGGCTATGCGTGCCGGGTCGTAGGCGCCGATCCCATGCTGCTGTCGCGAGCCGGGGCGATTTCTGCGCGTGTCGATCACGCGGTGGGGCTGTCCCCGGCCTGCGTCTATTTCGGCTCCTGGCATCATAAGCCGGAGTGCGCGACCGGCGACGAACCGGAGGCCATTGTCTGGGGCGATTCCTTCGCCGCGCATACCGTGAACGCGATCGTCGCGGCCAACCCCGGTCTGCCTCTCTTGCAGGCCACAATGCCGGTTTGCGGCCCGATTCCGGGAATTGCGCCGGTTGTGAACGAGTATGACGAGTCCTGGGGACGCCGGTGCATCCAGTTCAACCAGGCGGTGCTCGAACATGTTCTTGCCAGCCCGAGCATCCGGGAGGTCATCCTTGGCATTCATTTTGCCAACTACATCTGGGGTGAACAGAAGTTGTTTGACGGGACGCGCGTCCGTTCCGCCTCGCCCGAGAGGCTGCGAGGCGAACTGCGCGCGGCCATCGGGCGGCTGCGCGCTGCCGGCAAGCGCGTCACGCTGATCTCATCGCCGGCGCGCAGCCTTTTTGATGTCGGTCGCTGCCTGGCTCTCGCCACCTGGCGTTCCCTGCCCGGAGAAATCTGTGACTTCTCGTACAGCGATCATCCGCAAAACGCCTTCATCGATGCCTTCCTGCGTTCGCTCGAAGGCGAGGGCGTCCACGTCATTGCGCTGCGACGTCTGCTCTGCCCGCAGGACCGCTGCAGCGCCACGCTGGACGGCGCGTTTCTCTATCGCGACAAGGCACATCTCGCCGCCGAAGGCAGCACGCGCATGGGGATACGCTTTCCCGACTTCCGCCTTCGGGAGCGAAACTGACGTCAGTATCCCGCTTGTGCATAGGGCGCGCTGCTGCGCCGGTAGACCAGGAGATTGCGCCGAAACGACAGGACGGTGACATCCCGTTGGTTGCGCACGCTGGTATCGACGGTCAGCACGCCTTCGCCGGGCCGGGACCTGGAATCGCGCCGGGCGACAATGCGGGAGCGGGCTTCGATCGTGTCGCCAGCGAACACGGGAGCGGGCAGTTCCGTGTCGGTCCAGCCCAGATTGGCCACGACACGGCCAAAGGTGCGCGTGGTGAGTGCGGTCGCGGCGCCGATCAGCACGGGTTCTGGCACCCGTAGCGCGCCAGTCTCGCTGCGCTGGGCAGGGTCCTGCCAGAATGGCGAGAGGTCGAGCGCGCGGCGCGTCTGCTCGATCAGTTCGACTTCGGAAAAACTCCGCCGCGGATAGTGGATAAAGCAGTCGCCTTCCTCGAAATCCTCGTAGAAAAGACCTTGCTCTTCCATGAGCGCGCCGTTCTCTAGCTTACGAAAGGCCGAAAAACGCGCGGTTTCGCAGGGAGTTCCAGGTTCCGCGTCCGGCCCATGGCCGCGCCGCCAGAACGCACCCAGCCAGACGAAGCGGCCGGCCACGATCCCATCCGCCTTGACGGCGCTGGTGCGCAGCCTGACGGTGCCGCAGTCGGACCGGTCGCCGGGCTCGATATCCAGCACCTCGGATTCGGAATAGATCGTATCCCCGCCGAACAGCGGCGCCGTCATGGCGATCTCGTCGAAGCGCAGGATCGCCCGGCGGCGCCCGAGCGTCTTCGAGCCCATGCCGATGGCGCGTTTCAACGTGATCGTCGAGACCAGCAGCGGGCGCTTCCAGGCGGTCTGCGCCGCATAATGGGCATCGTAGTGCAGCATGGCCGCATTCAGCGTGTCGAGGGATTCCTCGACGTTCTCCTGCTGCGACAGCGTGATGCCGGGACGGTGCAAGAACCGCTGGCCCACCGAAAAGTCCTCGAAAGACAGTCCGAAACGTTCGCGAAAGGCGCCGTCGGACTGTCGAAAATAGGCGCTCGGAACGGTCATCGGGGCTCTTTCGCAGACAGGACAGGCGCCAGTTCGGGCGGCGCGATCCGGCGGCGCACGGTCTGGCTCCAGACATAGCGACCGCGGGGGAACAGGCTGTTGCTGGCGAGCAGCAGGACGTCGCGGTCATCAAGATGCCAGCGCCAGGTCATGAGCGCCGGGTCTCCTTCCCCGGCCTGCAGCAGGCTCGCCTCGCGGGCACCGAGCGCTACCGGTTCTATCGTCTGGCGGATCGTTGCAATCCGGCGGCCGGTCTCGGCTTCGATCCGGGTGGCGATCGAGCCCTTCTGGCCATGCGCCCGGCGCGCGAATGCGGCATCGGTCTCCGGCACATGGTGGGCGGACAGCGCGACAGGCGGGCCTGACTGACCCACACGCAGGCCCCGCAGCAGCACCAGTCGCGCGCCCGTGGCACAGCCCAGCCATTCCGCCGCGCTGCGCTGTGCGGTTATCCGATGCGTCTCGATCAGGCGGAATTCAAGCTGGTCGGTGAAGTGCAGGATGCTCTCGACGCTGTCGGATTCATGGACGAAGACATCGCGCGGCGTCCGTGCCTCCACCCGCGTGCCGACACCCGCCCGGCGCGAAATCAGGCCGTTGCGCCGCAGTTCTTCCATGGCGGCGCGCATGGTGATGCGGCTGACGCCGTACTTCGCGCACAGCTCCAGCTCCGGCGGCATCAGCGCACCCTGCGGATAGCGCCCGTCGCTGATCTCCCGGCCCAGTTCCTGCGAGATTCGGGCATAGAGGGGGGCGGTATCGCGCTGTGTCGCCGTCATCGCGCGATCCCCTGGGCGCGCAATGCGGCCAGGTCTGCCGGGTCCACACCCGCCGCGCGCAACACGCTCTCGGTGTGCTCGCCCAGCCCGGGAGCCGGACTGTTCGGCGACTGGCCTTCCGCGCGCACCGGGCTGGCGAGAAGTTCCAGCCGCCCGCCGCCGGGCAGGGGAATGACGTCGATCCCGCCGTTCTCGCGCACATAGGGGTTGTCCAGCGCCTGTGCCACATCGAGGATCGGAGCAGCCGGAATGTCTCCGGCAAAGACAGCCATCCACTCCGCCGTCGTGTGCACCGACAGGGCTTCGTCGAGCAGTGCGGTGATCGTCTCCCGTTCCCGCAGTCGGTCAGGAAACGTCGCGAACCGCGCATCCGCCGCCAGCTCCGGCCGGCCGATGCGCGCGCACAGCAGCGGCCAGAACTTCTCCTTGTTGCACATCAGGTAGATCCAACCGTCCTTGGTCCGGTAGGTCTGGCACGGCGTGAGCGAGGGATGGGCGGACCGGGGCAGCCGGGTCGTCGACGCACCGGCGTTGAGATACCAGTGGCCAATGTAGTTCAGGTTGAACAGGGCGAGGTCGAACAGCGACACGTCCACATCCTGACCCTGGCCTGTCGCGCGGGCCTTCATGACCGCCGAGACCAGCGCCAGACCGGTCACGGCCCCGGTCATCAGGTCGATCAGGGACAGGCCCATCCGCGAGGGGGCGCCCTCGGGGTCGCCCGTCAGGTGGAAGTAGCCGGCCTCGGCCTGCATCAGGTAGTCGTATCCCGGCCAGCGCGCCCGCTCGCCATGCCTGCCGTAGCCGGTCAGATGCGCGCAGACGATGCGCGGATTGGCCTCCTTCAACTGGGCATAGGCAATGCCCAGCTTGTCCGGCACGTCGCCGCGCAGGTTTCCGGTGACGGCATCCGAGACCGCCACGAGCTTCAGGAACACGTCGCGTCCGGCCGGCGTGGAAATGTCCAGCGCGAGGCTCTTCTTGTTGCGGTTCAGGCCCTGAAAGAAGTAGCTCGCCCTGTCCTTCGGTACGTCCGGGCTGAAGTGCGGTCCGACCGTGCGGCCATAGTCGCCGCCATCCGCCGGGTTCTCGATCTTGATCACCTCCGCGCCCAGATCGGCCAGCATCTGCGTGCCGAAGGGCCCGGCGCCGTACTGCTCGACCGCGAGGATGCGGACGCCTTCAAGGAGGTTGAGGGGCATGGTGCTCGGCCGGTCGGTAGATCTTCAGGAATCCTGCTGGACTTTGTTATGACATTATGGCTCAGTGCTGAAAAGCGAAAATCTCACTGTCCGGGAGGGAGTCATGACAATGCCGTTCAGTCGCCGGTCCGTGCTGGCCGCAGGTGTTGGCGTGCTGGGCGCGCCGGCCCTTGTCCGGGCGCAGACCACGGGCGCGCGCCAGACCCGCATCGTTGTGCCCTTTCCGCCGGGCAACGCCTCGGACGTGGCGGCCCGGTTGATCAGCACGCGACTGTCGGAAAAGCTTGGGCAGTCCTTCTATGTCGAGAACAAGCCGGGCGCTTCCGGCGTGATCGGCATCAAGGAAGTGATCGCGGCCGCGCCGGACGGGCACACGCTGCTGCTGACCTCGCTGTCGCCGCTGGTGATCCTGCCGCATTTGCGCAAGGACACCCCTTACGATCCTTTGAAAGATCTCGATCCAGTCGCCCTCGTGGGCTGGACCGGCATGGCTCTGGTGGCGACACCCGATTTTCCCGCCAGCACCTTGAAGGACGCGGTCGAGCACATCCGCGCCAACCCCGGCAAGTACAACTACGGGCATGTCGGTCCCGGGTCGCTGAGCCATGTCTCCATGGTGCTGCTGATGCGCGCCGCGAAGCTGGACGTCACGGCCGTTTCCTATCGCGGCTCGGGCGAGGCGATGACCGAGATGATGGCCGGCCGCCTGCATCTGATGTTCGATGGCATGACCTCGTCGCTGCCGCAGGTGGCCGGCGGCAAGGTCAAGGGCCTTGCCGTGAACTCGCCGACGCGCTCGACGCTTGCGCCTGATCTTCCCTCGTTGCGCGAGGTCGGCATCCCGGTGGAGCACGACGTGACGGGGTGGACCGGCCTGCTGGCCCCGCGCGGCACGCCTGCGGCCATCATCGACAGGCTGAATGCCGAGGTGAACGCGATCATCCAGGAAAAGGAATTCCAGGAAAAATCGCGGATCCTTTTCCTTGAGGCCTGGAAACCGGAAAGCCCTGCGGCCTTCTCTGCCTACATGGCCAGGGAACTGGCGAAATGGGGCCAGGCGCTGGAGGCCGCCGGCGTCAAGTCGCAGTAGCGGGATCGATC
>ERZ761609.987-NODE-987-length-28016-cov-17.091771_pt1 | contig 28016 bp, 22 predicted proteins | sample MGYA00511163_ERZ761609 | MGnify/ENA primary metagenome ERZ761609 (study PRJEB28899, sample SAMN02445070) | bioreactor sludge metagenome | biome: EBPR sludge | place: Australia: Brisbane, Thorneside Wastewater Treatment Plant | collected 2011-12-16 ... | reverse complement strand
TCGTGAAGGTATTGAAGTTCGCGTCTACCATCCTCTCATTATGGGTGAGGTCTGGGCCCGTGTGCGAGCGAGATTCACGCAAGGCCGCTGGCCATGGGCCCACGTGCTACCGCGAGCGCGCGAACCCAAATCCGGCTACCGGCTCTCCTTTTTGCGACGACTGAATCGCCGAAATCACCGGAAAGTCAGCGTCATTGATGAGGAGATCGCTTTTGTGGGATCGATCAACGTCAGTCGCACACACTGTGCGGAGTTCATGGGGCAAGCCGCCTGGCGCGATACGGCGGTTGAGTTGCAAGGCATGGCCATCGCCGACCTTCGCGATGCCTTTGACCATGCGTGGAACAGATCTCCTCAGCGAAATGAAATTCGCCTGCGCCCCCGACTCAAATTTCGCTTTCCACGTCGGACCAAGACCCGCAATTCACCCGTGGGGCTCAATTTCACGCGCCGACTGCGACGCAATCACCGCATGAAATTTGCCGAACGATTGGATCGGGCCCAGCACCGCATCTTCATTGAAAACGCCTATCTTGCCCCGACAGGCAATGTCTCGCGTCGCCTCGCCAAGGCGGCAAAGCGAGGCGTTGATGTGCGTATCATCGTACCTTCAAGAAGTGACGTCTGGTTCATGCTGTTCATCGCCCGAGCCCACTATCGTCGGTTACTGAAGGCCGGCGTGCGAATCTTTGAATACCAACCCCGCTTTTTGCACGCCAAGAGCTTGGTGATCGATGACACCGCCGTCATCGGCAGCTCGAATCTCAATCGAAGAAGTCTTCTGCATGATTTGGAAGTCGACGTCCTGCTTTCGCGATCTGAGAGCATCACGCAGCTTGTGCAGAGCTTTGAGCGGGATCAATCCCAGAGTATTGAAATTTTCAACCGTGGAACAATTGTCGGATCACGACTTGGTCGACTTCTCTCGGCGTTTTTTCGATACTGGGTCTAACGTGGCCCTTAAAATCTTCAGTTACAATATTCATAAAGGCTTCAACTTCACCCAGCGCTTCGTGCTGGCTGGAATCCGCGAAATCATCCGCGCCGAGAACGCGGACGTGGTCTTTCTGCAAGAGGTGCTCGGCGACCACCGTCGGCATGGACGCACGCTGCAAAGCTGGAAGGGATCGCAATTCGAATTTCTGGCCGACGAGATCTGGCCGCACTTCGCGTATGGGAAAAACGCCGTTTACACGCAAGGGCATCACGGCAATGCCATCTTGTCTCGCCTGCCGATTCTCAGCTCAGAAAATATCGACATCTCCAATCATCGACTCGAGCGACGAGGCATTCTGCACGCTTGTATCGAGTATGAGGGCCAGCCCTTGCACCTTTTGAATGTGCATTTAGACCTGACGGACCGAGGCCGCGCCCGGCAGTTTCAGAGGATTCGCGAGAGAATCCAGCAGCACATCCCGCAAAACGAAGCCCTCATATTGGCAGGCGATTTCAATGATTGGCGAGAAAAAGCCACTCGCTTTTTCGCCGACGAGGCGGACCTTCAGGAAGTCTTTTGGGAGAGCTTCGGTGCTCACGCCAAAAGCTTTCCCAGTTTTCGGCCGACTTTTTGTTTGGATCGAATCTATGTTCGCGGCTTGGAGATCGTCGGCGCGACGGCTCACAGTGGCGCACCCTGGTCGAAACTGAGTGATCACACCGCCCTCTCCGCACAAGTCCGGCGCCCCTGAATCCAATCTGAGCCGCAATCCGAAGAAGCGTCGACAGCCTCGGTGTTTTCCAATATGTTGGGTCCGAACTTTCCGTGATCGTTCATTTGAGGTGCGCGAGAATGAAGGCAGCAGATCAAGACAGTCTCTATGACCCCTCACAAGCGATTAAACTTGTTCTCACTGGGGGGCCCTCAGGCGGCAAAACCACGCTGGCGCAAGCCATTCAGCGTGAATATGGCGATCAAGTCGTCATCGTCCCGGAAGCGGCTTCCATTCTTTGGAGCGGAGGCTGGCCGCGGCGGACAAATCGCGAAGGCGTTCGTCATCAACAGCGTGCGATCTATTATATTCAAAGAGAGATGGAGCAATTGATCGCAACGGAAAACGCGCATCGACTTCTCATCTGTGATCGAGGCTCCTTGGACGGCTTGGCGTATTGGCCGGATCGCGACGACCCATTTGCTTACTTGAAAAGCCTCAACACCAAGCTGGAGGACGAGGTCAATCGCTACGACTGGGTCCTGCATCTGGACACACCTCGGGCATCGGGCTACGACACCAGCAACCCGCTTCGCAATGAATCCCACGAAGAAGCCCTCAAGCTCAACGATCGAATTCGCGAAGCTTGGAACCACCACCCCCGACGATTTGTGGTCGGCAACACTCCCTCGGGAAAGTTCGTTGATAAGCTCACCTGCGCACTTTATGTGATCGAGAACATTCTGAAAGGCGAAGCCTTCGATGTGATCAATGAGGGAATGATTCGCTTGCGCGACGCCCACTGATCGCCTTTGCGAACGGTCTGAAATCAGCGCACCACGAGGAGCTTTTCGCGCATCAGCTCCCGAACATGACCGGGCACTCCGCCCACACCGCGACCACTCGCACCTTCGCCTCGAAACGGCATCCAATCCACCCGAAATGAAGGCCCTTCATTGATCATCACCGCTGTGGCCCGTAGGCGATTTGCAAGATCACGACTTTGCGCCAAGGACTTCGACCATACACTGGCTTGAAAAATCCAGGGTGTTGAGTTGGCCAAGCGAAGCGCCTCTTCCAGATCCTCGACAACTTGCACTCCGACGACAGGGCCGAAGATCTCTTCTTTTGCGAGATGCGAGGCTTCGGGAATTCCATAAATCAAAGTCGGCTCAATGAATCGTTCGCCTCTTCGCTGACCGCCAACCAAGACCTTTGCGCCGCTCCCTTCGGCTTCGCGAATCCAAGCCTCAACTCGATCGGCATCTTGCATGCGAATTAAAGGGCCACAGTCAGTCGCCTCATCCATCGCATCACCGAAGCGAAGCGCCCTGACTTCTTGAGTGAAAAGTCGAAGAAACTCATCCGCAACATGACGATGCACATAAACTCTTTGCAGCGAGACGCAGACTTGGCCTGAGTGAAAATAACCGTGACGGCAGAGCGTTTGCGCTGCGGCTTGAAGGTCCGCATCTTCGGCGACGATGGCGGGTGCAGCGCCGCCATGCTCGAGTAGGACTCGAACACCTGGATGCACCTCTCGAGCCATCGCCCAACCCACGCGGCTGGAGCCGACAAATTGCACGGTCCCCCACATCGGATCGCGAAGCTTCGACTGTGTGAGTGAGTTGCTCCAAAGCGCCAAGTCCACGGGACACTTGGCCGCACTCACTTCGCGCCAGACTTGCGAGATTAACTGACAAAAGCGATGTGCCGTGTGAGCCGTTTCCAGAGCTGGCTTCACGACGATGGGGCAGCCTGCGGCTAAAGCCGGACCCACCGCATGCGCGAGCAAGTTCAGCGGATGATTGAAGGCCAAGATCGCCAGTACAGGACCAGCGGGCTCAAGCTGCGTGAAGGCCCAAGGTGCTGCGATGTACTTTCCATCGGCTTGCGGCTGGCTAAGACTTTGTAAGGGCAAGACTTGCCCGGCGACACGCTCAGCTTCCGAGGCCGACCAGCGAAGCGTGATCGCCGCGCGTTCAGCCTCAATGCGTGCTTGGCGAATGGGCTTGCCTCCCTCAAAGGCAATGAGTCTTGCCCAACTCTCGCGCTCAGTGTCCAGCGCCTCTGCGGCCATTCGTAACGCAAGACTCACGGGTGCCGCATGAAGCGCTGACGCTTGCGATACGGCTAACATCATGGCACTCGCTTCGCCCTCGGTGTGGAGCGAGAATCGACCGTAACTTGCGCCATCGTTGGGTGAGCGAAATTCAAAGCTTTCCGGTCGATGACTATCAAACAAGATTTCAGCGGATTTAAATTCCTGCGGCCAAGGCCTCGGCGTTTGTTGACTCATCGGCATACCTCATTTGTGTTGGACTGCTGCGCGCGCTGAAGGCCAAGCCTCACTTAGAAGGAAAGCGGCAGATGAATTCCGAGCCTTCGCCCAGTCTCGATCGCACGGCAATATTCCCGCCGTGCGCGAGCACGATGTGCTTCACGATCGCCAAGCCCAATCCCGTTCCACCGACTTCGCGCGCGCGACCCGCATCCACGCGATAAAATCGCTCAAAGAGTCGTGGCAAATGCTCTTCGGCAATGCCGGGGCCTTGATCCACCACTCGCAGCACTACGTCTCCAAGATTCGCGCCTTGTCCAGGTTCCCAAACGATGCGGATCTCACCGCCTTCGGGGACATACTTGATCGCATTGTGCAGAAGATTGACGATGACCTGCTCAATCAACCGTGGATCACCGAGAACTTCCGCCGACTGACATTCCATCACCAATCGCTGTCGCTTTTGCATCGCCATCATCTGACCTTCAACCTGGCGAATCGCGTGCTCGGTGAGCTCGATGGTGCTGACGAATTCTTTCTTGACCTCAGCTCCCGATTCCATGCGGGACAGTTCGAGAAGATCATTCACGAGTTGCATCAAGCGATCCACGTTTCGCCGAACCACGTCGACAAAAGGCAAAGTCTCCTCGTAGCGCCGATTCTGAAGATCGTCGCGAATCGTATCGACGTAGCCCTTGATCGAAGTGAGCGGCGTCTTCAATTCATGCGAAGCATTGGCGACAAAATCGATACGAATCTGCTCAGCTTGTTTGAGTTCCGAGATGTCGTGAAAGATGGCGACCGCGCCGTACACCTGCCCGGCGGCCGAAGCCGCGGGCGCGCTTTGCGATCCGCCGTCACGATCCGCCGACGTCAGTTCGGCTGATCTCAGGGGCGAGACGGAAACCGAAAACGTCCGCTCGCCCTCGTGCAAAGAGGTGCGCAATCGAACACGAATGCTTCGAGTTTGTGCTTCCTTGAGCACGCGCTGAAATGCGGAAAGCAACTCAGGCGATCGAAAGCGTTCGCTCAAGGACTCCGCGGACTCGTCCGGCCCACCAAAGAGCAGCGCAAAGCGCGAGTTGAAGTAGAGTGGCCGAGTTTGCAGATCCATGGCCACAATCGCATCGCTCACGGATCCCAAAATTGTCGTAAGTTCCTCGCGCTCGCGCGAGACGAGGCGGCCTTGTTTGCGAAGACGGCGGCCGAGCTTGAGCAGGCTTCGCTCCAAATCCATCCATTCGCCGGGCTCATCTAAATCTGAGTCTTGATCTTCACCTTCACTGAACGACTCACGTCGTTCGCCGAGATTGGCGACGGCCGAAGAAGATCGCGTCAATCTGAGCAATCGAGCCAATGGCCGAAAGGCCCAGTAAGTGGTGAGCCACGTCCAAAGAATTCCGACGCCGAGAACACTGACAAACAGAATGGTCAGTCGCTCGTCGAACATGGCCATCGCAGTTTCCGGAGTCTGGGTTTCCGTTAACCAAGACTCCATAAGCCAGCTCTCAAAGCTTAAGCGCAATGAATAACCCGTCACCACGACGGCTAAGAGCAGACCGCCCAAACTCCAGGCCCATTGCCTCAGTGCGATTCGCCAAGGAAAGTGCGCGAGTGGGCGCACCACTTGCGGCCAGTGTTGAGGTGACAGTCGACGTATGGAATCACCGATATTCAATTTTGAACCTCTCGACTGAACCACTCGACTGAACCACTCGATTGAAGCACTCGATGGGCGCATCTCGATGCCTCAAACGAAGGCCATCACCGATGTCCCAACTGTTGTCCCAATAGTGGCCAAACTGATGCCCAAATCTATGACCGAGGCGGAGGATCTGGGTGAAGCCGTACATGATGGAATTCATCAATGCGTCCCAGGCTTAGCCCAATTCGACTTCCCAACCGCCCAGATCACTCAAGCGGTCCCTCAAGTCAGTGCTTCATCGGGTTTTACGCGGTACCCGACACCACGCACAGTTTCAATCGTCTCGGCGCAAGCTCCAAGCTTTTTTCGCAGGCCAAACACATGTGTGTCGACTGTTCGGCCCACCACTGAAACTCCTTCGCCTTGGACTTGGGCAATCAACGCATCGCGCGTGAGCACGCGCCCCTTAGACTTCGCCAGTGCCATGAGCAGCTTAAACTCGGACGGCGTGAGCAAAATCGGCTCGTCGCCACACTTCACTTCGTAGGTTTCAGGGTCCATACGAAGATTCCCCATTCGAATCACTTCGCGTGATGATGAGGAACTGACTGCCTCCGTCTGCCCCGCACCTGCGCCACCCATCATCGGACGCACTCGTCGAAGCACGGCATCTACTCGTGCCAGCAAAATGGCGGGTTCAAAGGGCTTGGTGAGATAATCATCGGCTCCGGCCTCAAGGCCCGCGACAATATCCTGCGGCTCAGATTTCGCAGTTAACATGACGATGCCGAGATCGCGGCGATCGGGATGCTTTCGCACTTCGCGCGCGAACTCGACACCCGAAGTCCCCGGCAACATCCAATCGACACAGGCCAAGTCAAATTGCCCGGCCGCCATGGCCCCTCGGGCTTCTTCAACTGAACTGACGGCCGTCACGCGGTGACCGGCTCGCTTCAGGTGCAGTTGCACCAGTTCGCGCACATCCATTTCATCTTCAACGACGAGAATCGCACCCATGCTCTTCCTCCACAAACTCTAGGGCCTCAGCCTATCCATTTGATGGCAGCGTCGCTTTGTGCCGAACATCCACGCCTGTCGTCACGAAGATCACATCTTCGGCGATGTTGGTGGCGTGATCACCCATGCGCTCTAAGTTTCGCGCGATGAGAATCAAGTCGAGAGCCGCCGCGATCTGCGTGGGCTCGCGCTGCATATGCGGTACAAGTTTTCGAATGGCCTGATTCTTCAATTCATCGACGGCATCGTCACTCGCCAAAACTTGCTTAGCCAGCTCCGCATCACCGCGCATGAAGGCATCCAAACTCTTGCGAACCATTTCACGCACCAACTCCGACATTCGCGGCAAATCCAAATTCACACTCACACCGCCATCTCGAGTCAGATGTTCAGTGTTGTAGCCGATGTTCATGGCCTGGTCGCCCATGCGCTCCAAATCTGTATTAATCTTGATAATCGCCATGACGAGGCGCAGATCAGCGGCCACCGGCGAGTGTCGAGCCAGCACGTCCAAACAAGCTTCATCAATTTGCAAGTGCTCTTGATTGATCTTTTGCTCCACACTCTCCAGACGAGTCAGATCGTAGGAATCGCGCTGAAGCACCAAGCGCGTGGCCTCTTGAAGCGCTTCCTCGACCAAGCCTCCCATAGCGAGAAGCTGACTTTTGAGCTGTTTGAGTTCAGCGCTGATTTGTCTTTCCATTACAAATACCTTTCAAAGATTCGTTCCAAGAGTCTGATTTCAGGTGTCGTTGTCAGGGCCTGTTCCATCTCTGTCGCGCAAACCGATTCGACCCACGAGTCTCAACCAAATCGGCCGGTGATGTACTCTTCCGTGCGTGTGTCTTGAGGCTTCGTGAAGATCCGACTTGTCGGCCCTGCCTCGACCAACTCGCCCATCAAGAAAAACGCCGTCTGATTTGAAATTCGCGCGGCCTGCTGCATGTTATGAGTGACGATCAGCACCGTCACCTCGTTTCGCAGACGTAACACCAACTCCTCAATCCTCGCTGTGGAGATCGGATCCAGAGCTGAGGTGGGCTCGTCCATCAGCAGCACCTGCGGACGCACCGCCAAGGCGCGAGCAATACAAAGTCGCTGCTGCTGGCCGCCCGAGAGCGAAGTGCCAGGCTTTTTCAGTTTGTCTTTGACCTCGTCCCAAAGTGCCGCCTGCTTAAGGGAATGCTCAGCGGCCTCTTCCAAAAGCACCCGGCGACGCACTCCAGCAAGCTTCAGCCCCACCACCACATTGTCGAAGATGGAAAGCCCAGGAAAGGGATTGGGCTTTTGAAAGACCATGCCGATTCGCCTTCGCATGCGGACGGGATCCGCATCGCGCGCATAGATATTGAGACGCTCAGCCCCTTGGGCCTCGATCCACACTTCGCCGCGCACACGCGCACCTTCAATTTCCTCATGCAATCGATTGAGACAACGCAAGAACGTCGACTTTCCGCAACCGCTCGGTCCGATGAGTGCGGTGACTTCGTGGCGAAGCGCGGTCAACGACACGTCTTTGACAACATGATGATCGCCAAACCACGCATTGAGCCCTTGCACGCTCAAGGCTTTTGAACTTTGTGCGGCTTCGGCCGCCGTCGTCGTCACACTCATCTTCACTCACTTTCGTCGCAGCAAAAGTCGCGTGATCACGTTCACGATAAACACGAGAAACACCAAACTCAACGCTGCTGTCCACGCCATCTGCCGCGAGATCTCATCAGGATTTGAAGCTAAAGTAAAAATCTGCACCGGCAAGGAAGCGATCGGTTGATCGAGTCCGCGGAAACCAAACTGGTTTGAAAAAGCCGTAAAGAGCAGAGGCGCCGTCTCCCCCGCCACGCGCGCGCCCGCAAGCAGGACACCCGTTGCAAGTCCGGCCTTCACGCCAGGAAGGATGATCATCAGTGTCACCTTCCATCGAGGTAAGCCGAGAGCGAGTCCGGCCTCGCGAACATGATCGGGAACCAAGTTGAGAATCTCTTCCGTAGCGCGGGCAACAATCGGCAGCATGATGATCATCAGCGCCGCGCCACCGGCCCAGGCCGAGTAGCCACCGAGAGGCACGACCAAAAACGCGTACGCGAACAGACCGACGATGATCGAAGGCACGCTGGTCATGAGATCAATCACGGCGCGAAGCATTTGCGAGGTCGGGCCTCGTTCGCGTTCAGAAAGTTTCATTCCGGCCGCAAGACCCAGCGGAATGCCGCCTGCCGAGGCCAAGGCCAAAAGCACAGCCGAGCCGGTGATCGCGTTGGCCACTCCGCCACCTGACTCACCCACCGGCCGAGGTAGCTCGATGAAAAAGGCCCACGAAAGTCCCGCGGCACCGCGAATGAACAAGTAAACGAAGATGAAAAATAGCGGTGCGATCGCCATCACAGCCATGATGGAGAGAATGGATGTGGCCGCACGATTGTGCCAACGTCGTCGCCAGTCTCGTGCTTGCATGGCTCGCAAGCCCGCCTCACCTCTCATGCCTTTTTCTCCAAATAACGGATGATGCCGCGAGCGAGCAGATTGATGATCAGTGACACCATGAGAAGTGTGAGTCCAACGGCGGCGAGACTCGACAAATGCAGGCCGCTGGCCTCGCCATACTCATTGGCCAGCACTGACGCCATGGTTTGCGCGGGATGCATGAAGCTGGTTGGAATTTCGTTGCGATTGCCGATCACCATAGTCACCGCCATGGTTTCGCCCATTGCGCGACCGACACCCAGGAGCACAGCACCCACAAGTCCTGCGCGACCCGTTTTCAGTAGTGCGAGCTTCATCATCTCCCAGCGAGTCGCACCAAGGCCGAGCGCGGCTTCGCGAATGCTATCGGGAACCGTCGCTAAAACTTCACGAGACAGTGCGGTGATCGTCGGCATGATCATGATGCTGAGGACTAAGCTCGCCGTGAGAAGCCCAAGTCCCATCGGCGGACCATCCATGAGCCCTTGACTGAGGCGCTGCATGTTTTCGGAGAGAATCGACAAGCTCACATCCGTCCAGCCAAACTGCGATCCGATCAGCACAAAGGGATAGGCCAGTCCCGTGAACAAGTGCCCGAGGGCATTGGCAAAGAAAGTTTCTGGACCCAGCCAACGCGAAAGAAGAGGTTGAACATCTTCACGCATCAGCGGAGCGAGCACGAAAATTCCCCAAAGCCCGTAGACGACGGAAGGAATCGCCGCAAGCAGCTCCACCAAAAACGCCAGCACGGCTGCGATTCGCGTGGGTGCGACTTCCTTGAGGAAGAGCGCTGTGCCGATGCCAATCGGTGCCGCCAATAGCACGGCCAAAAGTGAAGTCACGAGTGTTCCCACCAAGAACGGTGCGGCACCAAACTCCTCAAGCGGCGGATTCCATTGATTGGTGAAGACAAAGCCTAAGCCGTAGTGCGACCAAGCTTCCCACGACATCTGCACGAGGAGAACAATGAGTCCAACAAACAGCGCGATGATGGACCAAGAAATGCCGCGCAAGACCCAGCGATAAACCAAATCACCACGGCTTGTACCTGATCGAATTTCAGGGGTAGCGGGATCCGAGGAGTCGCCTGAACCCCCAGGGCCAGAGCCCAATCCCGGCGGCGGCGGTGGGCTCGAACCTCGGCCCATGTGGTGTTCCTGAAAGCGCATTACCGTGCAATTTATCAGTGGGCCCGTCAGACTCGTGTCAGGATTCTGTTAGGGCAGGCCAATGGCCCTTAGGCCCTGCACGGCTGCGACGCTCACGACGTAAGCGACCAAATTGAAACAGATCAGTTGCAACAGTGCGAACTTGAGTGAGCCCGATTCTCGCCAACTCACGGAGAAGGTGGACAAACACTGAAGTGCAATCATGAAAAACAAGATCAGCCCGATGATGGAGCTCAAGGTGAAGAGCGCTTCTCCGCTATCGGATTTGGCGTCACGAAGTTTTCCGAGCAGCTGACTCATGCCCTCGGCCTCGTCGGTGGACAAGTCCTCTGAACCGGCGAAGATCACCGCCAGAGATGAAACAAAGACTTCACGGGCCGCAAAGGCCGTCATCAAACCAAGACCGGTGCGCCAATCCCCTCCCATGGGTTCAAAGATCGGCTCAATATACTGCCCAAGTTGGCCTGCGTAAGAAGTCTCAAGCCGCAAATGTGCGTCGGTCTCTTGATGATTCGGAAACTGTGTCAGCCCCCAAAGAATCGCCGAGACGGCCATGATCACCGGACCTGTGCGCACGATGTAGCTTTGCGTTCGGCGTGCCGCCATCAAGATCAAATTTCGAAGCTTGGGGCGACGGTACGGCGGCAGTTCCAAAATCAAAAACGAAGCCTCGCGCTTCCACCATCCCCACTTTTCTGCCAGTGCCGACGCACCCAAGGTCACGACGATGCTGCCAAGGTAGAGCAGCGTCAGGCCAAGTCCTGCCCAAAGACTTTCGTCGGCGCCAAAAAGCAAAGTGAGAAGCAAAGCATACACAGGCAGTCGTGCGCTGCAGCTGGTGAGCGGCAAGACAAACAGCGCCAACCAGCGTTCACGCGGCGAATTGATGGATCGCGCCGCCAACATAGCAGGCACCGCACAGGCAAATCCCGAAAGCAGTGGCACAAAGCTTCGCCCGCCCAGACCAAACGCGCGCAGCGGTCGATCCAGTAAGCTCGCCGCACGCGCCAGATAGCCACTATCCTCAAAGCATGCGAGGATCACAAACAGGATAAAGATCTGCGGCACAAACACGAGCACAGCTCCGACGCCCGCGACGATGGCCTCAGCAAAAAAGCGCATGGCCATTTGCGCAACAGGTGATGTGACCTCGATCGCTGCAAAATATTCGACCAGCGCGCCAATGCCGCCGTCGACGGCATCCATCATCGGCGCGGCCATCCAAAACACGCTGGCAAACAACAAGGTCATCACGCCTAGCAAAAACACCCAACCCCATTGTGGATGCAGGAGAAGCGCATCGATCTTCCGCGTCTTTCGTCGCAATGCGGATGTGGAATGGGCCCGATGAAGTTCAGCTGTCCAGGCCTTTGCTTGCGCCACTTGTGCTGTGCGATCTTCATTCAACTTCGTGTTTACGGAGTTCTCTTTGCTGGCAAGGGCGCCGTGCAGAGCCTGCACGAGTCGCTCCAAGGCCGAGGCATCACTCTCCGCGCCACCGCGAGGCAACAGGACAACTTGTGCACCCAACTCGAGCTTCAGTTGCGACCAGATTTTCGCCGATTCATCCAGCGGCGAATCCAAAAGGTCCAACATAGTGATGGCGAGGACCAGCGGCACGGGTGTGGCCGATGATCTGAGCTCGAGAGCCACTTGTTGAGCCAAAGTGAGCTGCCTTTGGAGTTGCGTGGCATCAAGAACCAAGATCACCGCATGGGCCGTCGTTTGACTGGGCTCATTCAATGCCTTGAGGGCTTTCAATGTCACTTCTTCTTCCGGAGACTTGGGCTCGAGCGAATACACACCCGGAGTGTCGACGATGGCGATGCCAGAGGAATTGGCGAGCGTGAGTTCGCCCCAATTGAGCTCAACTGTTGATCCGGGATAATTGACGGTTTTCACACTTCGGCCGGTGAGGCGATTGAACAACGTCGACTTTCCGGAGTTGGGCGCGCCCACCAAATAGACTCGGGAAAGTTTTGGCCCCAATTCCGATGTCGGCTTTGGCGCCGTCGGCGAGTTCGAACTGCTGGTCGGCAAGTCTTGCGGATTCACTTTCGTTCCTCAGTAGCTGTCGAAAGATCTGAAAGATCACGACCGAAGATGCACTCAGCTTCGGTGCGCCGAAGTGCGAATTGTGCGCCCTGAACTTCAATGTAGATCGGCTCCGACCATGCCGCGCGAAGCTGCACCACCAGGACTTCTCCGGCGACAATGCCTAAATCCAATAGCCGGCCACACGCCAAGCTTTGGTCAGCCTCAGTTTGCGCGGAGGATGGCATCTGTTCGCCTTCTCGGCCAAGCCCCTGCACCAAAAACTGAAATTCGCCTTTGGGCGTTCGTCGCGATTTCACGTCGGTCCACGCTTGATAGAGATTGCGGGGCGATTTTTCCTGACTCATCGACGAGGACCTTTAGTAAAAATTGGCGGTCGTAAAAATTCGGGGAAATCCATCTCTGACAACGCCGACAAGCTAGCATAGCGAGTTGGCTTCGCACAGCTGACGACGACAGTTGTGAGCTTATTGAAAGTGAGATGACAATCTCGAGGCCAATGCGCCTAAGGCTTTTGAACGGCGGCGAGGTAGCGCCGCAAAGTTTCGCTCATGCCGTAGTTCAAAGCATCGCAAATTAGCGCATGCCCGATGGAGACTTCTTGAATTTCAGGAATGTTGTCGATCAGTGTCGGCAAATTCTCCAGATTCAAATCATGACCCGCGTTGATCCCCATACCCCACGCGAGCGCCAAATCAGCGGCTCCTCGGTAGGCACGAATTTGTTCGGAAAGTCGGGTCGGCTGTTGCTGGCGGTGGCCGTGGGCCTCGGCGAAGGCTTCCGTATAAAGTTCAACTCGGTCCACGCCCAGTTCGCGAGCCAAGCGCGCGTCCTCGGCGGAGAAAGTCTGCGGGTCGACAAATAAGGAAACGCGAAGTGTGTGTTTCTTGAGTCGCTTCACGACGGACTCAAGTAAGGCGGCCTGGGACTGAACTTGCCAACCGGCATCTGAGGTCAATGCGTGCGGTGGATCAGGAACGAGCGTCGCCTGATGAGGACGAACTTCATCGACAAGCTTGAGCCAGGCTTCGTCGGGATAACCTTCAATGTTGAATTCGCCTCGCACCAAGCCCCGCAGATCCCGCACATCTTGGTAGCGAATATGCCGCTCATCGGGCCGCGGATGTACGGTGATGCCATGCACGCCATGCGCCTCGATCTGCGGCACCCAAGCCGCGAGGTCGGGGTTGTTCTTGCCACGCGAATTGCGAAGCGTGGCCAGTTTGTTGATGTTCACCGACAGATGAGTCATGCGATGAAGTCTTATGTCACACTCCCTGTGCGCTGGCTAGACCTAGGTCGGCGGGTGTTCAAAGTTTTCCAAGCTTAAGCCGATAAAGAGGCGCGGTCATCGCTAGGGCCGCGCATGATGTCGATCACGTCGATCATCATGTGATGGCATTTGCGGCAACAAGTTGGGGCAACAGTCGGCAAGCATTGTCGACACGGACGACAGCAACAGGGAGTCTTCATGAGCGATCTGATTCGCCGAATGCGGCATCGCCGATTTCAAATTAAACCTGACGCGGAAGTGATGTTTCACGTCGAACTTCCCACTGGCACCAAGTTGACTTTGCCTCTCGACAACGTCTCCCTCACCGGCTTGGGCGTCTGGAGCGCTGAGCTTCCGCCTGATGAACAAATTCATGTCGGAACCCTCGTTCCGGCCGCCAAAATCACCTTCAAAGACCATGAATACACTTTGGGTCGCATGGTGCTCAGAACGACAGGCCTGCGCGATGGCCGTCAGTTCTTTGGCTTTTCTTGCGTCGACGCAAAGGTGCCCGTGGACTCGCCACTCTCAAAACACTTTTTGCAAACCCTGGAAGAACCCGACGCACCGTTTGAGTTTGAGTTGTCGCCGGATCGCTTCAGCATGGCTTCATTCGCGGAAACCGCCAGCTCCAACGTCGATATCTTTGGCAAAGTTCATCAGTTCTCGGTGTTCATGCGCGATTGGCGAAAGACGGCGAAATTTTCCTATGAAAACATTCGCGAAGCCTCGCAAGGCCCCCGCATCGCCTTGGATCGTAAGCGCCGTGGCGGCCGGCAAGACTACATCATCATGGGCTCCAACGACTATCTGGGCCTAGCCGCTCATCCCGAAGTGAAAGAGGCCGCCAAAAAGGCCATCGACGACTATGGCTTTGGTTCCACAGGCTCGCCGGTCACCACAGGCATCACGCGCTTGCATGTCGACTTGAGCGAAAAGCTCGCGAAGATGTTCAAAAAAGACCGCGTCGTACTGTTCAATTCTGGCTATGCCGCCAACGTCGGCATCATCTCCAGTCTGGTTCAGGCTCAAGATTTGGTCGTCGCGGATATGTTGGCGCACGCCTCAATTCAAGATGCCATGCAGATGTCCAAGGGCGCGGCTCGTTTCTTCAAACACAATTCGGTCGCCCATCTTCGACGCGTGATGCGTGAACATCGCGACCAATATGCAGGCTGTTTGCTTGTGAGCGAAGGCGTGTTTTCGATGGACGGAGATGTCGCACCCGTGGATGAGCTGGTGAAGACAGCCAAGGACCATAAAGCCCGCTTGATGATTGATGAAGCGCACAGCTTCGGCGTGATCGGCGAAACCGGTATGGGTGCCGTCGAAAAGTACAATGCCTACAATGACGTCGACGTGATCATGGGCACCTTCTCAAAAATTGGCGGCGGCATTGGCGGATTCGCGGCGGTGAGCGAAGAGGTCGCCGATTGGCTCTGGTGTTGGGCTCGGGCGCATGTGTTCTCTGTATCCATTCCGCCCTCGACGGCCGCGGCCGCTTTGAAAGCCATTGAGATCTTCGAGCGCGATCGAGAACGACTCAGCAAGCTCCGAGAGAACCTCGCGCACTTCAAGAAAGGTCTCTCGCAACTTGGCTATCACTTGCCCGCGACGCACGAATCCGCCGTGGTGCCGGTGATCGTGGGCGATGAGAAGAAGCTGGAAATCATGAACTCTGTCCTCATGGAACATGGCGTGTTCGTGGTGCCGATTGTTTACCCCGCAGTGAGCAAAAACAATTGTCGTTTCCGATTCACCGTCATGGCGACGCACACGCAAAGCGATTTGGATTTGGTGCTCAATATTCTTGAGATGGCCATGCTCAAAGCGGACTTTAAGTTCAGCGATGTGGATGAAGCGCGGGCTTCCTGATGCTGCATGAGTGGGCGGTCGCGCTTTTACTTGGCCTATCGCAGTTGCTGGGTGTCCCCAGCACGCCGCCCGAGTCCGCCCTTTGGTCACCAACTCAGTGGCAAACGCGCATCGATCCAGCATCCGCATCTCAAGTCGAGGTGATGCTCTACGAGTCGCAGAGCTCGGCCATCATTGAAGCTTGTCGGAGTCAGCCCAAGTCCTTCATCAATTTCCCGCGTGTGATTCACGGTGCCCACGAAGTTTGGGCCATCGATGCACAAGGCGCGCAAACTAAGATCCTGCAACAAGGTGATCCAAGCTTTCAAAAGGCGAGCGCCTTCTACGCATCGCCGAGTTTAGCTTGCGCCTCAATCCCGCCCGAAAGCATCAGTCTCAACTGGCGAGTCACAAGCTACTCGGCCTACTTTGCCAGAATCCCACACGAACCCCGCTTTGCCCCCAAGGCCAGCTTCAACAACTTCTTCGCGCGGACCTTGCACATTGCCGGTGTCGGCATGGCCTTGGTGCTGGGACTTTTCTCCCTGACACTTTTTGCCGGCAAGGTGCCCGGGCGCCTCAATGCCGCTGTGACTTTGAGCGCCTTGTTTTCCGCCGTGTATTTCACGCTCACCGTGAGCGACGCCTATGGCTTTGATCTCAGCATGCTGACAGCTCATCGCATCGCGGATCTTGGCGTATGGCTCAGCATTTTGCTGCTAGCGTACTCGCTTCGCTTGGAAAATCTGATCGGCCCGCGATTTTTCAAAGTCTACGCCGCGCATGTCGCCCTCGCGCTCGCCATCATCGCCTTCGCCGACTCGGGCGATGCGATTCAACTTGGAACATCCCTCCCCTTTGCCATTTCACTGAGTCTGGTGATCCTCCCACTCAAAAAGACTTTGCTGGATGTCTACTACGGCCACTCTCGACGTCGCTCCGTACTTCAGTCCGGCACCCTGCTGCTCTTTGCGTTGGGAAGTTTCAACGAGATCTTTTCCGTATCCGGGATCCTCGACACACCTCCTCTATTTCCACTCGCGTACACAGGGTCGGTGTTCTTCTTGGCATTGGCGGTCAACGAACGCATCAGCGACACCTATAGCGAACGAGATTACCTGCGCGCTCACTTGGAAAGCGAAGTTGAACGAAAGACCCTGGCCCTTAAAGAAGCTCAAGCTGAGCTGGTGCAATCCGCAAAGCTCGCCTCGCTCGGTACGCTCTCCGCGGGCATCGCTCACGAAATCAATAACTCGCTCAACTACGTCAACGGCGCCCTTCAGCCGCTGGAGCGTCTGGTGCTGGCGAAGATGCCAGAGGGCGATCGAGGAAAAACGCAAAACCTTTTCGCCGTTATGAAGGAAGGTTTGCAGCTGACCGTTGAGATCGTTCGCTCGCTTCGCTCGTACACGGGGCTGAATCAAGCCAAGTTCAATGACGTTTCGCTTCGCCAAGTGGCTGAGACGACGCTGACGATTCTGCGCAGTAAGCTGCGAGGTCGAATCGAAACGCAAATCGACATTGACCCAGATCTCAAAGTCTATGGCAGCGTCGTCGGCCTCAATCAGGTCCTCATGAATCTGGTGACCAACGCCATCGACGCTATGCCTGAAGGCGGAAAGCTGCATCTCAGCGCGCAGAAATCATCGACTCAGGAAGATCTCTGTGAGCTGATCATCCGCGACACCGGCGCAGGCATGGATCAGGCCACGCAGTCGCGAATCTTCGAGCCCTTTTTCACCACCAAGTCCGTGGGCTCGGGCACAGGCCTTGGCCTTCACATTGTGATGAACGAAGTTCGACGCCACCACGGGCAAATTCGCGTGCAATCCGCCCCCGGCGAAGGCACCAGCTTCACCATCACCCTGCCCCGACACGCACCGAACGTCGCCAATCGTGATTTGAAAACCGAGGAGGCCGCATGAGCCAGGTGGATCAAAAGCCCATTTTGCTCTATGTCGACGATGAACCGCATAACCTCGTGGTCTTTGAAGCCGCGCTCCCCGATGACTGGCAAGTGCACACCTTCACAAGTGCCGCGCAAGCTCTCGAAAAAATCGATCAACTTCAGCCGCAAGTTATCGTCAGCGATCAACGCATGCCCGGCATGTCGGGAGTGCAGTTTTTAGAAATTGCCAAGAAGATCGTACCCCACGCCGTGCGCATCATAGTCACTGGCTACTCCGACGAAGACTTGATCGTCGAGAGCGTGCGCAAGGCGCAGATTTTTGACTACATCCGCAAGCCCTGGGACGTGGACGACTTGCTCGCAAGTCTGCAGCGCGCACTGGAATTGCAACGGGCCGAGGCCCAAGCGCGAAATCTCATCAACGAGCTGCAAAAGCGCGAACAATCGCTGCGCGAAAGCCATCAGCAGCTTGAGGCCACTCTCAAAGACCTGCAACTGGCTAAGCATCGCGAGGCCGAGATCCGCCGCGAGCTGGAATGCTGGGTGCCTCCGGCGATTCTCCAGCGCATTCACGAACAAAAACTGGATGGACTTGAACGCCGCGACTTGGTGCTGCTCGCCTTTGACTTGATCGGCTCCTCGAAACTTCACGGCGTTGATTTCCAGGGCTTGCCGGTGCGTCTGCAAGTGATCCAACTCTTCACTGAATGCGTGCTTCGACACGGCGGCTGGCGCGAATCGCACAGTGGTGATTCCGCCTATGCGCACTTTGGCTTAAGCGATGAACTTCTCCCGGCCGCAAGCGCCGCACTGGCCGCGGCCAACGAATTTCGCGTTGGTCTTCGCTCACTTGCCAGCCGAAGTGGCGTGACGCTCGAGTGCGGAATCTCACTGCATGTGGCGCTGGCTTGCCCGATTCACATTCACGAAACTCAGCTTCGCACGCCTCGAGGCCCCGTCACGCAAAAGAGCTTCGACACCTCCTCGCGCGATGTGGATCTGGTTCATCGCATCGAGAAGCTCATGCACAAACTCCCAGGCACCAACATCGTCGCGACCCAAGCTTATGTTGATCTGCTGCGCACCAAAGCGCACGCGGATCAGCCGACAGCGACGGTGCCGATTCTTGCGGAAAAATTCTTGCCGATTGGCGCCCATCACTTGGCCGGTCAACCTGAAGCCGTCAGTCTCGCTGTCATCGCCAGCGATCGCGTGAAGTCGGAGGACTTGCAGTCACTTCAAGAAGCGGCCCTGGCGCCCGCGCTCAAAGTGGCCTAAGGGCCCAACCGGCGACGCAAGGCCTCGCCCCATGAAATGCGCAAATCGTGGTGGACCACTCTCTGCGTTTGGCCTAAAACCAGGTCTATGCTTCAAGCAGTTAAGGGCACACGCGATCTTCTTCCCGGCACCTGCCAAAAATTCCGTCACGTCGAGCAGACGGCGTCGCAGATCGCCTCGCTCTATGGCTTTGATGAAATCGAAACTCCAATCCTCGAACCGGCCGCACTCTTTTTGCGCTCACTCGGCGACACTTCGGACATCGTCTCAAAGGAAATGTACCGCTTCACCGATGCGGGCGGCGATGATCTGGTGCTGCGCCCCGAAGGCACAGCCGGCGTGGCGCGTGCGTTGATCTCCGAAGGCCTTGCGCAAGAACTTCCGCTGAAACTCTTCTATCGCGGTCCGATGTTTCGTCGCGAGCGTCCACAAAAGGGTCGTTATCGGCAATTTTATCAATGCGGAATTGAACTTCTCGGTGTCGAGTCCCCAGCGGCCGATCTTGAAGTGATCGCCTGCGGCTACCACATGCTGCAAGAGCTGGGACTTTCGCAAAATCTAACTTTGCGTTTGAACTCGATCGGCGATCTCGAATCCCGCGCTCAATTTCGCGAAGCTCTCAAGACCTATCTGCTCCAACATCGCGAGCAACTGAGTAAAGACAGCCAAGATCGTCTGGAGCGAAACCCACTTCGTATCCTCGACTCCAAAGATCCCGGCGACCGAAAGTTGTTGGAGCATGCCCCACGCTTAGAGCAAAGTCTGACGCCTCAGGCCCGTGAGTTTTTCCTTAAAGTTCAGCAGGGTCTTCAGGCTCTCAAAATTCCCGTAGTGATCGACCCCCTGCTCGTTCGCGGGTTGGATTACTACTGCCACACCGTCTTTGAGTTCACGACGGAAAATCTGGGTGCGCAAAATGCCGTGCTGGCCGGTGGTCGTTACGATGGGCTGGTGTCAGATCTGGGCGGTCCAAAAGTTCCCGGCGTAGGTTGGGCGTTTGGTACGGATCGACTCGTGCTTCTTTTAGATGAGCTCAAAAGCGAGTGGAAACGCGCGCCGAGCTTCGCGCTGATCCCGGTGGGCGAGCGCGCTGAAGCGGAGTTGCCAAAGATGGCTCAGGAGTTGCGCCGAGCTGGGCTTCGCGTGGACCTGAGCTTTAGCGGCAATTTGGGAAAGCGTATGAAGCGAGCCGACAAAGTCGGCGCCACTGCGGCCGTGATTTTTGGCGATAACGAACTGAATGCGGATCGCTTTCAGATCAAGCACCTCAAGACCGGCACTCAAACTGAAGTCCCACGAGCGCAAATCATTGCGGAACTGCAAAGGCTCGCGGCCCAACCCTGAAATTAACGCGCCGCGCTGCCTGCTGGCCCGACACATTTCCCTGAAAGCTGTTCGGCGCGCAACTCTCGGCATGGACGAGCCCCAGGCACAGGGGTAGTCCGTCAGCAAACAAGTTTTGACCTTAGCCGATGAGCCTTGTCCGTCGGATTCCCGCCTCTAGATCGGCGCGATGCTCGGAGCGAAAGTCTCAAGACTTCAACCCAAAAGTTTATTTATCGAATTCGTGGCGCGAATCCGTACTCATGATGAGTACTCATGATCAGTGCCAATGAAATTCGGAAAGGACAGTTCCATGTTCTCGATGAACAAGTTCTTCGCTTCGATGATGGTGATGGCCGCTTTGGTTGGTGTGAACTCGGCTTCGGCTCAAGAGGTTCAGCCCCGCTTGCAAGAGCCGCTCTGGACTTGCGGTATGGAGTTGGAAGTTTCTGGCATGGATATCCAAATCCTCGTCGGCTACTCGAAGCTCGAAGGCACTGGCAAAATTTCTTGCGTCGATATCGCTGGCAACACCGAAGTTCTGCCCGTGAAAGTGACCATGGGAACTCCGGTTTTGTTCCCGCGCTTGGCTTTTGCTCCCGCGATCTCGATCAAGGGTTTGGCAACTGGCATCGGCCTGGCTTCGGGCGGTCCCTCGGCACTGCTCGGCAACTACTTGGTGGTTGACGCGAAGATCGCTGTTGGCGCTGGCTTGGGCGGCTCGCTCGCATTGCTCGGTCAGAGCAACGCTGTGACCATCAACCTTGGCATTCAAGGTGTTGAAGGTTTCGGCATCGCTGTCGGCGGCACTTTCGTGAAGCTGGAAGCTCTGCAGTAATCGACGATCCCGTCGGCCCTCGGCCGACATTGTTAAACTGGCCCGTGCTCTTTTGTGGAGCGCGGGCTTTTTTTTGACGAGTCCGCCTGCGCCAAAACTTGAGCAAGTGCCAAAGTCTGTTGTGGGCTTAGGCCTATGTCAGAAAATCAATACTCATCGCTCGCAAGCCCTGCCACGCAAACCCATCTGTTCACTCCGCCGACTTCCTTCGCCGCCAATTCGCGAATGAATGCCGCGGCCGAGGCCGAGCTTCGAAAGAAATTTAAGGAAAGTCCCGACTCGGCATGGGCTGAGATGGGGAATCGACTGAGCTGGTTTAAGCCCTTCACGAAAATCAAAGACGTCAGCTTCAAATCCCCCGTCAGAATCCGTTGGTATGAGGACGGAACACTCAACGCGAGTTTCAATTGCATTGATCGGCACCTGGCTCATCGAGGCGACAAAGTCGCCATCATTTGGGAAGGCGATGATCCTTCAACACCTGTTCGCCGCTACACCTACCTGGAACTGGCTCGCGAAGTCGGCCGATTTGCCAACACACTCAAAGCTCGCGGCGTGCAGCGTGGCGACTGCGTGACCATCTACATGCCGATGATTCCCGAAGCTGTCTTCGCGATGCTCGCTTGCGCGCGAATTGGCGCCATGCACTCGGTAGTGTTTGGTGGATTTTCGCCAGACTCGATCACGGATCGCATCATCGACGCTCGCTCGCGCTATGTGATCACGGCCGATGAAGGTGTTCGCGGCGGCAAAAAAGTTCCGCTCAAGGCTAATGTGGATGCAGCGCTGGAGCGATTGGACTCGCTCGCTCAAAGCGCTAAGGCCGACGTGCAAGTTCGCGAAGTGCTGGTCATCCGCCACACCGGTGCCGCCGTCGCGATGCGCGCGGGGCGAGACGTCGATTACGCCGAAGTTTCGCGTGGTCTTCCGCATGATGCGCCTCCGGCGGAGATGAATGCCGAAGATCCGCTCTTCATGCTTTACACTTCAGGATCCACCAACAAACCCAAGGGCGTGCTGCACACGACCGGCGGTTACATGGCCTGGACGTCGTGGACGCATGAGCATGTTTTTGATCTGCATGAAAACGATGTCTACTGGTGCACGGCCGATGTGGGTTGGGTCACGGGGCACAGCTACTTGGTGTACGGTCCACTGGCCAACGGTGCGACGGTGTTGATGTTTGAAGGTGTGCCGAACTACCCCGATTCATCGCGCTTCTGGCAAGTCATCGACAAACACAAGGTGACTTTGTTTTACACCGCACCGACGGCAATTCGCGCGCTCATGCGCGAAGGCGAAGCGCCGGTGAAAAAGACCTCACGCCAATCTTTGCGACTACTCGGAACCGTGGGTGAACCCATCAATCCTGAAGCTTGGCTTTGGTATCACCGCGTGGTGGGCGAAGGGCTCTGCCCGATCGTCGACACCTTCTGGCAAACTGAGACAGGTGGAATTTTGATCTCTCCACTTCCTGGCGCCACCGCGACCAAGCCAGGCTCGGCGACTCGCGAGCTTCCTGGACTAAAGCCTGTGCTCCTAGATGAGAAGTCACAAAGGCTCGAGGGCGAGGCCACAGGCCACCTCTGTTTTGCCGACTCTTGGCCAGGGCAAATGCGCACGGTGTTTGGCGACCACGCGCGCTTTGAGCAGACGTACTTTGCGACTCATCCGGGCTACTACTTCACCGGCGATGGTTGTCGTCGCGATGCCGATGGCTACTACTGGATCACAGGTCGCGTCGATGATGTGCTCAACGTCGCAGGACATCGTTTGGGCACAGCCGAAATTGAATCCGCGCTGGTCGGACATAAGTCGGTCGCAGAAGCCGCCGTGGTCGGCTTCCCGCACGACATCAAAGGCCAAGGCATTTATTGTTTTGTGACTTTGAAATTGGGCGAGTCGGCAACCGAAGACTTGCGACGAGAGCTGACCCAGTGGGTGCGAAAGCATCTGTCGCCGATTGCCACTCCCGACCGCATTCAGTGGGCTCCTGGACTTCCCAAAACTCGCTCCGGAAAAATCATGCGACGAATTCTGCGCAAAATTGCGGAAAACGCGATGGCTTCAGCTGAGCAAAAAAATGCTCAAGCATTACGTGAAGTGTTGGGCGACACCACGACACTCGCGGATCCAAGCGTCGTCGATGACTTGGTCAAGCTGTCTTTAACCACTGAGACTCGATGACGAGCGTCTCGTTGCAGATCTCGAGCGGCGTGCGAAACTTTCAGCGCTCTCAACGCGTCGGGGCCCAAGCGATAAGCTTGGGCTCTAGGAGAAATTCCGAGAGATGAATTCTGGACCTCGGCCTCAGGCCACCTCGCTGATCCAAGCTTGTCTCATGGGGTGAAAGTTCGAGACAATGTTGAGGAGATGTTGTCGTACGCCACCCCTTCAGGAACAAAGCGCTTTCACGATCGAATGAAGTCGAATGGTGGATTGGCGTCGCGCTTGGCACCCGCCAAACTCGGAAGCACGGGGCTCTGGGTCTCGCGCCTGGGATTTGGCGCGTATCGCGTGCACGAGCATGAGCCCGATCATCGCGAGGCGCTGCTGCAGGCTCTGCAAAGTGGCGTCAATCTCATCGACACCAGCGCCAACTACACCGATGGTTCCAGCGAACGCCTCATCGGCCTCGCACTCCAAGACTTGCTGCAAGGCCAAAGTGAATTTCAGCGCGATGAGCTGGTGATCGTCAGCAAAGCTGGCTTCATTCAAGGCACACTACTCGCGCAAGCCAAGGCCGCACAGAAATCCGGCGCCGAGCTTTGGCCAGATCTCGTCGAAGTCTCAAGCGAAGTTTGGCACTGCATTTCGCCAGCGTTTTTGGAGGTGTCGTTGGAGCACACGCTTCAACGACTCAAGCTTGATCGTCTCGATGTCTTTTTGATTCACAATCCGGAAACTTTCTTTAAGGCCTCTAGGAAAAACATCGACGAGCGAAAGGCCTTTTACAAACGTCTGCAAAACGCCTTCGCTTTCCTCGAATCCCAACGACAAGCCGGACGCATTCGCTGGTATGGTGTTTCTTCCAACGGCTTGCCTGAGCCGGAAAATCAAAGCTCGCATGTGTCGCTGGCAAAACTTTTGGCTGCGGCCCAGGCCGTCGGCGGCGCCGATCACGGTTTTCGCGTGATTGAATTTCCAATGAACATTCTTGAAGCTCAACCGCTTCTCTTCCGCCAGCAAGAGGGCAAAACACTCCTGGAGATGGCGGCGGAACACGACCTTGGCGTACTCACCAATCGCCCGCTCAATGCTCGACGCGAAGGCCGCGTGCAACGCCTCGCCTACTTCACCGAACACAATGGCGTGGAGATCAAAGGCGAGCTTCACGCCACTTTGGGACAGGTCCTCGAGCTGGAGCGACAACTCCCGATCCGCACCAAGCCCGTGCCGATTGGACTTCGCTGGGGGCACGAGCTGCGCGAGCCGATCGCGGAACTGGGTGATGTGCTTTCGTGGCGCGAGTTCGCGCTGGTCAAAATCTATCCATCCATTCGCCAAGCCATGAGTCGCCTGCCTCAAGATGCGGCGGCACAAGCTTGGCGCTCACGCTACGAACATGCGATCTCGCGCTATCTGGACTTGATCACCGCCGATCTCGAAGTCATGGCGAATTCCAAAGCGCAGGTCTTCATGGAACAAATCGACGGCCTGGCGCCGCAACTTAGAGCCGCGGAGAGTTTGGCTTTGAAGTCCATCGAAGCCTTGTTGGGAGTGCCTCAGCTGCATAGCGTGCTGGTTGGCATGCGACGTCCGCGCTATGTGAAAGACGTGCTTCGCGCCAAAGGTTTGCTGACTCCTGATCAAGCGCAGGAGTTCATTCAGTCATTGCAAAGACATCGAAGTTAATTCGGAAATTGACGATGACCTGATCGCGCTGAGGAAGTGACCTGAGGCGTGATTAAGCGGCACTCTTGGTGCGCTGAGCATTCTGCATGTTCAGATCAAGAATCCGCGCCGTTGTCTCATCGGATCTTTTAATCTCAACACTGGGTGCCGTGGGATGAGATTCCAGAAAGACTTTGACCAAGTCCGGATCAAATTGCCGTCCCGCAAAGTCCATCAGCTCTTGATACGCCACTTCAGGCGCTAAGCCCTTTCGATACGGGCGATCCGCGGTCATCGCATCGTAAGTGTCGACCACGAGAATGATTCGGCTGGCGAGAGGAATTTGCTCTTTCATCACGCCATGCGGGTAACCTCGTCCGTCCCAACGTTCGTGATGATGTCGCACGCCCGGAATCGTCAGACCGAAGAACTCGACCGCCTGCAAGGGCTGAAGAATCTCAACGGACTTCACCGGATGTGACTTCATGATTTCATATTCGGCATCGGTGAGCTTAGCTGGCTTCAGCAAAACTTCGTCGGGCACTCCCACTTTGCCGATGTCATGGAAAAGACCCGCGTACTCGACAATGCGAACATCGTCGCGCGATAGACCCGCCGATTGCGCCAAATGCCTCGCCAATTGCGAGACTCTCACGCAATGATTAAAGGTCTCCCGATCTTTGACTTTCACCATGGTCATGATGCTTTTGGCGACATCAAGTGACCAGTCGGGAATGTCGTACGCCATGCCTACTTTTCGGATTTTCAGCCCTTTGACCTGAGCCGAAAGGCGTCAAAAGTTAAATAACGGTTGGGGGCGTTTCCGCCGTCTCAACCTGAGACAAACTCACGCGTTCCCAATCTCTGCGGCGTATGAATTCGCTCTAGGTACGAGCCCAAAGCTTTCGCATCCACTCCAAAGCACCGCGCGGATCCGGAGTCGGTGGAACGCCAGCTGCTCGCTCGCAGACCCGCCAGAATTCGCGATACTCCGGATAGGTCTTCAAAAAATTGCAGCCGCGCCGAGCATCGTTTCGCTTCACAAACTCATAAAAGTGCACGCGCGACTGCAAATCAAAATCGCTTCGCTCTTCGCGCGACATCGACTGATGTAAGCCCTCAAGCAAATGCTCGCGATAGCTCCACCACGAGCCGTACCACTTTTGTGTTCGCGCGATGCGATCGTTTTTCTCCTCAAGCGGCTTGATGAATTCGATGGCCTCGGCCACATAGCGCGCGAAATCCGGCGTCAGAATCAAGGGATTATGATGCCGCGGAAAGCTCACGACGTTCTTCATCAATCCCAATTCAACATCGTACTTTTCGTTGAGCGCTTGCACCCAACGAATGAAGCCCGGAAGGCTGGAGAGGCTAAAGGTGTTGATCGCGATCTGAAAGCCCATGGAAAACTGATTTTGATTTAGACCCTGCTTCTTCATGTGCGTGAGCAACATGTTCACATTTCGCTCCAGCACTTCCCACTTCAAGCCAAAGCGAATGTACTCCGCACGCGCGCCTTGCGCCTCAATGCTGGGTTGCAGGCGAAACAAAAAATGCTCCGCCAAACGAGGCATGAAATCCATGAGCTTCTGCATTTGCGGCAAAGCCGTATTCATGTTGGAGAGCACACCGAGTTCAGGGCGAGGCCGATCCCCTGGCCCCAAATCCTTGTAAGCCGCGATCAGCTTCTCCAGCAGATCATAGAATTTCGGCACATAAGTCGGCTCGCCGCCAAGGATGTTGATGGTCTCAACTTTATGTCGACCGATGTCGTAGAACCATTCCCAAAACACCGGCTCAAGTTCCGGCGGAGCTTCGGGAAAATCCCGCTTGTACTGCTCTTCCGTCAACTCACCGTTTTTGATCAGCTCCTGAGCCCACTGCGTGGAGTAATGAACTGAGCAATAGGTGCACTTCAAATTGCAGTGATTGCCGAGAACGATCTCGAGCATCTGCGGATGATCACTGTGAAGGATGGGAGAATCGATGCTGAGATCCTTCAGCTCTCGCTGAACAATTTCATCAAACTGCTTGGCCGTTCCAGGCCCCAAGCCGCGCTTCACATAGTAGTCTCTTGCCCACTCGTAGGCCCCCGAACGAGGACTTGTCGCACCATTGTGCTCCAGCCGCACGCAGCTCTCACAGTCAATGTGCGTGATCCCCAGCAACTTCTCCAAGCGCCGCTCTTTTTCATACGGCAAATTCATGATCGCGTCTTTGCCGTAGGTCTTGATTTGTTCGGAAGTGATCACCTGCTTGGGAACTCGGCAACAATTGCGGATGTGACCGCTCATCAAATTGACGATCGGATAGTCCCATTTGAAACGGCAGAGTACGTTCTCATACCCCACCGACGCGGGAAAACGCACATCCGGCATTTCTTCACGAATCTTGATCTTCGAGATCGTCATGCCAAGATGCTACGCGCCTGCGATTTGCGTTGGCAAGTTGAAGCCGCGCCTAGGCCAAGCTTCAAAAACTGTGAGCGAGGCTCAAGCTCGCTCACAGTGGCCTCGACATCACCAACACAACAACTCAAATGTGTCGTCGACTCCGAGATAGAATGAGCCTTCAATTGGCGACGTGCGTCTGTGCCAACTTTCGCAAGTCATCGACCATGCCGATTCCCGCCAAGATCACGGCCTGCTGAAGTTTCAAGTTTTCCTGGACCTGTGCGGACGCCGTAGTGACAGCTTGACGAGCTAAGCTCAAAGTCTGCTCGGTCAAGGCTTGTTGAACCCGCAGTTGCTGAGCGGTGAGCTCTCGAAAGAGCTGCGCGCCGGATTCGAAGGTCGAAGCTTGAAAACCTGTGAAATCAAATCCTGATCGTGTCGTCGATTCCTTATTCGCCATAATCCTCACTCCTTGGTTGGCCTTGTGGGTTGGTCTGCTTTCATGCTCACGAGCGAATTCTGAATAGGCAATGATCGACCAAATCTGCATCTGCATTTAGAGCCCACGCTCTAAATGCCCGACATAGTCATCAAGATTTGGACGAGGCCACAGGCCAGACCTCAACATTTTCACATGCGCCCTAGCAAAAAATCCTCAGATCCAATCCCCACGGAAAAGCTTGATTTGCTTTGGCAGACTTGGGCCAAACAGCCCGATCGCATCGAACTTGCGGCGCGAGTTTTACATTGGAGCGTGAACACTTGGTTTGCGACACTGCGACCTCGACCGCAATTTCACCAATGGCTGGCGCGCGAGATGAAACGGCGACTTGAAAGCTCGAGCGAGTCATGAGTGCGGTCACGCTGTTTGAGAAACTGACGACGCCAAAGTTCGGCGCTTTGGCGCGATGGAATCGCGAACTTCTGCAACCCACGCCCTTTAGCGTGATTCATCAACATCATGGCCTGCAAGTGCGACACTACCAAGCTTGGTCCAGCACGCCGAAAGCGCGAGCGCTGATCTTCCCGTCGCTG
>ERZ761609.986-NODE-986-length-28043-cov-35.394455_pt1 | contig 28043 bp, 20 predicted proteins | sample MGYA00511163_ERZ761609 | MGnify/ENA primary metagenome ERZ761609 (study PRJEB28899, sample SAMN02445070) | bioreactor sludge metagenome | biome: EBPR sludge | place: Australia: Brisbane, Thorneside Wastewater Treatment Plant | collected 2011-12-16 ... | reverse complement strand
ATCTGGAAACGATGACCTGGCTGAGCCGCGACCCGGCGGGCTTTGTGGACGGCCCGAACCTCTATGCCTATGTGAAGCAGAACCCGTGGAGCGGATTTGATCCAAAGGGCTTAAATGTCAAAGCTACAACAAAAAAAGAGACTAACAAACAAGGCAATCAATATGATCATACCAAGATAGAAATGAACGTCGTAGTAGTAGATGGATCAAAAGGGAAGACTGTTGGCAAAGATAAAGGGAACCCAATCAAGCTTAATTTACCTAAAAACCTTATGGGTTATAAAGGTGGCTCAGAGTTGCATCCAATGCAAATTGAGGCGATACAAGCTAGCTATGACAGCAATCTGCTCAACTTGAAACCTAGTGGATTATATCCTTGGGGTCAGACTAATGGTCCAAAGTATAAAATACATAATTAACAATATGATGAGCAAGCTGAAATTTATAATAACCGCATGCACAATGCTGCTAATTATACAATGTGCAGACACTCGAAATCCAAATTACAAAATTGATGTTGACTCAGTTCAGGACTACATCAGGATGATTCTAAAGTCTAATTTCATTGATGGGGATAGTTCAGATAATACTGGAGTATGGAAATCCGAAAGCAGCAACACCTTATTGTTTATTGGAAATGATGATAAAGTATTAATTATGAACATATCACATGTGGGAAATTTGGAAATATTAAAAAACGGAGATTTATACATAAATCGAACATTTCCTGAATTACACTCCCAAAAAGAGAAATTCGGAGCACTCAAAGATGGGCACATATTCCGTCACAATTATGACTATATGGAGGTCTTCAAAAAAATGAATTTACAATCTGAGTAGGAAAGCGGGGAATAATTGCAAAAAAATAGCTGCCAGGCGAAAAGTAGCCGTATTTAACGCAACACATTCATAATCAAATGAGGCAACCAACGGCAACACAGTTCGTGTCCCATTTAAAATTCGCAGCCGCCCAAGGTTCCTCCTGCGTCGGGCTGCGCAGCTCGATACTTCACGGTCCGAAATGAGGCAACCAACGGCAACACATATCAACAAGCTACCAGGTAAACAGTCACAAAATAATTTGCAGCCAAGGCTCCCTGTCCCAACAAGAGATCGCGGATCTGGATCTGCACATCCCCGCCCGGTTCATCCAATTGGAGAAGCCAGTCGGAATAAATGGCATGGCAGCGTCCGGACGAATCGAGCTCATCGAGAGCCCGTGCAACCTTTGGCCATGTTTCTAACTGCCCGACCTCTGTAGCGGGTGTCGTTCCTCTAATGCTGTGAGTAGCAAGAATGGCCTCTCTATAAAATTTTGGCATGTGCATTAGATTGTTTGGGTTTAGTTCTATAGAGAAGCAGTGTTTTTCACATAATGCGCCCCGCGCCCCTGGCCTTTCGGCAGGAGGTGGCCGTGCTGGACGAGTTCCTTCAAGCGCAGCTTGAGCGTGCTGGGTTTGCCTTTGGTGAGCTTGACGAGATGGCTGAGGGTGAGCGTCTCGTGGTCGGCGAAGTGGGTGAGGATATTCTTCGCGAGCGGGTGGAGGTCGGTGGCGTGGGTGTCCTCGATGGCGATCTTCTTCGCGAGCGCGTCTTTTTGCTTCACGAGGGAGCGGAGGAAGAACATGAGCCAGGCTTCCCAGTCGGGCTTTTTTGCCTGAAGCGTGGTCTGGGTGCGGCGGAGGGCGCGGTAGTAGCCTTCCTTGGAAGCCTCAATGACGCTCTCCAGCGAACTGTAGGGCACATAGGCATACCCGGCACGCAGGAGCATGAGTGTGGTGAGCACACGGGAGAGGCGGCCATTGCCATCCTGAAACGGATGGATGGCGAGGAAGACGACGATGAAGCTGCCGATGAGCAGCAGCGGATGCAGGGAGCGCTCGCGGTCGGCCTTTGTGAACCAGGCGACGAGAGCCTCCATCTCGCGCGGGGTGTCGAAGGGCGAGGTGGTCTGGAAGACGATGCCGATCTCCTTTCCATCGGCATCGAAGGCGGCGACGTGGTTGGGCAGGGTCTTGTAGTGGCCGCGGTGGCGTTCGTCCTTCGTGCTGTAGCGCAGCAGATCCCGGTGGAGCAGGCCGATCATGTTTTCCGTGACGGGGATCTGATCGAAGGCATCGAACACCTGATCTATGACATAGGCGTAGCCTGCGACTTCCTGCTCATCGCGCGTCTTGAACTCGGTGATGTGCAGGCGACCGAGCAAATCCTCGACCTGGCGGTCGGTGAGCCGAGAACCCTCAATGCGGGTGGAGGAACCGACACTCTCGATGGTGGCGACCTTGCGCAGCGAGGTGAGCTTTTCGGGCGAAAGGCTGCGGATCATGCGCCACTGCCCTTTGAAATCCTCCAGCTCGGCGATGAGCCGCAGCATCTCGGGCGTGATGGTGAAAACAGGGGGAAGCATGGTGGTCTTGGCTGATATTTAGCCGATTTTGGCCGATTATAGCCGATTCCGGAGGCCGGGGCAAATGCAGACGCGGAGGCAGCCGGGACGGCTGCGCCACATTGCTCAGCCGACGGTTAGGGCCGGCTGCGACCAGTGGTTTTGGATTGTTCGAGCAAGGCTTGGAGTTCCTTCACGATCTCCGGCTGCTTGGAGTAAAGATTCGTCGTCTCGCCGGGATCGGTGGCGAGGTCGTAGAGTTGGGCGGGGGTTTCAGGATCGGTGTCGGGCAGGGCGAAGGGCTTCATCTCACCTTTGTCGTAGTTGTTTCCGCCGGAGCTGCGGTGGGCGATGTATTTCCACTGGCCGCGACGAATCGAAAGGGTGCGCTGGCCGGCAAAGGCTTGGGTGAGAAGATAAGGCCGGATGGGAGCGGTGGCGGTGCCTTCGAGGGCGGGGAGCAGGTTGAAGCTGTCTTCGGCGGCATCGTGGGGCAATTCGGTGCCGGTGATGGCCGCGACGGTGGCGAGGATGTCGGTGAGGCAGAGGGTTTGATCGCTGGTGGTGCCCGCTTTGACCTTTCCAGGCCAGCGCACGATGAAGGGCACGCGGTGGCCGCCTTCCCAGGCATCGCGCTTCACGCCGCGCCAAGGTTTCGCGCCGTCATGAGAATGATCGGCACGCATGTGAACGACGCTCGTCGTTTCGGGGCCGTTGTCGCTGCTGAGCAAAACGAGTGTGTTTTGTGCGAGGCCGTGTTTTTCGAGTTCGCGCATCAATTCGCCGACGATGTGGTCGAACTCGGCGATGAAGTCGCCATGCGGTCCGGCGTGCGTTTTGCCGCGGAAGTCTTTTCCGGCGAAGGAGGGCAGATGCACGGCCTGCGTGGCGTGGTAGAGGAAGAAAGGCTGCTTTGGTGAGTTGTGTGCGTGCTGCGCGATGAAGTCGCGGCTCTTTTGCAGAAACAGCATGTCCACCTCCTGCATGTCGAAATCCGGCGCGATGAGTCCGCCGCGACAATCATTGGCATACGGATGTTTGGGCAGCGTGGAGCGGTCAAGAGGGCTCGTGGGAGGCGTGGGAATGCGATCGCCGTCGATGAAGGCGTAAAGCCAGTCCGTCGTCGGACAGCAGGCAGTGCCAAAGAAGCGGTCAAAGCCGTGATCGAGCGGCCCGCCCTCGATGCGGCGCGAAAAGTCAATGCGCCGAATGGCTTCGAGGCCGCCTTCGTGGATCGGTTTGCCCTCCGCATCACGAAACGTGAGGCCGACATGCCATTTGCCGAATGCGGCGGTGGTGTAGCCCTGCTTTTTCAGCATCGCAGGCAGCGTGAGACGACCTTTGAAGATCAATGACGGCCCACCAGCGCCGGTGAAGACGGTGCCGCCATTCGGCACGCGAAAGGCCATCTGCCCCGTCATGAGGCTGTAGCGCGACGGCGTGCAGACCGTGGCCGGACTGTGCGCATCCGTGAAGCGCATGCCTTCGCTCGCGAGCTTGTCGATGTTCGGCGTCGGCACCTTTGAGTCGGCGTTGTAGCAGCGCACATCGCCGTAGCCAAGGTCGTCAGCGAGGATGAGGAGAATGTTCGGCAGCGCCGAAAATGACGTCTGACAAAAGACGAATGAGGAAAGCAGGAGAAGGAAGGATTTCATGGCGAGGGTGCTGGCGTCAGCCCTTCTTCGACTTCTTGGGTGTATTCTCGCGTGGATAGCGCACGACCTCGACATCGTTCTTCTGCTGCGCACCGGGCGTGCTGCGGCCATCGGTGATGAGCTTTTCGAGAAGCGCTTTCATCTCAGCCACCTTCTCCGGCATGGCTGCGGCGAGGTTCTTCGTTTCACCGAGGTCATCGGCGAGGTTGTAAAGCTGCACGGGTTGCGATTGATCACCACCGCTGCCCCAGCCGCCGGAGCCTGGAGCGGGGATGTATTTCCATGGGCCGCTGCGCACGGCAGGCACACCATCTTTGGAGGCACTCACCGCGTTCTTGCGGATGGGTTTGTCTTCGCCCTTTAGCAGTGGCATCAGGTTGAAGCTGTCCTCACCCGCATTGTCCGGCAGTGTCACGCTCCACAGCTCTGCGAGTGTGCGGAGGATGTCGGCCTGATACACGAGCTGATGGCACACGCTGCCCTGCTTCACCGTGCCGGGCCAGCGCACGATGAACGGCACACGGTGCCCGCCTTCCCACGCGTCCGCCTTGTAGCCACGCAACGGGCCGCTCGGGTAGTGGCCCTTCGCTTCGAGATCCTTCACACCAATGTAAGGCGCACAGCCGTTGTCGGCGGTGAAAATGACGAGCGTGTTCTCCGCCGCGCCGCTTTTCTCCAGCGCATCGAGCACACGGCCCACGACCGCATCGGTCTCCATCACAAAATCAGCGAAGGGATTGAGCCCGCTTCTGCCCTTCCACTCAGCGTTCACTGAGATCGGCGTGTGCGGCGAGGTCAGCGGCAGGTAGAGCAGAAACGGCTGCTGCTCCTTCGCAGACTCGCTGATGAACTGTGCGCTGCGCTCCCCCAGCGCGGGCAGGATCGGTTCGAGCTTCCAGTCTTTGAGCGCCGGGCCTTGCTCGCTCGCCTGGTTGTTAACCAACAAGGCGGCGGAAAGGAACTCGCTGGGAATGCCGACCGTTTGATCGTTCTCGATGAAACAGAAGGGGGGATGATTTGGCACATCCGTGCCGAAGTAGAGATCAAAGCCGCGCGTCGTCGGACCACCCGCGATCGGCTTGGAGAAAATGTCACGCCACAGGGCGACTTGCTGCTCGGTGGCGGCCACGGCGGTTTTCTTGTCTGGCAAAAGCATAGGGCGCTGCTCCTTCGTCACCGGCCAGTTCCAGCCGAGGTGCCACTTGCCAATGCATGCAGTGCGGTAGCCCTGCTGTTTCGCCAGGGTGCCGAGGGTCATGCGGTCCGGCGCGATGAGTGGCTCACCCAGCACGCCGACGATGCCCCTCTGGAGTCTCGTGCGCCAGTGATAGCGCCCCGTGAGCAGTGTGTAGCGTGAAGGCGAGCAGACGCCCGACGATGAGTGCCCGTCCGTGAAGCGCATTCCCTGCGACGCGAGCTTGTCGATGTTCGGCGTGGGAATCTTGCCGCGCTCGGGGTTGTTGCACTGCACATCGCCGTAGCCGAGGTCATCGGCATAGATGATGAGGATGTTGGGTTTGTCCGCTGTGGCAGCGGGAGCCTGGGCGCAGAGTAGCAGAGCTGTGGCGAGGAGTGCGATTGTATGTCTCATGTTCGTGGACTGTTTCCGTCTGATGCCAGTGTCGGCGGAACGAGCGAATGTCCCGCAAACAGCGATGCGGAACGCACGCGAAGACCCTGTCGGCGGTTCATCATTCGTGAAGCTCAATGAGCGGCTTGGTTAAAGTAGTGAGTATGAGGACCGAATCACAGGCTGTCTTGAGCGGAACAGTCTGGTCAGACGGGAAAATACGCATAAACACCTCAGCAGCGGGGCCCTGGCTGCTGCCGAGTCAGAGCACACGATCCTTTGTTGGTTCTCAAAGGAGTGCGTCACGGCGCAGGCGCGATGCACCCACCGCTACCGCATCATTTCGCTTGTGGCGACGAGGGTGAGGAGGTCGCGGAGGCGGAAGTCGTGAGGCGCCGTGCTGTCGGGTATGTCTTCAATGAAGAGAAGGCGGCCTTGCGCGCATAGGACAATGGCGAAGCCACGAAGGCAGATCACGCAAAAAGGTCTGTGATGACCTTGCCTTTGTCCCCGATGGTGAACGGCCGGTTGCTGGGGGACATCGTCACTTCGTCCACGGGGAGGCCCATCGCATGGCCGATGGTGCTGAGGAGGTCCTGGACGGTCACGGGCTGGTCGGCGACTTCGTAGCCGCCCTTGTCGCTCGCGCCGTGGACGTAGCCGCGCTTGATGCTGCCTCCGGCGAGCATGGTGCTGAACACTTTCGGATAGTGATCGCGCCCGCCATTGACGTTGACCACCGGACCGCGGCCAAACTCGGTGCAGAGCGCCACGATGGTGCTCTCCAGCAGGCCGCGCTGGCCGAGATCATCGAGCAGCGCGGCGACGGCCTGGTCCATCTCCGCGCCGTGAGAGTGCAGCCCTTCGGCGATGTTGCCGTGCATGTCCCAGCCATCGCTGGCGACTTCCACGCAGCGCACGCCGCTCTCGATGAGATGGCGCGCGAGCAGGCAGCCGGAGCCAAACCGGGTCTTTCCATACTTCTCCCGCACGGCGGCAGGCTCGCCGGCGATGCTGAAGGCTTTCAAATCTGGACTGCCCATGAGGGCGACGGTCTGCTTGTAAAAGTCGGTGTAGCTCTTCACGGACGCAGTTTGAAAACGGTGGCGGAACTCGCCGTCCAGCCGGTCGAGGAAGGCCATGCGCTTCGTGAAGCGGCCTGCTTCAACGGCGGGCTGGGAGTTCTGCAGGCCGACATCGGGATCGAGGACGGGCAGCGGTGAATGCGAGGCGGGAAAGAAGCCGTTGGCGTTGTTGGGATTGCGGTTCACGCAGACGCTGGAGGGCAGGGACGGATGGCTGGGGCCTTTGAAATGCTGCGCCCATGCGCCGAGCGTGGGATGCATGATGGTGGTGCGCTGCTCGTAACCCGTGCGGATGAAATACTGCGCGGAGCTGTGTGTGCCGAGCTTGGAGGTCATGCTGCGGATGAGGCTGATCTTGTCCGCCTGCCCGGCGAGTTTGGACATGATTTCGCCGAGCTGAAAGCCGGCCTTGGTCTTGATGGGTTTGCCCGGCCCCTGAGTCGGCCCTTCTTTGGGATCGAGCGTGTCGATGTGCGACATGCCGCCGATCAGGTTGAGGAAGATGAGATTTTTGCCTTTGCCGGGAGATGGGAGCGGCACGGCGGTTTTGGACTCGGCGGCGAGCATCTGCCCGGCTGTCCCATGGAGAACGGTGACGCCGAGGGTGGCCTTGGCCCAGCGTTCGATGAAGACGCGGCGGGACTCGGGATCAAGGATGCGGGTGTTCATGGTTTGGTAAATAAGAGCGCGGTTGTTTTGGTTGATGGCTGGCGGTGTTACTCGACGAAGATGAACTCGCGCGTGTTGAAGAGCACCCAGGCGAGGTCGGAGAGGGTGAGATCACTGCTGAGCAGCTCCTTGGCGATGGTGACTTCCCTGGCGGTGGGTTTGCGGCAGAAGAAGCTCACATACAGCGACTCGATCCGCGCCTCGGGAGCGGCCTGCTCCTGCGCCTTCTGCACCGCGAGCGAGCGCGTGCTGCCGATGACATCCTGGGCCGCGCCGTTCATGAGCATGAGCACCTGCGGAATGTGGCCCTCGTCGCTGTTGCTATCACTCAGTTGGCGGTCGCTCTGGCCGAACTGACGCAGGAAATGATATTCGCGCTCGGGCTGCAGCAGCTCGCTGGCACGAGCGATCACCATCTCTCCGAGCATGGGCGGAGTGATGGACACGCCGTCTTCGTCGGTGCTGGTGAGGTTTTTGGCGGTCTGCATCGCGATCTTTGCCCCTTTGCCCTCCTTTGAAACATTGGGTGCATCAGCATTGCGGGCGATCGCATTTCTGACCTGCTCCAGAATCTCGGCGGGGCTGGCGTTAGTGTTGATGTTTTTGATGCTCACATACTTTTCCGCGCGCTCGGAGTGGAACTGATCGACAGCCGTCCCGACGGCGAGCGTGGCGCAGGAGTCCCAGGCCTGCTCGGCCGTCATGCGGCGCAGGAGCGGGCCGGGAAAGAGGTAGGGCTGCCCCAGGTCAATGTCATGGCTCGTGGCCTCGCGCTGGTAGGTCTGCGTGTTGTAAAGGATCCGCATGAAGGCCTTCAGATCAAACTTCACCCGCACCATCTCGCGGGCCAGGTGCTGCAGCAGCGGCGGGTTGGAGGCGGCTGCGGGATCATCGAGGTCGGACACGGGCTCCCGCACTCCCAGGCCAAAGGCGCGCTTCCACATGCGGTTGGCGATGGTCATGGCAAAGCGCGGATTGTCAGGCGCGGTCAGCCACTTGGCGAACTGCGCCCGCAGTTGCTCCGGCTCCCTGCCACCTGTGGCGGTGAACTCGCGATACGCAGCCAGGCGCGCATCCTCCTTGCTCCAGGTCAGGAGCTTCGGTGTGACCAGGTCGCCGGGCTTGCCATCCTTGTATTTGTAGTCGTGGGGCAGCTTCAGTTCGTTGACATCGTCGTCATACACGGAGAAGCCATTGATGCGCTCCAGGTAGATCACCAGCTTGACGGACTTGTCACGTCCCGCATCGGGATTCTTCTCTTTCCTTTGCCTGCTCTCCTCCGCGATCACGGCCATGGCCTCGCGCAGCTCCTTGGTGCCCGGGCGATCCTTGCCTTTGCCGCCATTCGTGTCGGTAGCGCCAAAGAACGCCGCCATTTCATAGAACTGCCGCTGCGTCCAGTCGGCAAAGGGATGATCGTGGCACTGCGCGCAGCCGACATCCGCCCCGAGAAAGCTCGTCAGCGTGAGCGAGAGGCTGTCCAGCGGCATGTTGTCATCACGCAGCAAATAACCGGTGGCGCCGTTTTCCAGCAGCTTGCCCTCGGCGGTCAGCATCTGATGCACGATCTTGTCCCAGCCCGTGTTCTTCTTCAGCTCGCCCTTGAGCCACTCTTGATAGGTGTAGAAGACACCGAGCTTGCCCGCGATGTCGCGGATGCGCAGCATGTCGGCGAAGTAGTTGTACAGGTGCGAGTTCGCGCCGTCGCCGGCCAGCAGCCGGTCGATGAGCTTTGCACGTTTCGACACACTTTGGTCCTCGATCAGCTCCAGCGCCTCATCGCGAGTCGGGATGCGGCCCACGATGTCCAGATACACGCGGCGGACGAACTGCTCATCGCTCGCCAGCGGATTCGGGCGCTGGTTTTTCGAGCGCAGGCCCGCATCCACCAGCGCGTCCACCTTCGCCGCCGCCATGGCGATGGCAGGGTCAGCCGGAATGCCCAGGCCCGTCGGTTTCATGCTCAGAGCCGCCTTTTGGTCCTCCGCGCCCAGCCTGCCGATCTCGAAGCGATAAAGCTGGCCGTCCTTCGTTTGCAGGAACACCTGCCCATCCTCGAACCCGCGAAAAGTCGCATCCACCTTGCGGCCCTGCGTGTCTGTCCAGGTGCGATACACATCCACCGGCTGTTCAGCGCGGACAGCGAGGACAAACAGCAGTGAGATGGCGAGTGAATGGAGGATCGTTTTCATGATTCCGGGTGATGCTTTGCTATTTGACCGGCACCAACTGCACCGCGTCGAGGATGACGAAGCCGGTGGTGTCTGTGTTTTTGATGGTGATGATGGTCTCGACTCCCGCATTCAGTGCCGCGGTGCCGATGCGCTGGAAGTTCTGACCGGCGGGCAGGGGTCGCGTTTGATCCACGGTGAGCTTCGTTTCGCGACCGCCGCTGGTGATGAGCACGGGCACGTTGCTGGCGCGGGTGGCGTGGGCGGAGTAGGCCATGAGCACCTGATATTCGCCGGACTTCGGCGCTTTGAAGCGAAAGGTCGCGGAGGCTTTGCCATCGCCACGGGCATCCTTCGCGCCGCTGATGACATAGCCGCTGCCGATGCACGGCTTGAAGCGTGTCGAATGCGCCCAGTCGCCTGTGAGTTCAGCGTCTTTGTCGTCGAGCACGATTCCTGGCAGCGATGTCACCGGGATGAGTCCGGTTGCTGTTTGTGGCGGTGTCTTTGATTGGTCGGGAAGAACAAGCCGTTGTCCCTGTGCTTCGAGCCGTGGCTTGAGGTCCGCGTAGGGCATATCCTGCACGCTCGCGCCGCGTTTGGCCGCCATGGCGGCGGCGACTCCAGCGCTTTGGCCAAGAACCATCCAGGTAGGTTCCACGCGGGCGGAACAGATGACGACATGGGTGCAGGAAAACGCGACGGGGACGATGAGGTTTGCACATTCGTCACGCTTGGGAATGAGCGCGCGGTAAGGCACCTGATGCGGGTAGCCGTGCCGTTTTCCCTGCACCCAGCGAAGAAAGGCCCCCTCGGTGATCACGCCACCGGCTGGCAGCGCGATGCGGGTGACATCGTGCGAGTCGGCAGGAAAAGAGGAGACGCCCACCGGGTCTTCCTTCGAGGGACTCTGATCCATGTCGTTTTGCGTCATGAAGTATTCGCCCTCCATGCGGCGGCCTTGTCGCACATAGAGTTCGGGCGGGAAGTGGCCGTGTTCGGCAAACTCGTCCTTGCACAGACCCAGCGCGGCATACGTGTCGCGGGCCTTCTTGGGAACGGACGGGTCGGTGCTGAGAAAGTGATAAAACTCCAGTGTGTATTGCTTGTGCTCTTCCCAAATGGCGCGGCGGCCCGCTTCGTCAGCCCCGCACCACTTTTGAGCGCCGCCGACCATTCCGAGCGACAGCAGTTTGTGGATGCCATCGTTGCCGTCGAATTTGCCGTTGGGAAGTTCGTAGAGATCAATTCCGACCTTGTCGGGATGCACAGCCATGAATCGGCGGGCGAGTTCCCAACGCGCCGGGTCGTAGCTGGCTGGCGCGGGCATGGGAACGCGGTTTTGAGGATCACGCGTCAGCACGAGCCGGAAACTAAAGACTTGGAGCATGTCGTCCGGCGTTCCATCCGGCGGGAGTTTCGTTCCGGTGATGAAGGGCAGTGGGTTGCCCGTTTCGTCGAAGCCGCTGACCTTCACCCTGGGCTTCTTGATGCCGTGGGTCACGCCAGCCTGCGATTCGCCAAACTCGTCGCGCCCTTCGCGCCCGATGGTCCAGCTCACGCCCGCCGCAGCCATGAGATCGCCCTCGTAGCTGGCGTCCACGAACACCTTGCCGGTGAAGCTGCCGTTCTTCGTGACGAGCGTGGTGATCCGGGCGCCGTCTTTCTTCACCGACTGGAGATAGCGGCCCGTGAGCACGGTCACGTTCGCCTCGTCCAACATCGCGCGGGTCACGCGCATGGCGACATGCGGCTCATAGGTCCATTTGACTTCGTTCACATCGTTCACTTGATACGGGAGCTGCACTCCACGGGCGGCGTAGTCGGCGACGATGCGCTCGTGCCACTCGCGCCACAGCCCGCCCAAGGATTCGCGGATGCAGCCGAACGAGTCGCTCAAACTCAGCCCGCCGGTGTTCACCCCGCCGATGTGCTGGGTCGGTTCCAGAAGGATGACGGATGCTCCCTCGCGCGCGGCACCGATGGCGGCACAAAAGCCGGCAGGGGTCGAATCGTAGACGATGACTTCGGCGGAGTTCTGAGCCAGGCCGGCTGCGGTCGCGCATGAAAAGAGGATGAGGAAAAGAAGACCACGCAGGTTCATGGTAAGGACTGGAGTTGGAATTTGAGCGGGAGTTTCAATGAGAGGATTGCTTGGTTTTCGCGGGTTGCTTTCGCTGCCACTAACAGCGCTCACTTGGCCGATTTGACCTCGGATTTTTTTGTCGCCGCGGCCCAGCGAATGCCTTCGAGGATGTGCTGACGCACAAACGGTGTGGCGAGCGATCTCAGATCGTGGCCGAATTCGGTGTAGAAGAAGCGTCCGCCACCCGCAGGTTCATTCGTCCAGGCGATGGGATGGTCCGCGCCCATCGGCTTGCCGCCTCGTGTTGTGAAATAGTCGCGCACCGGCGTGTAGGTGCTCTCGTCCACGCGCAGCAGCACTTGGAAACCCGGAAGCCCGGTCACCGGGCGGTCATGGTTCGTCCAGTCCGCCTCGATCCAAAACTCCGCCGGCTGGCCTTTCACGGCGGGATGCTCCTTTGCGGCGGCATCCACCGTTACCTTTGCCTTGGTGAAATCGGAGTCGCTGTTGAAGTCGCAGCCGCCGAGCTGGTTCAGCCACGGCCAGCCTGTCTGGCGCACCAGTGCCGCGTGCAGTCCGACGATCCCTTTGTTCCCAGTGCCAAACCACGCCTCGACCGACTGCCGCTGCTGCTCCGGGATGATTTTGTCCAGCTCGTTGGCGTTGTTGAGCAGGAGGACGTCGTATTTCGCGAGCACCTGCGGCGTGAGGTCTTTTGGGTGCTCGGTGATGTCCACATCCATCCCGTTCTCGTGGCCGAGCAACACCAGCCAGCGATTGATGCCGGGGATGTCCGGGTGGCGGTAGTAGGCGGTGTCGGAATACACGAGCACCTTGATGCGATCCCCGCCAGGCGAGGATGGGGTGGCTGTGTCATGGGCAAACACGCCAATGCCGGTTGCGGCGAGAACGATGGCAGCCAGAAGTTTTAGAAGCTGTATCATGGTTTGGTTCGTTTTGATTTGGGTGAGGCGACCTGGCTGCGGTCGGCGGTGCTGATGCAATCGGCGTTCGGGTTGGCGGGCAGCGTGGATTTCCACTCCTTCGCCTTTTTGACGAGGCGGGCGACGGTGTCGGGGTGATTCTTCGCGATGTCCTTCGACTCGGCGCGGTCATCGGCAAGGTGGTAAAGTTCGACCCGGCTTTCGTCGTGGGTCATCGCAAGCTTCCAGTCGCCATCGCGCACGGACAAGTTGGGCCAATCATGGTCCGCTCCACCGCCGCCGCGCCATTCCCAGAAAATGGGGCGCGTGCGTTTCACGCTCTCGCCTTGGAGGGCTGCGAGCAGGTTTTCGCCATCGCCTCGGTAGGATTCCGGCAGGGCGACTGCGGCTGCGGCGCAGAGCGTGGGCAGCAGGTCCACGGCGGTGAACGCGGTCGTGTCGTTCTTGATTCCCGCCGGAGTTTGGGTCGGCCAGCGGACGATGAAAGGCACGCGCACGCCGCCCTCGAACAGGCTGCGCTTGCGGCCGCGGAGTCCGCCGGTCGAGCCGACGCTGTAGTAGCCGTTGTAGCCCTTGGTTCCGGCGTCGGCGTCCTCCTTGCTGCCGGGCTTGTCAGCCGTGTGTTCCGGGCCGTTGTCGCTGGAGAACATCACGAGGGTGTTGTCCGCCAAGCCTGCATCCTTGAGCGCGTCGAGGATGAGGCCGACGGCGTTGTCACCATCGGTGATGACGGCGGCATAGACCTGCTGCTGCGGGTCGAGGTGCTTCCATTTTTCCATCGAGGCCGCCGTGGGCACATGGGGCAGATGGCTTTCGTGAAGCCAGGCATTGATGAAAAACGGCTTGCCCGCGTTCGCCCGGACGAACGAGGCGGCGTCGCGCCCGCAGGCATGTCCGTCCGACGAGGGCCACTCCGCGCCTCCGTTGAAGACGCTCCACTCGTCATAGCCGTAGGCGTCCGGCTTCGGAGCGCCGTGGGTGTGGCGGTTGGTGAGGTGCCATTTGCCGAAGTGCGCCGTGCGGTAACCGGCCTGTTTCAAAAAGCGCGGCAGCGTCGGCGCTTTCGCGTCGAGCCAGTCGGGCATGTTTCGCGCGGCATTGCTCTGCGGCGCGGCGAAGTGCTGATGAATGGCATACCGCGCCGGATAATGCCCCGTCATCAGCGCCGCGCGGCTCGGCGAGCAGACGGGATTGAGCACATTGAACTGCTGGAAGTCTGTGCCCTCCGCCGCGAGCCGGTCGAGGTGCGGCGTCTTCAGCCACGGATGCCCGTGGCACGACAAATCCCCCCAGCCCCAATCATCGGCGAAGATGATGACGATGTTGGGCGGCTTTACCTCCGTAGCGGGATTCGCCGCCATTGAGGAGGTGGCAAAGCAGAACAACAACGAGGTCAGGAGGGTGCGGGCGGTCATGGCAGGAGGTTGCGTTTGGTCTTCTTGGGCGGTGGAAGCAGCCAGAGCGCCGCCGTCACCTCATCCATGTATTGGGCGGCGCGGCGGTCCGGCATTCTGACCAGGCGTGTGGAGAGCGAGACCACCAGGCTGCGCGCCTCCGGCGGAGCCTCCACGCGGATGGTGAGCTTCTGCCAGCCTTCCATGTCCGGCGTGGTGCTGACGCCGCGCTTCGCCAGCGCCACAGCCTGGCTCTCCATCTCCTGCCACGGCACATTCACCCACTGCCCGCGCAGATCTCCCGCAGACTCGGCAAACACCGCCGCACGCAGCATGTAGCGGCTTCGCAGACCCGGCTCGTCGGCATGAAACCAGGCCGTCACCTCCACATGGCGCGTGCCACCGTCCGCAGGCATCGGCAGGCCGGAAAGATCCAGGATGCGGTCGAGATTGCTGTTATTGGAGGCTTCATCAGGCTCCACGCGCAGCATCCTCTGCCCCGCAACAGGCGTGATGCCATCCCTCTCACCCACCACCTGAACTTCATCACCACCCCAAACGCCCGTTTCCACCGGAAAACCCGTCTGAAACCGCTCATCACCCGCTTCAAAACCCTCATCCAGCAGCGTCACCGCCGGCGCCATGACCTCTGCTGCCGAAAATGGAGACAGTCGCGAATACGCAAACACACAGGTGGCGCTGAAAAGCCCGAGCACCAGCCCCGCCGCCGCCGCAGTGAGCGGACGCCAGGAAAGCCAGCGTGTGGATATTTTGCTGACCCCAGCAGGCTCCGCCAGCAGCCGCACGGTTTCGGGATTGATGGCCGCGAGCTGATAAAGCTTTGAATCCACCGTGGAAAACGTGCGCAGCGTTCGACGCGCATCCGGGTTTTCCCGGAGTAGAGCCTGCAATCGGGCGAAGCCGGCCTCATCGAGAGTGCCATTCAGATAGCCGTGCAGTAGATCGAGTTGTTCCTGGGTCATGACATGCGCGCCTCCTGCGCGAGGGTGTGCTCGACGCAGCGCAGCAATTCCTGCCGGATGCGTGCGAGCAGTTGGTAAAGAGAGCCTTCCGTGCGGCCCAGGCGGGCCGCGAGTTCCTTCATCGAAGTCTCCGGCGCATAGGCCGCCAGCGCCAGTTCGCGCCGCTCTCGCGGCAGCTTCGCAACGCAGTCGTCCAGCGCATTGAGCTGCCTGTGGCGCTCGGACATTTCCTCCGCGCCCTCCTCGGCAAGTTTTTCGACGATGTCCTCGTCCAGCACGAGGCGGTCGCGCGCATGACGGCGTCGGGCCATCAGAATCTCGTAGCGCGCGATCAAGCACGCCCAGCGCGGAAACTGGCCGTGATCCTCCAGCGTGGAAAACTTCCGCCAGGCCACGAGGCTCACCTCCTGCATCACCTCGTCCACCTCCGCCGCACACGGCAGGCAGGCATGAACAAAGGTCCGCAACTCCGGCTCATGATGCGTCCACAGTCGTAGAAAACCCTCGTTCGGGTCGTGCGGCGCGGCAGGCGTGTGATCGGCATCCATGATTCAGACGATTCGTTCTCACCCCATCGCTGCCGACGGCTCGTGGATTTAACGAAGTTTTTTCAAGGATGCTCGAAACGGCAGGACTATTTCCCCTCCGGCCGCGTCACAGCGCTGGCCTGGTCCTTCGCCATCAACTCAGCGAGGCGTTTGGCTTCGGCGGAGTGTTCTTTGATGAGGTTCTGCGTTTCGCCGGGGTCTTTGGAGAGGTCGAAGAGACCGGGACGTGCGGGGGCGCTGGCGCTTTTCTTTTTGTTCGCATACCAGCCGTCGGCGACGGCGAGATTCGGGATGTATTTCCATCGGTCACCGCGGATAGCGAGGTCGCCATTGCCACTCATGAGGATGAGGTGGTCGCGTTTGGAGGCCGCTTTTTCGCCGAGCATGGCGGGGAGGAGATCGAAGCTGTCAGGCAGCGCATCCTTCGGCACAGTGACACCTGCGGCAGCACAGACGGTGGCGGGCACGTCGATGGTGGAGGCGATGTCCTGCGACACGCGGGGCTGGATGCACGCGGGCCAGCGGACGATGAAGGGCACGCGGTGGCCGCCTTCCCAGAGCTGCGATTTTTTGCCGCGATACGGGCCGGTGGGCTTGTGGCCTTTTTCGTCATTCACATAAGCGCCGTTGTCGCTGCTGTAGATGATGAGCGTGTCGTTGGCTAGGGCGAGGCGGTCGAGCGTCTGGAGCAGCTCGCCGATGGAGGCGTCGAGCTCTTGCAGCATGTCGGCACGCGGGCTGAGGCCGCTGGTGCCGGCGAAGCGCGGGCCGGGAATGGCGGGCGCGTGGACGTTGTGAGGTGCGTAGAGCAGGAAGAAGCGCTGCTCCTTGTTGCGCTCGATGAACTGCACGCACTCGCGAGTGAGCGTGTCGGAGATTTCGGTGTCCTTCCACCACGCGGCCTTGCCCCCTTTGCCCCAGCCGATGCGGCTGCGCCCGGCGGCCCAGGCGGTGAGGCCCTGGCTCTCGGCCTGCGCTTTGTCGTAGCTGAGGCGGATGGGATCGGCGGGATCGAGGCCTTGCACCTTGTGATCGCGCACGAAGACGGTGGGCAGACGGTCATTCGTGGCGGGGATGCCGAAGAACTCGTGAAAGCCGACCTCGAGCGGTCCGGGACGCAGCTCCTGGTTATAATCCGGCGGGGTATCGCCAAAGCCGAGATGCCATTTGCCGATGAGCGCGGTGCGGTAGCCCGCTTGTTTCAGCAAAGCGGGCGCGGTGGTCATCGTGGTGGGGATGAGCAGCGGCGAGTCGCCATTCGAGACGCCTTTGTTCAAACCCGCGCCGCTTTGCCGCCACGAATACTGCCCGGTGAGCATGGAGTAGCGCGTGGGCGTGCAAACCGCAGCGGAGGCGTGGCCATTCACAAAGCGCTGCCCTTCGCGAGCAAGGCGGTCGATGTGCGGTGTCTTCACCAGCATGCCGCCGTAGCAACCCGCATCGCCCCAGCCCACGTCATCGGCGAGGATGACGAGGATGTTTGGCGTAGCGAATGCATGGCTGCAAAAGAACGCAAGAAGCGCAAACAGGCTGATGGCGATGGGTTTCATGGTGATGGTGAGTCGGAATGGCTGGCAGAAAGAAAGGGACAGAAAAAATCAGAGCCCTGTTTCTGCCTTCTTTTTTCTGTCAGTCTCATGGCTTGGGTATCTCATTGAGAGTGTAGTAGGCGCGGTCGTGCAGCAGCGTTTCGCCATCCTGCGACTTGAAGTCCGGCAGATGAAAATCGTGGACGTGGCCTTGCATGAGACCTTTGACTCGCAGGCGCACGCTCATCGCATCAGGGGCGACCTCGGCGGCGGTGACGGTGGGGCGGGTGTGATCGACTTCGGGGCTGCCATAGCCTTGCTGGTAGATGTGCGTGTAGGTTTCGAGCTGGTAGCTTTCCGTTTTCGATGCGTGGGCGGCATCGGCGGGGCGTGTGAAGCGAATGGTGAAACCATCGGGCTGGGCGCGGATGTCGCGGATTTCAAAGGGCACGCGGCCGGTCCAGTCGAGGCGCTGGAGCAGATTGTCCTTCATGCCGCGCACGGGCCAGCCGCGGTTCGTGCCGCCGGTGATGAGTTTGCCATCCTGCGTGAAATGCACGGCCAGGATGCCGGTGCCAAGTCCTTCGCGGAACGGATAGCACGCGCCCTGCCATACGCCGTTCACTTTCTCCGTCGTGGCACGCATCACGACGCTCAATGTGTAGTCTCCGACGAAGATTTGATCGTCGAACGGCCCGAACTTCCCGCGCGCACGACACACCTCAAAGGCGGAGATGGAGCGGCCCATTTTTTTATACGGAAAGACCACCGCATACGGCACCAGTTCCTTCACGCGTTTGCGCTCGGTCTCCATGCGTGACGGCGTGTTCGGCATCACGGGCACAGGTCCCATCTCCGGCGCGTGCGGATACCAGTTGAAGCTGACGGGATGCCCCATGAAGCCGCCGGGCTTCAGATGCTTCAGCGAACAGGAGCCGTTCCACGGCCCCTGGCTCTCGACATAAAACATCTCGCCGCTTTCATTCTCGCCGACACCGAGCGGGCTCCTCATGCCGCTGCAAAGCGGCGTCGTTTTGCCATCAGGCGAGATTTTCAACGCCCAGCCGCGAAACAGGGCCTTCGAATGATACGACTCCGACAGGCCGAGCGCGACATACAGATTGCCCGACGCGTCGAACTTCGATCCGAGCGCAAACTCGTGGTAATGACCGAATCCCCACGCATCACTGATCGTGTCGTAGTGGTCGGCGCTGCCATCGCCGTTCGTATCGGAGATGCGCGTGACCTCGGTCGCATGCGTGGCGTAAAAGGCGCCGTCTTTCCAGGCGAGGCCGAGCACTTCATCCAGCCCGCTCGCGAACGTGCTCACCGTTGGCTTCGGAGTGTCAGCCGAGACGCCGCTGAAGACCAAGATCTCCCCGCGTCGTGTGCCCACGGCCAGCCTTCCGTCAGGCAGCGAGACAAAACTGCCCGCCTCGACATACACATCCTCCGGCATCGGCACATTCACGATGCGATAAAAGGCCGCCTCGCGATCCGCCGTGCCCCAGGTGTCGCCGAGGTCTTCGGCCAGCAGTGCAGGAGCGATCAGCAGGTGGCAGACAATGAGGATTTGGGTCAATCGCTTCATGGTTTCCGCCCCTTTCCTTCGGTTGATGCCGGCTTGAGGTGATATTCGAGTTTCAAATCTCCGCGCACCGGCAGCAGCAGCTCTTTGGCATCTCCCGCATCGCGAAGCACCGCTCGGGCGGACATCTTGATCACGAGATTCGGGCCGACAGCAAAGGTGTTGGCACCTTGAGCTTCCATCATGGTGCCTGATGCCACGCGGAGATGAAATCCGTCAGGTGGTGGGGATGAAAAAGTGAGTGTGCGCTCCAGGTAGAGGCTTCCGGAGTCATCGCGGCGTTCCATGAAGAAATCCGTCACTTCCGCGCCGGGCAGCGCATATTTCAGCGTGGGGCGCTGCTGCGTATCGAGGCTGTAGCCTTTGAACGAGAACGGCGATCTCTCGGTGGTCATGTCGAGCGCGGGCCACGCGGCATCTGCTGTCGCGAGCACGGCGAACGCGGGGCCGGGTGGGAGATCCACGACCGGTTTTCCAAGGATGCGGGCCTGTCCGGAACCCTGACCACGCCAGAGTGACGAGGCCTCGATGAAGTCGCCGCTCCATAGCGTCGCGAGACGCATCAACTCCGCGTCAAACGCGAGATTGATGCCTCCAGGATAGCCGATGCCGATGCCGCGTTTCCCGATGCCGGGGAAAGCACGGCGGACGATCACAGCCTCGTTCAGCACCTTCACCACGAGCGGTTCAAGCACGAGGCCCACTGGTTCGCGCGCCTCTGGGCCTTGCGCGAGGTATTGCCACAGTGCGTCGCGCTGCATGCCCGGATCGCCACCGAGGATGGCGGGCAGAAGAGATTTGCCATCCGGCCAGAAGCCGGGCATCACAGTCAGCGGCACGAATTTCTGCGGATGCGCGAGGAAGTGATGGAGCCAGTTTTCCTCAACGCGCTCCGCCATCGTGGTGAGATCAAGCGCGCGAATCGGCGACGCGCTGCGGCCGCGGAAGGTGTGGCAGGCGATGCAGTTGAAGCCCTTCGTGCCCGCCAGCTCGCGTCCGATCTCACGAGGCTTCTTGTCAGCCTCGACACGCGTGAATGCGGCCGTCAGCGGCGGATCGAGCTGTTTGAAAAGCGGGACGAGGCCCGCCGTCTGCGCCGCGCCGAATCTCGGCATGCGTGTGTGCAGGTAGGGACGCGCGCTGGCGCCGTTCACCAGCACTTCACGCAGCCATTTCTCCTTCAACTTGGCTCCCACGCCGGTGAGCGCGGGCGGGATGCGTGTTTGCTCGCCGAGCGTTTCATCGCGTCCGGTGAAGTAGTCGCTGCGCTCGGTGGAGACACCGCCGATTTCTCCGCGCACATGGCAGGAGATGCAATTCAGCCGCGTGAGGGTGATTTGCGCCACTTCAGCCGGTGAGAAGCTCTTCGCTTCATCGGTCAGCGCGGATCGCAATGCCGTCCGCTGCCCCTCAGAGAGCGGATAATGCGGCCACGCGCCCTTTTTTGACGACAAGCAGCCTTCATCAGCTCGCAGCTTGTTCAGCGCGGTGAGCGATGGGGGCTCGATTTTGGTTCCGGTAGTGTGGCATGCGTTGCAGCGATGCTCCGCGAAGAGTTTTTGACCGCGTGCGGCGAGCGCGGCATCTGGCTGAAAAGGAGCGAGCGGCGTTTTTTGTTCGCGCAGCAGATAACTGGCGATGTCCGCGGCCTCGCCGTTTTCGAGCTGGCAGTCCGGCATGCGTCCACCGGGCCGAGCGGCGAGCGGGTCCAGCAAAAACGTGGTGAGGCTGGCGAGCGTGTATTTCTCCGCCAATGGCCCGTGTGGCACAGAGCCGGGCAACGGCTGCTCCGGCGAATGGCAGGCCACGCAGCCCACCGAGTGATAGAGCCCCTTTCCGCGCTCAATGGCCTCCGCCGTGGGCAACGCGGATGGTGCCGGCTTGCCAAGTGTCGCGAGAAAATGCGTCAGCGCCTCCGCCGCCTCGTTTCGCTCATTTTCCGGCAGGTGCGCCAGCACATCCGGCATCGTCGTGCCCGGTTTCACACCCGATGGACTCGCGATGAACTGCCGCAGATGCGCCGGATGCGCGCGTGAGCCGATCGCGGACAAATCGGGTGCGGTTTTCGGCGCAAAAACTGTCTGCATGCACGCATGGCAGGCCGCGCAAGCCAGCTCGCTCATCAGGACCGCGCCTGTGACGTTCTCCACGCCCGCTTTTTCGATCCCGGCGATGATCGGCGGCTGTGCTGCCGCGAAAGAGGGCAGCATGGCGGCGAGAAGAATGACCACGCTGGACTTCATGAACGATCAATGACAAACGCGGGACGCGAGAGCACACCTTTCGACAGCGCGCCGTAGTGATCGGACCGCCAGAAGTTTTTCAAATCGTCGGCGGTGATGAGTTGCAGGCCGGGCGTGGCGACGGCCGGGTTGCACAGGATGTAAAGGTTCTCCGCCGCAATGTAGCCGCACACGCTGAGCGTGTGTCCGGCGCTGCCATTGGGGTATTGCGGGCCGATGTATTTGAAATCCACGACCACCGGGCGTCCGGCATCGAGTTCGCTTCTCAAAAAGGCTGTGGCCTCTCCAAATCCCGCGTCATCCGGCGTGAAGGTGATGAGCTTCCATTTCTGGCCGATCTTCTTCGATGCATCGAGCAGGTGACCCCAGTCCGTGCCGGTGCCGAGCGGCGATGGGCACAGCTTCTTGTAGTCCCACCCGCCAATTTCACTGCCCTGAAAGCGCGCGAACGTGGCGCACGCGGTCGAGCCGCAGTTGTTGTAGCCCTGGTAGATGTGAGGCATTTGCACGAAGGCGAACTTGCCGGGTTCGCTATTGCTCTTCCGATAGTCGATCAGCTTCAAAAGATCCGCGCCCTGCTGCGCGGAGGCATTGTCAGACGGTTGCGAAGGATGCCCGGTGGCCGATGTGGGTTGCAGTTTCGATGCCCGCGTCCAGCTCGCGCGCGCCGCATCGAGGTCACCGGCTTGAAATTGCATTTCACCAAGCACGACGAGGCCGCCGGGATTGTTCAGTTCCGCCGCCCGCTCCGCGAGACGCCGCGCCTTAACCGCATCCATCGCGACGCCTTCACCCGAATGGTATGCCATCGCCGCCGTGGCCGCGGCACGACCATGGCCCATCGCCGCCGCCTTCTCCCACCATTCCAGAGCCTTCGCGCAATCCTGCTCCGTGCCCTGGGCACCAAAGTAACACTGTCCGAGATTGAAAGCCGCCTGCGCCGATTCATCCGCCGCCGCTTTGAAGTAGCCAAACGCGATCTCCGGCCTCCGCTCCACCACCGCCCCTCGCAGATAAACAAAACCGACAAAGTCCATCGCATCCGCATTGCCCGCGTCCGCCGCCATGTGCGCCCACTTCATGGCCTCCACGTCGTCTTTGGCCACGCCTTTGCCATCGCGATAACGATACGCCAGGCCGAGTTGCGCCCTGGCATCTCGTTTCTCCGCACGCTGCCTGAGAGCCGCCAGCTCCGCGTGATCATCCGCAGCCACAGGTAAAGACAGACTCATGACGAGGATGGCGAGGAAAGCGGATGCGGCATGTTTCACGTTGAAGGCACGTTGACGACATTCAATGCCACCGTCTTGAACCGGTTGGCCAACTATCCTGGTAAAAGTCGCACAACGACAGCGCCTTAGGGGCGCGCTTTTATCTCCATCAAGAAGATGCCATAACCCACGCCAGCCTCGTCGCCGCTGATGCCGAGCTGGAAGGCGATGAGACGTCCATCGTCGCTGACGACGTAGTTGCTGGCTTTGTAGCCTTTGAAATCCAGGAAGTGGGTAAGGCGCTGGGGTTCTTTGGAGCCGTCGAACCACACGCGCCACGCATCCACCATCGGCCACGGCTTGCCGACGCTGTGGTTGCGCTCGACGAGAGTGCTCTTGCCGTCGGGAAAGATGCCCTCGACTTCCTCATAGTCGTCCGGCGTGCGGGTGAAGTTGGTGAGTTTCTTTGATTCGAGATCTAAAGTGTAGCCCTCGGTGTTATGGCCGCCTTCGATGAGGTAGGCGGTGAGGGTGATCGCCTTGTCATCGGGCGTGAAGTTATGCGCCTCGATCATTTTTGGTCGCTGGCCTTCGGGGAAATCCTTCGTGGTGAGTACGAGCGCGACATTGGCAAGCTTGGGAGTGCCGTTTTCATAAACAATATCACCCATCGAGATCGCGGTCTGGCGATGCCCGCCCTCGATGTGATGCGTCCAAGCGATTTTGAGTTTCTGGCTAGAAACGGCAGGCCCTTCATCGGCGACGACCCCAGCGGTGTCGGTGGCTTGGTGAGTGTGCGGTCGAGCACGAACATCTTCGCGAAGTGCCGCGCTTTGAGCCGTGCCTCTTTGCTGGTGGAATCGAAGGTTTCGTCAGGACCGGTGAGCAGGTAGTCGCCATTGCTCAGCACCATGACGCGATTGAAACCGTGATGCTTGAAGTGCTGCGTGAGGCAGCGGATCTGGCCGCTGCGGATCGTGTATTCCATGACGTCGCCGTATTGTTTGCTCAGGAACAGCACGCGCTGGCTGTCGTGCGAAAACTCGGCCCGCTCGCCGAAGGCGGTGATTTGCATCACGTTGCGCGGGAGATAATCGGCGGGATTTCCCAAAGTAGTTTGGGCTTTAGCCCAATCCGACGACGCTTCACAACACCCCATTTCCTTGAGCCATTTCGCAGCCCGATTCGGCCAGTGCGTGAACGGCGTGAGTGTGGGACGCAATCCATAGCCATGCCCTCCTCGTATGAAAAGATGCAGCTCGGAAAGCACTTTCGCCTGCGAGAGCGCGGTGTAGAGCACGGTGCAGTTCAGCGAGTTCACATGGTCATCCTGCGCCATGGCGAAGAACATGGGCGGTGTGTCCTTCGTGACTTTGAGATAGGGCTTCAAACCGCCGGTCGCCTTGCCGTAGAAGCCGCCGGGATAGATCGGCAGGGCAAAATTGGCCGCGCAGGAGTATTCGTCGGCTGCGTCGAGTTTCGCATAGAGCCGTTGATCGCGTAGAATCGCCGTGAGTCCCGCCGTTTCGCCGCCAGCGCAGAATCCCAGGATGCCGATGCGCTGCGGATCAAGGCCCCAGTCGGCGGCATTCGAGCGCGTGAGGCTCATGGCACGCTGCGCGTCCATCAAGGGGCCGACGGCCTTCAGCGACGCGTTGCCTTGCTCGTTCAAATTGTTGCCATGATGCGCGGTGGACGCGCGATACTTCATGACGACGGCGGCAAAACCGATCGAGTTCAGCCATTCGGCCACTTCCGTGCCTTCGAGATCCCAGGCGAGAATGGAAAAGCCGCCACCGGAACACACGAGCACCGCGCCACCATTCGCCTTTTCCTTTGGCGGAAGATAAACGTGCATCTGCGGCGTGCTGACATGGCCGAGTTTGATGATGCGCCTGCTACCTGGCGACTTCCTTTTCCAGCAGCGCCTCCATTTTTCTAAGGGCGGAGGACATGGACTTGTCGCCGGCCAGATTGCGCAGCTCGTGCGGATCGGTCTGCAGATTGTAAAGCTCGGCGGTGTCCCTGCCCCAGCGCATGAAGCTGGCAAAGGCGGTGCGCACTGCCACGCCGCTGTGCGGGCCGTAGTTCAGCACGCTGGTCAGAGCGGGATCATCATGGGGCAGGGCGGGGTTTTTCAGCAGCTTGGCAAAGCTTTCGCCATCCATGACGCGCGGGCTTTTCATGCCGAGGTGCTCCATCAGGGTGGGATACACGTCCATGATCTCCACCACGCGCTCGCACACCTGCCCGGCGGCCACGCCGGGGCCGGCGATGATCAGCGGCACCTGGGCGGCGCTGGCGTAAAGCGTACGCGATCCCCAGAGGTTTCCATGATCGCCCAGATGATAGCCGTTGGCGCTGGTGAAAACGACGAGGGTGTTTTCCATCAGGCCGCTCTTTTCAAGTGCATCCAGCACCAGGCCGGCCTGCGAATCCATGAAGGCGCTCTGCGCGCGGTAGCCCGCGATGAACTGCCGCCGCTCCTCCTCCGTGACCTGGCGCTCCGGCAGGATGCCGCCGAACTGCGCGCACTCCGGCGCGCCCTGCGGGCCAGGCAGCGGATCGGGCGCGGGCCTGTCCTTGAACTTTTCAAGCCAGGCCTGCGGCACCGGGGAGCGGAAGTTCGGAGTCATGAAGCCCACGGCGGCAAAGAAGGGTTTGCCGGCGGCGGCTGCTTTTTCCATCTGCGCCACGCATTCGCGCGCGACGCGCCCGTCTGGCGTGCCGTCGTCCCCGGCCTTCACGCTGCGCAGAACGAGCAAATCACCCTGGCGCTCTTTTTTGCCATCCACCTCCACGCTCCGCACAGGCACGCCAAGGACGGTGGTCATGCCGGATGCATTCTCACCCTCGTCCTCCGGCGCGAGCATGATTTCATCCCATGAGGTGGCGTAGTCAGACCGGCGCGGAAACACGCGGCCCGCCACGCTTGTGCGCCAGCCCTGGGCTTTGAGCCATGCGGGCAGCGTGGCGGCGTTTTTCGGCAGATCGGGCGCGTAGCGGTAGTTGCCGCTGATGCCCAGCGTGCGCGGGCGCAGCCCGGTGAGGAAGCTCACGCGCGAGGCGCTGCCGATGGTGTGCTGGCACCAGGCGCGGGTGAAGCTCAGCCCGCGCGCGGCCAGCTTGTCCAGGTTCGGCGTCTCCACATGGGGCGCGCCATGGCAGCCGAGGGCGGTCGTCTGGCTGTCCGCCAGGATGAGCAGAATGTTCGGCGGCGCGGCGCGGAGGACGCCGGCCAGCATGATGGCGATGATGATGAGCGGTTTCATGAGAGGGTTGTGGCTAGCCTGACTCGGAACATGAAGATCATTCACGCCAGCACCTCCCGGACCACCTCGCCTTTCACATCGGTGAGGCGGAAGTCGCGGCCGCTGTAGCGGTAGGTGAGGCGTTCGTGGTCGAGGCCGAGGAGGTGCAGCAGGGTGGCGTGCAGATCGTGGATGTGGACGCGGCCCTCGACGCCCTCACGGCCGTAGTCGTCGCTGAGGCCGTGGCGGTGGCCGGCCTTCACCCCGCCGCCGGCCATCCAGACGGTGAAGGCGCGGTTGTTGTGGTCGCGCCCGTTGTCGAACTGCGCGAAGGGCGTGCGCCCGAACTCCCCGGCGAAGACGACGAGCGTGTCGCGCAGGAGGTCGCGCTGACGCAGGTCGGCCAGCAGCGCGGCGATGGGCTGGTCCACGGCGGCGGCGCTGCGGGTCATCTCGGCCTTGAGGTCCTTGTGGTGGTCCCAGCCGCCGGTGCCGATTTCGATGAAGCGCACGCCGGCCTCGGCGAATTTGCGGGCGTAGAGGCACTGCCGGGCAAAGGTGTCGGTGGCTGTGGAGCCGATGCCGTAGGCTTTGAGCGTGGCCTCGCTTTCCCTGCCCAGGTCCATCAGGTCCGGCACGGTACTCTGCATTTTGAAGGCCATCTCATAGCTGCTGATGAGCGCCTCCAGGTCATGGTTGACGCCGTCCCGCGCGAGGCGGCGCGAGTTCATTCTGTGGAGAAAACGAAGCTGCGCCTGCTGCTGCTCCGGCGTGAGGTGCGCGGCTTTCAGATTCGCCACGGGATCGCCGCCGCCGTCCTTGCCGCCGGGTTTGACGTGGGTGGCCTGGAAGGACGCAGGGAGAAAGGCGCTGCCGTGGTTGTTGCCGCCAAACTGGCGCAGCGAGTTCATAGCGATGAAGCCCGGCAGGTTTTCCGTCTCCGCGCCGAGTCCGTAGAGCACCCAGGCGCCGAGGCTGGGCCGGGCCTGGAGCGGGTTGCCTGTGTGAAACATGGGCACGGCCGTCTCATGCGCCTGCGCCTCGGTGTGCATGGCGGTAAGCACGCAGAGATCGTCGGCGCGTTTGGAAAGGTGCGGAAACAGCTCGCTGATCCACTGGCCGCTCTGGCCGTGCTGTTTGAACTTCCACGGGCTTCCCAGCAGCCTGCCGCCCTTGCCGGTGGCGTATTCCTTGCCGCTGTCGGCCTGGAGCTTGGGCTTGTGGTCAAAGGTGTCCAGGTGCGAGACTCCGCCCTGCATGTAGAGCAGGATGACGCGTTTGGCTTTGGGAGAAAAATGCGGCTCGCGCGTGGCGGCTCGCGCGCACATTCCTGCCAGCGCGGCGTAACCAAATCCGCTTAGCGTGCCGCGCAGCATGCGGCGGCGGGAGAGGGAGAAAGGGGGTGGGTTCATGCGTCAGTAGAGATAAAGAAACTCCGCTGAGCCGAAGAGGGTCTGGCAGAGCGCGGCGGCGGATTCGGATTTGTCGTTTGCGGGGAAGGATTTCAGAAAAGCGGCGGCTTCGCGGATTTCGTCAGGGGTCGGGGCGCGGTTGAGGATGCGCTCGCAGGCGGCGCGGACGAGGGTTTCGGTGCTGGTGGCGGAGGGCAGGAGCAGCGCGGCGGTTTTCCTGGCATGTTCGGCGATGAAGGGGCTGTTCATCAGGTGCAGCGCCTGGGTGGGCACGGTGGTTTGGGCGCGCCGGCCGGTGACGAGTTCGGGGTCGGGGAAATCGAAGAGCTTCCAGTCCTCCGGCACATGGTCGCGCAGCACGGGCTGGTAGATGGTGCGGTGGCGCGCGGTGGGCGCGAACCAGGCTTTGAGGTCCATGGATTTCACACGGTCGTCCTGCGGCGTGGGCGGAATGACGGGCGCGGGGCGCTCCAGTGCGAGGTCGCCGCTGATGTGGCGCACGGCGTCAAACAGCGCGTCAGAGCCGAGCCGGCGGCGGTTCATGCGCCAGTGCAGGCGGTTGGCGGGGTCGGCCTCGTAGTTCTCCGCGTCGTGGGAGGTGCTGAGCTGATAGACGCGGCTGCCCATGATTTCGGCGATCATTTTCTTGACGCTCCAGCCGTGCGCGATGAAGCGGCTGGCGAGGTGGTCGAGCAGCGCGGGATTCGACGGCGGCTGGCCGGTGAGGCCGAAGTCATCCGGCGTCTCGACGAGGCCCGCGCCGAAGAGATGCTGCCAGATGCGGTTGACCATGACGCGCGCGGTCAGCGGATGGCGCGGGCTGGCGATCCATTCGGCGAGTTGGAGGCGGCCGCTTTGGTCCTGCGGCACGGGCGCGGTCTCGACGGTGGCCAGCACCTGCGGGAATCCGCGCTTCACCACCGGGCCGAGCTGGGTGTCCTCGCCGCGGATGTGGATGGCGCAGTCCTCCGGCTTGTCCTCGCGCATGGCCATGAGGCTGTGCGGCAGGGCGGCGTCGTAGCGCACGCGCAGGGCCTCGCAGGCGGCCTCGGTGTCCTCCACCACGCGCATGAGCTTTTGGACGGAGGGGATGGCCTCCAGCATGGCGTTGTGCTTTTCCGTGTTTTTCCGGTCGAGGCCTTTTTCAATGAGGATGCGGTATTTCTCATCGCGCACGGCCAGCCGCGCATAGGTGGCGTCCACGCGCAGCTTGAGCATTTGCGCAAAGTCGGCATCGCTGAAAACGACGGGCGCGCCGGCCATGGGCGCCCGCTTCAACCATAAGTCAGCAGGATACTCATGAGCATTCAATTCATCG
>ERZ761609.985-NODE-985-length-28054-cov-55.556948_pt1 | contig 28054 bp, 23 predicted proteins | sample MGYA00511163_ERZ761609 | MGnify/ENA primary metagenome ERZ761609 (study PRJEB28899, sample SAMN02445070) | bioreactor sludge metagenome | biome: EBPR sludge | place: Australia: Brisbane, Thorneside Wastewater Treatment Plant | collected 2011-12-16 ... | reverse complement strand
GCGGCGGTGCGCGAGGCGGCCGCGCGCGAGGCGGCGCGCATCCGGGCAACAGCCGCGGCGGTGGCGGCGCTGGACGTCTATTCGGCGCTGGCCGATGCGGCCGCGGAGGCGCGCTGGGTCCGGCCCCGGTTCTCGGACAACGGCGAGTGGAAAATCGTGGCGGGACGGCATCCGGTGATCGAACGGCTGACGGAGCGCGAGGCGCAGCGGTTTATTCCGAATGATCTGTATCTGGACCGCGAATCGTGCCGGATTGCGGTCATAACGGGGCCGAATATGGGTGGCAAGTCCACCTATTTGCGGCAGGCGGCATTGATCAGTGTGATGGCGCAGACGGGCTGCTATGTGCCGGCGGAGGAGGCGCGGGTGCCGATCGTGGATCGCGTTTTCACGCGCATCGGCGCTTCGGACAACCTCGCGCGCGGGCGGTCGACGTTCATGGTGGAGATGACCGAGACGGCGGTGATTCTGAACACCGCGACGGAGCGGAGCCTGATCGTGCTGGACGAAATCGGGCGGGGCACGGCGACCTACGATGGTCTGGCGCTGGCGTGGAGCGTGATCGAGCATCTGCACGAGCGGACGGGGGCGTACACGCTGTTCGCGACGCACTATCACGAGTTGACGGAACTGGCGGGGCGGCTGGAGGGGGTCCGGAACCTGCATGTGTCGGTGAAGGAGTCCGGGGATCAGGTGATCTTTCTGCGGAAAGTGGAGACTGGGGCGGCGGACCGCAGCTATGGCATCGAGGTGGCGAGGCTCGCCGGGTTGCCTCTGGCGGTGATCGAACGGGCGCGCGAAATCCTGGCGCTTCACGAGAAGACCGAGCACACGGTGAGCGACGAACTGCGCCCGCCGCCCCGGAAGCCGACGCAGCAGATCACGCTGTTTGAACCCGTGGGCTGGGAGATCGCGGACCGGATCCGCGCAATCGATGTGGACAATTTGCGGCCCGTCGAGGCGCTGCAGATCCTGAATGAACTCAAAGAGGAGCTGAAACGGCAATGAGAGTGGCGGGCATCATGAGCGGGACGTCGCTCGACGGAATCGACGTAGCGATTATCGACATTGACGAGGACGGGTTCGACACGGTCGGGTTCACGAGCGTGGCCTACCCGGAGGCGGTGCGCGCGGCGCTGTTGGGGGTTTCAAACTGCGAGACGCACACGCGCGAGATTGCGCGGCTGAATTTCCTGCTGCCGGAATTGTACGCGGAGGCGTTTTTCCAGGCCTGCGAGGAGGCCGGGGAGAAGCCCGAATCGGTGGAGTTGATCGGCTGTCACGGGCAGACGATCTACCATGAAGGCGCGCCGGCGGAGTATCTGGGGCGCAAACTCGCGTGCACGCTGCAGATCGGCGAGGCCTCGATCCTGGCGGAGCGGACGGGGATCGAAGTGGTGAGCGACTTCCGGCCGCGCGACATGGCGGCAGGCGGGCAGGGTGCGCCGCTGGTGCCGTTCGTGGACTTTTTGTTGTTCCGGTCCAAGGAGCGGGCGCGGGTGGCGGTCAATATCGGCGGGATTGCGAACATCACCCTGATTCCCCGCGACGCGGCGCCGGAGCAGGTGGTGGCGTTCGACACGGGGCCGGGGAACATGGTGATCGACCAGATCGCGGCGCGGGCGACGGGGGCACGGTTTGACCGGGACGGAGCGATGGCGGGGCGCGGCGAAGTGCATCTGGAACTGCTCGAAACGCTGCTTTCGGACGCGTTTTATGCGCAGAAACCGCCGAAAAGCGCGGGGCGGGAGCAGTTTGGCGCGGCGTTCGTGGACCGGTTCTACGCCGCCGGTCTGTCCCACGACGACGCGGCGGCGACGGCGACCATGCTGACGGCGGCGACGATCGCCGATGCGATTTACACGTTTGGCGACGCGGAAGAGACCGAACCGGAGGTGATCGTGGCGGGCGGTGGAGTCCACAATCCCGTGTTGATGAGGTCTTTGGCGGCGGAATTGCCCGATTGCGACGTGTTTTCGAGCGAGGAGTTGGGGCTGGACCCGGATGCGAAGGAGGCGATCGCGTTCGCGATCCTGGCTCGGGAATCGTGGGAAGGGCGGCCCGGAAATCTGCCGTCGGCGACGGGCGCGCGGCGGGCGGTCGTGTTGGGGCGTAGTACGATGAAGGCGCGATAGGAGCTATTGAAGATGTCGATGTCCCGTAGACGGTTTTTCGAGATGAACGCGCTGGCGGCGGCCGCCGCGGCACAGGCGCAGGGGCAGGGAACGCGGCCGAATGACCGGGTCCAGTTCGCTTTCATCGGCTGCGGGGCGCGCGCGCACGAGTTGATGGCGGCGTTGATGGTTCATCCGCAGGCGGCGATTACCGGCGTCGTGGACGCCTACAAGGGCCGGACCGAGCGCGCGGTGGACCGCGTGGGTAAGCAGGCGCGCGTGATGCGCGACTATCGCGAGGCGATCGCGGACAAGTCGATTGACGCGCTGGTGGTGGCGACGCCGGATCACTGGCACAAACAGATTGTGCTGGATGCCCTGGCGGCGGGCAAGGACGTGTATTGCGAAAAGCCGCTGACGTTCCAGTCGGCCGAGGGCCTGGAAATCATGGCGGCGGCGCGGAAAACGGGCCGGATTGTGCAGGTTGGCAGCCAGGGAATCAGCAGCCAGACCCAGATCCGGGCGCGGGAGATGATCCAGGCGGGCAAGATCGGCAAAGTGACAATGGTGCGCGCGGCGTACAACCGGAACACGGCTTCGGGGGCGTGGATCTACCCGATTCCGCCCGATGCTTCGCCTTCGACGGTGGACTGGGACATGTTCCTCGGCTCCGCGCCGAAGCGGCCGTTCGATCTCGAGAGGTTCTTCCGGTGGCGGTGTTACAAGGATTATTCGGGCGGAATCGCGACCGATCTGTTCGTCCATCTCTGCACGACCATTCACTATCTGATGAACGCGAAGGCGCCGTCGAAAGTGATGGCGATGGGCCAATTGTACCGGTGGAAGGAAAGCCGGGACGTGCCGGATACGCTGAATGCGCTGCTGGAGTACCCGGAAGGGTTCTCGGTGAACCTGAGTTCGACGTTCAACAACCAGAGCACCGCGGAAGGTAGCTTCCAGTTCCTGGGGACGGAGGGGACGCTGTCGCTCGAATGGGGGCGGCTGTTGTATCAGCCCGAAAGCGCGCGGGAAGACAACAAATGGATCGTCGAAAGCTGGCCAAAGCGGCTGGAAGAGGCGTACTGGAAGGACCCGAAGGTGCGCGAACAGGAGTTGCCGGCGACCTGGAATGCGCGGATGGTGGATGCCGAAACGGCTTTCCGCGAACAGGGCCGGGACGCGACGGTGGACCACTTCGGGCATCTGCTGGAGTCCATCCGGACCCGGAAACCATACTGGCAGGACGCCGGGGCGGGGCACCGGGCGGCGGCGTGCGCGCACATGGTGAACCGGTCGGTGACGACGGGCAAGATGGTGGAGTGGGACTTCACGAAGGACGACATCAAGGCGTAAACCCGTGCAACGTTTGGGGCTGTAGTTGAATCTGTACAATTACAGCTATGCCACGCCTCGCCACGTTCGCATTCATGACACTGATGGCGGCCTGCGCCGCGCCGGGGGCGGGTTTTCCGGACCCGGCGCTCGATCAGAAGCCGGCGACCGGTCTGCAGAAGGCCATTCTCGGCGGGGGGTGTTTCTGGTGTACCGAGGTAGTGTATCAGCACGTCGAGGGCGTCACGAAGGTGGTGTCGGGCTACTCGGGCGGGAGCAAACAGACGGCGAATTACCGGGCGGTGACGGGTGGCGACACCGGCCATGCCGAGGTGATTGAGGTCACTTACGACCCCAAAAAGGTGACGTTTGGACAGCTTTTGCGCGTGTTTTTCGACGTTGCGCACGATCCGACGCAGTTGAACCGTCAGGGACCGGACTATGGTCCGCAGTACCGCTCGGTAATCTTTTACACGAATGAAGAGCAGAAGCAGATTGCGGAAGCCTACATCGCGCAGTTGACCGAAGCGAAGGCGTTCAAGAAGAAGATTGTGACCGAAGTGAGCCCGCTGACGGCGTTTTATCCGGCTGAAGGGTATCATCAGGACTACGTGAACCAGAATCCGGCGAACCCTTACGTGCAGGTGAATGCACTGCCGAAGGTGGACAAGCTGAAGAAGGCCTGCCCGAGGCTGGTGAGGAAGAAGAAATAGCGATGAAACGACGAACTCTCTTTGCGCTGCCCATGACCGCTGCTGCCCTCTTCGGACAGAAGGGCGAAAAGAAGGTGAAAATGGTGGATATTGCTTTCTTCAACGAAGCCGGGGTGATGACCGGCGTCCAGAAGGTCGAGAAGGTCGTGAAGCCGGACGCGGAATGGAAGGCGCAACTGACGCCGGAACAGTACCGGATTGCGCGCAATCACGGCACCGAACCGGCATTTTGTGGACGTTTTGACGGATTCAAAGGCGACGGGATCTTCAAGTGCATCTGCTGCTGGACGCCGCTGTTTGATTCGCGGCACAAGTACGAATCGAAGAGCGGGTGGGCGAGTTGGTTTCAGCCGATTCACGGGAAGAATGTGAAGGAGAAGTCGGACCTGTCGTTCGGAATGATCCGGACCGAGGTGCTGTGCGCTCGATGTGACGCGCATCTGGGGCACGTTTTCGACGATGGCCCCCGGCCGACCGGTTTGCGCTACTGCATCAACTCGGAAGTGCTGCATTTCGTGGAGCGGGCGAGTTAGCGATTGACATGAGCGTGGCCCGATACATCTACTGGCAAGATGGCGACCACTGGTTGGGCTACTTTGAGGACTATCCCGACTACATGACGCAAGGCGAGAGCCTGGAGGATCTGTTCGAGGATCTGACAGGCGGTGAGATCCCAGGAATCCGCAAGTGCGCCGAACTGATTGTGTCGTGAAGCGGCATGGACGAAGTCACGACTGGTACCGCAATCCGAAGACCGGATGGGCGCAGACGGTTCCCCGCCATCGCGAGATCAATGGGCGGCTGGCACTACACATTTTGAAGAAGCTCCAGGGTCAGACTGGTCAGTGACGGTCTCCAATTCTGCTCATCAGTGGGGCTGATCGAGCGACCGGGACGTTGGATCGCCTCCGGAAGGTTGGGCTTCGCGGGACGGGCGAGTTAGGGGCGGAGTGGCAGAACGCCAGGCCCTGCACCGCATGAGAATTGGAAATACGCTCCAATCGCGGAAGACGGGACGCGGAGCGTCAGGCGGTACATCCCGAGTTGGTATGGTTCAAGGCCCGCGAAGGTCACCTCCACTTGTTGTTGCGAGGCGCCCGGTGATAGCCCGAGACAACTCAACGGATCACGGAGAGGAATCGGCGGATCGTCTAACGCTGGTACGCCGGTCTGCTGAGGGATCGCGACATCACCAAAACCGTACCCGTAGACGTGGACGAGATCCCCTGGCGAAAGCGGATCCTCGGGCGTCACCCAACGGCCGGAATCGGCGTGGCGTGCCAAATGATAGGATCGGCCTGGTCCAAACCACCCCCCCACAAAGTACTGGCCCCGCCCCATGTCCCACGATTCGAAGGTTCGAGTAAGATTTGCTTCAAACGGCGAAGTGTTGGCCGCCTCGATCGAGAGGGTGAGTTTCTGATTGATGGGCGTCTCCCACGGAGCTTGCACCATGATCTCCGTGCCGGTGACCCATAGTATGGGCGCGTACGTGTCGCCCATGCGCACGCGCACTCCGCAGAGTTCCTCGGGAACCGGCGATGCGGCGGCGAGGCATAGGCTTGCCGAGAAACCCTCGCCGGGGATTTGCATCATGGAGCCGGGGGAAGGCCCAGGAAAGCTCCATCTGTAAAAGGCTGGAATCGGACCGAGGCGCTCCGTCCTTGCGCCCGACTCCAGATCCAAACGGATGAGCCGTCCGGAGGCAGCGACATACCAGGCTGCACGCCCATTGCCTGAAAGAACGGCTCTGAGAACGCCGCCTGGTTCGTCGGTGAGCCGGCGGAGGTCTGTCCCGTCCGTGTTCACCGAGAAAAGCTGTGGCGATCCCGGCGGCCCATCGCCGGTGAACTGCACAGTGGAAAAGAATAGCGCGCGCGACCCGTCGGTGCTGAGCATCGGCGAGTAGGTTTCGCCTGGTCCGCCGAGGAAATCCGCATCACTTCTGGCTGTCAGATCGTACATTCGCAGCCGTCTCAATCCATTCCCGGCTGTGCGCGCGGTATAGAGAATCCTGCGTGCGGGCCCATCGATCACAGGTTCCTCAATTGTCGTGTAGGCGCCGTCCGGGAACCGCCAGGGAATGGGCAGCAATTGCTGATACTGGCCGGCGTGGAAGACCCAGAGTCCCGCTCCTCCATGCACAATCGTTCCATCATTCGCGACGACACGGCCCGCATCAGAAAAGACGACGAAAGAGGTGATGAATCGGATGTCCGTCTCAGTTCCCTCGATCAGGTCGGACAGAAAAGGGGAACGGCCATAGGCGGGATAGACAAGGACAAAACGGCCGTTGGCGCTCAATCGTCCTGGACCGGGCAGGACGGTCAGTTCATTGCTGACAACCGTTGCTTGCGAGGCGGATAACTGCGGGCAGGAAATCCCGGGTTCGTAACACTCCCTTGCGCCAGTAAAGACCGTAACAAGCCCCGAGTCGCTGACCTCCGGCCGCGAAAGTTCGAAGTAGTTGGTGACAGGGCCACCATGGGGCGAGTTCGGATCGGCAACACGCTCCCGGCTTTCGACGAGTTCTAGTCCCAATGGACCGACTCTGAAGATCCGGCCCTGCCAGGGCTCACCGCTCTCCCGCAGGGGATTCTTGATTGCGAAATATAAGACATCGCCATCGTAGGTTGTGGACATTTGGGCGATCTGCGAATAGATGGGAAAAGTAAAGAAAAGAAAGGGAAGTAAATCGAGAAGGCGCATCTTTAATCCAGCCCCAGTATAGTGTCGGCGCCGCAGCGGGTCAACGGGGTTCAGAGGCCTATTCTCTGCCGATGCCGAGGAAACTGCCGGTGGCTTCGGCGTGTTCTTGCTCGCCTCCGAAAGCCTGGGCTTCGTGGGACGGGCGGCGTGGGGCGGCGTGTGCCAGAATGATCGGTGGGCCGTTCGCGGAGAGCGGCGGTCCATTTTGTCTTATGCGGAGTGCACAGGCCGAGGTCCGGCCCTTTTCCGCCGCGAGCGGCGCATTGCTGGCGCTGAGCGCCGCGCCATTTGCGGTGGTTTCCGCGCAATGGGCGGCCGTGGCCGTGCTTCCTTCCATCTGCCTGCTGAGCGCCGGGCTGGTGATCGTCCAGAAACCGAGGGTGGGCCGTGCACTGGCGACGATGGGCATCGTGGGAGTGTTGGGGGCGGCGGGTCCGCTGCTCTCCGGAAATCCCGCCCTGGCCCTGGCGGCCTTGATTGCCGCGCTGGTGGCGCTGGCGGCGATGTGGGATGTAGTGGGGCGTCCGGGGACGCGACGGCCGCTGTTGGCGGGGCGTGCGTACGGGGCGGCGGTTGCGGCGCTCTTGTTCTGGACCACGGCGGCGCTCGTGCGGCCCCTGCATCCCCTGCTGGAGACGATTCCCGTGGCGGCGGGCTTTGTGATCGCGGCGGGGACGGGATTCAGTTGGGCGGTGGAGGGGCGGCGCGAGTTCCCGAGGCGGGTAGGCGTGTTGGCGCTGGGGGCGGGCATCGCGGTGTTCGTGGCGGTCATGGTGGCGCCGGCTGCATGGCCGGTGGCGAGTGCAGGCGCAGTGTATGCGGTGGCGGCGGTGCTGGCGCTGCCAAGGGTCAGCCGGTTTGAGGTGGAGCCCCTGGGCTGGTGGGAGCCGTTGTTGGGGCATCCGGAGCGGCTGCTGGTGGGGACATTCCTGGGGCTTTCGGCGTTAGGTGCGGTGCTGCTGGCGCTGCCGGTGAGCGCGGCGGGCGAGAGGGGCGCCGGTTTGTTGGACGCGGCATTCACGGCGGTGAGCGCGGTGTGCGTCACGGGGCTGATCGTGCTGGACACGCCGGTGGCGTTCAGTTTCGCCGGTCAGGTGGTGATTCTGGCCTTGATTCAAGTGGGGGGGCTGGGGATTATGACGTTTTCGACGGCGGTTCTGCGGGTGATGGGGCGGCGAATGAGTTTGCGGCACGAGGGTGCGGCGGCGAGCCTGATCAGTGTCCGGGACCGGGGCCAACTGGTGGATTCGACGAGACGGATTCTGCGGCTGACGCTCGTGTCGGAATCGTTGGGGGCGGCGCTGCTCCTGCCGTGTTTTCTGCTGCAGGGCGATGCGCCGCTGCAGGCGGTCTGGCGGGCCGTGTTCACTTCGGTTTCGGCGTTCTGCAATGCCGGATTTGCGCTGCAGTCGGACAATCTGGCTGGGTATCAGTCGAATCCGATGGTGCTCCACATCGTGGCGCTGCTGATCATCACGGGCGGGCTTTCGCCGGTGACGGTGTACGCGGTGCCGTCGTTGTTGCGGCGGCGCGCGCGGCCGGTGCCGGTGCAGGCGCGGCTGGGGCTGGTTGCAGCGGGGGTTCTGCTGGCCGGGGGATTTCTGCTGCTGGCGGTATTTGAGTGGAACCATGCGCTGGCCCATTTGTCATGGGCGGACCGGCTGCACAATGCGTGGTTTCAATCGGTGACTTTGCGGACGGCGGGATTCAACTCGCTCGATTTCGCGGTGCTGCAACCGGCGAGTCTGACACTGGCGATGGCGTGGATGTTCATCGGGGGTGGACCGGGGGGCACAGCGGGGGGGATCAAGACAACCACGATGGCGGTGCTGGTGCTGTCGGCATTTCAGATCGTGAAAGGTTCGCCGAGGGTGGGCGTGTTCGGACGTCATCTGGGTGAGGGGACGCGGCACCGGGCGGCGGCGGTGGTGATGCTGGCTTCAGTGACGGTGATTGGAGCGGTGGTGGCCCTGCAACTGACACAGGCGTTGCCAGGGATCGAGATTCTGTTCGAGGTGATTTCGGCGCTGGGCACGGTGGGATTGTCGATCGGCGCCACGGCGCGACTGGACGAAATCGGCAAGGTGATCGTGATGGTGTGTATGTTTGTGGGACGGGTGGGCGGTCTGTCGTTACTGATGTTCATGAGCCAGCGGGGCGCGCCCTTGATGGCGGCGCGCCCGGAGGAAGAGATCGATGTGGGGTAACACGGGAGGGAGAGGATGATCCAGCGTCAAGCCATAATCATCGGGCTCGGCCAGTTTGGCATGTCGGTGGCGCGCGCACTCAGCGAGCGAGGAGTGGAGGTGCTGGCGATCGACACGCGGGAAGAGCGGGTGCGGGCGGCGGCGGCCTTCGTGACGGAGGCGATGTGCTTTGATGCCACGGACAGCGAGGCGCTGGCCCGGACCTTGCCGGAGAGCCGTGATTTCTGCGTGTGCGGGATCGGGGACGAGGCGAGGGAAGCGTCGATCATCTGCACGGCGCTGCTGCGGCAGATGGGGGCGCGGCGGGTGATTGCGCGGGCGAACGATGATCTGCACGCACGCATTTTGAAACTGGTGGGGGCGCATCTGATTATCAACCCGGAGAGGGAGTTCGGCGAACGGTTCGCGAATCAGTTGGTCCATGAGAATATCCGAGGAGAAATGGCGCTGGGTGAGGGGATCCGGATCACGGAGGTGGAGACGCCGGCCGCGTTCGTTGGACAGACGTTGAGCCAATTGGGGTTGCCGCGGCGGTTCGGGGTGACGGTGGTGGCGACGCGCCCGGCGGGGGCAGGCAGCATCAGTTTGCCGGACGCGGCGGCGCCGTTGGCGGCGGGGGATGTCCTGGTGGTGGTCTCGGCCGAGGGGGCAGTGTCGCGGATGATGGAGTGGAGTGAGAGCCGATGAAATTACGGACGGAACTCCTGTTCTACGCGTTCCTGTTAGCGGGACTGAACCTGGTTCTGGCCTTCGGCGCGATTGGGCTCTTCGTGCGGATGGGCCCGGCCATTGAGAAGATCTTGCGGGAGAATGTTGCGTCGATCGATGCCGCGGAGCTGATCCTGATTGAATTCGCCGCCGCTCCGGGCGGGTTGGAGCCAGAGGCGCGCGATCGGGTCGTTGCCGCGCTCGAGACGATCCGGACGAATGTGACGGAGGCCGAGGAGAGCCCGGTGATCGTGCGGATCGAGCAGCGGCTGAATGGAGCGGCGCAGGGCGATATGGAGGCGCGCACTGCGTTGATCCACGACGTGGGCATGTTGATCGCGATTAACCGGAAGTCGATGACGGCGGTGGACGAGGAGGCCCGGAGGCTGGGCGCGGGGGGCGCCTGGGGGGCGGTTTTCGTGGGAGCGCTGTCGTTTGGTTTGAGTTTGCTGGTGATCGTACTATTGCGGCGGCGTTTGCTGGCGCCGCTTCTGGAGTTGCACGCGGTGCTGTCGGCGGCGCGCGGAGGCGACCGCTTCCGGCGGTGTCGCGCCTTTGATGCGGCGATCGAGGTCAAACAAGTGGCGCAGTCGGTCAATACGCTGCTGGATGAGCGAGTGCGGCCGTGACTACTTGGTGAGACCGAGGAAGCGGCCGGTGGCTTTGAGGCTTTTCTTGATGGAGGAGCCGGTGGCTTCGGCGGCTTTCTGGAGGGATTTGTCGGTGTGCTGGCCGGCGGTTTCGAGGCCGCGGAGGGTGTGTTCGCCGCCGAGGACGACGGACTGAAGGGGGACAATGCCACCGTTTAACCTGGATTTGTCGCGTCCGGCGAGGCGGGCGACAACGGCCGGGTGGAAGTCGGTGGCCAGCTTTTGCTTCATGGGCCAGGCGGGTGAATTGATCCAGAGTGAGCCGTTGAGGGGGGCTTCGGATTCTCCGATATTGATCAGGCGGGGCGGTTCGAGGGCGTGCCTCTGGGGGGGGCAGCGGTCACCGCCACAGCCCCATTTACAGCGTTTTTGAGCCAGGTAGGAGGCGTGTTTGCCCAGGGAGACGAAGACGGTGGCGCCGTGGGTTTCGGCTTCGAGGAACTGGGCGGTTGCGCCATGGCTGGCGTCGCAGACGGTGCCTTCATGGCCGGCGGCGAACCAGTACACGGCGCGCCATTCGGAGGGCGACGTGTGCAGGGCGGGGCCTTTCAGCAGGACCGAGACGCGTTCGACATCGAGCGGATGGCCCATCCGGCCGCAATCGTTGGCCCAGAGATGGTAGTAGTGGATCTCGACCCAGGCGCCGGGTTCGCCGGTCCAGGGAGTGACTTTGGCGTAGAGGGTGCCGTCGCGGTCCAGTGCGCGGGGCGCCGGTTCATCCGGGGCGAAGCGGGCGGGCATCAGGTCACACTCGCCTTTGCTGAGGATCAGGCGCGGGACAAAGTGTTCGAGGAGTTGCTGCTCCCAGGCGTCGTCGAGGCCGTCGCGGTCGGCGTCCGCGCCGGAGGCCAGCAGGGCCGTGGCGACCAGAAGCAGACCGGGCGTGAGCCGCGAAGCCATGCCGGTTAGAACGCGGGAACGCTGAAGCCCGGGTCCTTAATCGAGTGGATTTTCATGTTGGGGGCGTACTTTTTGACGTCCTCTTTGATCTTCTCGGCGTTGCCGACAAGCAGAAACTGAAGCGGGGCGGCGCCGAACCACTTCTTGGCGGTGGCATTGACCTCGGCGAGGGTGGCGGCGTCGAGGCGGGAGAAGTAGTCGTCGATTTCACCCTTGTTGAGGCCGAAGACTTCGAGTTCGCCGAGGATGGAGGCGACCTGGTCGGCGGTTTCGAGGTTCGAGGTGGGGAAGCCGCCCTTGATGTAGTTGCGGGCGGAGAGCAGTTGTTCGGCGTCGATGCCCTGGGTGCGGAGGCGGTTGAGGACTTCGACGGCGAGGTCGATAGCCTTGACGGTGGTTTCGGTGGGCGTGTAGGTGGAGATGGCGATGGCGCCGGGGAGGCGGTCTTCATCGACGGAAGAGCGGGCGCCGTAAGTGAGGCCGGAATTGACGCGGAGTTCGTCGTTCAGCATCGAGGTAAAACGGCCGCCGAAGAGGGTGTTGACGATCTCGAGTTGGGTGCGGTCGGGGTGGGTGCGGTCGATGCCGGGGGTGGCGATCATGAAGTAGGTCTGGGTGGAGTCGGGCTTGTCGATGAGCAGGAGGCGCGGCTGTTTTTGGGCGGGTGGTGCGACTTTCTGCTTCCACTGGTAGGCTTCGCCGGCGGGCAGGGAAGCGGCGAGGCGTTCGAGTTGGGGCGTGAGAGTCTTTTCGTTGATGGCGCCGGCGGCGATCAGAATGAGATTGCGGCCCACGAACATGCGCTTGTGCCAGTCGACGAGGGACTGGCGGGAGAGGTTGGCGAGGGTGAGTTCATCGCCGTTCGCGGGCCGGGCGTAGGGGTGGCCGGACCCGTAGAAAAAGGCGGGGAAATAACTGCCGAGAGCGGCGCCGGGGTTATCCTTGGCGGCCTTGGAGGCGTCGATGCGCTGGGCGAGGGCCTTGGCGAATTCGTCCTCGGGGAACTGGGGGCGGGCGAGGAAGTCGGAGAAGAGGCCGAGGGCTTCGTTCTGGGTTCGTTCGAGGAATTCGATGCCGGCGAAGGAGACCTGGCGGTTGGAGCCGGTCTGGAGGGTGGCGCCGAGGGCGTCGAGGGCTTCGGCGAAATCGGCGGCGGAGCGAGTGCCGGCGCCTCGGCGCATCAGTTCGACCGTGAGCGAGTTGATGCCGGCCTGCGTGGCGGATTCGGCTTCGGCGCCGCCGCGGAACAGGGCGCGGACAGTGACGAGGGGGACATCGGGTTTATTGAGCAGGATGAGCGTGGCGCCGTTGGGGAGGGTTTTCTTCGAGTACGGCGGGAGTTTGACCTGGGCTGACATGATGGTGACGGCGGCGAGGGCGAGGGTCAGAAGGCGGAGTTTCATCGGGCGGCCTCCGGGCGGCGGGATTCGGGGATGAGCGTGCCGACAGTCCGGTTGTTCTCACCGAAATACTGGGCGGCGACGCGCTGGATGTCGGCGGCGGTGACCTTTTCGAGTTCTTCGACGGCGGTGAAGAGTTTGCGGTGGTCGCCGTGGTAGATCTCGTACTGGCCGAGGAGGTTGGCCTTGCCGGCGATGGTCTTCAGCGAGCGGTAGAAGCCGGCGATTTGCTGGTTCTTCGCCTTGGCGAGTTCGGTTTCGGTGATGCCGTCTTTGGCGATTTTCGCCAGTTCTTCGTAGAGGGCGGCTTCGGCTTTGGCGGGTTCGACGCCGGAGCGGACCTGCATGGAGAAGATGAACTGGGTGGGGTCGAGGGCGAGTTGCTGGCCGGCGTTGATGGAGAGGACGAGTTGATCCTGCTCGACGAGACGGCGGTGGAGGCGTGAAGACCGGCCGCTGGAAAGCACGGTTTCGAGCATCTCAAGGGCGGCGTTGTCGGCGTGTTTCGTGGCCGGGACGTGATAGCTGACGAGCAGGAGGGGCAGTTGCGCGGGGCGCTTGATGACGATGCGCCGCTCGCCGAGTTGAGGCGGCTCCACGGTGCGGACTGGCGGAGGCGGGGCCTGGCGGGGAATGGGTTCGAGGTACTTCTTCGCGAGGGCGACGACCTGCTCGTGGGTGACGGCGCCGGTCATCACAAGGATGCAATTATTGGGCGCGTAGCCCATTCTGAAGTGGGCTTTGAGGTCTTCCATCGAATAGGCGGCGATGTCGGAAGCCCAGCCGATAACGGGCCAACTGTAGGGGTGGGCGGTGTAGGCGGTGGCGTTGACCTGCTCGTAGAGGGTGCCGAAGGGGCTGTTATCGACGGCCATCCGGCGCTCGGAACTGACGACGCCGCGCTCGGATTCGATGATCTTGGGGTCGAAGGCGAGGTCGCGAATGCGGTCGGCTTCGAGGTCGAACATCTGCTCGATGGCGGAGTTTGGGAACCAGTTGGTGTAGGCGGTGATGTCGCGCGAGGTGTACGCGTTATTGCGGCCGCCGGCCTTCTCCATGACGACGTCGAACTGCTTGGGGCCATATTTCTTGGCGCCATTGAACATCATGTGTTCGAAGTAGTGGGAGATGCCGGTGATGCCGGGGCGCTCGTTGCGCGAACCGACGGTATAGAAGAGGTACATCGCGGCGTTGGGCACGTCGTGATCTTCATGGACGAGGATCCGCATCCCGTTTTCGAGCGTGTGGGTGGTGACCTTCATTCCGGAAGCAGCGGCGCCCAACGCGGTCAGGAGCAGGGCAAGACCGAGACGGAGCATCCTTTCAGAGTAGCAGCCTGTTTGCACCGCGGAGGGGTGCAGGTGCATCCTTTACGAAAGAGGGCAGAATGAAGGACGCAAGCGAAGAACGGGCGATGAAGCGGTTGATCGCGGAGATCGACTCGATTGACACTTGGCGGGACCGGGTGGGTTGGCGCGTGGTGTACCTGTTCATGGGCACATTCGCGGTGGCGCTCACGCTGCTGGTGTGGTCAGTAAAGTATGCGATTGAAAGCCCGCCCGGCCCAATGGATCATCCGGGTCCAAAGGTACCGGGCGTGTTGCGGGGAATGAACCGGGGCTGAGATCAGTCGGCGGCGGCGGCGGACTGGTGGATCTCCTGGAGGCTCCAGACGCGGATGGGGTCGCGGAGGCGGGAGGTCATGGCCTCGGCGGCGGCGCGGGCGCCAGAGATGGTGGTGATGCAGGGCACGCGCCACTGGACGGCGGCGCGGCGGATGGCGCGTTCGTCGGAGAACGAGTGGGCGCCGGTGGTGGTGTAGATGACCAACTGGAGGGCGCCGGCCTTGAGAAGATCGACGGCGTTGGGGCGGCCCTCGTTCACCTTGAAGACGGTCTTGACGCGGAGTCCGTGCGACTGGAACAGGGCGGCGGTGCCGCGGGTGGCGGCGAGTTCAAAGCCGAGCGCGGAGAACTTCTTGGCGAGATCGACGGCGACCTGTTTATCACGGTCATTGACGCTGAAGAAGACACAGCCTTTCCGGGGCAGGGGAGCGCCGGCGGAGAGTTGGGCCTTGCCGAAGGCTTCGCCGAAGTTGTCGCCGACGCCCATCACTTCGCCGGTGGAGCGCATTTCGGGTCCGAGAGCGGGATCCACGCCGGGGAACTTGTTGAAGGGGAAGACGGGCGATTTGACGTAAACCTTTTTCACGGGCAGCACGCCGGAGGTGAAGCCGCCGGTCAGATGGGCAACCTCCTTGAGTTTCGAGCCGAGCATCAGCGCCACGGCCACCTTGGGCAGCGGCACGCCGGTGGCCTTCGAAACGTAAGGGGCGGTGCGCGAGGCGCGCGGGTTCACTTCGAGGACGTAGATTTTGCCCTGTTTGAGGGCATATTGCACGTTCATCAGGCCGATGACGTTGAGTGCGCGCGCGAGTTTCTCGGTGAAGTCGCGGATGATGCAGAGTTCGGCATCGCTGATGGACTGCGGGGGCAGGACGCAGGAGGAGTCGCCGGAGTGGACGCCGGCTTCCTCGATATGTTCCATGATGCCGCCGATAAGGACGTCCTCGCCATCGGAGAGCGCATCCACATCGACTTCGACGGCGTCCTCGAGGAAGCGGTCGATGAGAACGGGGCGGGTGGGCGAGTAGAGCGTGGCCTCCTGCATGTAGCGGCGGACGGTCTCTTCGTTATAGGCGATGACCATGGCGCGGCCGCCGAGGACATAACTGGGGCGGACGAGAACCGGGTAGCCGATTTCGCGGGCGACGGCGCAGGCTTCGTCGATGCTGGTCGCGGTGCCCCACGGAGGGCTGGGGATGTTGAGGTCGGCGAGGAGGCGGCCGAAGCGTTTACGGTCTTCGGCGAGGTCGATGTTTTCAGGATCGGTGCCGATGATGGGCACGCCGGCGGCCTTCAGCGGAAGGGCGAGATTGAGCGGCGTCTGGCCGCCGAACTGCACGATAACCCCGTCGGGCTTCTCGGTATCGCAGATATTGAGGACTTCTTCGAGCGTCAGCGGCTCGAAGTAGAGGCGGTCGGAGGTGTCGTAGTCGGTGGACACGGTCTCGGGATTGCAGTTCACCATGATGGACTCGACGCCAAACTGCTGGAGGGCGAACGAGGCATGGCAGCAGCAGTAGTCGAACTCGAGGCCCTGGCCGATGCGGTTGGGACCCGAACCGAGGATGATCACTTTCTTCCGGTCCGAAGGCTCCGACTCGCACTCGAATTCGTATGAGGAATAGAGGTACGGGGTGAAGCTTTCAAATTCGGCGGCACAGGTATCGACGCGGTTGAAGACCGCCTGGACGCCGAGGTTCTTGCGGGTTTCGCGCACGGCGAGGGCGTCCTGGCGCCACAACCGGCCAAGGCGGACATCGGAAAGCCCCTCCCGCTTGGCGCGGCGCATCTGGGATTCGGTGACGGATTCGAGCGACTCGGACGCGAGTTCCTTTTCGTAGAGGATGCCGTCGCGCATCTGGCGCAGGAACCAGGGGTCGATGCGCGTCATCTCGTGCAATTCCTCGACGGTGTGGCCGCGCTCGATGGCGAACCGCAGGTAGGCGAGGCGGTCGGGGTTGGGAGTGATCAGGCGCTGCGGAATCAGCTTTTCGTCAAACTCGATCGAAGTGGAGCTTTTGCCGGTTTCGAGGCCGCGGATGCCCTTGTTCAGGGCCTGGCGGAACGTGCGTCCGATGGCCATGACTTCACCGACCGACTTCATCTGCGTGGTGAGCACGGGTTCGGCGCCGGGGAATTTCTCGAACTGCCAGCGCGGGATCTTGACCACGACATAGTCGATCGTGGGCTCGAAGCAGGCGGGGGTCTTGCGCGTAATGTCGTTCTTGATCTCGTCGAGACGGTAGCCGACGGCGAGTTTGGCGGCGATCTTGGCGATGGGGAACCCGGTGGCCTTGGAGGCAAGTGCGGAAGAGCGCGACACGCGCGGGTTCATCTCGACCACCACCATCCGGCCGTTTTCGGGATTGATCGCGAACTGGACGTTCGAACCGCCGGTATCGACGCCAATCTCGCGCAAGCAGGCGAGGGCGCCATCGCGCATCATCTGGTATTCGCGGTCGGTGAGCGTCTGGGCGGGCGCGACGGTGATGGAGTCGCCCGTGTGGACGCCCATCGGATCGAAGTTTTCGATCGAGCAGACAATGATGCAGTTGTCGGCGAGGTCGCGCATGACCTCGAGTTCGAACTCCTTCCAGCCAAGGACCGACTCCTCGGCGAGGACTTCGTGCACCGGCGACAGATCCAGGCCGTGTTCGAGGATATCGACGAGATCTTCGCGGTTGTAAGCAATGCCGCCGCCGCTTCCGCCCAGGGTGAACGAAGGGCGAAGAATCAGCGGGTATCCGATCTTGGCGGCGAATTCGAGACCCTCTTCGACCGAGCGCAGCAGGCGCGATTGCGGCGTTTCCAGCCCGATTTTGCGCATCGCGTCCTTGAACAGGAGGCGGTCCTCAGCCTTCTTGATGGAGTCGATCTTGGCGCCGATGAGTTCGACGCCATACTTGTCGAGGATGCCCGATTCGGCGAGTTCGACGGAGAGGTTGAGGCCGGTCTGCCCGCCGACAGTGGAGAGAATGGCGTCGGGGCGTTCCTTGCGGATGATCTCCTCGGCGTATTCGACGGTCAGCGGCTCAACGTACGTGCGATCCGCGAGTTCCGGGTCGGTCATGATGGTGGCCGGATTGGAATTCATCAGGATCACTTCATAGCCGTCGGCGCGGAGCGCCTTGCAGGCCTGGGTGCCCGAATAATCGAACTCGCAGGCTTGTCCGATGACAATGGGCCCGGAGCCGATGATCAGGATGCGGTGGAGATCGTTTCTGCGCGGCAAGTTACTTCCGGAACTCCTTCATGAGGGCGGCGAATTCGTCGAACAGGTACTGCGAATCGTGGGGCCCGGGGGCGGCCTCGGGATGGTACTGGACGCAGAAGGCCGGGTGTGAGCGATGGCGAAGGCCTTCGAGGGTTTCGTCGTTCAGGTTGATATGGGTGAGTTCGACCTCCGAATCGTTGAACGAATCGGGATCGACGGCGAAGCCGTGGTTCTGGACCGTGATTTCGACGCGGCCGGTGCCCTTGTTGAGCACCGGGTGGTTGATGCCGCGGTGACCGAACTTGAGTTTGTAGGTCTTCCCGCCGAGCGCGAGGCCCAGCACCTGGTGGCCGAGACAGATGCCGAAGATGGGCGTGCGGCCGACGAGTTTGCGGACTTGTTCGACCTGGAAGGACAGCGGTTCGGGGTCGCCGGGTCCGTTGGAGAGAAAGACGCCGTCGGGCTTGAGCGCGAGAACGTCCTCGGCCGTCGTGCCCGCCGGTACCACCGTCACATCGGCGCCCACGGTGGCAAGTCGGCGAAGAATATTGTGTTTGATACCGAAATCGTAGGCGACCACGCGGAAGCGGTCCGCCGGTTCTGGCGGCATCAGTTCGGAGGGCGAACACGGGGACACGGGTTCGGTCCAGGAGTACGGCTCGGCGGTCGAGACCGCCGTGGCCAGGTCGCGGCCCGACATCAACGGAGAATTGCGGGCCATTTCCACGAGTTCAGCGGCGGTGTGGCCGGCGGTGGACAGCGCCCCGCGCATCACGCCCTGCGAGCGCAGACGGCGGACGATGGCACGAGTATCAATCTCGCTGATAACCGGGATGGACTGCCGCGCCAGGAACTGGTCGGCGGATTCCTCCGAACGCCAGTTCGACGGCTGCTCGGCCCATTCGCGGACCACGAGGCCCTCGATAAAGGCGCGGGCGGCTTCGTTGTCGCCGGCGCTGGTGCCGTAGTTGCCGATCTGCGGATTGGTGAGAATGACGATCTGGCCCGTGTAGCTCGGGTCAGTAAAGACTTCCTGATAGCCCGTCAGCGAAGTGTTGAAGACCACTTCGCCGGTGCGGACGGTGCGCGCACCAAAGGCGCGGCCGGAGAAGACGCTGCCGTCCTCCAGGGCCAGAATTGCGGCGTTCGACAAGGCGCCTCCTGATGGATTGTGGAACAACATCCATTGTTTCATTTCAGGGGGGCCGGATTCAACATTTCCCCCAAGGTTTGTGCACCGTATGATGGACCTCATGAGCGACTTGTGCCGGATCGGCGTGGCGATTGACGAGGATCTGCTCGGGCAGTTCGACGGACTGCTGGAGCGGAAGGGCTATTCGAACCGTTCGGAAGCCTTCCGCGACCTGATCCGCGACGCCCTCGTCCGCGAGGAGACCACCGACCCCGAGCGCGAGGCCGTCGGCACCCTGACCCTGGTCTATGACCATCACGTCCGGCAACTCGCCGACAAGCTCACCGACATGCAGCACGACCACTTCCGCGAGATCATCTCCACGCTCCATGTCCACATGGACCACGACAATTGCCTCGAAGTCCTGGTGCTCCGCGGGCGCGCGGGAGCCATCCGCCGGATCGCCGACAAACTCGTCAGCACCAAGGGCGTCAAGCACGGGCGGCTGACTCTGACCACGGCAGGCTAACCGCTACAATGGGGTTTCGCCCCACATTCGCGCCATGATCGCCGAGGTCCAAACCGTTCACGTTGCCGAGTTGCCGCTCGATTGCGGCGCGACTCTGCGCGACGTCACCGTGGCCTGGGAGGGCTATGGCACACTGAACGCGGAGCGCACCAACGCCATCCTCGTGCTTCACGCCTTCACCGGCGACGCCCACGCCGCCGGTATCGATCACGAAGGCAAGCCGGGCTGGTGGGCGAACATGATCGGGCCGGGGAAGGCGTTCGACACCGACCGCTATTTCGTCTTCTGCGCCAATGTCCTCGGCGGGTGTCGCGGAACCACCGGCCCCTCTTCGATCAATCCCGAAACCGGGCAGCGCTACGCGCTCAGCTTTCCGGTGATCACGATTCGCGACATGGTCCGCCTGCAGAAGGCGCTGGTCGATCACCTCGGCATCCCCAAACTGCTGGCCGTCGCGGGCGGTTCGATGGGCGGCATGCAGGCGCTCGAATGGGCCGTCTCGTACCCGGACCTGGTGGAAGCCTGCCTGCCCATCGCCACCACGGCGCGGCACAGCGCCCAGCAGATCGCCTTCAACGAAACCGGACGGCAGGCGATCGTCGCCGATCCGGACTTCAACAACGGCGACTTCTACGACGGCAATCCGCCCGCGCGCGGTCTCGCGGTGGCGCGGATGGTCGGCCACATTACCTACATGTCCGACGAATCGATGCGCGAGAAGTTCGGACGCCGCCTGCGGAACCGCGAGGCCTTCAGCTACGGCTTCGACATCGACTTCGAAGTGGAAAGCTACCTGCGCTATCGCGGATCGCAGTTCGTGGGGCGGTTCGACGCGAACTCGTATCTGTACATCACCAAGGCGATGGACTATTTCGATCTGACCAACGACGCACCTTCGCTGGCCGCGGCGCTGGAGCACACGCAGTCGCGATTCCTCGTCATCAGCTTCACCTCCGACTGGCTGTATCCGAGCTATCAGTCCGAGGAGATCGTGCGCGCGCTGCGCAGCCGGAACCATGATGTGACCTACTGCGAACTGAGTTCGAGTTACGGGCACGACGCGTTCCTCGTGGACGTCGGCGAACAGACGCGAATCGTGAGCGGATTCCTGGCGCGGGTCGCGCGCGAAGCGGGCATCGACTGCGGGAAGGGCGCGCCGGCGTGAGAGTGAAGGAAGTTCTCGGGCGCGGCGACTATGCGCTGATCGGCGAATTGATCCCGCAAGGGGCGCGTGTGCTCGATCTCGGCTGCGGGGACGGGGCCCTGCTGGCGTGGCTCAAAGAGAACAAACAGGTGACCGGGCGCGGCGTCGAGCGCCAGCGGTCGCTCGTCCAGGATGCCGTCGCGCGCGGCGTGACCGTCTATCAAGGCGACATCGAGGCCGGCCTGACCGATTATCCCGACAAGGCCTTCGACTACGTCGTCCTGAGCCAGACCCTGCAGGAGACCCGCAATCCCCAGTTGGTGCTCGACCAGATGCTGCGCGTCGGCCAGCATGCCATCGTCGCTTTCCCGAACTTCGGACACTGGCGGGTCCGCTTCGCTCATCTCACCAGCGGACGTGCGCCGCGGACGCCGCTGTTCCCCTACAATTGGTACGAATCACCCAATATTCACTTCCTCACCGTGCAGGATTTCGAAGAGTTCGTCCAGCAACAACATTGGAAGATCGAACGCCGGATGTTCCTGGCCGGTGACCGCCGCATTCAAAATCTGCCAAATTTATTGGCTGAAATCGCCGTCTATCTCTTCCGGCGTGGCTAGAATACCCTTCCTTCTGTTCAATTTGTAGTCTGAATCGGGTATTCCCGATCCGGCTGCTGATTGCTATCCTGAAATGAGGCCGCCGTCTCCGATGACCTTCGCAGGCCCGCCATCCCTTGTGTTTCCAGGGAAAACCCGCGCCCCGCAGCGGGCTTTCAGGGCAGCGCGGAAAACGGAATAGTCACTCAATTGCTGATATTCCGCCTCTTCCGGTTCCGGGCCAGACCCGGGATGGCGTCACTGCCAGATGGGATATTTCCGGATGCGCCAGCGGCCGGCTCAATTCGAGGCCTTCCGGACGAAGTCGAAATGCCAGCAGTCAGTTCGAGTAACCCAATTCCGGCTCGTCCTGGTATTTCATCGCCGGATCGGCGAGAATGGGCGCCAGCAACCCGAGCGGACGGCCACCGCCCCCGCGTTGCGGGAAGCGCGGCCTCCTCGCGAGACTCGCGCGCGAACTTCCCGGTCCACTGGCGGCGTCTTCCGCCTGAGCCGGAACCAGACACCTATCTATGAGAAGCATCTCCGAATCGCAACCGTTCTTCCTGCCCCGGGCGACCTGCCGCCTCCAGATCAATTCGCAATTCCCCTTTCCCGCCGCCGCCGGACTCACGGACTACTTCGCGGCCCTCGGCGTCAGCCACCTCTACCTCTCGCCCATCCTCCGCGCCGCCCCCGGCAGCCAGCACGGCTACGACATCACCGCCCATGATGAACTGAATCCCGAAGCCGGCGGTGAAGCGGGATTTGCCGCATTCGCCGCCGCCGCCAACGCCGCGGACCTCCGCCTCATCGCCGATGTCGTCCCCAATCACATGTGCGTCGCCCACCACGACAACCGCTGGTGGTGGGACGTCCTCGAGAACGGACCCAGTTCGCCCCACGCCGCCGCCTTCGACATCGACTGGCGCCCCCCCAAGGAAGAACTCGCCCATCGCGTCCTGCTCCCCGTGCTCGGCGACCAGTTCGGCAAAGTCCTCGAGAACGGCGACCTCCGCATCGCCTTCGAAAACGGCAGCTTTTACGCCACTTTCTACGGCCGCCCCCTCCCGCTCGGACCCCGCTCCTGGCGCCGCCTGCTTGAACCCGCTCTCCGCCGCCTCCGCGAAACGCTCGACCCCGAAAGCGAACTCGTCCTCGAACTCGAAAGCATTCTCACTGCGCTCACCTATCTGCCGCCCCGCGCCGAAACCAGCGAAACCCGCATCCGCGAGCGGCACCGCGAAAAAGAGGTCATCAAACGCCGCCTCGCTACCCTGGTCGAATCCCACGAGGAAGTCCAGGAGGCCATCGAAGCCATCCTTGTTCGCGCCAACGGCCAGCGCGGCGACGCCCGCAGCTTCGACCTCCTCGAACGCGTCCTCTCCGACCAGGCCTACCGCCTCTGCTTCTGGCGCGTCGCCGCCGACGAGATCAACTACCGCCGCTTCTTCGACATCAACGAACTCGCCGCCATCCGCGTCGAAGATCCCCCCGTCTTCGACGCCGTCCACCGCAAACTCCTCGAACTCGTCCGCGAAGGCCACATCCACGGCTTTCGCATCGATCACCCCGACGGCCTCTACGACCCCGAACGCTACTTCAACGACCTCCAGAACGCCTGCCGCCAGGCCCTCCGCGAAGGCGGCGTCTCCGGACCCGCCCTCTACGACCGCCGCCCCTTCTATGTCGTCGCCGAAAAAATCCTCTCCGGCGACGAACGCCTCCGCCCCCGCTGGTCCATCGAAGGCACCACCGGCTATGGCTTCCTCAACCTCGTCAACGGCGTCTTCGTCGACACCAGCCGTCGCCAGGCCTTTCAGCGCATCTACGAACGCTTCACCGGCTGGAACCAGCGCCACGAAGACCTCCTCTACCAAACCAGGAAACTGATCCTCCGCGTCTCGCTCTCCAGCGAATTGACCGTGCTCGCCCGCCGCCTCGACCGCCTCTCCGAACAGCACCGCTTCACCCGCGATTTCACCCTCGAAAGCCAGAAAGACGCCCTCCGCGAAGTCATCGCCTGCTTCCCCATCTATCGCACCTACGTCGACCTCGATTCGCGCCGTCCCGACGCCGAGGACGAACGCCACATCCGCGCCGCCGTCGCCGAAGCCAAACGCCGCAACCGCGCCATCAGCGAGTCCATCTACGACTTCATCGAGCAAATCCTCCTCCTCGATCACCCCGGCGGCATCAGCGAACAACAGATGGTCCATCGCCGCCAGTTCGTGATGCGCCTGCAACAGTTCACCGGCACCGTCATGGCCAAAAGCCTCGAAGACACGGCCTTTTATCGCTACTTCCCTCTCACTTCGCTCAACGAAGTCGGCGGTCATCCCGAGTCGTTCGGCGCCCCGCTCGCCGAGTTTCACCTGCGCAACGCCACCCGCCTCAAGGAATGGCCCAACGCCATGCTGGCCACCTCCACCCACGACACCAAGCGCAGTGAAGACGTCCGCGCCCGCATCAACGTGCTCAGCGAAATCCCCGGCGAATGGCATCAGACCCTGCACTCCTGGGCCGCCATGAACCAGTCCGCCAAGGTCGAAATCAACGGCCGCCTCGCGCCCGACAATAACGAGGAGTACCTGATTTACCAAACCCTCCTCGGCTTCTGGCCCCCCGGCCCCTTGGACGAAGACGCCCGCCGCGAAGCCACCGCACGCCTCGCCGCCTACCTGACCAAGGCTCTTCGCGAAGCCAAACTCCACACCAGTTGGGTCAATCCCCTCGAGGTCTACGAAAATGCCGTCCACCAGTTCATCCACACCATCCTCGAACCCGCGCCCGGCAACCTGTTCCCCGCCGCAATGGGTGAATTTCGCGATCACATCCTCCGCGCCGGCCTGTTGAATTCACTCGGACAGGTGCTGCTCAAGACCGCCGCACCCGGCGTCCCCGACTTCTATCAGGGCACCGAACTCTGGGATTTCAGCCTCGTCGACCCCGACAACCGCCGCCCCGTGGACTACGAACTCCGTCGCGCCCTGCTGGCCGCCCAGCGCCGCGACGAACAACACCACGGCCGTGCCGCTCTGCTCGAAACCCTCGCTGCCAGTCTCGAATCCGGCGCACTCAAGATGCATTTCGCTCGAACCCTGCTCGAAGCCCGCAACGCAGATCCCGACCTGTTCGCCCGCGGCGACTACCTGCCGCTCCGTGCCGCCGGGCCTCGCCATCACCACGTCATCGCCTTCGCCCGCCATCGCGCCGAATCCACCGCCATCGCCCTCTGCGGCCGCTTTTTCCAGCAACTCGGCGCCGCGGACCGGATGCCCGCCGGCGAGGCCGTCTGGGGCGATACCGCCATCTTGCTTCGCAAGCCCTGGACCGGCGCCCGCTGGCGCGACGTGCTCAGCGGCCGCCTGTTTGAAACCCGCGAACGCCGCGGCCTGCCGTCGCTGCCCCTCGCCGGCGTCTTCAGCACCGTCCCCTTCGCCCTGCTTCTTCGCGAAGATCCGGAGGCCGTCTGACATGCTCTCCGGCGCGCACATCCTCCCCTCCGGCGAAACCGAATTCCGCGTCTGGGCCCCGCGGGCCCGCCACATCGCCCTGCGAATCAACGGCGAAACCCACGCCCTCGAGCCCTCGGACCACGGCCACTATTCGCTCCGTCTGCCCGCCCATCTCACGGGCGCCGATTACCTTTTCCTGCTCGACGGCGAACGCGAACGCCCCGATCCGGCCTCGCGTTTCCAGCCCTTCGGCGTTCACGGCCCGTCCCGCGTCGTCGATCCCGCCGCCTTCGCCTGGTCCGATCAGGCCTGGTCCGGCCTGCCCCAGCGCGACTACGTCGCCTACGAAATGCACACGGGCACCTTCACCCCCGAAGGAACCTTCGATGCCGCCATCGCCCGCCTTCCGTACCTGCGCGAACTCGGCGTCACCGCCCTAGAAATCATGCCCGTCGCCGAATTTCCCGGCGCTCGCAACTGGGGCTATGATGGCGTCTCGCTGTTCGCGCCCCACGGCGCTTACGGTGGTCCCGGCGGCCTCAAACGCCTCGTCAATGCCTGCCATCGCGCCGGACTCGCCGTCATCCTCGATGTCGTCTACAACCACCTCGGCCCTGAAGGCAACTACCTCAACGAATTCGGCCCCTACTTCACCTCGCGCTACCAGACCCCCTGGGGACCCGCCCTCAATTTCGATGGCGAAGACTCGGACCCCGTCCGCCGCTTCTTCCTCGACAACGCCCTCTACTGGCTCACCGAATTCCACTTCGACGCCCTCCGCCTCGATGCCGTTCACGGCATTTTTGACTTCAGCGCCCGCCACCTGCTCGCCGAGATGGTGGATGAAGTCGATGCCGAGGCCGCCCGCCAGAAGCGTCCGCTGTACCTGATCGCCGAAAGCGATCTCAACGACACGCGCATTGTCGACGACCGCGCCCGCGGCGGCCACGCCGTCCACGCCCAGTGGATGGACGACTTCCACCACAGCGTCAACACGGCCCTGCTCGGCCGCGGCCATGGCTATCTCGAAGACTTCGGCGCCCTCGGCGATCTCGCGAAAGCTCTCTCCGAAGGCTTCGTCTACGATGGCCGCTATTCACAACACCGCCGCCGCCGCTTCGGCAACTCCTCCGCCCACCTGCCCGGCGAACGTTTCATGGTCTGCACCCAGAACCACGACCAGGTGGCCAACGCCGGCCGCGGGCGAAGACTGGGCGAAACCGCCGGTCTCGAACGCGAAAAACTCGCTGCCTGCCTGCTCGTTGCCGCCCCCTGCCTGCCCATGCTGTTTCAGGGCCAGGAGTATGGCGAAACCGCGCCTTTCCACTACTTCGTCAGCCATGGCGACGCGGCCCTCGTCGAGGCCGTTCGCGAAGGACGCCGCCGCGAGTTCGCCGCATTCGTCTCCGCCGAGGAGTTTGCCGACCCCCAGTCCGAAGCCACCTTCCTCGCCTCGAAACTCGACTGGGCCAAACTCGACCAGGAACCCCACGCCGCCCTCCTCCGCCTCTACCAGTGCCTGTTTGCCATCCGCCGCGAGCGCGAAAGCCTCTCGAACTGCCGTAAGGATCTGACTCGCGTCGAATTCGATGAACAGGCGCGCTGGCTCATCATGCAGCGTGCTTCACAAAGCGGCGAACGAACCATGCTCGTCGCCAACTTCTCAGCCCAAACCGTCGAAGTCCCCTTCGACCCGGCGGGCCGCCGCTGGACCCTTCTTCTTTGGACAGGCGACCCGCGGTTCGCCGGCACCGCCGCCGCCGCCCCGGCTCAACCGCCTTTCACGCTCGGCCCGTGGGCCGCCGCGCTGTTCGCTGCGGACGAACCTGCCTCCTAACGGCCGAAATCGAGGTTAAATTTGTCTAAATCCAGCTTTTCATGCTGGATAAGGGGCTGGATCGTGCCCAGTGTTGCGCTGAAGAACTGCTTGAGGTCCGGCCGCCACCCTCGATGAAACTCCTGCCCGGCCGTTTGCGCCCCCGCCCAGGTTGCTGCACCCGGCGTCAGAATCCCGCTCGCCTCGGGCAACAGTGCCCCCTGCTTGCACAGGTCCATGAACATCCATCCCGGGCTTCGTCCGCTGCCGGGCCCCGGCCGCGCCTCGCTCTGCCGCGTCTGGATGCCATGCTGAATCGGAATCGTCGCGCCCGTCAGGGGCGCTACCGGCGGAATCGCAAGGCAAAGCAGCAGGAGGTGTCGCATTATTTCGAGAGTACCCGGTTTGCGCCGGAATCACCAATTAGGATGATTCCTTAGATAGGCTTCTCAACCGCCGCAGAAGGCCCCCTCCCCCCCGTCACCACTCGTTGTAGGGCGACCCCTCCAGGCTCTTCTTGTCCGATTTCGAATGCACGTCGAATATCCCCGGCTCCATCTGGTTCACGCTGGTCACCGAGTCCTCCATCACCACCACCCAGTCCGCCTCCCCGGTCATCGGATCCACCGGCACCTGCCGCAGATAGCCTTCCGTCACCAGATCCTGCAAACTCTGCGGCGCGCGCGACTTGTCGTACGTGAAATTGTCGATCACCGAACGCATCGTGAACAGATTCTGCTTCAGCACGCTCTCCTTCGCCCGGACCACCGACCGCTGATAGATCGGCACCGCCATCGACACCAGAATGCCGATGATCGCCATCACGATCAGCAGTTCGATGACCGTGAAACCGCGGCCTCTACCACTCGGAATACGGCGTCCCATCAGCGGCCCTTTCCAGCGTTTTGGTGTACACATCAAACACGTTTTGCCCGCCCCAGCCCATCGATTGCGGATCATCCGCCGTCGAACGCAGGCCCCACTCCTTCGAATTCGTAAAGGGATCGCGCGGCAACCGCCGCAAAAAACGAACCGTCCGCCCGTTCGCGTCGTTGGCGATCGGCACGCCGTCCACCAGTTGCTCCAGCGTCTCCGGATAACACTCGGTGCCGAGTTTCTGCTCGATCATCCCCTGGTCGCAGGCGTCCTTGTACTTGTCGATCGCCGTTCGCATCTCCCGCAGCACGAAACGCAATTCCTTCTCTTTCTCCTGACGGACCCGGTAGCGCGCCAGCGGCACGGCCAGCGCGGTCAGCAGCGAGAGGATCGTAAACGACACGATCACCTCGATGAGCGTCAGTCCCCGCTGTCTCCGTCGCCGGTCCATCTCCGTCTCCTACTTCACCTGGATCTTCGCCGGAGTGGCTTCGGCTTCGATCGTCTGCAGTTTCGCGTCGCGCAGCGTCAACTCGCTGAAGGCCACCTCGGTCGAACCCCGGCCGGTCGCCTGAAACAGCAACGTCACCAGAGTGCCCGTGCCCGACATTCCACCCGCGCCCGCCACCCGGTTCAGCGCGATGATCGCCCCGTCGTCCAGTTTGGTCGCTTCATACGTCACTTGCGCCCCGTCCCCCGCCATGAAGGGTCCGCGGCGCACTTCAATCAGCTTCAATACCTTCGGATCGAAGCGCAGGCGCATCGGCGACGTGAACAGTTCCTTCGCGTTCTCGACATTCACATTCACGGTCACCAGCGCATTCAGCATCGGCTCCGTGCTCGAGGGCCGGATCACCACTTTGACCGGCGCCGCCGGAGCCGGCGCTTCCGTCATCGCGCCCCCCCTCGCGCCCGCGGGTTCGCTTTC
>ERZ761609.984-NODE-984-length-28061-cov-8.536778_pt1 | contig 28061 bp, 30 predicted proteins | sample MGYA00511163_ERZ761609 | MGnify/ENA primary metagenome ERZ761609 (study PRJEB28899, sample SAMN02445070) | bioreactor sludge metagenome | biome: EBPR sludge | place: Australia: Brisbane, Thorneside Wastewater Treatment Plant | collected 2011-12-16 ... | reverse complement strand
TTTCTGCGCGCACAATATAGTTGCGCAAAAGTTTTTTCATGCTGGTGGCATCGGAGAATTGATCCAGGCTCGCGGAGCCAAACATTGCTTTAGTCTTTTTTTGCAAGGTTGCGACTTGCTGATCTATATCCAGTGTTCCGAACGAACTCGGCAAGTTGAACATTGTTTGGAACAGGTTCCTGAGCGGCTCCGAGCCAATGATTGTATACCACTTTGTAGCCTGGCTTTGATTTTTTGAGGCCAGTTCAGGCAGTGTGCGTTCTGCATAGAGAGCAATACGCAGGCTACCATTTGCCTCTCCAACCGAGGCTTCGAATGTTTGTTGCCGAAATTTGGCAAGAATATCTTCTGCAAAGGTTGATAGCTTTGTGCTGGGCGTAGAAAATGTTCCAAAACCAAAAGTCTCGGCCATATCCTTGTAGCGTTTGTCCGAGAGTTTATTGGCAAGTGACTTTGGCTCGATCGTACTGCTTTCAAGTACTTTTCGGATGAAGAACTTGTTGTTTATATCGCTTTCGAGCCCAAAGGCACCCAAGGCAACGCGAAGGAGGCGGCGGTCTGCGACCAGTTGTGCCGCAGTATCAATGCTGCCGATCTTATCCCGAAAATAGGCTTCGTCACGCTGCTGCATGGTATTCTGGGACAGCAGGGATTGCTGCTTTTCCTGTGTGCGTTTCAGGAAATTCCAGCCGGCATAGCCGGAAAGCGGCAGCGTGACAGAATATGTCATGACGGGCGCGCTCCGAACAGGCGTTCTTCGCGCGGCAGCAGACATCTCAGGGCTTTAAGCGCCTGATAGTGTTGATCATCTATGATGGCCCTGGTGGCTAGAGAAAGCTGAATTCGGCTGTCATGATCTGTCAGGACTTGGCTCAACTGCTCGATACCACGAAGCAATTGCATCCGGGCATCTTCTGGCTCCACATCGCCAGACAGCACCAGTTGCGCAATGTAACAGACGCGCCGTACAGGTGTATTGACCTCGTCTGGGGCAATGGCATCCCTAAGCCTCAGAATATGCGCATTGGGAGTCATGATGGCGAGACGCGAGCGGCGATCCCCATTTTCAATGACAGCCCCATTGATCAGGACGCGCTCATGGGGGCCCAGTTTCAGAACGAGTCCGCTCATGGCTGGTCTCCTTCGCCGCGCAGGCCGCGCATGATCGCCTTGTTTATGTCGATCAGAACCTCGGCTGAGGCTTCGTTTTTCATCACTTTCCGGCTGTGTTGGTCGGTGAACTGATACAGGTAAAACAGCCTTGCACGCAGTTGTTGCGGCAAGCCGTTGCCAGAGGAGGCGACATCGGATGCCAAAACACGCCAGAGATGCACATTGTCGTGCAGAGCCTTCATGAAGGCAGGAAAGTCTGCGTCACGTTGCTGGTGCGTCAGCGAAAGCCTCTGCGTGATTTTGGCGAACAGGTCATATTCGATCTGGCGCGGGGAGCGGATAGGAGTTTCGGGGCGGCCATACGCGGTCCGCGCGAAAAGCTGAGCGTTCACGGATCATCCTTCCGGAGTTTGGGGTGTGGAGGGATTGGTTGTGGCGCGCCGCATGGCGCGCCACAGGCTTGATCCGTCAGCGGAACAGCGACAGGATGCTCTGCGGTGCCTGGTTAGCAATTGACAGAGCCTGGATGCCGAGCTGTTGCTGGGTCTGCAAAGCTTGCAGGCGAGCCGAGGTTTCCTCCATGTCTGCATCCACCATGGAGCCGATGCCGGTGGTCAGGGCATCCGCAAGTTTGCCCACGAAATCAGATTGCGTTTCAATCCGTTTCTGCGAAGAGCCCAAAGCAGCCGAAGCATCGACCGCAGTTTGCAGCATGGTTTCGATCCGCCTCAGCGAATCGACCGTGTTGCTCACCACGTTGATCTGGGACAGTGCCCCGAGGCCGCCAGCACCAGCATTGGTGTATTGGCCGCTGGTGGTCAGGTCGGTGGTGCCATCGTTCACGAAGGACAGTTGACCCGGATTCCCGCTGTCATAATTGACGACCAGGCCCTCAATGCCCAGGGCGTCGATGGCATTTTTCAGGCCGATAGCGATCATGTCGGGAACGGTATTCGCCATCGAGGCATTCGCCGCGTCCACATCGTCCGAGGTCACGGTGTAGCTGACGGATTTGTTCCCGATCTGCATGGCGATCTTGTCACCGGCAAGCCAGGCATTCGTGCCATCCGCGATGGTGAAATCGCCGGTGCCGCCGCCGCTGTTCAGCGACAGGACGAAGGTGTCACCATTGGCCGAAGCGGTGCCCGAAGTGGTGAAGACATCGTTGGCCACATAGGCTCCAAAGCCAAGATCCTGGCCTTGCACCGTGATCGAGGAGGCCACCGTCGTGCTGCCGGAACGATCCAGCGATGCCAGCACATCCATCGAAGCAGTGCTGCCGTTGACAAGGTTCAGCCCGTTGAATTGAGCCGCGCCAACCACCGAACCGATCTGCCCGGTCAGGGCGTCGATGTCGGACTGGATCTTTGCCCGGTCCACGTTGGCACCTTGTGCAGCAACGATCTTGCCTTTGACTTGGGTCAGCAGGTCGGTGACGGTTTCAGCAGCTTGCCGCGCCACGGTCACAGTGGAGCTACCCAGAGCGAGCGCGTCCGAGATCCCCTCGAAGCTTTTCACGTCGGATTCCATCACCTTGGAAATCGCCCAGACGGCGGCATTGTCCTTGGCGTTGGCGACGGATTTGCCGGTCGAAATCTCCGATTGGACTTTGCCAAGGTTGGCATTGATGCCTTTCATGGTCTGAAGGGCAACCATGGCACCGGTATTGGTGAGAATGGACGACATGTCCTGTTCCTTCTTGCTGCCGACGCTTTGCGTGCGGCTTTGTCAGCCTTTCGGCCAGTTCGGCTTTCTCGCCCTGCGGTTGCCTTGTTTCGGCACCGCGCCAGCCCCTCGTGGGATGCCCCTTGATTGATGGAGGGGAAGTTCTAACAGAACCCTAAGATCAGGCCGTCACCGCCGCCGAATTGCGGTGCATTTGATGAAGATCAGAAGCGTTTGCTGAGGAGGCGAGTCGGCTGACCGCGTGATTCCAGATGCCCCTTGCGGTCATAGGTTGCCAACCCTTGCAACGAGCGTGAAATCTCGGCGAGTCGTCTCTGCGCGCTGCGTACGCCCCTCCTGGCAGCCCGTAGCAGACGCTCATTCCGTTCCGCCTTTGCCAGAATTGCGATCAGTCGGAGTTGATCTGTCTCGGCCAGTGCGGGTTCCAGTTGCATGAGGCGTGCTTCGAGGCTCGCAAGTGCTGCAAGCCGACCCTGCTTCAACGCGTCTGCGATCTCTTCAAGAATCGCCTCGATTTCGTCCACGGGATCAATCGCCATGCCGCTCAGCCTTTGCCATGGCGTGGAACAATTGTTCACTCAGGCCGATTCCTCCACTCCGGACAATCGCCTGAGCCCGTTCATTGCGAAGGAAGGATGTGAACTGCTCTTCGCCGATGCCGCCGCCAAATTCACCGCCCATGGCACCAAGCCCGGCCTGGCCCAGCATTTCAGACAAGAACAATGCTTCCAGCTCTTTCGCGCGCGTCATCATGTCTGCCGCCCGTGCTGGGGGAATGTGGGGCACGGGAACAGAGGGGATTGGCTTGATACTCATGTTTCGCTCCGGTTTTGTGCAATTTTCCGGATCATGACCCTGCTGCGGTAAACATACGGTAACCAGTTGCGGAAATAGTCGGCCATACACGGCAGGAGTCGGAGGTCGAAATGGATATTGGTTCGGTGATACAGGGGCATCAGGCGGCAATCCCGTCTGTGCCGGACGACCGGCTATCCTCCACTCAGCGAGAGGAGGAAGGTGGCGATTTCGAGTCGTTCCTGCCCCCCGAAGCGGCATCAGATCCCGAAGCGGAGGCCCTTGGGCCGGCATGGCTGGTTGATCCCCCTGCCCGAGATGGCGTCACAGCTCCTGCCTCCTTTCTCATTGCGGAAGCGAGCGTCGCTAACCCTTCTGAAGCCGCTCCGGTCGAGGAGTTTCTGGCCGTTGCGGAGCTTGACTTGAAGGTGCCAGATACGGCCAGCGCAGGCGGAGGGCTGGCCGAGCGCATGACCCAATCTAAACATACGATACTGAATGAAGAATTCGAGACTTCCAGTTCAACGCTTTCGGTTGGCAGATCGCAATCAGGGGCTGTAGCGCGGGCGGGACTGGATCTCTCGTCAGCGGATGCCGCTTTGGGTCTGGAAATGGCGGGGGCACTGCCTGATCCCACAGCCCTGATGTCTCTCGAATTGCCGGCAGCCGAGGCTGAAGTTGTTGCGACCGGCATTGATTCAGATACGCCACAACCAGATACGGTCGGGCATATGCATGACGCCTTGATTGTGCCAGAAGATATGCTGGGCAAAATAGAGCAGCGGCGTTCTGCCGAGACGCCATCAATGACCTCAAGCTATTGGCGCCTGATGCTTGAGGGGATCGTGGCGCACCCAGGGCAAGGCATTGATGCTGCTGTGTCCGTGACCTTACAGACGCCTGCACTGGCTGAAACTCTCAGCGCCGCTGAGCCCGTCAATGCAGAAGCCCGCCCGCTTTGGGAGGACGATTTTCGGATTTTGGCGGCTGCGCAAGTCAAAGCCGTGGCAGAAGGTGAATCGCTGAAGGTTTCGATTCTGCCAGACCAACCGTCTTCGTCGCTCGTAACGAGCGAAAATGATGCGGTGGCCGCGTCGGAAATGCCAGCAATACGTCAAATCCTGGCCATGCCCTTTGCCGATGTTGCGCTTGTCGGTCCGGACGGCGTGCCTTTGCGACATGAGGGCGTTCAGGGTCTTGCGGGTGCAGGTGCAGCACATGCTCTGCCGTCAGCCGAGGCAGGTGGTGCGGATATCACGCTCCGCGCCGTGCAGGTCTACGAGGGGGCAGGCGCGGGGGTGACCGAGATCCGGCTTGATCCCGAAGAGCTGGGGCGGCTGCGAATCACACTTGAGGGAGAGGGCGAGGGGCTCCGGGTCCGGGTCGATGTCGAACGGCCTGAAACGCTGGATCTGCTGCGCCGAAATGGTGACCGCCTTGCCGAGATATTGCGCGAAGCCGGATATGATCAGGCTGACATGCAGTTCGGCAGTTGGTCGGATGGTCGCAATCACGCCGATACTCGCGCAGCTCATGATGTGATCGCGGAACTTGAACCGCCGGCCGCATCTTCCTTGGCTTTGGTCCCCATTGCTCGCTCGGTTGCCATGGCAACAGGGCTCAATCTTCGTCTCTGAAAGGCGGTTTCATGACTGTTTCAGCCCCAGCCCCGGTTACACCCGCCGTGAATCAGGCCCAAAACTCAACTCCGGCGAGCACATCGCTCACGTCAGATTTTCAGACCTTTCTGCGCCTGATGACCACACAGTTGCAATATCAGGACCCGATGAACCCGGTCGACAGCACCCAATACTTGTCACAGCTCGCCAGTTTTTCAGCTGTGGAACAACAAACGCAGACCAACAAATTGCTGGCGTCGATTCAGGGCAGTTTCAACATGCTTGGCATGGCTCAGGTGGCGTCCTGGGTGGGCAGCGAGGCACGGGCTGAAATGCCCGCGATCGTCTCGTCCGGAGAGCCGGTGACACTTTCGCCGCGCATTGCGCAAGGGGCGGAGCGGGCGATTCTGACGGTGCGTGATGCCGATGGGCAGCTGGTTGCCCGTGTTGATTTGCCGCTGGATGCCAAAAGCTACGAATGGGTGCCACTGGATGCCACAGGGGCGCCCCTGCCAGATGGCTCCTACAATCTTGCCGTCGAAAATCATGCAGATGGGGCGGAATCTGTCGTTACCGGGGTCGAACTTTATGCGCGTGTGGTTGAGGTGCAGGGCCTGGGCGATCAGATGGTGCTCGTGCTGGAAGGGAACCGCGAGGTTCTGGCCAGTGAGGTGACTGCAATTCGCGGTTAAGTATTCTTGCTGGAGGAATCTGGCTGGCCTAGTGTCTCGCCATGGATAATGCCACCATCAGCCTTCCCTCCAATCAGCCCGAGGCTGCCTTCCGCAAGGTGGCTTCTGCCTTATGTGGCGTCCAGGATGCCGCGTGGGAGCCACTTGAAGGGGGGCGTAGCAATCGGGTCTGGCGGTGTGACACTGTGGTGGTGAAACAGTATCGCGCCGAAGCGGCGACACCACTTTTCCCCAATGATCCAAGGCTGGAAGCTGCTGCGCTTGCTGCCCTTGCGCCGCTTGGCCTCGCGCCGAAGCTTCTGGCGCAGGGGGAAGGCTGGATTGCCTGGCAACATGTGCCGGGTCAGAGCTGGAATGGCGCGGCGGGCATTGCGTGCCTCCTTCGGAAACTGTCATCTGTCCAGTCTTTTCCGGGGCTTGCTCAGCGGCCCATGGGGGCCAGAGAGATTGGGGCGCAGGCCGTCTCTTTCGCGCCCTCCGGCATGCCGCCTTTGCCGGATCTTGTAGAAGTTGCTTTGCCGAAGCCAACGCTTTTGCATGGCGATTTTGTGCCTGGAAATATCCTGATGACGGATCGTGGCTTGTGCCTGATTGACTGGCAATGCCCCGCTTTGGGCGATCCGGTTGACGATCTTGCGCTGTTTCTGTCCCCCGCGATGCAATGGCTGTATCGCGGTAAAACCCTGGAACCTGCCGCGCGGCAAAGCCTTTTGCTGCAAATCCCTGAGCCGCTGCGCCATCGCTATGGGCAACTGGCCCCTGTCTTGCATTGGCGCATTGCGGCTCATTGCGCCTTTCGGGCCGCGCGCGGCGATCCCGGTTATGATATGGCGCTTCGGCTGGAACTGGCCGCCCTTTAAATCAATTTGCCCAACAGCAAACCCAGAGAGAGCAGGCCCGCGCCACAGGCCATCCAGACCATCGGGTGCAGTGGCTTTTCTATCGAATGTGGAGGTTGGCTTTGGCGCAGCAACTGGGCCTCGACCATCGCCGGCAATTTCGGGCCAAAGCGACCCAAGACACGCGCGGTCTGTGTCAGATCGCGCAGCAGGGCGCGAGGGCCGACATTGGTCTTGATGTAATCCTCAACCACCGGGCGGGCGACCTGCCAGATGTTGATATGCGGATCGAGGCCCCGCGCAACCCCTTCGACCACAACCATGGTGCGCTGCAACAAGATCAGTTCTGTACGGGTTTCCATGCCAAATCTCTCGGTAACTTCAAAGAGATAGGCCAAAAGCCGCGCCATGGAGATACGGCTGGCATCCATGCCGAAGATCGGCTCGCCCACCACGCGCAGGGCGCGGGCGAATTCGTCGATGTCGCGGTCGGCGGGCACATAGCCCGCTTCGAAATGCACCTCGGCGACGCGGCGGTAATCTTTCTTGATGAAGCCGTAAAGAATTTCGGCATAGACGCGGCGGGTATATTCATCCAGCCGCCCCATGATGCCAAAATCATAGGCGATCACCGCCCCATCGGCACCCACCTTCAGGTTGCCTTGGTGCATATCGGCGTGAAAGAAACCGTCCCGCAGGGCGTGGCTCAGGAACAGTTGCAGCACCCGTGCGCCAAGCGCCACCCGGTCATGTCCGGCGGCATCCAGCGCGGCATTGTCTGCCAGCGCGATACCTTCTGCCCAATCCATCGTCATCACCGTGCGTGAAGACAAAGACCAATCGGGTTTGGGCACACGAAAACCTGTGTCTTTTTCGATATTTGCAGCAAATTCAGCCGCCGCTGCCGCCTCAAGCCGCAAGTCCAGCTCACCCATTACCACGCCCTCGAAATGGGCGATCACATCCATCGGGTGCAAGCGGCGCGAGGCGGGCGACAGGGTTTCGATCATCCGTGCGGCAAACCAGAAAGCGTCAATATCCTTGCGGAAAGCACGCTCGATGCCGGGGCGCAGCACCTTCACAGCCACCTCGGCGCCGGTGCCCGTCAGCCTTGCGTGATGCACCTGCGCGATGGAGGCGGCGGCGACTGGCTCGGAAAACTCTGAAAAAATCATGCTGATCGGTTGACCGAATTCGGCCTCGATCATCTGTTGCGCCTGCGCGACGGGGAAGGGCGGCAACTTGTCTTGCAGATATTTCAACTGTTCGGCCAGCTCGCCGCCGACAATATCGGGACGGGTAGAGAGGATTTGCCCAAACTTGATATAGGCCGGGCCAAGCGCTGTCAGCGCCCGCGTGGTGGGTGGCAAGCTGGGGTCACCCTTCAGGCCCAACCACTTGAAAGGCCAACCCAAAATTCGCGCGACGGCCCGTAGCCGTGGTGGCGCGTCCATCGCGGCCAGCACCTGCCCGATGGCACCGGTGCGCTCCAGCGTGGCCAGGGTGCGCACCAGTCGGATGATGTTGTGCGGCCCGCGCATCAGATCTTCCAGCCGGAATGCAGCGCCGCGATGCCCAGGCTGAGGTTGCGGTATTTCACCTGCCCGAACCCGGCCTTGCGGATCATGCCGGCGAAGGTCTCTTGATCCGGGAATTTCCGAATGCTCTCAACCAGATATTGATAGCTATCACGGTCATTCGCGATCACCTGACCCATCACCGGGATCAGGTTGAAGCTGTAGAGGTCATAGGCCTTCTGCATCATCTCGTTGGGGATCTGGCTGAATTCGAGCACCATGAGCCGCCCACCGGGGCGTAACACCCTGTACGCTTCATTCAGCGCATCCTGCACCCGCGTCACGTTTCGGATGCCAAAGCTGATCGTGTAAACATCGAAGGTATTTGACGGGAAGGGCAGGGCCATCGCGTCGCCCACCACCCAATCCAGACGTTCAGCCATGCTTTCGGCTTCGGCGCGGCGGCGGCCTTCGATCAGCATCGATTCCGTCATGTCCAGCACCACGGCCTGTGATCCGGGCGCGCGGCCCAGATAGCGGAAGGACACGTCGCCCGTCCCGCCCGCAACATCCAGCAGGCGCGTGCCGGGGCGTGGGGCCAGCCAATCCATCATCGCATCTTTCCAGATGCGGTGAATGCCCATGCTCATCACATCATTCATGATGTCATATTTGCTGGCGACCTTGGTGAAGACACCATGCACCATGCCGGCCTTCTCGGTCTCGTTCACGGTCTGAAAGCCGAAATGCGTGGTCTGGGGCGCGTCGCTCATCTGTCTCATCCGGGGCTTGCCCATCAGGGGCTTCCCACTCCTTATAGGCCAGCGGGCGCGGGCTGCAATGCGCGGGAAGGTCACGGAGGGGCGAGCATGCCGGAATTGCCAGAGGTTGAGACAGTGCGGCGCGGGCTTTTGCCAGTGATGGAGGGGCAGGTGATCGCGCGCGCGCAGGTGAACCGGCCCGATCTGCGCTGGCCCTTTCCCGCTGGAATGGCGGATCGGTTGACCGGGGCGCAGGTGGCGGCGCTAAGGCGGCGGTCGAAATACATTCTGGCCGATCTCTCTACCGGCGAGACGCTGCTGATTCATCTGGGCATGTCGGGGCGGATGCTGATTTCCGGCGCGCAACTGGGCGCGTTTCATCACGATCACCCGGCACCCGCCAAACATGATCATGTGGTGCTGGATATGGGCAATGGGGCCCGCGTTACCTTCAACGATGCGCGGCGCTTTGGCGCGATGGACCTGCTGCCTACCGCGACCGCCGAGGCGCACCCCTTGCTTTCGGTGCTGGGGCCGGAACCTTTGGGCAATAACTTTCATGAAGACCATCTGGCGGCCCGCCTGAAAGGCCGCGCCACGCCGATCAAATCGGCGCTGTTGGATCAGCATCTGGTGGCGGGCCTGGGCAATATTTATGTCTGCGAAGTGTTGTTTCGCGCGGGCATCCACCCGGCGCGGCTGGCGCGCGACGTTACGTCATCAGAGGTCGCGCATCTGGTGCCGCTGATCCGGCAGGTGCTGGAGGAGGCGATCGAGGCCGGGGGGTCGTCCTTGCGGGATTACCGGCAGGCCGACGGGGAATTGGGCTATTTTCAGCATAATTTCCGGGTCTATGACCGGGAAGGTGAGGCTTGCACAACGCCCGGCTGCACGGCCCGATTGCACCGGATCGTTCAATCCGGGCGCTCCAGCTTTTTCTGCCCGCATTGCCAGCGTTAACCGGGTTGCAAGCTGCTCACCACCTGCTAGGAGTCAGCACGACCAAAGGGGAGCCTTCGCCATGGCCTATGAAACGCTGATCGTCGAGACCGAAGACAATGTCGCGCTGATCCGGCTCAACCGTCCAGAGGCGCTGAATGCCTTGAACAGCAAACTGCTGGGTGAACTGGCCGAGGCGCTGCGGATCGCTGACCGTGATGATGGCGTGCGTTGCATCATCATCACCGGATCGGAGAAGGCTTTCGCCGCCGGGGCAGACATCAAGGAAATGGCGCAGAAAACCTTTGTCGATATGTTCGGCGAGGATTTCTTCGCGCATGAGGCCGATGCGGTTGTGCGCACCCGCAAGCCGATCATCGCGGCGGTGGCCGGTTATGCTTTGGGCGGCGGCTGTGAACTGGCCATGGCCTGTGATTTCATCATTGCGGCTGACACGGCCAAATTCGGCCAGCCCGAAATCAATTTGGGCGTGGTGGCAGGCATTGGCGGCACGCAGCGCCTGACGCGGTTTGTGGGCAAGTCCAAGTCGATGGATATGCACCTGACCGGGCGCAATATGGATGCGGCTGAAGCCGAGCGGTGCGGGCTGGTTTCCCGTGTGGTGCCCGCCAAGGATTTGATCGCCGAGGCGAAGAAGGCCGCTGCCAAGATCGCCGCCAAGTCGATGCTGACCGCAATGGTGGTCAAGGAATGCGTCAATCGCAGCTATGAAACCACGCTGCGCGAAGGCATCCTGTTCGAGCGGCGGGTGTTCCACGCCCTGTTCTCGACCGAGGATCAGAAAGAGGGCATGGCCGCCTTTCTGGAAAAGCGCCAGCCACAATTCCGCGACAAATAAGGGGTTCCCAATCCCACCCGGATGGCCTATAGGCCGTTCCCACATGCGCGTGGGCCCGCTTTGGCAAGAATCATGATCTTCCCCAAGGGGCAGGTCGCCTTGGGTCTTATGTTGCAACCGAAACAAAGACCGTAAGGAATTCAGCCCATGGCCAATACGCCCCAGTCCAAAAAGCGCGCCCGTCAGTCGGAAGCCCGCTATGCCGTGAACAAGGCCCGTCGTTCGCGCATCCGTACCTTCCTGCGCAAAGTGGAAGAAGCTATCGCTTCGGGCGATCAGGCTGCGGCCGCCGAAGCCCTCAAGAATGCTCAGCCTGAACTGGCGCGTGGCGTGTCGAAGGGCGTGCTGCACAAGAACACCGTGTCGCGTAAAATCTCGCGTCTGGCGGCGCGCGTGAAGGCGACTGGCGCACAGGCCTGATCAGGCTTTCAAGGGGGCTTCGGCACCGAATCTGGATACCCAGAATGTAGAAAATAAAGGCGCGCCAAAGAGCGCGCTTTTTGCTTTTTCAAGCTCTTTGTGGTCGTAAACCAAGGTTTATTCTGGCGCCGTTGCCGCTTTGCATGGGGTTTGGGATTCGATTCAAGGCATCCCCCTGTCAACAGCGAAGTTCGGTTGCAGGCCCTGCGGTGGGCTTGCTAGCTTGCCCAAGCGATTCACGGTGTCCTGGGGGACGGGCCGCGACCGCGCCGCATCGCCCGGGGGCTGCCACCTGCCAGTCAGGTTCCCTGTGCAAGGCCGCGCGACGCAAGCTTGAGGGTCTGCGCAGTTCTGCGCGACAGACAACAGATGTCAACGCGACGGGTCTACTCGTCGTGACGCCTTTGTTGTGCCTCACTGTTCCCAAGGCGGCGTGGCCGCTCCCGTTTTTGGCGGGGGTGTAGGTAATTAAGGGCTTATAGCCCCAACAGGCCGAAAAAGAACGGCGCGGGACGGAATTGGGACAAATGACCAACGAAACTTGGGGCGAGATTCGTGAGCAGCTTGAGCAGCGTCTGGGCAAGAACAACTACACCACCTGGATCGAGCCGCTGAAGCTCTCGACCCTGAAGAACGGTGTGGCACGCTTTGAGGTGCCGACCTCGTTCTTTGGCGATTGGGTGAATCGCAACTTTGGCGATCACATCCGCTCGCATCTGAACGCCAATGGCCAGCAGGTCGAGCGGGTGGAATTTGCCGTGTCGCGTGTGGCGCGTGCGACTGATCCTGCCAAGGCGGCCGTGCCCAAGCCAACCGGTGCCAAGCCTGCCCCGAAGGCCCGCGCCGCCGCACGCCCTGTATCGGAAGAACTGCCTGGCGCACCGCTGGATGCGCGTTTCACCTTTGACAGCTTCGTCGTCGGCAAGCCGAACGAGCTGGCCCATGCCGCTGCGCGCCGTGTGGCCGAAGGCGGGCCTGTGACCTTCAACCCGCTGTTCCTGTATGGCGGCGTCGGCCTTGGCAAAACCCACTTGATGCACGCCATTGCCCATGAGTTGCAGCAGCGTCAGCCGCATCTGCGGGTGCTGTATCTTTCGGCAGAACAGTTCATGTATCGCTTCGTTCAGGCGCTGCGCGACCGCTCGGTGATGGATTTCAAGGAAATGTTCCGCTCGGTCGATGTGCTGATGGTGGATGACGTTCAATTCATCGCTGGCAAGGACAGCACGCAGGAGGAATTCTTCCACACCTTCAACGCGCTGGTTGATCAGAACAAGCAGATCGTGATTTCCGCCGACCGCGCGCCGGGCGAGATCAAGGATCTGGAGGAACGCATCAAGTCGCGCCTGCAATGCGGTCTGGTGGTCGATCTGCACCCGACCGATTACGAACTGCGCCTGGGCATCCTGCAACAAAAGGCCGACTTCTACCGCGACCAATACAAGGGACTGGTGATTGCCAATGGCGTGCTGGAATTCCTTGCGCATCGCATCACCACCAATGTGCGTGTGCTGGAAGGGGCGCTGACCCGGCTGTTTGCCTTTGCCAGCCTGGTGGGCCGCGAAATCACGCTGGACCTGACGCAGGATTGCTTGGCTGACATTCTGCGCGCTTCGGATCGCAAGGTGACGATCGAGGAAATTCAGCGCAAGGTGGCCGAGCATTATAACATCCGCCTGTCGGATATGATCGGGCCGAAACGGCTGCGCAACATCGCGCGGCCCCGGCAGATCGCCATGTATCTGGCCAAGCAACTGACCCCACGCAGCCTGCCCGAGATCGGTCGTCGCTTTGGTGGGCGCGATCACACCACCATCATGCATGGTGTGCGCAAGATTGAAGAGCTGATGTCGACCGACAGCCAGCTGGCCGATGATCTGCAAATGCTCAAGCGCCTGTTGCAGGCCTGAAGGGTCGATCCGCTGCAATCGGGTCACGCTTGGCCGCAACTGGCGGCCAAGTTCAGGGTCAAGTGCTTGACGCCCACCGAAATCCGGCGGAATGTCGCCAAAACTGCTTGAGAACCGGCGGGAACCGGGCGTATTTTGGTGTCCCGCAAGAAAAGGGTGACAGGGATGAAGATCAGCATTGAACGCGGCACGCTGCTGAAGGCCGTGGGTCAGGCGCAATCGGTGGTCGAGCGTCGCAACACGATCCCGATTCTGGCCAATGTGCTGATCGAGGCCGAGGGCAGCACCGTCAGCTTCCGCGCCACCGATCTGGATATTGAAGTCGTCGACCGCGCCCCCGCCATGGTGGAACGCGCCGGGGCGACCACGGTTTCGGCGGTGATGCTGCATGAAATTGTCCGTAAACTGCCCGATGGCGCGCTGGTCACGCTGAGCGAGGATGCCGCCGCGGGCCGTCTGACCGTGATGGCGGGCAAATCGACCTTCAATCTGGCGACCCTGCCGAAGGAAGATTTCCCGGTCATGGCCTCGTCGGAATACACCACCAATTTCGGTGCCCCGGCCCCGGTGCTGCGCCGCCTGTTCGACAAGGCGAAGTTCGCGATCTCGACCGAAGAAACGCGCTATTACCTGAATGGCGTCTACATGCACGTCTCGACCGGCGAAGATGGCCCGGTGCTGCGCTGCGTGGCGACAGATGGTCACCGTCTGGCGCGCATTGATGCGCCGCTGCCGGACAATGCGCAGGGCATGCCCGGCGTGATCGTGCCGCGCAAGACGGTGAATGAGCTGCGCAAACTGCTGGATGATGACGAGGCGCAGATCGCGGTCTCGGTCTCGGAAACCAAGGTGCGCTTTGCCACGCCCTCGATCACGCTGACCTCCAAGGTGATCGACGGCACTTTCCCCGATTATACCCGCGTGATCCCGATGAATAACACCCGCCGGTTGGAGGTGGATGCCACCGATTTCGCCAAGGCGGTGGACCGCGTGGCGACCGTGTCGTCGGAGCGGAGCCGCGCCGTGAAGCTGAGCCTTGACGAGGATCGGCTGGTGCTTTCGGTGAACGCCCCCGATAGTGGTGCCGCCGAAGAAGAACTGGCCGTGGCCTATGGCGATGAGCGGCTGGAGATCGGCTTCAACGCCAAATATCTGCTGGAAATCGCCAGTCAGGTGGACCGCGAGAATGCGGTGTTCCTGTTCAACTCCTCGGGCGACCCGACCCTCATGCGCGAAGGCAATGACACCAGCGCGGTCTATGTCGTGATGCCGATGCGCGTGTGACAGGGCGCGACCGGGGGTTTCACACCCCCGGACCCCCGTGGGATATTTTGGAACAGATGAAAAGGGTTGAGGCGTGAGCGGGTTGGCGATCCTTGCGCTTCAGCTTTCGCATTTCCGCAGCCATCGCGCCGCGCGGCTGGTGTTTGACGGGCGGCCTGTGGCGCTGGTGGGCGCGAATGGGGCGGGCAAGACCAATATTCTGGAGGCGGTTTCGCTGCTCTCGCCGGGGCGCGGCTTGCGCCGGGCCGGGACTGAGGAAATCGCGCGGCGGCCTGAGGTGATCGGCTGGAAGGTGACCGCCGAGGTGGCCGGGTTGAACGCGGCGCATCAGTTGGAGACCTGGGCCGAGGGCGGGGCCACGCGGTCGGTGCGGATTGACGGCAAGGCGGCGCCGCAACTGGCCTTGGCGCGGATCTTGCGCATGGTCTGGCTGGTGCCCAGCATGGACCGGCTCTGGATCGAGGCCGCCGAAGGGCGGCGGCGGTTTCTGGACCGCCTGACGCTGAGTTTTGCGCCTGATCATGCCGAGGCTGTGCTGGCCTATGAAAAGGCGATGCGCGACCGCAACCGCCTGTTGAAGGACGAGGTCTCTGATCCGCATTGGTATGGCGCGCTGGAGGGGCAGATGGCGCAATCCGGCGCGGTGATCGAGGCGAACCGCGCCGCCACTGTAGCGCGCTTGATGGCGGCGCAGGAGGGGGCGGAGACGGCTTTCCCCAAGGCGGCGCTGGAGGTGGTGAACCCGGAGGGGACAGCGGCCGATCTGGCGCAGGCTTTGGCTGACGGGCGGCGGCGCGACATGGCGGCGGGGCGCACGCTTCTGGGGCCACATCGCGCCGATCTGGCGGCGGTGTTTACGGCCAAGGGCGTGGCGGCGGATCAATGCTCGACCGGTGAGCAGAAGGCGCTGCTGATCAGCCTGATCCTAGCCAATGCCCGCGCTTTGGCCGCTGATCTGGGCCGTCCGCCGATCTTGCTGCTGGATGAGGTGGCGGCGCATCTGGATGCCGGGCGGCGCGCGGTGCTTTATGACGAGCTGTGCGCCACCGGGGCGCAGGCGATCATGACCGGCACCGAGCCGGGCCTGTTTGACAGCCTGGGCGCGCGGGGACAAACCTTTGAAATCACGGATGTCGAGGGGCATTCCATCATTACCGAGATGCAAGCATGACCCTGATTACCTTTGGTTTGCCCGGCCTGACTGATTGTAGCATGGGCTTTCCGGCATGACCCCGGTTTCATCCGCCATGCAGGGGCTGATCCGAGATGAGATCGCGCGGATTGCCGCCGAGGAAGGCGTGACCGTCCTGTTTGCCGTCGAATCCGGTTCGCGGGCTTGGGGCTTTCATTCGCGCGACAGCGATTATGACGTGCGTTTTGTCTATGCCCGCCCTGCCGACTGGTTTCTGCGCCTGGACCCGACCCGGGACGTGATCGAGCGGCCGATTTCCGGCGAACTGGACATTTCGGGGTGGGAGCTGGGCAAGGCATTGACGCTGGCGGTGAAATCCAATGCCGTTTTGCCAGAATGGCTGCAATCCCCGATCCGCTATGTCGATATTCCCGAGGCCCACGCGGCGCTGTCTGACTTTTGCCGCAAGGCACTGACGCGGCGGCCTGTCACATGGCACTATCTGGCCTTGGCGGATCGACAAAGCGAGCGGCAGGTGACCGAGCAGGGCATTCGGCTCAAACGATATTTTTACACGTTGCGCCCGGCCATGGCGCTGCGGTGGATGCGGCTGCATGACGGGGCCATGCCGCCTATGAACCTGTGGGATCTGGTGGCGGCTGTCGATCTGCCGCCCGAGGTGGAGGCCTGGCTGCGGCAGCTTGTGGCGCGCAAGCTGGAGGCGGGTGAGATGGGTTATGCCGAGGCGACGGACCCGGCGGTGGATGCGCTGATTGCCAGCGAATTGCAGGCGGCGCGCGACTGGCTTGCCGCCCCGCAGGCGCCGCAGTATCCCGACCATTGGGCCGAGGCGAACCGGCTGCATCTTGATTTGACGAGGCGCTTTGGATGACCGTCACCTTTTGGCAACTTCTGACCTATGCGGGTGCCATGCTGGGCCTGTGGCTGGTGCCCGGCCCGGTTTGGGTGGCGCTGCTGGCGCGGGCGCTTTCGGGGGGATTTCGTGCGGCCTGGCCTCTGGCCGTGGGGGTGGCGATTGGTGATCTGATGTGGCCGCTGGCCGCAATTCTGGGCCTTTCATGGATCGTGACGCAATATGGTGAGGTGCTGAGCCTTCTGCGGTGGGTGGCGGCGGCGGTGTTCCTGGTGATGGGCGTGATGCTGCTGCGCGCGCCTGCCAAGGCACCCGGCAGTGACAGCCGCCTGACGCGGCCCGGCGTGATGGCGGGCTTTACCGTGGGCCTTGCCGCCGTGATCGGCAACCCCAAGGCAATCTTGTTCTATATGGGCGCATTGCCCGGCTTTTTTGACCTGTCACGGCTGACCTGGCCCGACATTCTGGCGATCATTTGCATTTCAGGGTTTTTGCCGATGGCCTGCAACCTGCTGCTGTCCAAGTTTCTGGATCGGGCGCGCGACCTGCTCTCCAGCCCGGAGAACCTGCGCCGGTTGAACCTGACCGCCGGTGGGCTGCTGATTGCGGTGGCCTTTGTCATCCCTTTCCTCTGACCCCAAATCTTGTGTCCAAGGGGTGACATTGCCTGCCCCAGCCGCTATAACTCGCGGGCAATTCGAGGGATGCAGGATACATGGCCGAAGCCGCGAAGAAGCCGAGTGACTACGGCGCAGATTCCATCAAGGTTCTCAAAGGCTTGGAGGCGGTGCGCAAGCGCCCCGGCATGTATATCGGCGACACCGATGATGGCTCTGGCCTGCATCACATGGTCTATGAGGTGGTGGATAACGGCATTGACGAGGCCCTGGCGGGCCATGCCGATTATGTGCAGGTGAAAATCCACGCCGATGACAGCGTTTCGGTGCGCGACAATGGGCGCGGCATCCCGGTGGACATTCACCCGGAAGAGGGCGTTTCCGCGGCTGAGGTCATCATGACCCAGCTGCATGCCGGCGGCAAATTCAACAACACCGATGAGGGTGGCAACGCCTACAAGGTGTCGGGCGGCTTGCATGGTGTGGGCGTTTCCGTGGTGAACGCGCTGTCGGAGTGGCTGGAGCTGACAGTTTGGCGCAATGACCGCGAATATCGTGCGCGGTTCGAATTTGGCGAATGCGTGGTGCATGTGCATGACGTGGGCCCGGCGCCGGGCCAGCGCGGCACCGAGGTTCGTTTTCTGGCCAGCGCCAAGACCAACCGCGAGGATGGCACCTTTTCCAATCTGGACTACAGCTTCAAGACGCTGGAAACCCGGCTGCGCGAACTGGCTTTCCTGAACTCTGGCGTGCGCATCCTGATCGAGGATGAACGCCATGCCGAGCCGATCAAGACCGAGCTGTTCTATGAGGGCGGCGTCAAGGAGTTTGTGAAATACCTTGACCGCTCAAAGACTTCGGTGATGGCCGAACCGATCTATATGGTGGGTGAGCGTGGCGGCATCGGGGTTGAGGTCGCGATGTGGTGGAATGACAGCTACCATGAATCAGTGCTGCCCTTCACGAATAACATCCCGCAGCGCGATGGCGGCACCCACCTTGCGGGCCTGCGCGGGGCGTTGACCCGCACCATCACCAAATATGCGCAGGATAGCGGGATCGCCAAGCGCGAGAAGGTGGATTTCACCGGCGATGACGCGCGCGAGGGCCTGACCTGCGTGCTGTCGGTGAAAGTGCCCGATCCGAAATTCTCCAGCCAGACCAAAGACAAGTTGGTCTCCTCCGAAGTGCGACCCGCGGTTGAGAATCTGGTGAACGAAAAGCTGGGCGAGTGGTTCGAGGAGAACCCGGCGCAGGCGAAAATCATCGTCGGCAAGATCATCGAGGCCGCTTTGGCGCGCGAAGCTGCCCGCAAGGCGCGCGAATTGACCCGGCGCAAGACGGCGATGGATGTGGCCTCGCTGCCCGGCAAGCTGGCAGATTGTCAGGAAAAAGACCCGGCCCTTTCGGAACTGTTCATCGTCGAGGGGGACTCGGCCGGTGGCTCGGCCAAGCAGGGGCGCAGCCGCAAGCAACAGGCGGTGCTGCCGCTACGCGGCAAGATTTTGAACGTGGAGCGAGCCCGGTTTGACCGGATGCTGTCGTCTGAAACCGTGGGCACGCTGATCACCGCGCTTGGCACGGGCATTGGCCGCGATGAATTCAACATCAGCAAGCTGCGCTATCACAAGATCATCATCATGACCGATGCTGACGTGGACGGCGCGCATATCCGCACGCTTTTGCTGACCTTCTTCTACCGGCAAATGCCTGAAATCATTGATGGCGGGTATCTGTATATCGCGCAGCCGCCGCTCTACAAAGTGGCGCGCGGCAAGTCTGAGGTCTATCTGAAAGATCAGGCGGCCTTTGAGGAATACCTGATTCAGCAGGGTGTCGAGGGGGCCGTTCTGCGCCTTGGCACCGGCGAGGAAGTGGCGGGCGCTGACCTGCTGCGCATCGTCGAAGGCGCGCGCGCCTTCCGCCGGGTGCTGGATGCCTTCCCGACGCATTACCCGCGCGGCATTCTGGAACAGGCCGCGCTGGCCGGGGCCTTTGACCAAGGCCGCGCCGATGCCGATTTGCAGCTGGTGGCCGATACGGTGGCCAAGCGGCTGGATGGCATTGCGGTGGAATATGAAAAGGGCTGGACGGGCCGGATCACCCAGGATCACGGCATCCGGCTGAGCCGCATTCTGCGCGGTGTCGAGGAGTTGCGCACGCTGGATGGGGCCGTGCTGCGCTCGGGCGAGGCGCGGAAGCTCTCGCAGATGTCGGCGCAGGTGCGTGACGTGTTCACCCGCGAGGCCCGGCTGGTGCGCAAGGATCGCGAACAGCCGATCCATGGCCCGACCGAACTTTTGAAGGCCATCTTGACCGAGGGCGAAAAGGGCCTGTCGCTACAGCGCTACAAGGGCTTGGGCGAGATGAACCCCGAACAGCTGTGGGAAACCACGCTGGACCCGGACGCCCGCACCCTGCTGCAAGTGCGGGTGGATGACGTGGCCGAGGCGGATGACCTGTTCACCAAGCTGATGGGCGATGTGGTGGAGCCGCGCCGTGAGTTCATTCAGCAGAACGCGCTGAACGTCGAAAACCTCGACTTCTGAGAAGGGTATCCGATGTTTACCGTAACGCTTCTGACCAATCCCGAAACCCCGGTGTTGGAACGCATGACCGTGGAAACCCTGCGCAATGCCTGGGGCGGCGGCGATGCGCGCTGGCTGGAACCGGCGGTGGCGGCGGAGTTCGATATGCCAGCCGTGCCGGACAATCGCTGGCAGGTGTGGGAGGATCTGCAAGGGCTGCGCGTCGATCTGATCGTGCAGCCGAGCGAGGGCCGCAAGAAGCGCTTGTTGCTGGCCGATATGGACAGCACGATGATTCAGCAGGAATGCATCGACGAGCTGGCCGATGAGGCAGGCGTGGGCGCGCATGTGGCGGGTATCACGGCGCGGGCGATGAATGGCGAGCTGGATTTCGAAGCGGCGCTGCGCGAACGCGTAGGCCTGTTGAAGGGCCTGCCTGAGGCTGTGATCGAGCGGGTGTATCAAGACCGCATCACTTTCATGCCCGGCGGCAAGGCGCTTCTGGCCACGATGAAGGCCCATGGCAGCTATGCGGCGCTGGTCTCGGGCGGGTTCACCGCCTTTACCGGGCGCGTGGCTGAGGCTTTGGGCTTTGACGAAAACCGCGCCAATACGCTGAATGCCGAAAACGGGGTGCTGACCGGCACGGTGGGGATGCCGATTCTGGGCAAGCAGGCCAAGCTGGATGCGCTGCTGGAGATCACCGCGCGGCTGGGCATCACGCCGGAGGACGCGATGGCCGTGGGCGATGGGGCCAATGATCTGGCGATGCTGAACCGGGCAGGTGCGGGCGTGGCGCTGCATGCCAAGCCCTCGGTTGCGGCGCAATGCGACATCCGGGTGAACCATGGCGATCTGACGGCGCTCTTGTTCATGCAGGGTTATGCGCGGGCGGAGTTTGTGGCGTGATCTTGCGCCCCGCCCGGCCCGAGGATGCACCCGCCATGACTGCGCTGCTCAATCGCATCATCGCCATCGGCGGCACCACGGCCCATGAGGTAGCCTTTACGCCCGAGGCGATCATCGCCCATTACATCGAAGGCGTGGAGCCGATCTGCTGTCATTTGGCCGAGGATGATCAGGGGCTGATCGGCTTTCAATCGGTCGGTCATAACCCGGCCTTGCCCGAGGGCTGGGGCGATATTGGCACCTTTGTCGCGCCCGATCGTCAGCGCAGCGGTGCCGGGCAGGCGCTGTTCGCCGTGACGGTGACCGCCGCGCGCGGCGCGGGTGTGAGGGTGCTCAATGCCACGATCCGTGCCGACAATGCGCCGGGCTTGGGCTATTACGCCCGCCGCGGTTTTGTCGATTACGCTGAAGACCCTGATTTTAGACTAAAATCAGGGGCCCGCGTCGGGCGGGTCTCGCGCAGGTTCGACCTGTGATGTTCGAAGTTTCGCTGGATCTGGCAGCCATGCTGATCGGGGCGGCCTTTGTCGCGGGCTTTGTCGATTCCATTGCCGGGGGCGGCGGTCTCATCACCTTGCCCGCGCTGTTGCTGGCCGGAGCCAGCCCGGTTCAGGCGCTGTCAACCAACAAGGTGCAGGGCGCGTTTGGCGCGGGGTCTGCGGCGTGGTCTTACGCGCGGGCCGGGCATGTGGATGTGCGGCGGCAGCTTGGGCCTGCTGCTCTGGCCTTTCTGGCTTCGGCTTTTGGGGCGATGCTGGTCAGCTACCTGCCGACCGAGGTGCTGAAGCTGGGCCTGCCGGTGCTGCTGATCGGGATTGCGCTGTTCTTTGCGTTGAAGCCGGGCCTCAGCGATGCGGACAGGTTGGCGCGGGTCAGCCCGGCGCTGTTTGCCGCCACTGTGGTGCCGCTGGTCGGGTTTTATGACGGGCTTTTAGGGCCAGGGGCCGGGGCATTCTACATGCTCGGCTTCGTCATGCTGGCGGGCTATGGTGTGTTGAAAGCCACGGCCCATACCAAGTTTCTGAACTTCGCCTCCAATATCGGCAGCCTTGCGGTGTTTGCGCTGCAAGGTGCACCATGGTGGGCGATTGGCCTTGCCATGGGGCTTGCTCAGGCGGCGGGAGCGCGGATCGGATCGCGCGTGGCGATGCGGATTGGTGCCCGCATCATCAAGCCTTTGCTGGTGATCACCTCCTCGGCGCTGGCGCTCCGGCTGATCTGGCAGATGTGGTAATCAGATTCGGAACACCGGCTGCAACAACCGGGGGATCAGCGCATTGAAGCGCAGCGGCGCGTCGGTTGCGGCCAGACAGATGCAATCCTCGCCTGCCTCGGCAATCGGCGTATGCTCCAGATCCTCATCGGCAATCTCCAGATCGCCACGGCCAAAGCGGTCAGTGCTGTCGGCAAAAGCGCCCTGCAATACCAGCGTCAACTCGGTGCCACGGTGACCATGGTCGGGCACGGCCTGGCCGGCGGGGATATAGAGCAAGCGCGCCGTAGCCCCGCGTGACGTGGGCAGGATGGCCTGCCGCACGCCCATGCCCAGCGGTCGCCACTTCACCTTGTCAGGCCCGCCGCCCACATATTCGGCCAGTGGTGCCGGGAAAACACCGCGCGCCGGGCGCGGCTGCGGGCGGGCAACGGGTGCAAGCCCTTCGATTCGGGCCATGCAGGCTGCAAGGCCGCCCTCAGCCATGGCCATATCGCTGCGCTCCAGCACCTGGCCGCCCAAAGCCTCATAAGCACCCAACCGTGCGCGGCAGTCGTCGCATAGCGACAGATGTGTCGCCAGAACAAGGTTGAAGGCTTCGGGCAGCGTGCCAGCGGCGTAGGCCATCAACAGACGGTCAGAAATGTGGTGGCGGATCGTCGTCGTCATCCTCTTGCACCTTCAAAACTTTGCCGCAACTTGTCCAGCGCCAGCCGGATACGCGATTTGACCGTGCCCATGGGCAGCCCTGTCTGTTCGGAGATCTCGCTATGCGAAAGATCGCCGTAAAAGGCCTTTTCGATCAGCGCGCGTTGCGCTTGCGGCAGCCGGGCGAGTGCGTCGCCCAGCAATGCGGTTTCCTGTGCCAGTTCCAGCGCGGCGTGCTGGTCTGGCTCGGCCTCCGGGCCCCAGGGCAGATCCTCGGGCTCGGGGCGGGCGGCGCGGCGGGCCATGTCGATGCGCCGGTTGCGGGCGATGGTGAAAACCCAGGTGGCCACACTGGCGCGCTCGGGGTCAAAGAGCTGCGCTTTCTGCCACAGCGTTGCCATGACATCCTGCGCACATTCTTCGGCCAAAGCCGGGCTGGTGCCCGATTTGACCAGAAACCCCTTCACGCGTGGCGCGAAATGCTGAAACAGCGCGGCAAATGCCACACGATCTTGTCTGTCACGCACGGCCAGCAGATGCGCCGTCCAATCTTCGCCCGCTTCTGCCGTCACCTTCTCCGCCTGACATTTGACCCTTGCCCGCGCAGCATAAGGGCGCCGGATCGGTGGTGCATCCATATTCTGTGCATGGCTTGTATCAAACATCATGGCCCGGATACGCCCCGTTTTCGGGGGTGGATCACTGGCGAGATGAAATTTTCTGGTGATCCGTTGCGGCTTGCGCAACGTAACTGATCCATAGCCAAATCAGGCCCAGGATCAGGCCCAAGTCAGGATCGCCCATGCCCTTCGAGATGCCCCCCGCCCCACGCCGCCGTATTGCCGTGATTGGAGGGGGGATTTCCGGCATGGCTGCCGCGCATCTGCTGGCCGATCGGGCTGAGGTGACGCTGTTCGAGGCCGCGCCGCGCCTTGGTGGCCATGCGCGCACTGTGGTGGCAGGCAAGCGCGGCGATCAGCCGGTGGATACTGGCTTCATCGTGTTCAACAAGGTCAATTACCCGCATCTGACCGCGCTGTTTGACCGGCTGGAGGTGCCCTATGTGCCCTCCAACATGAGCTTTGGGGCGTCGTTTCAGGGGGGGGCGATGGAATATGCGCTGGCCTCGCTGGATACCGTTTTCGCGCAGCGCCACCGCGCGCTGGACCCACGGTTCTTGCGCATGCTGCGCGACATCCTGCATTTCAACGCTCATGCCGAACAGGCGCTGAGCCATCCCGGCCTGACCATCCGCGAGTTTCTGCGCGACCTGGGCACCGGGGCCTGGTTCCGCGACCGCTATCTGTTGCCGTTTTCGGGGGCGATCTGGTCCACGCCTTGCGAAGGTGTGCTGGATTTCCCGGCGCAGGCCTTGGTCACGTTTTTCCGCAACCACAATCTGATGAGCAATTCCGGCCATCACCAGTGGTATACGGTGCAGGGGGGATCGGCCCAATATGTGCAGCGCTTGCAGGCGCTGCTGGAGGCACAGGGCGTAAAGCTGCGCCTTGGCGCTCCGGTTCAGGCCGTTCGTCGTCTTGCGGGGGCAGAAGTAAAGCTGGAGGGCGGCGATTGGCAGGGCTTTGATGAAGTGGTCTTTGCCTGCCATTCTGATCAGGCGCTGGCATTGCTGGCTGATCCTTTGCCAGCCGAGCGTGACGCGCTGTCGGCAGTGGGCTATCAGCCCAACGAGGCCGTGCTGCATTGCGACCCGGCGCTGATGCCCAAACGGCGGAAGTGCTGGTCAAGCTGGGTCTATGTGGAACCGAATGGCCCGCGGCCCGACCGTATCGCGCTCAGCTACTGGATGAATTCGCTGCAACCCATCCCGCAGGACGACCCGATGTTCGTCACGCTGAACCCGGTGCAATCCATTGATCCGGCCAGAATTTACGACACCAAGACCTTCATGCACCCGGTCTATGACGTTGCGGCGCTGAAGGCCCAGCAGGCGATCCGCGCGATGAATGGAACGCGCGCCACATGGTTCTGCGGGGCCTGGATGCGCAATGGTTTCCACGAGGATGGCTTTGCTTCTGCGGTGGATGTGGTCGAGGCCATGGGCGCGCGCTTGACGCAGCCCCTTGCTGCAGAATGAGCCGGGTTGACCATATCGCCGGCCAAACCTTCCATGGCCGGAAGGGGGCGGTGAGGAATGCCTTCCGCTACGGGGTGGATTATCTGCTGCTGGATGCCGAGGCACCCGTTCAAGCCCCCCGCCTGTTCGCGCGCAATCTGTTCGCGCGCAACCATGCGGCGCTGATGTCACTTTGGGATGCCGATCATGGCGGTGCGCCGGGGCAAGGGCGTGGCCCGGTTTGGTTGCGTGAGATGCTGGCGATGCATGGTCTTCCGGCACCTGATCGGATCGAGCTTTTGGCGCAACCGCGTGTGCTGGGCCATGTGTTCAATCCGGTGGCCTTCTGGCTGTGCTACGCCCAAGGCTTGCGTGTCGTGGTGGCTGAGGTCACCAATACTTATGGCGACCGCCACTGTTATCTGTGCCATCGCCCCGACCTGGAGCCGATCACGGCTTCGGATTGGATCGAGGCGCAGAAAGTGTTTCACGTCTCGCCCTTCCAGCCGATCGAGGGCAGCTATCGCTTTCGCTTCGATATCACGGCCGAGCGCATCGGCATCTGGATCGACCATAGCAATGGTGCGGGGGGCATCTATACCAACCTCATCGGCACGCGCCGGGCCTTGACCACGCGCAGCCTGCTGGCCGCCTGTATGCGCCGCCCCTTCGGCTCTCGCCGGGTTCTGGCGTTGATCCATTGGCAGGCGTTGAAGCTCTTCCTCAAGGGCGCAGGTTTCCGCAACCGCCCCGAGCCGCCCGCGCAGGAGGTCAGTCGATGACCGGCGCGCCGCAGGCCCTCGCCTTCCCGCGCTGGTCGCTGTTTGCGGCCATGCTGGCGGCTGCGGGCCTGCCGATCTACATCCACGCGCCTGCCGTCTATGCCGCGCAGCATGGGCTGAGCCTTGCCGCGCTTGGGCTGGTGCTGGCAGCGTTGCGGTTGGTGGATGTGGTGCAAGACCCGGCTTTGGGCTGGCTTGCGGCGCGGGTTCCGCGGCGTGCCAGTGTCGCGGTTGCGCTGTCGGTCATGGCTGCTGCGATGTTGGGGCTGTTTGCGTTTGCGCCGCCTCTGTCGCCGCTGTTGTGGTTTGCGCTGATGCTGACCGCGCTGTTCACCGCATGGTCTTTCCTGACAATCGTCTTTTATGCAGAGGGCACAACGGCTGCTGCTGGCGCGCATCTCCATCTCGCGGGCTGGCGTGAGGCCGGGGCGGGGCTGGGTATCTGTCTTGCCAGCGTTGCACCCTTTGCATTGATGCCGCTGACCGCTGCCCCTTATGCGGGCTTTGCCATGGGCTTTGCGGCCTTGGCACTTGTCGCCGGTCTGGCGATGCGAGGGCAATGGCGTGGCGGCAGTCTGGCCCCGCAGGGCGGGCTGCGTGAGGTGCTGGCCAAGCCTGCCTTGCGCGGCCTGCTGCTGCTCGCGCTGGTCAATGCCATGCCGGCTGCCGTCACCTCCACGCTGTTTTTGTTCTTTGTGCAAAGTCAATTGCAGGCACCGGGCACCGAAGGGCCGCTTTTGCTGCTGTTCTTTGCGGCTGCCGCTCTGGCTGCACCGTTCTGGACAAGGGTTGCTCATCGCCATGGCACCCGCCGTGCCCTGCTGGTCGCCATGATACTGGCGATACTGGCCTTTGGCTTTACCTTGGCCCTCGGGCCTGGCGATGTGATGCCCTTCGCAGTGATCTCGGCTGTCTCCGGCTTTGCCACCGGCGCAGACCTTGCCCTGTTGCCAGCGCTGTTCGCTCGTCAGACAGTGCAGCACGAGACACCCGAGGCGGCAGGTTTCGCGGCCTGGTCTGTGGTGTCCAAGGCCTCGCTGGCCGTGGCGGCTTTGGCCTTGCTGCCGTTGCTGGAGGCGCAGGGCTTTACCCCTGGCATGCAAAATCCACCTGCGGCGCTGGCGCTGGCTTATGCCGCCGTGCCCTGCGCCCTGAAACTGGCCGCGATTGCGCTGCTGTTGCACCTTGATCTGACGGAGGAGCAGGCACATGCTTGAATCTGTTCTGGTTTTCTTGCTTCTCGCCTTGCTGATACGACACGTCATGTGGTCCTTTCCGGCGCAGAAACCTGTCGATTACAACGACACACCGGCCTTTGATCCGCGCACCCACCTGAACGGGCCGCTAACCTGTGATGGGGTTATTTTTGGCCCTGCCGGGCGTGTCGTGTCGCGCTTCACCGCCCGGATGGAGGGCGAATGGAACGGCGATCAGGGCGTTTTGCGGGAGTGGTTTCAATATGATAGCGGAACCGAGCAAACACGCGTCTGGCATTTGCGCCTGGCTGCGGATGGTCGCTTGCAGGCCGAGGCCGAGGATGTGATCGGCGCGGGCAGTGGACATGTGACCGGCTCTGCCATGGGCCTGCGCTATCGTATCCGCCTTGCGCCTGGGGCTGGTGGGCATGTGCTGTCGGTTGTTGACTGGATGTATCTTGTGCCAGGAGGTGCGCTGGTCAATCGCAGTCAGTTCCGCAAGTTCGGTCTGAAAGTGGCCGAACTGGTCGCCACCATCCGGCCCGCCACATGAAGCCCGGCCAAAGATATTGGCTCGTCGGGGCTTCAGATGGGCTTGGCGCTGCTTTGGCAGAGGCCTTGGGTGCACGGGGCATCCGACTTGTCCTTTCGGCGCGGGCTTCTGACCGGCTGACTTCTCTGGCGGATCGGCTTGGGGCAGAGGCCGTGCCGATGGATGTGGCCGATGGTGCCAGCGTGCAGGCGGCCGCAATGCGCGTCGGTGCGGTGGATGGCCTCGTCTGGCTTGCCGGGGTCTATTGGCCAATGCGTGCGCAGGATTGGCGGGCCGATCAGGTTGAGGCGATGTGTGACATCAACTTTACCGGTTGCGCCCGTGTTCTGGGGGCGGTTCTGCCCGGAATGGTGGCGCGCAATGCGGGCCATGTGGTGATCACTGGCTCGCTTTCGGGGTTTCGCGGTCTGCCGGGGGCGGTCGGCTATGGGGCGTCCAAGGCTGCCTGCATGTCGCTGGCCGAAACGCTTCATTGCGACCTGCGCGGCACCGGCGTGAAGGTGCAACTTGCCAATCCGGGCTTCATCCGCACCCGCCTGACGGCGCTGAATGATTTTGCCATGCCGCAGATCATGGAACCGTCTGAGGCCGCCGCGCAGATGATCCTTCTGATGGAGAGCCGCCGCTTCTCTCGCAGCTTCCCCACGCCCTTCCAATGGCTGTTCCGCGCGGCGAATTTTCTGCCAAATGCCTTGTATTACCGGCTGTTTGCTCCGAAATCGAATTAACGGCACATTCACACCACTGTGCCAGCTTGAGATATGCAAACCTGTCGGAGTGCCATGCGCCTGTTTCTGATCCTTGTCGTGCTGGGTTTGGCTGCGGTGCTGTGGTGGCGGTTTGCCACGCCCAAAACCCTGTCAGATGAAGCCTTTGCAGCGCTTTATGCCGAAGCCTTGCCGCCGCAGCGCCCTGCGGCCGTTTATCATCTGGGCCACAGTCTTGTCGGGCGTGACATGCCCGCGATGGTGTCGCAATTGATGGGGAACCGTTATCACAGCCAACTGGGCTGGGGGGCCTCTTTGCGCAATCACTGGCAGGAGGATGTGCCCGGTTTTTCGGAGGAAAACCGAGATCGGAAGAGCGTCGTGTAGGGAA
>ERZ761609.983-NODE-983-length-28127-cov-99.504773_pt1 | contig 28127 bp, 26 predicted proteins | sample MGYA00511163_ERZ761609 | MGnify/ENA primary metagenome ERZ761609 (study PRJEB28899, sample SAMN02445070) | bioreactor sludge metagenome | biome: EBPR sludge | place: Australia: Brisbane, Thorneside Wastewater Treatment Plant | collected 2011-12-16 ... | reverse complement strand
CTGGAGCCCTCGACGAGAATTGAACCCGTGACCTCTTCTTTACCAAAGAAGTGCTCTACCTCTGAGCTACGAGGGCGCTTGGAGACCTATTATACTCAACTCGCGCCCTCGCTTCCAGCCCTGCCATCAGGACTTCGACGCCCCGAAAGAGGAGTTCCAGTCGAAATCACAGGCTCGAACGGGCCGAGCCGAGCTTCTCCTTCAGGACCCGAATCGCCTCGGCCATCACGCGGTCTTCGCCCGAGTCGGAGTATTCGGGCTCGACCCGGATGTCCGGGGAAACTCCAACGCGCTCCAAGCGCTCTCCATCGACGGTCAAATCTACCATCGGAATCTCGAGGTAGGCCCAGTCTGCCACCCGGAACGGGCTGGTCCCCAGCACGTCGCCGGCCGTCGTCGTGCCAATCAGGGTTGCCCGTTTGCTCTTTTTGATGATTGCCGCGAGCACCTCTTTGGCGCTTCGAGACCCTTTGTTAATCAGCACCACGAGCGGCCGTTGGTTCCCATAGAGTTGCTTGGTCGTCGGACCGGATTCGCCCATCTTCCATTCGATCTCGACTTCGGGCCGAAAGAACGGGTCCATGTACCGCTCCGGCCGCCCGCCGAACCCATCGCGCAGGTCCAGAATGATCGCGTCGGTGTCCCGAAACTGGTTCAAGACGATGTTGTGGAGGGCGGACACGAACGAATCATTCGCCTGGGTCCAAAGGTGGACATAGCCGATCCTCTTGTTGTTTTCGAGCGCAAAAGTCCGCGCACTTTTGCGAGTCGCTTCGAGAAACATCTCCAGCGCAGGCGCCTCTTTGACCATCAATTTGGCTTGCATCTCTTGGCTGCGCCGCCGAAAGGTCACGTTCGTCTCCTTGCCGATTCGGGGCCGCAATGCCGCGACCGGGGAAAAAGGCTGCTGGTCGACGCGGAGCATCAGGTCGCCCTTTCGAAGGCCCGCGCGCTCGGCTTCGCCCCCTTGGAGCACCATCGTGACGGTATATCCTTCGGCGGTCGGCTTGAACCAGGCCCCTAGATGCGGCATCGGCTTTGCATCTCGATTCCCCAGACCGTCCATGAGGTAGTACCCCTGGGTGTCGTTGTCGAGGAACTCAAAGTGGCTGTCTTTGAACTCGGCGATCATCTCGTTCATGATCCGAGCAAAGTCAGCCCGATTCTTGGCTTGAGTCGCTCGAACTTCGACCGCTTTCAGCCGAGCCTCGAGCTCTTCGGCCCGGCTGACCCGAGCGTAATAGCGTTGCCGCAACGCCAAGGCGCAACGGTCAAAGAGAGTTCGAAAATCGTCGGCTTGAGTGAGGGTGCCCGGGGAAGAGGACGGATTGAGTTGGGCCATGGCCAGGGCCGCCAAGACAGTTGTGAAAGGCATCTTGTCCGTCGGTACGGTCGAAACTGGCCTCGAAGTTCCGGGCCGGATCTGGACTCTGGCGAGCGTAGCGAGGTATCCTCAGGCGGAGTGGGAGATGGGCCAAACAGCCTGTCATTCGCACCACGGAGGAAAAATTGAGAAAGAACATCAAGAAGCTGCGGCACTCGCCGCGGTTCGACGCGCTCCTGAAGCAAGTCGATCAAGAGACGCCCCTCGAAGTCACGGCCGCTCTCGACCTCGTCAAGAAGACGGCCAATGCCAAGTTCGTCGAGACCGTCGATGTGGCCGTCCGACTCGGCATCGACCCGAAGAAGGGCGATCAAAACGTCCGAGGTCTGGCAACGCTCCCCAACGGCACCGGGAAGGTGAAGAAAGTCGCCGTTTTGGCCAAAGGTGACTTTGCCAAGGAAGCCGAAGACGCAGGCGCCGACGTTGTGGGCGCCGACGAGCTGATCGCCAAAATTCAGGGTGGATTCAAAGATTTCGATGTGATTCTGGCCACCGAAGAGATGGCTCCCCAGATCGGAAAGATCGGAAAGATGCTCGGTCCCAAGACGCCGAACAAGCGAAACGGCACCGTGACGAACGCGATCGGCCAAGCCGTCAAAGAGATCAAAGCGGCGACCCGCGTGGAATATCGCGCGGACAAAGCCGGCGTTGTTCACCTTCCGCTCGGCAAAGTGAACTTCTCGAACGATCAGCTGATTGAGAACTTCAACGAAGCATTGAAAGCGCTCGTGAAGGCCAAGCCCTCCAGCGCAAAGGGCAAGTATCTGATCTCGATCACGCTCAGCAGCACGATGGGACCCGGAGTTCCGGTCGATCCGGCCCTGGCTCAGAAAGCTGCGGGCGTCTAACCACCGTTCGCAGATTCCAAACCCGCTGGCCCTGGGGCGAGCGGGTTTTGCCATTTTGAGACTAAGAACGGCATGACTTCCCACGACCTGCGCGAGCTCTTGCGGCAAGACCTCCATTCGGGGGCGCGGAGGTTGCTGGGTTGTCGCTTGGTCCGGGGTGCCTGCCGAGCGCAGATCGTGGAGGTCGAGGCCTACGGCGGGGCCGACGACCCCTCAAGCCATGCCCACCGGGGTCCAACCCCGCGCAATCAGATCATGTTCGCCGAGCCTGGCCTGGCGTATGTCTATTTCACGTACGGCATGTATTGGATGCTCAACGTTTCAGCCCTGGAGGAGGGGACGGCGGCCGCCGTCCTGATTCGCGCGGCCGAGCCGATGGCCGGGCACGAAGAGTTTCGGGCTCGACGCGCCAAAGCTCGACGCGATGAAGACCTTCTCAGCGGACCGGGCAAGCTCGCACAAGCCTTTGGCATCACCCGAGCCGAGAACGGGTTGGATCTGTTCAACCCAGGCTCAGACCTCAGGCTCGAACTCGGGCCCGAAGTCGACGCCATCGCGGTGGGAACTCGAATTGGGCTGGGCAATTGCCCGGGCGCGACGCACCCCTGGCGATATATGGACGCCCAGCGTCGCCGATGGATCAGTGCGCCTCGTCCGCCCGCTTAGGCGAGCGCTTCGCTCTTGCGCTCTTGAACTCGCCGCTCACTGTGGTCGAGGAATTTCTTTCGGAACCTGAGGTATTTCGGGGTGACTTCGAGCAACTCATCATCGCGCAGCCAAGCCAGTGCTTGCTCCAGCGAAAAATCGCGATGAGGATCGAGAACGGTGGTCGCTTCGCTCGTCGCACTCCGCATGTTGGTGGCGTGCTTTTGCTTGGTTGCGTTCACCACGAGGTCTTCGTCCCGGGCGCACGCGCCCACGATCATGCCGCCATAGAGCTCCGTGCCGACCTCGTAAAAAAGCGTCCCTCGCTCTTGGATATCTTCATAAGCGTATCGGGTCAGTTTGCCCGGGTCCTTGACGATGAGCGATCCTTGGGTTCTCGACAAAATTTCTCCTCGATAAGGCTTATAGCCGTCGTAAATCGATCCGAGAATTCCGAGCCCCCGCGTCAGAGTGAGATAATTCGATCGAAAACCGATCAAACCCCGCGTCGGAATGGAATAAACCAATCGGCTGGTCCCGTTCGGCTGTTGGACCATATCTTGCAGTTCGCCTTTCCGCCGAGCCAGTTCCTCCATGACAGAACCGACAGAGTCTTCTGGCAGCTCTAATGTGATCACTTCGAACGGTTCTTCGACTCCTTGATCGGTCTTCTTATAGATGACTTTTGGACGTGAGATTTGCATCTCATATCCTTCTCGCCGCATCGTCTCGATCAGGATCGCAAGTTGCAGTTCACCGCGCGCTTGAACAATAATGACTTCGCCCGTCGATTCTGGATCAACGCGAAGGCTTACGCTTACAGCTTCTTCCTTTTCGATACGATCTCGGATTTTATGAATCGTGAGGAACTTTCCGCCATCTTTGCCTGCCAAAGGCGAATTGTTTGCATAAAAGCCCATCGTCAGGGTGCTAGGCTCGATCTCAATCGCCGGGAGTGGATCTGCATTTTCAGGATGAGCAATGGTGTCAAAAAGCAGAACCTGGTCGAGGCCGGCTAGCATGGCAATTTCTCCGGCTCCCACTTCCTGAACTTCTTTCAGCTCAATCCCTTCATAAGTCCAAAGCTTGGTAATGTTAAATCCGTTCGTCCGATTTCCATCACTGGAAGCGTGAGTCAGCCGATCCCCAATTTTGACAGAACCGCGAAGAACTTTTCCGCCAAACATTCGGCCAACATAGTCATTGTAATCGAGGTTATTCACCTGCAACTGGAAAGGGCCTTCTCGTTCGACTTGAGGCGGAGGAATGGCGTTGAGAATCATCTCAAAAAGTTCGCGCATATCGGTCTCTGCTCCATCGGGAGATACGCGAGCAAACCCGCCCGAACCGCTTGTGTAAAGATGTGGGAAGAAGAGATCATCCTCATTTGCGCCGAGATCGATAAATAGATCGATGGTTCGGTCATAAGCATAAAGCGGCCGAGCAAATTCGCGGTCGATCTTGTTGATGCAAACAATCGGCTTCAGACCGTGTTGAAAGGCCTTGCGAAGGACGAATCGAGTTTGGGGCATCGGCCCTTCGACCGCATCAACGATCAGCAGAACCCCATCGACCATGCTTAACACGCGCTCGACCTCGCCTCCAAAATCGGCGTGCCCAGGGGTATCGACAATGTTAATTTTTGTATCTTTGTAGCGAACGCTGGCTACTTTGCTCAGGATCGTGATCCCTTTTTCGCGTTCAAGGTCGTTGCTGTCCATGACCCGTTCGCTCACGTGCTGGTTCGCGCGAAAGGTCCCCGCTTGGCGGAAAATCGCGTCAACCAGGGTCGTTTTTCCGTGGTCAACGTGGGCAATGATTCCGACATTGCGGATGTCACTCGGCATTTGAAGAGGATACCTGGCGAGGGGAACTCCGGTCGGGGACTGCTCGGGCCAAAATTTCTGAAAAACCTCTTGCGCGTCCACATTTTTTGACCTATAATAGTAGACATATGAATACAATCGTCGCCGCGCAACTCAAAGGATTCTATGTCCGTGCCTGGGGGTTGCCCGCTGATGAGCCCGCAGCGGTCGCACACGAGAAAGGGGTTTTGGACGCCACCCTTGCGGCCCAGAAGCAGGGCATTCAGCCGGGAATGACTTTGCCCGAGGCCCGCGCGATTGTGCCCGATCTCAGGATCGTCTCCTTCAGCGAGTCGCCAGTGGCCGCTCTACGAGAGTCGTGGCTTGACTGCCTCGTCGAGGTCGGGCAAGCGGTCGAGCCGGGAATGCCCCATGAAGCTTGGGTGGATTTGGGCCCTCACCCCGACCCCGAGCCGGTCTTGCGCTTCTTGAGCGAGCGAATCGAGCGCGATTTCGGGTCGGTACGTTTGGGCTACGGCGAATCCAAATGGCTCGCCGAGGCGCGCTGTCATTTGTGCCCTTACCCGAACCCGCCCCTCGCGCTCGCCGACATCCCCACGCTCGATTTTCGAGGAATTTCAGAATCGTTTCGAGAACAGTTCGTCTTCTTAGGATTTGACCACGTAGGGGAGATCGCAGGCGCGCCCCTTTCGCTGCTGAAAAAGCACTTTGGCCGAGAGGCAGATCGAATTTTGCAACTCGCCCAAGGAAAGGGTCATGACCCTGTTCGGCCGGCCTATCCTTTGGCGTCTCGGGCCGTCGAACGAAGAACTCCCGATGGAGTGAAAGATCGCTTGGTGCTCGATGCGATTCTTCATCGACTCTGCAAGAACTTAATTCGACGTTTATGCCATGAAGAGTTGCAAGGCTCAGAAGTCAGATTGGTGATCGAATTTGAGGACGGCTTGATACAAACTTACACTCGAAAGGCACCCCGTCCGCTCAATACGGTCAGTCTTTTGCAGGTTGCCATCCAGCAGCTTTTATCTGCAAAAGTCTTGGATCAAGCCGTGGTTCGAGTGCGAATGCTCATGCCGCATCTGAGTCGGCTTGTGCGTCCTCAAAGCGGCTTTCTATCCACCCTGAATTTACATCAAAAAGCCGCGGCCTTAGAGCCGAAAATTCTGGAAATAGGATCCAAGTTTGGCGAAGGCAAGGTCTGCCGCGCCTCTCAACTTGAGGTCCCTCGACGCATTCAAGTTTTGAGGGTATGGCGTGAAACCACCGGATGGAAGTGAAATTCAGGCGCATTGGCGAGAAGCTGGCGAGTGGTGGGCAGGCGAACGTCCTCAGGAGGTCTGGCGGTGGGTCGATTCGACTGGGGTTCGGCGCGAGACTCTTGCTCCTCTGCCCGCCTATCGTCTGGATTCCAAGCAAAGCCCCCCGGCCGAAGAGAACCACCGCGAAGAGATCGCGCTGAGGCCCCACAAGGTCAGGGATGTCAAGGTGTCTGAGGCATCTGGTTGGGTGCCGGCTCCGCCGAGCGTCACAGACATCCGGCGCTCGCAAAAGGGCTCAGGCCCGCCCTACGCACCCCTTCATGTTCTGAGTAACTATGCTTTTGGGCGGAGCACTCTCTTTGCTGAGGAGATTCCTCGGCTGGCGGCGGCCTTGGACCTCCCGGCGGTCGCTTTAGCCGACCCTTTTTCGCTGACGGGGGCCGTCGAGTTTGCCCGAGAGGCTCGTCGATGTGGCGTGAAGCCCCTGATCGGAGCATCGTTCGAGCTCGCCGAAGGCGGATCTCTGGTCTTGATTGCCCGCGACAAAACCGGCTATCGCAGTCTTTGCCAGCTGATCTCGGAGTGCCATTTATCCGAGCCTCGACTTTTTCCGATGGCAACTTGGGATCGATTGGCGCGTTTTTCGCGTGGCCTACTGTGCCTCACCGGGGGCGATTTGGGGCCGATCGATCGCGCGCTCATTCGAGGCGACCATGAGCGAGCGGCCGAGCTCCTCACGCGCTTGGTCGACCTGTATGGCCCAAGCAACGTCTTTGTCGAAATCGAGCGAAGCTACTTGCCCTGGACACTGGGGGTGAATCAGCGGCTTCGGGAGCTCGCTCAGCATTTTCGGCTCACGGCGGTGGCGGGCGGGGCCATCACCCATGCCGTCCGAGACGACTTTCCGGTTCAAGACGTCTTGACCTGCGCCGAAACTCTGTGCGCCATCGACGAAATTGTCGGGCGCAAGCCGACTCGCGCCGAGGCCCAACCCCAGCGACTCGACCCGCCCGCGCGCGCGCTGAATGGAGAGCGATTCTTGGCTTCTCGAACCGAGATGGCGGTTCGGTTTTTCGACGCACCCGATTTGTTGCAAAACACCCTGCAGTTGGCAGATCGGGTCGATGACGAAGTCATGCCAGGACCGGCAACAATGCCCCCCCACAGCGACAACGACCCCGAGATGTTGCGCGAAGTGACCTGGCGCAACGCACGCCGTCTCTATGGAGATCGACTTCGGCCCCGACTTCGCCGCCGCATCGAGCACGAGCTTGACCGAATGATTCAGCTGAATTTTTCCAGCCACTTCCTGGTGGCCTGGGACTTTTGCCAATGGGCCGAAGAGCGCGGAATTCACTATTCGGGTCGCGGGTCGGTGGTCGATTCGGTGGTCGCTTACTGCTTGGGGCTCTCTCGAATTGACGCTTACGCTCACCACCTGCACTTCGACCGATTCTTGCCCGCAGACGGCAGTAAAAGACCCGACATCGACATCGACTTTGAGGCCAAAAAGCGCCAAGAACTTCGCGAATATCTTGTTCGAACTTATGGGCGTCAGCATGTCGCGGGCATTTCGGCCATCGGGGCCTATCATACCCGAGGAATCATCCGAGAAGTAGGAAAAGTCTTTGGACTCTCTGAATCAGCAATTCAGTACTTTTGCAAGCGCATTCATGGCGGAGTTTCACCCGAGCGAATTGTAAAGTCTTTAGAATCTCGTCCCGAGCTTCGATCCAGCGGAATTCCCGCTGAAAGATTTCAGTGGGTGTTTCGAATGGCCGAAAAATTGGCCGATATTCCTCGGAACATGCGGTCGCACTCTTCCGGTGTGATTCTATCGGTTCAACCTCTTGACGAAATTGCGCCTTTGCAATGGTCTGCCGCCGAAGGTACTGAGGAAGACGAATCGATCGATCCTTATTGGCGAATCGTCCAATGGGATAAAAGAAGCGCCAAGTATTTCTTCGATAAATTTGACATTCTTTGTCTGAGAGGCCAAGATGTTCTGAGCGGAACTGAGTCCAGAATGAGAGTCTCTTTCCCGAATTTTGATGCCAAAACGATCTCTTTACAAGACGAAGAAAGTTATCGGGCGATGCGTTCGGGAGAGCTGATCGGCATTCCTCAGTCGGCATCGCCAGCGATGCGGCAAGCTCATGTTCGACTTCGCACCGAAAATCTGCATGATGCAAGCCTGGTGCAAGCCGGAATTCGCCCCGGAGTCGGCGGGGCAGTGAAGATGAACACTCTGATTGCTCGCCGCCGAGGGCTCGAGCCTTACTCCTTCGAGCACCCTGAGCTTGAGAACATTCTCGGGCATACATATGGCATCGTTGTTTTTCAAGAGCAGATCGATCAACTTCTGCAATCTTTCTGTGGATATTCTTCGGGAGAGGCTGAAGATATTCGCGACAAAATTCATAAGCGAAGACGCGAAGATTATGGGCAATTGATTCGAGATGAAATTCTTCATCGAATTCAGTCACGCGGATTCAGCGAGTCGATTGCGTCGCATGTTTTTGAGTTGATCGCCGCGTTTAAGGGTTACGGCTTTGCTCAAGGTCATGCCTTGGCCTTTGCTGACATCTCGATTCGATCGATTCATTGCCAACAGAATTATCCTGCGCCTTACTTTGCTTCGTTACTCAGCGCGCAACCCGCTGGCTATTATGGACCCTGCACCCTGGCCAATGAAGCGCGGCAACGCGGGGTGCTCCTTTTGCGTCCAGATGTTTGCAAAAGCGAGGATGATTTTAGCGTTGAAGATGTCACTACTGAGCTGATGCAAACTCCGCTTCGAGTTCCTTCAGGCGCCATTCGCATCGCCCTTAAGCAGATCGCGGGTCTTTCTCAGCCGACTCGATCCGCGATCCTAAGGGAGCGCCAAGGAGCGCCCTTTGCGAGCTTCTTTGACTTCGTGAGCCGGGTGCGTCCTCCGCGTGACGAGCTAACTCTCTTGATTTTAAGTGGCGCGCTGGATACGTTCAATCCAAATCGTCGGTGCATGCTCGCAGCGATCCCCGAGGCTCTGGAGTTTGCCCAACTCCTCCACCAAGCCAGCCTGCCCTTGACCTTTCCAGAGCCCAAGTTGCCGGAGTTGGTCGATTTTTCGGTGGCCGACCGGGCCTTGCACGAGCGCCGCATCCTGGGGCTCGATATCGAGTCGCACCTGATGAGCTTTGAGAGAGAATGTGTCTCACGCAAAGGGGCACTCTCGACTCGTGAGGCCAAAAACCTGCGGCCCGGACGCAAAGCGATCGTCGTCGGGAATCCGATTCGGCTCAGATTCCCTCCAACCCCGAGCGGAAAGCGCGTGGTCTTCTTTGATCTCGAAGATGAAGCCGGGCTCCTGAATGTCACTTGCTTTGATCGAGTCTATCAGCTCGATGGACACGCGATTGTTTGCTCGCCGTACGTCACTTTGATCGGACATGCTCAAGACCGCGATGGACACACAGCGTTTCTGGCTAAGCGCGTCTTTCCGTACCGGCCTCGACTTCTTGACCAAGTGGTGGATAAAACTCACCTTCCGGTGGAATCGGCTGACTTTTTAGCCCGATGAAGACGGGTCCCAAGCGAGAAACCACTCGTGCATGCGTCGATCGTCCGTCAATTCCGGATGGAATGAAGTCCCCAAAACTGACCCTGACCGAACTCCGACCACATGATCTTGCCAACGACAAATCACCTCGACTGACGGGCCCCACTGCACCACGATCGGGGCACGAATGAAAACCGCGTTCAAAGGCTCACTCAAAATCGAGACCTCCACCGCCGATTCAAAGCTATGAACCTGGGCTCCAAAGGCGTTGCGGCGGACTGTGATCTCCATCAGGCCGAGCCGAGGTTGGTCCGAACCTTCTATGGACTCAGCCAACAAGATCATGCCCATACAGGTGCCCCAGATCGGCATTCCCTGCCCGGCGCGGGCTCGCACCGCCTCCATCATCCCAAATCGCATCATCAGCATGCCGACCGTCGAGCTTTCACCCCCCGGAATAATCAACCGATCAACCCGGTCGAGCTCCTGCGGCGTTCGAACTTCCCGGCCCTCGGCTCCACAGCTTCGCACGGCTTCTAAGTGGCGCTCAAAGTCGCCTTGTATCGCCAGCACGCCCACGGGATTTGAATTCACATGGGGATAGTACCGCGCTGCTCGCCCTCGGTCTGAAGTAGACTCTCTGACTGTGAAGATCACGCTCCTTGGCGCTCCCTTTGATGGCTGCGGACCCAAATTTGGGAGCCGACTCGGCCCGGCCGCCGTCCGGTTTGCCGGTCTTCAGAACCAGCTTGCGAATCTCGGACATGAGGTCCATGACCTCGGCGATCTCGACCCGAAGCCCACCCCCAAAACCCCCGGGCACCTCAATGTCTTTGAGGGGGCCCTCCCGGTTTATCGCGAAATCAAAACCCAACTGCGCGCGGCCATGCCCAATTCGGTCGCAATGATGATCGGCGGCGACCACAGCCTGTCGATCGGCTCTATCAGCGCCGCCCTGGAGCGCTATCCCGACCTCGCCGTGCTCTGGATTGACGCCCATGGTGACATCAATACTCCTGCCACGAGCCCGAGTAGCAACCTCCACGGGATGCCCGTCGCTGCCCTCCTTCGCGATCCCAGTGGAGTCAGCGGGATTCAAGACGAGCAATGGAACCAGATCTTGACCGAGATCGTCCCCACCCCGGGGCTCCAGCCCAACCGGATCGGCTGGATCGGGCTGCGCGACCTCGACTCCGGCGAACAAGACCGCCTCCTTTCGCTCCCAGAAGCGTTCATCAAGACGATGATGGAGGTCGACATCGAAGGCATTCCCGTCATCGCCCAACAGGTCTTTGCCTGGCTCGACTCGATTCAGGCCCGGCATCTTTGGATCAGCTTTGATGTCGACGTTTTTGACCCCGTATTTGCGCCCGGCACGGGCACGATGGTCCGAGGCGGCCTCACTTATCGAGAGGGCCACCTCCTTGCCGAGCTCCTCTCGTCTCGACTGCGAGCGGAGAAGACCGATCTTCAACTGGTCGGGCTCGACCTGGTCGAGGTCAACCCCTCCATCGACCAAAACAACGTCACCGCCATCACCGGCTCCGAGTGGGTGGCGAGCCTTTTCGGCAAACGAATCTTGCCTGAGCGAGGCTCATGAATCGTTTTCGAACGAGCCTGCAGCGGGTCCTCCTCGAAGAGGCTGAAGCCATTCGCGCCCTGGCCGACCGGCTCGATGCCTCCTTTGACCAAGCCGTCGAATGGATTTTGCAAACCCGCGGGAGAATGGCCTGCTGCGGACTGGGAAAATCCGGCCACATCGCCCGAAAGACCGCCGGGACGCTGAGCAGCACCGGCACCCCCAGCTTCTTTTTGCATGCCGGTGAGGCCCTCCATGGCGACCTCGGGATGCTCACCGCCGAAGACTGTGTGCTGATGTACAGCTACTCGGGTGAGTCCGATGAGCTGGTTCGGCTCTTTCCCGCGATCCAGGCCTTGGGGGCTCGGACGATTCTCGTCACCGGGCGACCGCAGAGTTCCGCGGGCCGGCTCGCCCAAATGACCCTGAACGTTGCGGTCGATCGAGAGGCCTGCCCGAATAACCTCGCGCCGACCACCAGCACAACCGTGATGCTCGCGGTCTCGGACGCTCTTGCGGTGAGCGTGATGGAGGCTCGCGGATTTGGCAAAGAAGACTATGCCAAGTTCCACCCCGGCGGGGCTCTGGGAAAACGGCTGCTCCTGACCGTCCGCGACGTCATGCGGTCGGGTCCAGACCTCCCGTTGGTCTCGATCAAAACCCCCCTCGCCGAGGTCATGCGCATCATCACTCAAGCCGGAGCCGGGGCGGCGTGTGTCGTTGATGCCGACGACCGACTTTTGGGCTTGATCAGCGATGGCGACCTTCGTCGGTTCGTTCTGGACCATCGCAATGAGCTCGATGCGCCCGCGGGTGCGGTGATGTTCCCTGACCCCGAAACGATGCATCCCCAACTCCTCGCGATCGAAGCCCTGGAAGCCTTTCAGAATCTGCCCAAAAAGATCGGCGAGATGCCGGTTCTCGAAGAGGGCCGGGTCGTCGGGTTGCTCGTGTTGAAAGACCTGCTGCGCAGCGGAATTTTGTGAGCAGGAAACCTGCGCGGATCCCCCAGAATTCATCGCGGTCTAGGTATTCTGGCTCCGTCTTGGAACCAGATCGTCGCATCCGGGGTCAGGCAATTTTGGAGGAATCTCAACTCATGTTCGGTCGCATGACACTCTTCATCTGTCTCTTTTTCTTGGCCGGACTTTCGTCCGCCCAACTCGTCAATCGTAAGCCGGGCTCCTGGGACATCTCCGTCCAATACCCGCGGTTCCTTTCCAAAGGGCCGGTGGCAGCGGCGGCGAATGCGGAGTCGAAACGGCTGGAGCGCCAGACGTTCGAGGACTTTTTAGCCGATGCTCGGGTTGGCGTCCCCGAACTCCGAAAAATGGGCTCTGGAACCGGCTACTATTTATTGGTCGTGCCGACTCGAACCGTGGACACGCCCGAGGTGGTCAGCGGATACGTTGTCCATGAGCTCTTCACGGGCGGCGCGAATGTGAACACGTTCTTCGAGGCGATGACCTGGGCCCGAGTGAATGGAAAGATCCGGCCCGTCACGCTTCAAGATCTTTTCCTTCCCGGTGTCGATGCTCGCGAGGAGTGCTCCAAAGCGATCTTGGCTCACTTTTTTGCCCGTGGAGGCGACTCGCCGAGTTCGATCTTCTCAGGCTCCTGGACGTCGCTGAGTCCAGAACAGATGAAGAGCTTCGCTCTCGCCCCAGATGGCCTGATCTTTCTGTTCGGGAAATATGAAATCGCCTCCGGCGCCGAAGGCCGCTTCACCATCAAGATCCCGTATTCAGAGCTCCTGGGGCTCAACCGCAACGGAGTCCTGAAGTCGGTGATCAAAAGTCCGAACGCGACCTCGAACCCCAGCATGCTCTACGGCCATCGATGGGTCCTCGATGTCATTCAATACAATGACGACACGTCGTTCAAGCCCAGTTCGCCCGACAATTGTTGGATCGAAGTGACTGAGGGCGAGGTTCGAGGCCGCGCGGGCATCAATCGATTTAGCGGCAAGCTCACCGTCGAGCGAGGCAATCGACTGAAGTGGGGCGAAGTCGTGATCACCAAGGCCGCAAACCCCGAGGGTTCAGCCGAAGCCGAATTCGAGCGACGGCTCTTTCAAACTCAGAGCTTCCTCTTCACCGACAATAAACTGGTCCTAGAGCTTCCGATCGACTCTGGGGTCTTGATCTTTCGACGTAGCTAGGCCTTTTCTTAACTGATTCGACGGGCCGCAGTCTGGTAGAACCGAGTCATGACGTGGCGACAACTCTTCTCGGGATTCGGGCTCCTGGCTCTCATCGCCGGGACCGGCTCGGTCCAGGCCCAGGACTTCACGCTCACCATCCTGCACAACAACGACGTCCATGCTCGGCTCGAACCGACGATGATCCGGGGCAAAGCCTACGGCGGCTACGCTCGCACGGCGACCCTGATCCAAAAATTCCGCGCACAAGACCCGAACGTCGTGGTCTTGAGCGCCGGCGACACCTTCCAGGGCACGCTCTTTTTCAATGTTTACGAAGGGCTCGCCGATCTCGCGGCGATGAACTACATGCGCTTTGACGCGATGGCCGTTGGGAACCATGAGTTTGACCGCGGACCGGCTCCGCTCGCCAAGTTTGCCCAAGGAGCCAAGTTCCCGGTGATTGCCGCCAATTTGGACGTCTCCAAGGACCCTCTGCTGAAGGACCTCATCCAGCCATCAACGGTGCTGTCCGTGGGTGGTGAGAAAATCGGGGTTGTGGGAGCGGTCACCGAGGATCTCCCCACGATCTCGGCGATGGGCCCGACAGTAACGATGAAGCCGCTCGTCGCCTCGATTCAAGCCGAAGTCGACCGACTCACCCAATCGGGCATCAATAAGATCATCCTTCTTTCGCACTGTGGCTTTTCGGTGGACCAAGTGATCGCGGGGGACCTGACCAACGTCGACGTCATCGTCGGCGGCCACAGCCACTCGCTCCTGGGGAATCTGGCCATCGAAAACTGGCCTCGGCCGTCGGGTCCCTATCCGACCACCCAAAGAGGCAAGAATGGAGAGGTGGTGCTGGTCGTGCAAGCCTGGGAGTGGGGCAAGGTCCTGGGGCGGCTCAAGGTCAATTTCGATGAAAAAGGGCGGATCAAAGAGGTCCTGGATGCAGCTCCGATCCCCGTGGATGAATCGACCGCCGAAGACCCGATTCTCAGCTCGATGATCGCGGCTCTCGCCAAACCGATTGAAGCCATGAAGTCGGAAAAGATCGGCCGAACAGACGTCCTCCTGGGTCGCGACGGAGCGACCGGCGAAAGCTTGATGGGCAACGTCATCGCCGACTCGATGCTGGCCAAGTTGGAGAAGCTGGGAGCGGTCGCGGCCTTCATGAACCAAGGCGGTGTTCGTGCTGCTCTTGAACCAGGAGACATCACCTACGGCCTGGCAATTACGGTCCAGCCTTTTAGCAACACTCTGGTTCTTCTCGACCTGACCGGAGCCGAGCTGAAGGCCGCGCTGGAATGGGGAGTCTCCCGCCTGCCCGCGGGAGGAGGCGGCGGAATCTTGCTGCCGTCGGCCGGGACGTCCTATGAAGTGGACGTTCAGAAGCCGTCCGGCTCCAGAGTCTCGAATGTTCGAGTCGCGGGCGCACCGCTCGACGAATCGAAGACGTATCGAATCGTGTTCAATTCGTTCACTGTCGGTGGCGGCGACGGCCACGCAATTTTGCGGGATGCCAAAGGCATCCGAACCGACACGGGCTATGTCGATGTCGATGCCCTGATCGAGTTCATTCAGGCTCGGTCTCCCCTGCAGAACAAGGCAGAAGGCCGGCTCAAGATCACCGGACGCTAGTTCGGTTTTGCGATCGAATCAAAAAACCGATACGCGGGCGGCACCGCATCCGCCACGATCATGAGGTGCTCACAAGGGTCGGATTCCAAGAACTGGAATCCGGCCTTTCCATCCAAAGCTTGACGAAGTTGCAGCGCGCCTTGCCGCAACATGCCGATCTCTTGCTTTCCGACCGCGAGGAAGATCGGCGTCGTGGCGAGGTCGCTCGGCACCGCCCGGCTTGCCGGAGCAAAGAGCGCCACTGCCGCCGGCTTGGGCTTCAGGGCCCCACTGGCGAGCGCCATGCCGCCCCCCATGCTGTGCCCCATCACCCAGAGTCGCTCAATCTTGAGGCCGCGAACCTGAGTCAGCCAATCCAGGGCCTTTTGGCTCGACTGCGCCCCAGCTCGCGGGGCCAGAAAAACCCAGCCTCGCTTGAGAGCCTCCTTCATGGCGATGCCCGCCCCATAGCTTTCGAAGAAGAGGTTTTCGCTCCCGCCCGCGCCATGCAGAGCCAAAACGACGTTCACCGATCCGGGGGCATTCCGAGGGATCGCCGCCCGCAAGACGGTCCCCTCGTAGCGCGCCATCGGAAACTGCTCGACCTCAGCCAACTTTTTCTGACCAGACTCCAGGCCCTCGCCCGTTTGGAGGGCTTCGGCGATCGGATAGTCCGTTTCACCCCCTTGGGAGGCTTGTCGCACAAACTCGGCCAAGTCTTGAACGATGGCGTTCTTGGACCCGGCGAGCCGATCCCGCCTTCCGGCAAAGTCCCGAATCACACTGATTCGGACTTCCCGCTTCTCAGTGCCGACTTGAACCGTGATCTTCAAATCCCGCGCATCGAGCGGCCGAGTGTTGACGGCCAACCATGGAGTGAGATCAACCGGAATTTCGGCCCGTCGCCCCGGCGTCAGCTCGACCCGTTGCGCTCCCAGTTGAAGGCTCACTGGACCCCACGCTGAGTCGACGTACGCCCAGGTAGCGCGCAGGACCGGTTTTTCACCCGGAGCAACCACGAGCGGATCAAAGCGCAGGTTCACCCCGTCTGACGCTTGCACTTCTCGCCCTTCCAAACGAGCCCGGGCCTGGTCAAGCGACCGACACGCCGGTCCGAACTGCTGACTGAAGAAGCTCATGACTGCTCCCGAAATCGAACCTACGGCACGCCCTTTGCGCTCAGAATCAGACGTTGCCATCCAAGCGCGGTCGAGCGCCTTGACGCGCTCCCCCATCTCGAAACGAGTCGCCACCATTCCAGAATCAGATTGAACAAGAGTTGCCAAGGCCAGAGCGGTCCACATAGCCCGATTCTATCAAATCGGACCCGCCAGAAGTTCCGTCTGAATCAGGAAGGAGATCGGAGCCCCCATTCGAATTCCATAAAGAGGCCCGGGAGATTCATCATTGTGAACCCGAACGAGAAATCTGCTCATCTGCTTCGCCGATTTGGGCTCGGTGCGAGCCCAGGAGAAATGGCGGCGGCCACGAAAGCGGGGTTCGAAGCAACCCTCGTCCGGCTCCTCGATCCTCGCTATCCCGCGGAGCGAGTTCACCCCTTGCGGTTCACCGTTCGAAAAGACGAGCCGCCCGAGGTCGCAAGTTACCTTCTGCGTCTGCATTGGGTCTATCACTTTTTAACCACTGAAACCCCCTTGCGCGAGAAACTGGCCCTGTTTTGGCACGACCATTTCGCCGTCGACGACGAAAATGGCGGCGATGGGTTGATGATTTTGAGCTACGTCGAACTTTTGCGCCGCGATCCGCTCGGCAAGTTCGGCGACCTTTTGGAGCAGATTGCTAAAAATCCCGCTTTCATGGAGATGCTCACGATGCAAAACTCGACTCGGGTCAAGCCGAACGAGAACTTTGCCCGCGAGCTCCTGGAGCTCTATACACTCGGCGTTGGTCACTACACCGAGCGGGACATTCAAGAGTCGGCCCGGGCGTTCACCGGTTGGACCTATTTGAATCGATTCTGGGAACGCCAAGAAGTGCCGATGGAACGGCGACTTCAACAACTGGTCGATTCGGGGATGAACTATGCCGGATTCGCCTTCGTGCCTGAGTTTCACGACACCGGCGTGAAGGAGATCCTCGGTGAAAAGCGCGCTTTTTCCGGAGAAGAGCTCCTTGAGATGATCGCCAGCCGCGAGGCCTGTGCCGAATTCATCACGAAGAAGCTGTGGGAGTTTTTTGCCTATCCCGAACCCGAAAAGGCCGTCCATCAGGCCCTCGTCCAGACATACCGCGAGACCGACGGCTCTATCCGGGCAGTTCTTGAGACTCTTGCTCGCCGCCCCGAGTTTTATTCCGATCAATGCGTGCGCCAGCGAATCAAGTCGCCCGTTGAGTATGTCGTTGCGATCTGTCGGGCGCTTGGCTCGGCGACCCTCTTGCCGCCTCGGATCGGGCTCGACCGGCCCCACACCGAAGCCATCCCCGAAGAAGGAGCCAGCATCCTCGGCGGAATGGCCTATTGGATGAGTCAATGCGGCCAGTTGCTTCTCCGACCGCCGAGCGTGGCTGGTTGGGAGTGGGGACCAGGCTGGGTCTCGACGAGCAATATGGTTTGGCGGCAAAAGTTTGACGGCATGCTGACCTGGGAACCCAAGGATAAGGAGAAAAAGGTGTGGGGCCCAGCCCCCGGGGGCCAAGTCATGATCCGATATTTTCGAGAGCGCGACCCGAAATCGCCCGACGCCCTGGTCAGCATCCTTCTGCGCTTCTTTGATTGCGCACTCGGCGCGGAGGCCCATCAGGCTTTGGTCGAGACGTGTCAAAAGAACGGGGGAATGCAGCCCTATGACTCTGGCAACGACAATTGGTTTTTCGGCCAGATTTGGCACTTGTATTTCTTGCTACGCGCCGCTCCGGAATTTCACCTTTGCTAAAGGAACCTCACGCCATGAGAATCATCTCGCTCATCCTTCTCTTCGTTCTTGCCAGCCTCAGCCTCGCTGAGTTGCCGAACTCCTCGTACTATCGACTCCAGGAAGGGGCCCCAGAGTACTTTGACCTCAAAATTCTGAAGGTCGAGGTTCGCCGCAGCACCGGCTGGGAAGTGCTCACCTGGGAAGCCGAAATCTTGGAGGTCTTCCGAACGAGCAGCAATGCGAAGGTGGGGCAAAAGATCAGACTCAAGCACGAGCAGGTCGCCGCTGGATCGATGGCTCCTGGCCCCGCCCGAGCCCCGCAACTTCGAGTCGGCTCGGTCGTCCCGGCGTTCTTGCGCAAGTCGAAAGAAGGTCACTTTGAGCTCGCCAAGTACGGGCGAAGCTTCGAAATCATGGCCCGGCCGGATCGCCCGGGTTCAGGAGGATAGCCGACCCCCCGTTCGAAAAAAATCAGCTCGAACTCCCTTGGGTTCGAGCTGACCTTCTTGCCGAGTCCGGCGGGTGAGCCTTAGGCTTCGACGAGCTCTTCGTCGGTGGTGGCTTCTGGCGCGACTGGAGCGGCGGGCGCTTCCACCGGAGCTTCGGGGTCAAAGATGTGGACGGTGATCCTTGCATCAACGTCGCGATGGAGGTCGATCATGACCTCGTGATCCCCAAGCCGCTTGATCGGGTGCAGCAAGCCCACTTGCTTCTTTTCGATTTCAAACCCGTGCTGAGCCTTCAGAGCGTCGGCCACGTCTTGGGCGGTGATCGCACCAAAGAGCTTGCCCGAGTCTTTGCCGACCTTGCCCTCTAGCTTGACAACGGCACCATTCATCTTGGCCTGAGTCGCCTCGGCGCTCGCCTTCGTGTCGGCAAGCTTGGCAGCGGCTCGCGCTTGGCGGCGTTCGAGGGCAGCAAGTTGGTTCTTGTCGGCGACAATCGCCATCCCTCGGGGGAAGAGGTAGTTGCGGGCATAGCCGCCGGCCACGGTCACCACCTGGCCTTCTTTGCCCACCTTGGGCACCGTCTGGTTCAAAATCACCTTCATCGCGTCATTCCTTCCAATCTATTTTCGGATGCCCACGCCGACCGAGATGCTGTTTCGGTCAAAGACGCGGTCTACTCCGAGCCAACCTGTGATTCCCGACCGGAACTGATACCTGAGCTTCAGGTCGAACCGAGGGTCATTGAGGCCAAACACGTCGCCGCGTAGCCCCAGGTTGGGCGCAAGGAGGAAGTCTACCCCAGCACCGGGCTTACTTGCAAAAACCCCGTATCGGACCTGGGCAGGCCCCAACTTTTGAGCCAGCTGGAGGTTGATCTTGTTGCTTTCAAAGGCGTCCCAAAGACCGAGGTGGATCGTCTCCTTCGCATTCAACCCGATTTCAAGCCCCACGTCGGTGCGCCACCTGCCAGGATTCGTCTCTCGAAACAGATCTCCCGTCGTCGTGATCCGTGGCAACTTGAGCGGATCGGTTCCAGGCAGTGGAAGTTTATCCACTGCGCCTTTGAGCTTATCCAGCAGCTCCTTGGCCGAGTCCGCGAGTTCATTCGCCTTGGCGGCGAGCTGATCGACTTTTGCGCTGACTTCGACCGCTTTATCGGTGATCGTCACTCCGTTCGCGGCCATCTTTTCGGCATCGGCCGCGATCTTCGTGCCGCTGTCGGTCATCGTCTTGGCGTTGTCCAGAATCGCTTGGAAGTTCTTCTTGAGCTCGGGATCGGCGATCAAGGCGTTCATGTCCGCGACCAGCTTTTGGCCCGACTCCATGGTCTTGTTCAGGTTTGCCACGACCGAGTCAAACTGGTCTTCGAGCTTGCCCGACTTGGCTAGACGAGCAATCTCTTGGCTGACCACTCGAACATCGCTCACGACGCTGGCTCCTTGGAGCAACACGTTGCGCAGAGTGGCCTGGTTTTGAACCACCGTTTGGTCGATTCTTCGGGCGAGGTCGCCGAACGACTTGGCGGTCTCTTCGCCGGTCTTCATCAGCTCCGCCAGGCGCTGTTTGAGCCCGGCATCTCCCAGTAACTCTTGAGTCGCGATCAGGGTTTTGTTAAGCTCCTCAAGGGTCTTTTCGCTGTCCGGCAAAAAGCTCTGGAGCGGCGTTTGCTTCGTGCCGGGGATGATCGAGCCGGGCTCAAGCTTGCCCACCGCCCCCGAAGGCACCTCTAAGAGCACTTGCCGATCGCCGATCCCGATGAGCGCACTCGGCAGGATGGCCGTTGTCCCGGGAGGAAGTTCGACCTCTTCTCGAATAGCCAGCGTGACTTTCGCTTGGCGCTGTGCATCGAGCTCGACTCGGGCCACTTGACCCACCGGAACGCCCGCCAAAAGAACGGCCGCTCCTTCGGCGACCCCGCCCGCATCATCGAACTGCACGATGTAAAGCTGAGTCTTGGGGGCAAAGAAACTCCGCCCTAGAAAGGCATACCCCCCGACCCCCAAGGCGATGAAGACCACCACCAGCAATCCAACTTTCCAAGCGCCTTGCATCTTCCCTCAGTTTAGACGTTCCTGCGACGGAGGATGGATGCTCCAGGCATCGCGGGCGGGGGAAGGGATCGAATAGAATGGGGGAGCTTTGTCGGAGCCGACCCCTTCTTCGAACCTGCCCAATGTGGCCCGCGCCAGCGGGATCATGATGGTCAGCTTGCTCCTGAGTCGCGTGCTCGGGATCCTGCGGGACACGGTGATGGCAGCTCAGTTCGGCCGATCCGTCGAGACTGACGCTTATCGGTTGGCCTTTTCGATCCCCGACTTGCTGTTCTTTCTGATCGCGGGCGGCGCGCTCAGCTCGGCCTTCATTCCCGTTTTCAGCGAATACCTCCACACCGACCGGCGGGAGGACGCTTGGAAAGTCTTCAGCGTGGTCGCGACTCTGATGTCGATCGTCGTCGGCGGGTTCATTGTGATCGCTTGGATCTTTGCCCTGCCTCTGAGCCAGGTCGTGGCCCCGGGCAAGCAAGGAGCCGAGCTCGAACTCATCGCGATGATGAGCCGAATCCTCTTACCTGCCCAGTTTGCGTTCTTCATCGGCGGCCTCCTGATCGGGGTGCTCTACGCGCACCAAAAATTTGCCGTTCCTGGCCTGGGGCCGAATATCTACAATGTGGGGATTCTGTTTGGCGCGCTCGTGATTTCCCACTTCGTTGTGCCGGGCATCGTCGGAATGACTTGGGGCGCCCTGATCGGCGCGTTCGTCGGGTCCTTCCTGATCCCGCTGCTCGGGGTCCGACTGGTCCATCCGCAGTTTCGGCCCAGCCTCGACTGGCGACACCCGGGCGTCCAAAAGGTCTTCAAACTCATGTTGCCGGTCATGCTGGGGCTCTCCCTTCCCGGGGTCTACGGGCTGATCATGCAGGGGTTCGGCTCGTTCTATACGAGTGGGATCAACACCGCTTTGGATCTCGCCAACAAGCTCATGCAGGCCCCTTTGGGGGTCTTTGGACAGTCCTTGGCGTTGGCCGTGTTCCCGGCGCTCACCCAGTTTTATGCCCAGCGAAGGATGGATCGCTACCGAGAACAACTGGACCGAACCTTACGCACGGTGCTGTTCTTGACTTTGCCGGTGACGGTCCTGTTCTGGATCATGGCGAGCGACGTCGTCGCGCTGCTGTTTCAGTACGGAAAATTTGGCGCCGCGGATACGGCCGCGGTCGCTCCGGCCCTCCAGATGTTCGCCCTCGGAATCGCCGCGTGGTGCCTTCATCCGGTCTTAATGCGGGCCTTCTTTTCGCTCCAACAGTCGGTCGCGCCTGTGGTTCTGGGGACGGTGACGACTGCGATCTTCATCGGCCTGATTTTCGCGCTGAGAGGCACCGGGCTTGGATATCTCTCCTTGCCGCTTGCCAGCTCCATCTCGGCGATCGTCTTAGTGGTCCTTATGATCAGCGGCCTTAACCGGCAACTCAAAAAGCCGGACCTGAGCGGAGATCATCCTGGCCCGCTCGACCTGCGCGAGTTCTTGATGACGCTCGCGAAAGGCGCCCTCGCGGCGGCCTTGATGGGATTCGTCCTATGGCTGGGGGTGCAGCTGCTCCCAGCGGGCGAAGGCGGGTCTCGCAATCTGATGGCGCTGGCCCGAATCGGGCTGTTTGGATTGGCAGGTGCGTGGGTTTACTATTTCGTCGGAAAGAGCCTCAAAATGCCCGAGACCGAGACCATCACTCGGGCGCTCAACCGTTTGAACCGCAAAGGATCCGCGCCGAAATCCGATTCGCCGCAGTAGTATGGGGCGATGATCTTCTCCCCGGTCACGCTCCGCTCCCTCACGCTCAAGAACCGGCTGGTCGTGGCGCCGATGACGACCTACTCCAGCCATCCGGATGGCCAGATTCGGGATTCCGAACTTGAGTACCTCCACCGTCGAGCCAAGGGCGGATTCGGCATGGTCATGACCGCCGCTTGCTACGTTCACAAAAGCGGCCACGCCTTTCGCGGGCAGTGGGCCTGCTCGGGCGAGGAGTTCATGCCGAGCCTGAGAGCAGCATCGGGGGCTATTCAATCGGGTGGATCGGCGGCGGTCCTCCAGATTCACCATGGCGGGCGAGCCTGCTCGGCGGCGCTTTCTGGCGAACAGCCTTGGTCCGCGAGCGCCATCCCATCGGAGCGGCCCAACGCCGAAACACCCCGCGCCATGACCGAAACTGACATCCAAACCGCGATCGATGCTTATGCGAGTGCCGCCCTGCGCGCAAAGCGGGCTCGATTCGACGGCGTTGAGATTCATGGCGCGAATACCTATCTGCTCCAACAGTTCGTCAGTCCCCACAGCAATCGACGCAACGATGCATGGGGACAAGATCGACTGAAGTTCCCCCTTGCTGTCGTCGATGCGGTGCTCGCGGCCGTCGGACCCGACTTTCCGGTGGGCTATCGATTCTCCCCGGAAGAGATGGAGACTCCCGGCATCCGTTGGCCCGACACCGCCGCCTTGCTCGAATCGTTGGCTCAGCGGCCTTTGGCCTGGGTCCATATCTCGCTTGGCAAGTTTGACCAAAGCTCCCTGGTGGGAGACTATGACGACCCCACCCTGGCGCGGGTCCACCGGGCCCTCGGAGGCCGTGTGCCCTTGATCGGCGTTGGGCAGATCCAGACACTGGACGACGCCGAGCGCTGCTTGCAACTCGGGTGCGAGCTCGTCGCCATCGGTCGAGCCGCGATCACCGAGCCCGAATGGCCGATGGTCGCTCTGGCGGGTGGTCAGCCCCGGCTCAAGATGCCTCGACAAGATGCCGAATCGAAGCTCACCTTGCCCGCGGGCCTCGTGGAGCGAATCGCCGGAGCCCCGGGCTGGTTCGAGACCGAAGAAGACGAGGTCGCGGCTTCGAGCTAAGGTTCGCGCGGGGGCGCGTACAGGGTCTTGCCCTCGGTGGGACCAAACCAGCCGATCTGGCGCATTTCGGGGTTCGCCCCCAGATAGACGCCGCTCGTCGAGACCGAAAGCGTGCGCCGCAAGACCCGGAGATGACCATCACAAAAGCTGACTTGCGCCCCGCCTTGGTGCCGAAAGTGCACACTGGGGTCCAGCGGCCATGCCGGGGCCACCGGCAGCTCAGCCAAAACCGCGGGCGGCGCGATCAGAAACGCATATTCGGCCAGCCCTGAACCCACATCCAAGGCTCCATCGGCGAACATCGCAAGGTTCGCAGGCTCCGAGATCTCGACCTCGCGTCCCGACCCGTGGAACGCTTCGGCAACGTAGCCCAGACTCCAAACCAGAGACCCCACGCCGAGCGGGTTATAGACATACCCACCGGTCCCGAGATCGAATCCGATTCGGGTTTGAAACTCCGGACATCGGCGCAGCAACCCACCATCCTTAAGATAAGGCGTCAGGGGTCCATTTTGCTGGTCAAATCGCCCGGTGGCCGACCGAATGCCGAACCAACGTCGACGGTCGAACTCAAAGTGATCTTGGGCCGCGGGGACGAATGAACCTTCGTTCTCTGAGGCATACATCAGGTTGCCCAGGGTGAGTTGCCGAATTTGGGTCAGGCAAGCCGCCCGCTTGCCTTGGGCCCTTGCCTGGGCAAAGACCGGAAAGAGGATGGCCGCCAAAACCGCCACAATCGCCACGACCACGAGCAACTCGATCAGGGTGAATGCGCCATGACGAGCAGAACGATCAGGGGGCACGGGGTGATTTTACCGAGAAAGGCTCTGGAGCGGGTGGCGGGAATCGAACCCGCATGGCCAGCTTGGAAGGCTGGAGCTTTACCACTAAGCTACACCCGCATCCGCAAGACCTCTATTATATCCGATCTAGCGGACTTGGTCGGCAAGCCATCGCCGGATCATCGATTCGGCAATCTCAGACCCGGTCGGACGATATTCACCCGACTCAATCGCGGCCTTGAGCTCGGCAATGCGGTCTTCTCGGTCGGGCATCTGCATGACCTTTTGGACGACCTCCTCGATCATCGGCCCGTCTTCGGGGCGGGGCGTCGGCTCAGACTCCGGATGCAACTCGGGGTGCAGCAACCGATCGACGGCCTTTTTCACTTGTTCGTCTGAAATACGCATGGTTTCCTCCAGCTAATTTTCAGACAGGTAACCCGGCTTTCTCGGTTCGTGATGAGAAAGTCTTTGAACCGAGACCCATAGGCTTTGCGCTCAAGGGGTCACCCCCAGGATTGCCTTTTTCTGTCGCGGACGCAAGCGTCCTGATCTGATTCTCGGCCCCCCGTCCCAAGATCTTCAGGGCTCTCGCCGACTTTTTTCGAAAATTTTTCTTGGGCGCCTCGCTGGCCCTCAGGCTAGGGCGGGTTCCCGGTGGGCGTCCGAAAGACCTCATTCCTCCGGGCGATCTCGGCGGCCCGTTGCCGAAGCTCGGTCCTCACCTCGTCTGGTAGCTTGCCCAAGTTCTCAAGCGAGCGAAACTCCCGAGGCAGATCGACCCGCGCTCGCTCACTCCACTGATATCCCGACGTTGAAATTCGAAGAGTCGATCCGAGACCCACTCCATATTCAAGGCTCAGCCGTTCAATCTGTTCCCTTTCGGGCCCAGCCAGATGATTCGAGAGCGCCTCCAGATCTAGGGTCTGGCGGCGACCCTCCAGTTCCAGCCGGAAAAGCGGCACATCTTCCCGGACCCAGGAGCATATCAACTGCGAGGGAGCATACAGGTGGGCGAACCCGTCCGCCGGTCGAGGCCCCGGCGCGGGGTTCGCGTTGGCCCGCCACTTTTCTCGAGCATCAGGCGGCAACTGGGATAATGGAACCGCTCGCCCCTCGGCAAGCAGGCCCCACATCGAAGGCGACATCCCGCCGAAAAGCCTCAAAAGTCCCTGCGAATGGTCATCCTGATACGGTTCGTGAGGTTCAAGATACCAAAGGCAACGCTTGACCGGCGGGATGCCGGAGACTCGCATTCCTGACGACTCGCGAAACAACAACCGAGCCTCTGCCTCCAAGGTCGGACGAACTCCTTGCAAAACAACGTCGAGGCCTTGGCGGACCGCACTTCGCAAATATCGTCGCTCGATCATGGCCTTCGGGTCCAAACTGCTAAGGACATGGACTTCACCGACTTTTTCGTAAGTGACCCCTCGACTCGCTAGGAATGCCTGCAATTCCGACCTGGAAAGCGAGGGCTTTGCCAGCAAGAAGCACGCCGGCATGATCAGGTCATCCGGCAATGAAACGACGTACTTCTCACCCGAAAACAGCTTGTCGAGTAGCTCGGGCCAGAGCAGATTGAGAGACTCTTCGGAGCCCGAATCTCGGAGCCATTGCGTCATCTTGACCTGGTCCGGTCGAGGCAAAACGGCCCCGGGAGAAGCGAGCTGAACCCATCGCATTCTCTCAAGATTCTCATCGCCGATGATGACCGAATTCGGAATGGAGTCAGGCAAGGACCAGTCCAAGTCCAAATTCACTTGAAGGGTGGCACCCCCCTGAAACACACTGGCCCCGCTTTCATCAAATCGATGAAGCCTTAATTGAATCCCGAGATTCGTCGACTGCAACCTGACCACCGTGGTCTCGCGCTGATTCGCGAGCCGAAGGGCCGCGTGGAGACCGGCTTTCGCATTTTCAGAAAGATTGCGATCCTTCACAGCGTCGGCGACCCCTCGTTCCAAAGCCTGGATCCTGGCGAGTTCAGCAGCAACCCCTTGAGGAAAAGCACTTTCACCCGAGCGTCGAGCCGAAGAAAAATTTGATGTAAGCCCAAAGGGCAAGTCGGCCAAGGTCCCAGGGGAGAAATAGACGAGCAGGCGCTCAGCGAACGATTGCGAGGGAATTTCTGGTGAGAACAAGGGCGAATTCAGCTCTCGCTCTCGATCAAATCGAAGGATTCGTTCGGCAAGAATCTCCGCACTCGGACCTGGACTCTTCCACGCAGACAAGCGCTGCCTGAGCACCTCATCGATGCGGACCCACCGCTTTTCTCGAGCGACCCTACTTCTGCGTCCTTCGGGGTCGAGAAGAATTCGGAACTGCTCTTTACCGTCGACTGAAGTCGTTCTTACCTCGCCATAAATCCGCCCCAACGCCTGACTCAGCTCTGCGGCGTCGAGCCCAGGGGAGATCAACACGGGCTCGGTTTCTAGAGCTGGAGAAATCGAAATGGAGCGATACTGAGAAGTTTCTAGCAGTTGCTTAAGTTCAGTAAACTGAGCCACTGATGCGCTTGCTTTGTAAATCAAAGCGGATAAGATGATAATGGTACTCAATACTTCTATCCAATAATTCTCATTTTTCCTGCCGCCTCGCTGCCACAGTAACTTGGCAACGAAGCGACAGCCAGATTGTCAGCTAATTCTGTACACGCTTATGGCAATCCCTCGCAATAGCAATAATTGTCTTGCCTTCGAACTTTACAATAACCACCATTTTGCGCGCAGTTGATTTGATAATTTGGCTGACATTGCCATCCTGACTGAGTATTAAACCATGAGCAAAGCCCATCCGAAAGGCCAGGAGGGCTGTCGGGGCTAGCTTTGAGCGGGCTTGCTAGGAGCCCGATCGCAACAATCATGAGCGCGAAAGATACGATATTTTTCATTGTTGTTTCCTCCTCAACTCCAGCTACGCCACTCTCCTCCCGGAACCTGTATTCGGCACCAAACTTTCCGAGTGACTATGGCTGACTGGCGTTGAAATCATTAGAGCAATCAAGATACCCGTTATCACGCAAAGAAGGGCGTCACTCAAAGTCTTTCGTATCGTCAGGGCTTTAGGTGGCAACACCGACTTTTCAGTGATCTTTATGTTGAGCAATGCAGCGAGCTGAAGTGTGGTAATCGACGCCATTATCGAACACCAAATACACTGTACTTCGAGTGAGGTCCTCAAAAACACCTGCAACGCGATCACAAAAATGAAAGCTGCAATGTGCGTGTACACGAGGGAGCGATATGACGCAACGTCAAATCGAGCAGGGTTCCCAATGGCAAGCATTGTTAAGCTAAACGCAAATGCCAAGTAGGTGGGGACGATTTGAATAGAGCCCACTTCGAAAGAAATCTGAAGCACTGCTCCGCATGTTCCATAGGATGAGCATGGAATTTGCCGCCCGAAAATCAAAACTGCTGAAAGCGCACTACTGAGAACCAACGCACTGCGAACGAGCAGTAGGTAGCCCCCCCCCCTGAGATCAAAGCCTGAAACTGGTAAAATCCCATGTGATTCCCAGTATATCACAGAATTTCATTCTTGCAAGGAGTCTGTACTATTCTGGCCTCATCGAGAAACTGGTACTTGACCAGCTTGGACGAACATTTCATCGCCCACCTGGTACGGGAAATGGCGACGCTCAGTTCGCCCGCCTGCCGAACTGCGATCCCTCACTACTTCGTCGATGCGGGCCAACCGCTTTTCTCGGGCCATCTTGCTCCGGCGTCCTTCGGGGTCGAGAAGAATTCGGAACTGCTCTTTACCGTCGACTGAAGTCGTTCTTACCTCGCCATAAATCCGCCCCAACGCCTGACTCAGCTCTGCGGCGTCGAGCCCAGGGGAGATCAAAACGGGCTCTTCCATCAGCTCGGTAGGCAGAGAGAGCGAGCGATATTCCGGTGCCCGATGCAGTTTTCCGAGCGTTTGAAACTGGCCCCACTTGAGCCCGGAGTCATCCTGAAGTAATCCGATCAAAATCCAAGAAATCATCGAAGTTTCCGAGAACGGTCCGATGGCATGCTTCTCAAGAACTGTTCTGAGTTCATTCTAACAAAAGGCTTCCCGAACAGGGGGCTCCCCGGACCTGACAATCCGCCCCGAGCGCATGGACTTCCCCAAGAATCGAACTCAGGTTTCGTTGACCATCCCTCCTCATTGAGGTCCATAAGGGGACGTTTGGACCGACTCCGCGAACTGCGGGACGCTGTGAGCGGCGCGGCCTGGAAGTCCGATCCCCCGAACCCTGTCGACGCGCTCGGTGGCAACTTGCACGCACCAG